>Ga0116188_1000706_pt1 | contig 31863 bp, 33 predicted proteins | sample AD_JPNTR2_MetaG_FD_89807 | JGI IMG/M metagenome (GOLD analysis project Ga0116188, IMG submission 89807) | Active sludge microbial communities of municipal wastewater-treating anaerobic digesters from Japan - AD_JPNTR2_MetaG | ecosystem: Engineered > Bioreactor > Anaerobic > Digestate | place...
ATAAAGTTGTTAAAAAGATAGACAGAGATTTTGAAAAACTAGAAGATTTATATATACCAATAGTATTAAATTCTGAAAATTTACCACTAATACGAAGTGGAAACATAGATGTATTTCTCAACGATACCAAAATATATGAGGGCGTAGATTTCTTTATAAAAGATCCGTTAGACGAAAATTCTAACGTTGCTACAACCGTTTTTGTTATAAAACGTTTTATAAAACAAGGTGATGAATTAAATATTTATTTTACCGGAGTTAAAAACAAAATATTTTATTTATCGGAAAAGCATCATATGAATAACAAATACGGTTTACTTTATATAGGAAATTTAGAATTCCCGTTCCATCAGGATTATATGGAAGTTTCTGTCAATGGAAAAATTCTTAGAAAAGAAGATATCGATGTAATATCGTCTAAATTAATAAGAATTCCTAAAGAATATGTTCCGTTCAGGGATATATTTATTTCTAGCAAGTTTAAATATGATTATGATGTACTAAAGGTGCTTTTTTCCAATTATGATTTTGACGATATAGATGATTTATTAAATTATAATTTTAGAAACGTAGACTACACAAAACCAAAGGATATGAATACATATCCTAACCCGTCGTCTATATACGAAACGTTTATAGAAACTGTCGATAGTGTAAATAGAGTACCGAATCCTGTATGGGATAATACGTTTGACGATTACGATGTTATAAGATTCAATATTTATAAATATGCATTCTGTCTTTGGATGAAAAACGGAGGATATAAAGTAATAATAGATAATAAATTTGTTCCATATGAAATACTTAAACAGTTTGAAATATTTAAAGCACCAGAAGAATCTTACGATATAATATTCAATGGCGTAGATGATATATTGAGTGACATACATTTTGGAATAGAAGATTATCCGTATAGTATAAAATCCGGTCTCGATCATTTTGCCGAATTTATTAACGGATTAGATTCTCCAAAAACACCAAAAGAAGCGTGGGAATTATATGTCGCGGACAAGAAATATCCAAATATTTTATACCCGCACGAGATGATACCAATCATATTAGGTCATCCTATAGATAACGAAAATAATAGATTTTTAGTAGGAGGTAATTAATGGGCACCAATAGAGCTGGTAGGCTATTACTACAATTATTAGATTTGAAATACTACACAGAAGGTATTAATGGAGAACCGCCACTAATACCCATCGACGGAGAATTCGCATACGATTATGAAACTGGAGATGTTGTAGTATTTAGAATAGACACGAATGGTAATATAAAAATAGAAAGCGCTACAAAAGATTTAAAAGAGCGATTTAGACAATTAGAAGTTAGCGGAGTATTTTCTAATGCAGAAGCTTTTGTTGTAAATAGAAAGATTTATAGAATGTATTTCGATCAGATAAGAAATACAATTAGACTTGATCCTGAATTAAGATTTGAACCGATTTATAGATATTATGCTGTTAGAAAAATCGAAAAAAATGAACAAGGTTTCTACGAATACGTGACAGGTGTAAAAGCAACTGGTCCGATGGGAGAATATGTAGTAAGTAATTTAGTAGATATGGATCTTGTTCCGAGCGAATCTGGAGACGGTTCTAAAGTTTCTAAACCGTGTGTTGGTGGTCTCATAGATGTAATGTATAATGCAAAAAACTATATTGTTGAATTTTATGACGAAGATAGAATTCTAGTAAACATGATCCCGTTTCAAGCTATCGCCGTTAAGACCGCCGATATCGACATGACTCCGGATAATGCTATAATCGATATTTTTGTCAGCACTAATAGACCGTACGACGATACCGGTACTGCTGCGTTTTTATATCAGTATGAATCGATTGAAAATCTTGATATACGAGTGTTTGTAAAATACAGAGATGGTCGGGTAAGAGACATTTCACACGAAAGAGTACAGGGTGGAAGGTTAGTTATAGAAGGACTCGATACTATAGATACGAGTGTAATAACTGCGGCAGGGCAAACTCCACAACATTTTACAGTAAAATATTTTATGATAGCTTCTAACGACCCAGTGCCGCCCGGAGGAGATCCGAACACTCTTACTATCACAAAAGATGTAGGTGTATATATTAAAGAAGATGTTTATGATGAGGTTGATGACGTTGTAGTTGCCGGATATATTGAAGGAGACGTTGTCTCCGGTATCGACGTAAATATTAAATTAACAATATTCGGAGTTTATAAATCTGGTAGAATTAAAGATATTACTAATTTCATACTGCTAGATGCAATAAATACAAACGGAGTTTCTATTCCGTTCGATCCGACACAAACTGGGGTTGTTCACAAATTAAGAATAAGAGTACCTCAGGGACATGCAAATACTTATAAAACGTTTGTTAAATATATAGAAGCTCCTTTGAACCAGAGATACTGCATCGAGCACAATCAGAGCGGTCAAGCTATAGATGTTTCGTTTATCGTTGCAAAACCGTCTGTTTTACCAAATCCAGTGTTTAATCATCTTATCGTGGGAGGCAATCCTAGGTACATCGGAGATTTCGCATCACAGTATACCTTGGTCGATCAAAATAACGTTACACATACTCCCAATAAGTTTAGAGTAAGATCCGTTTTCTATAATCAGTACACCTATACCGATTTCATAGATGTCTCTACTAATATGCAATTTGCATACGTAATACCTACTTCTTCGTTGATATTAACTAACACTATGCCGCTATTAGTAGAATTCGCAGAAGTGACTACAGGACCTGGTGGATTAATAATAGATGTTAAATTTACTGGAGCAAAAGTGTGTTATGTAACTATTTCTCTATAATAAATACTTAATTAATAACGAGGAGCTTGATATGTCAAAAATACCTTTCGGTTATGATACCGTATATGAAGAGAAATGGGATATACAAAATCCAGGATTAAAATGGGAAAAATTGTTCAACACGCTGTATCCTGGAGAAATAATGTGTGTAACAGATAATAGTGCTCCAGATAACGAAAACGCGCTCAGAGTAGGAAATTTTGTTTCAAACGATTCTTCTTGTATTGTTTCGAGAAATAGTATAAAATTAGAAAAAGATAAATTATACAAAATACGTGTAAGCTATAAAGTTTTGCGAGGCGAAGGAAAAGTCAAGATAGGAATCGTTTGTAGAAACAATTCCGACACCGAGTACATTGATAGTACTGGTGGCACAAACGTATTAAATAGTTTTTTTGTTATAAATGACATGTGGGATGACGAATGGGAAGTTTACGAATTTTATTTTAGATTACCAGACGCAGATAACGGAGTATTAGAACTAACAGGATCGTTTACAAACTACAATGACCCGTTTGTATTGAAAAACGGGACAGGATACATAAGAATAGTTCTCATGTCAAACCTGCCGAATAAAACAGGTATTACTTTATACGGTTCTATTTATGTAGATTCTATAAAACTAGTTGACGCGTATGTTAATCCAAATCTAAAAATGCTATCTGAAGTAAAACGTACTATAGACAATGAGAGCTTTTTATTTCTTTTCGAAGGTAATAAAAATTATGCATATAGCAAAAATTTTATTTACAAAAAATACAATATAAACGAAACGTATTCCAAGTCATTTTTTTCAGAACATATCTTAAAAAGAATGACTAACGAATTCTGTTACGGTATATACTATAAAAATTCTAAAGGAAAATGGGTGAATTACAGAAAGATTTTGGAAATTTATCCATTACAAAATCCTTTGATGGTGGCAGAAGATTTGTATTATTCATCTATACAAAATATTAGAATCAATCCTAATACATTGCCTCCGGTAGAATTTACGGATGAAAACGGTTTCGTTTATAATATAGACGCTGCCGATGGAGAAGAAATTTATACGAGAAGACTTCCTCTGTGTTTAAGCGAAATGGAAACGGACATTGTGAAAATAACTCAATGTTCTATAGAAGATCCGAATTTATCGTTTTCACTTAGACATATGATGGACGATATAAAAGTAGAACTTCCTAATAATTATGATTCTAGTGATTATTTAGTATGGCTTAATGGAGTGTTTGTTCCAATATTAAAAGATAGTACGAAGAAAAATATATTCTACATACCGGACGGTTTGTTATTAGTACCACACGTCGTAAAAGATTGTAGACCGGACGCACCGTTAGTCTATAGAAAGAAAAATGGTTCTATAGTAAACGCCACTATTGAAGAATCGGATGAATATGCTATACATAGATATGATTTTAAGATAAGATTGTTTTCTTGGGAAAATACAAAAGTTAAAACTTGGGAAAAACCGAGAAATGTTTCTACATATACAATATTTGGAAATCATAATGGAAACGGATATGTAGTAGAGAGCGTCAAAGTTATAAACGAATTATATTTTGAAGTTCCTGTTAATCTCGATGCGCATTTTATAATTTGTAACGGAATAGCTTTGACGCCCGACGAATACTACGTAGACCCTAAGGATAATAGACACGTTTACTTGACAAAAGTAGTTAGACAAGCCGATATGTTATATAGAGAAGCTATAGAATACGGTACTCCGAATCCTATAGAACTCATCAGACCTTTATTAACAGATCGTACTTATTATTTAGTAAATTTTGAATCAAAAGATCCTAATAATCCAGTACTGATGAAAAGGTCGAAATCTAATATAGCGAGTTTCCCGTATCAGATGGAGGTGACATTCTCGGATGTAGAAATTAATGACTTAGTTTTATGTGACGGTTTGTATATACCATACGAATTCGTTCACAGAAAAACCATAAGATTTCCAAAAACAAAATATACTACAGAAAGTCTAATTCAAACTATGACTAGAGAAAAGTTTGAAAGAATTTATTTTGTCGACAAAGAGTAAATAAAAGATACAGTCCGTTATACGGACTGTATCTTATTTTATTAAAATTAAATAAACTTCAATTGATTACTGATAGTTTTATATGTATCTATTTCATTATACAATTCTGTAGAAACAGATTTATAGTGTGCGTATGATCCACCGAGTATTTTTAAGCTTGAAGAAAACGATTGCACACCAATATCCATAAATGCTAGATATTTCGATAGATTTGATTTTCTTCCACTTATGTAGTTTATAAAAATACTTGTAGGTAGAAATCTAGCTAATTCAAAACCTAATAAAAGCAATGAATTGTCTTCTACTTTGACAAAATTATCTATTTCATCCAAATCACAAATGTACGGTTCTTTTTCTTTCAATTCGTTCAATCTATTAAAAATATATTTAAACTCACTTATGGAAACATAACATGCTTTGTTATAAAATTTTATCGGATTGATATTTACAAGTTTTAAATTGATATTATTTTCCGATTCGTAAATAGGATCGAAAAATATAGAACCAAAATCCATAATGACAGATTCGTCATATTTTTTGTTATCAATTTTTAATGAAGACGAATAACTAGACTTATTTATATATTTCTCACAAAGATCTACTATTATTTTCACAAATTCATAATAGCGTTTATTTTGACAAAAATTTTCTATAAATGCTACATATATATCCTCAGTTATTTTTGTTTCCAGGATCTCTCTAAGAATTTTTAACCTTTCATAATAATTTTTATTAACTTCTGTGACTGGTGTTAATGACAAAGAACTTGAAAGTACGTCTTTTAAATAAGTTTTTGGAATGAACAACCCGAAAATCATATTTTCGTTATTTTTGAATGATAGAAAGTTACCGTTGTATGTTACGTCATACAAATTATCAAAATCGTTCTCTTTAAGTTTGGAAGAAATAAACGATTTTTTAACAACAGATTTCACAAAAGGTTTTCTCTTAGATATAGCAGACCTCGACATAGTATCGTCTAATATAGAAACAACAGATTTTGGATTATCTAACAATTTCTTAAAAATAACAGTAGTTTCTGTTTCAGTATACATGTAAGAAGTGCTAGGCAATTTTTCAAATTTTTCTATAATATTAATCGAATTAAAATCAACTAAATTCCTAGGAACCAAAAGTCTCTCAACTATAATATTTGCAAGCCTAGAAACATACTCGTTTGGAGTATTGGAAATAGATCCTTCTTGTGAAAAAAATTTGGAAAGTATTCCGTAATTTTCATACATTCTACTTCTTGTTATCGACGAAGATATATTTTTTACTTCACCAAGATATTTCGGAATAATTCCAGCATCATCATTTATTCTATTGATCGGAGAAGTTGATCCGAACAAAGACTCGTAATATGTAGTAGATAATGGCATAAAACCCTCCATAAAGTTTGTAATTAAATAACTTAACTATAAAAATGTTATAAAATGCTACCGCATCTTTTGTTCGGATTTGATAAATTTATCTATCACCATTTCTATCCTGTTAGGATTTGGCAAATAAAGATATTTGAATTTTTTAAATTCATATACGGAATGATAATTATTTACCATAAGTATTATATACCAAAAATCTATATATCCGCATATCATGAAAGACAATAGCTTAGGTTTATATCTGTAAAATTTTTCTTCGTCGGCAGTAATTTGTCTAACGTAGGATATACTTTTTAATTCGTCTATTATTCTCGTTAATGGATTTTCGACATATTGTAAATCCAATATACTTTTCTTATTATTAAAATCATCGAAGTATTTTTCAAACTTACATATGTTTTCGTATGTAAGTGTATTTTTATTTAATCGTTCATACGTAGTTTTTATAGATTTCGTGTTAGTTTTATACAGAATCATATTTTACCCCTTTAATAAAATACTTGGCATTACTGGGCTTACACTGGTTACTTGTGCTACATTTTTTGGAGGAATTCCAAACATTCCGTACAAGATATCGACAGAAGTGGCAATAGATAATAAACAAGAATTTACATACTGTGCTATAGCCACACTCTTCGCCATTTGTGCAGGAAACGCTATAGAACCCGAACCTTTATCGTCGAATCCTGGATAGGTGAACGGTTTTGGCATTCCTTTTATAGCCATAAACCCTAAAGATTTTACATTCGTATCGCCCATCAAACTTATTACTTTACTTTCATTTACTATTTTAGCAGAATAATTATTTTCATTATCTATACCTTTTTCGACTCTACTGTTATAATTACTTTCTATTCTGTTACCTTTTTCTTTTACAGTAGTTATTTCGGAATTTAGAGATGTCCCTTTTTCTTTACCGTTAGAATATTCTATGTCATAAGAATTTGTTTTTAATTTTATACTCTGTTTTGCATTTACTTCGAAAAAATCTGTTTCCACTTTAATTCTGTTTCTCTCCATTTTTATACTCGAACCGGTTTCATTGTTAACGGTAATAGAATCTTTTCTAGTGTCTATTTCTATATTTCTTTTTCCATCATCAGTTACTTTTAAAATCCCATTTTTTCCATCGATAACTATTGTATACGAACTTACTTCGTCGTTAGCTTTGCTCATATGTAGCGATATGTATTTGTTTTCACTATCTAAATATAGACGATACATATTATCGGAAGATAGTTCGTCGTATTCTTTTTTCTTAGCAGGAACCCACAGTTCCGCTTTATCGGTTTTTCTCCTAACTAAATCGTCCCAACCGTACGGATACATAACTGGACTTTTTATATCATTGTCTATGAAAGAGATTAAAACCTTTTCTCCTTTTCTATAATTAGGCATACTGATATTCGGTATAACGAACGGAACTATTTCTACATAGTTTTTTATTTTTACTGTTGTTTCTCCTATATTTTTATTTTTAGAATTTTTTATCTTACTAGAAACTTTTGAGAGACTCTTAGATTTTTCCTCAGGCCCTCTTCCCATATCTATCAAACACATTAATCTCGGCACATAAACACCGAACGCATTTGTGCCAGTTTCATCTTTAGTTTTTACAACTATACCTACACTATCTTCTATATATTTATAACTATTTTCTACATCCACATTTAATACTGTTGCATCGTTAGAAAAGATCATAATAGCCTCCTTTAAATTGTTGATTTTTGTGTATTATATTATATTTACTATAACACTTATATGAGAAAGGTTTATATAATATGAATAAAGAAACTTTAGTATCAGAACTTATTAAAGTGCCTGGCGCATCATTAAATTCTAATAAAAGCGAAATAATAATGAAATGTCCTTTTTGTGGAGATTCTAGAAAAGGAAAACATAATCATTTTTACATCGGTATAAAATCGAAAGACGGTTTATTAAAATACAATTGTAAGATATGTGGAAGTAGCGGGATATTAAGTTCTAAGATCGTCAAAAAATTAGGTTTGTATGATAATGAAGTTAGTAATTATCTCGACACAATGATAAAAAATTCTTCTTATAAAAATAGATTCGTATTAGACGACGAAGAAAATAATACCGGTATAATATTGCCGTTTGATACTAAAGATAATTTGTTTTTGGATAAAATTGAATATCTTAAAGAAAGAACTGGCGTAGATTTTTTAAATTATGACATAATAAAAGAATATAAGGTTATTCTCGATATAGACAAATTTTTATCTATTAATAATATACACAATAGTATTATTAGAGATAAAAATAGAATGTACGACGACGAATCTATAGGTTTTTTATCGCACGATTGTGGAAGTATAACTATACACAATAGAAATATTGTAGAAAAAAATAAAAAAATTGAGAGATATTTGATTAGAAAATTATACCCGAACAGTAATCCCTTTGTATATTTGCCACCACAAGAAGTTAATCTATTTTCCGATAAACCTAAGATTGCTATGGCTGAAGGAATGTTCGATATAATCAACGTATCGAATTTGTTTTACAAAAAAGATTTTGATACCTTTATAATAAGTACAGCTTCTAAAGGCAATTATAAAAATTCTGTAGAACGAGCTATACAATTTACAGGATTTTTAAACGGAGAAATTCATATATATTCTGACAGCGATGTCAGTATGGAATTTTATTCTGAAACGTTGAGGTACTACAAAAAATTTTATAAAATATTTGTTTATTATAATACAGAAAATATCGATAAACAAAAAACTGATTTTGGAAGAATAAAAGAGATAGGATTGGTTAAGAAGTACATGTTGTCTTAAAACATTATAATGGTATTATGATTTATACTCGGAGGTATATAAATGCCTATACGTAAATTTAATAATGATCTTAATATAGTAAGTAGCATGGTAAATGCACATTCCATAGAACAAAACATAGTGAATAATATTTTGGACGAACGTCTAAAATTAAAAGAAACTCAAATAATAAAATTATCGGGAGTAAAAACAGAAGTTACATATTTTAGTATTAACACGGATAAAGAAAATAATTATCTGGTGAATACAAACCGTTTTAATGATATCGATCCGAACGTTCTCAATTATAAAAAGATAGATAAATTCATTATTATAATGAAGAGTGCAGTTTCGGAAAACGTAGAAAATGAAAACGGATTTGATTATGTGACTGATGGGTCGGCTTATATAATGCCGAGAACAATTAAACCTTCCGTTAACGATTTTTTTGTGATGAAATGTGCCGATAAATTAAATCTGTATAGAGTATCAGAAGTAAATATAAAAGCTATAGAGAACGATTCTGGTTATGAGATAAATTTTTATCTTTATACAGATAATTTTATTTATAGCGGTAGCAAACTAGAACAGTGTGTAGTAGACAATTATATTTTTGAATATCAACATTCGGGAACGGAGTATCGATCTATATTCAATATAGACGAATATGAGAAAATAAAAAAATTAAAATTGTTATACAATTTATTAGGAAACGAGTACTTGCTATTGTTTTATAAAAAAGTAATAAATACTTTTATATTTTTATATGATACAGTGATAGCGAGAGAAGAAATAAGAAATTATGTGGATATTAATAACAATCTTGGTCCGCAGACCGATAATACAAGGTTTATAGGAAAAGAATTTTATGATAGTTTGTTGATAGAATTTATTAACAAAAATAAAATCTTCACAGAAATAAACAGTATAATAATACCAACAGAATATACAAAGTCTGATAAAAATAATTATAACAAATCGATTTTTCGCGCTGTAGAAGAGAGAGATTATAGAGCTGTTGTTAATTCATATTTTTTACCAGTACAGATAAAATATGCCGTATATAATATGCAGCCTATTTTATATGGAAAATATGAATTGATACACGTCTCTGATTTGATAGATGGAGCTATAACACTATTGCCTCCAAATTTCTTATTCGATATAAAAACTGTGCCTACTGTAGATTTTAATAATAAGCGCTATAAAGATATGATAGTTTTAATAAACGAAATAATATCTTTATTCTTGAGAAAAGATACTGACGATACTATTATCATCGATGGATTATTATGCATAGACAACAATTATGAAAAATTAAAATATAGTATTATTAAAAATGAATACAAATTTTATTTATATCCGATATTAGCATATATAATAAAATATGAAATAGAAAAACTTGTAAATAAAAGTTTATAATTCAGGAGGAAACAATGGGTGTTAAAACAATTCTCGATCTCATCGGGTTAGAAGACGAAGATATCGAAACAATGGTTAATGAAACTGAAAAAGAAACCGATGAGGAAGTATTAGAAGAAACAGAATCCGATAAAGAAGCAGAACTCGATGGAGAAGAGACAGTAGATGAAGACGAAGATACTGAAATGAGTGAAGAAGATTTTGACGAATTTTCAGAACTCGTCGGTTCGGCAGATTATTTAAAATATGACGACGATGATTTTGTCGACATTTCTACAGAAGACGGCGTCGAATCAGATGACGTAGAAGACGAAGAAGCTGAAGAAGATACCGTTTATGAAGAAGAAGAGGACGACGAAGATTTAGAAGAAGATTATGAAGAAGATGAAGCTGACGATGACGAAGCCGAAAAAGACGGTTCCGAAGAAGATGAAGAATCTGACGAGGAAGATGCTTCGATTGAATCTGTTTTAGATTTTTTCAGCTAATATTGTAATTTAATTTAATCTTTCCTATTTTTTAAAAATAGGAGAGATTTTTATTTTTATCAACCAAGGAGTAATTTTATGAGTGATGAACAGAATATTTTAGATGGCGAGAAAAAAGAAAATCAACAAGAAACAACTGTTACAGAAGATACGAAAGAAAAAGAATTTGAACATCGTAATAAAAATAATTTTTATAATAATAAGAATCGTGACAATTATAATAAAAACAATTATGCGAATCAGAACAAACACGAAGTTAGCAATGCGCAAAATAGTCAAAACAGCGATATGAAAGTTTCGGCAGATTTTAAACCGAACGTGTCACTTTCTGATGTGATTATGGCAAACATTTCTGGCGTACCAGGAAATTCCGGTTCTAAACTTTTTGTAAAAGTTGAGAAAATTTTGGAATTTTTATTCACACATACTCACAGTGCAAAAATCGTTGTAGAAAAAAATTATGTTAAATCAATTCTCCATTATATTGCTACCGTTAGTAAGGTAAACAATATTTTGAGAATTGATGATTCTACTAGAAAAATTGTTTACGAAAAGTTCAAATACGACAACAGATAAAATATTATGCTATCGTTAAACGATTCGATATACATTAAAGTGATCACTCCGGGTATAAGACTAACAGAATATTTATTATCTCCGTGCGATAGAGTTTTGATGCCAATAAAAAAAATTATAAATCTTTTGGAAACTAATGTCGAATTAGAAATATGCGACAATTCATTAGTCGAAGAACTATATCTTTTGATCAAAAATTACAATGAACTGGCAGAAAAGACTAATGGTAAGCTTAAACAAGCTAAAGTTTCCGAAGAATTTTTTGAAGATTTATTGGGTATAAAAACTGAAATGGAGTTAGAAAAATTATCAGAAACTAACCCGTTAGCCGATTACGATAATGAATATGAAAACGACAAATATTTTAAAGAACGATTCGAAACGATTACCTACAAACGAAAACATGGTAAAAAAAGAAAAAAAATATACGACGTGTTTAGCGCTATCGAAGTAGAAAATAATCAAACTAATAAATATAGAGATTATTCAGATATAGAGATAGATACTGAAAACACATACGAATCGAACGATTCATATGAAGACGAAGATGAAGAATAAAGAATATAGCGGCCTGAATGCCGCTATATTCGTATTTATGTTTTATTGTGATATACTGTCGAAAAATAATTCGTTTGTTTCTAAAATATAATTATATTTAAAAGAGATAAAATTCATAGATTTTTCAAACAACACTTTTACATAAATGTTGTAATATCCATCGCAACCATCATTACTGTTTGTAAAATTAGTATTTAAACTAGAAATAGAAATATCTTCAACAAATATGGATCCTCCGGCTATTGTTTCGTCGTCATACAAATATATTCCATATTCTTTACTTAAATCGATGCTTTTGATTATTTGATCTGAATTAATTTTTTTATCGGTAGTAAGAATAGAAGACAATCTTACTACCAAATTATTATTAGAAATATTAAGAATTTCGAATGCAAATGATAGTAAGTGTCTTTTTGTAGTCTCATAAGTTTTGAATATAGAAAATTTGTTAATGTTTTCCATACAACGCTCCTTAATAATAAAGTTTAGTACATATACATGTACCCAACAACAATATATAATTTAAATTCGGATAAAAAAAATAGTAGCAGTGCTAAGACTGCTACTATTATAATTTAACAAAAAAATTCATGATCCCGTCTTTAGAAACGAGTTCAAAATTGCGATTATAAATTTCTTGATTTTTAGAAGCTAAAACAAATTTATAATCGTCTTTCATTGAATCTTGTTTATTCCGTTCTAAGTACGGGCCACATTTCAAGAAATCAAAATATTTTATATTATTATTTTTTACATATTCGAGGTTATATCCTGTATAAATTGTAGTTTTATATTTTTTCTTCACATTATTTATAGTTAAAAATCCTCTGACGATGTCTATATTTGTTTTATATAACGGATCGCCGCCAGAGAATACCAAATAATTTGTTTTATACTTCGCAGTTATTGTTTCTACGAATTTACAGAATTCTATTACATCTTTTATATAAAGATAGTTAGAATTGTTTTTTATATTTTCTTTACTTTTATAATTGATTTCCGGGTTCTTTTGGAAATTCGGATTGTGACAATTTTTACAACTGTGTTCACAACCGTAGAAATATATAACTACAGCATCCGCTTCTTTGTCTGGATAATCGACAAACGAGTGGATGACTTCTTTCGAAACAAACATTTATTTTCCTCCTATTATGATTAGAAATCTAAATATCCGAAATTGTTTATATTTTTTATTACACTAGCTTTTTCTTTTTCCCCACTAGTTAATATTTCTAAATTACTACATCTAAAAATCTTAAAAGAAATCATTTTATTATAATCAAAGTTACATCTTCTGTAATCTAAAATAGGTGTTAATATTTTATCATTTACAGAAGATACTTCCATTTCTGTGAACGAACATTTAATCACTTTTATAAAGAATTTTTCGTAATCGTTACCAAATACCTTTTTATAATATTCGTCATCGTTAGAGCAAAGTTGTATATAATTTTTTTGTATACCATTGTTGTTTATATAGATGTTCGGTGTAAAGTATATACGATTATTAAATTTTTTGAAAAATATATTTTCTAATAAAACAACGTTGAACATAACGAATAACGGTTTGTTTTCATAATAATAAAACAAACAAATATCGCCTCTGAAGTTTACTAAACATTTTTCTAAATCATCATCATCATCATCCTCTCTAATCACATACTTTTCATCGTTATCGTATTGGTTGAATTTTGTTCCTATCATTTCGATCTCCTCTAATGGAAATAGAAGCAAACATACGTTTGCATACAATAACAATATATAATTTAAATATTGTCTAAATAATCTTCCATACTAGTTATATAGGAACATTCATTTTCATCATCAAATGTTTCTATTTCTATTAAACATCCTATTTTATAATCGATAAAATCGTAAACTTTTTTAATATTTCCGCTATAGATGAGAGCATCGTCTCTCCACATCTTGCTTCTCGATAGCGTATCTAATACTGCTTTTTCTAAATTATCTTTGTCAGGTTTTTTACAATGTGGAATTATTTTACCTTTATTTTTCTTTTTATTGTCACCAGATCTTATCGGCATAAAAAATGTTATATCACATCTAATAGGTTCATCTATAGGATTTTCAAATATATAATTTTTTGCCTCTTCATATATTTTTAACTTCCAGTCGTCTGCAGATTTAGGATTATAAAATCCTATATAAGGACCTCTTCTATATGCTTTTGTTCTAGGCTGAGCTTTAGGTTCGCCTTCGACAAAAAACTTTACTTTCATAATTTTCTCCTATACATATAGTTATTATTGTAATATTTTTTTAAACGTTTTGTAACATACTGTTAGTGGAGGTAATTTATTATGAATAAATACAGATTATATTATGAAGAAGTGTTGAAAAAAGACACGGGAATTATAGACAGAACTTTAAACGATAATAAAGATTTGCCTTACTACGACAAATTAAAAGAATCATTATTAGGATATAAACCGGAAGAAAAAAGAAAAGAATTGGAATTTTCACTAAATTTTTATGATAGAGTCGAACAAAAGTTGATAGATTTTGGATTCACCAGTGACAATTATTTTGAAGATTATTCGTTTATAAATCTTTCTTTAGATTATAAATATTTGACACAACGAGATAATAAAATGAAACCGTTGTCTACATGCAATACCACTTCGTTCGCAATGGCTTTGATGTATAACAAGATACTACCTCCTGAAAAATATGTTGAAAACGGAGAACAGTTAGAAGATAGGCTAACTCGATTTATAACAACGGATCAAGATGTTTTAAATTTTTACAAAACAAGGTATCCGAAGGAATATGAATTTTGGGTAAATAATAAAACTTCTAGCAACGCAATACCTCCAAATCAGATGCATGAAGTTTTGGCATATGGTATAAACAGGTTTGTCGGAAAAAAAGTTGTTACGTTTACGGTACGCGGAACAGTTCTAGATATGATCGATAATATTTATAATAAAGGAAAGGTGTTTGTAACTTCCGGAGTGTGGTCTGGATTAGGTCACATTACTTGTATTGTTGGCATGGTTTGCAATTCTAAAAAAGTTTTTAGGTCGGAAAACGGATTAGAAATTTTAAATAAAAATTGGGATAATATCGAATATCTAAAAGAACATTTTCCATTTTTCATAATGGATGATCCGTATGGTGATCCGTATACAAAATATAAAGATACTAATGGAAACGATTTAATTGTTCCTGTACAAGATATTATAGGAAATATTAGAACTTTAGGAAGTACAAAAAATAAATATATGCACTATTTTTTATGATAGGAGAATATAAATGATATGGAAAGTGGAAACGCTCCTTCAGCAGAAGATGTAGAATTAGGTACTAAAACCGCTGTCAGAAGTAAAGAATTTGAAAACAAACTTATACAAACGACGTGTGCTCAATACGGCGTCGAAGAAGATTATGTATTAGGTCTTTTAAAAGAAAAGAAACTTGCCTATGTAAATATAAGTCTCGGACACCCTTATAAATCGCAAAGAGATAACATAATAGCTCCGATAGAAACGTGTAACACTACATCTATGGCGATGGGATTGATATATTCTAAAAAAATAGATCCTAGTAAGTATGAAAAAAATAATAAACAATTAGAAGATTTATTAACAGAATTTATCCAGAACGATCCTGAAGTATTAGATTTTTACAAAAAAAGCCATCCTAACGAATATAACGCGTGGATAAATAACAAAACGGCCAAAAGTTCAATTCCGCCAAATCAAATGCACGATATATTATCGTTCGGTGTAAACAAATTTGTCGGAAGAAAAGTGACTCAATTTAGTACAAAGGTTAGTATTACAGAAATATTTATGGAAATAGTTAAGAAAAAAAATGCTGTTGTTACATCTGGTGTATGGGCCGGTTTGGGTCACATAACATGTACTGTCGGCGTCGTTTATAGTACTCCTAAAAGTGGCGGAATTAATATACTATATATGATAAACGATGATCCGTATGGAAATCCTATGGTTGGGTATAAAGGACCGGGGGGAAAACTGGGAAACGATCTAATAATACCCATTGACTATTGGAATTATTCTGTTAGAAATCAAAATGATTTAAATAATAAATGGTGTCACACATTTTTATAATTTATATAGCGGGAGTTTCGACTCCCGCTATATAAATTATTTTCTATTTCTTCTTTTCATAGTGTAGAAAAAATCTATTATTTTTTCTTTGAATCCTAGAAATAGAATTAAAAGAGTCAAGGGACCAAATATTATTAAAAAATTGGTTCCCATAAAAATTATAATATTTTCTATTACCGTCATAAATTTCCCCCTTCTATAAAACAATATATAATCATAATAATTCATAACAATTAAATAGATATAAATTTTAAATCGATTTGCAATAAACAGCGAGGAGAAACACATGAGTAAAAACGTCGAAGAATTAAATAAAATTCATAACATGATGGTAAACTGTAGCAATTTATCAAAGATGTTTAGTATAGAAGATTATGATGATATTTCTATGGAAAAAGCTCTGACTGCGAAGAAAAGGAATTCGTTACCCGATAACAGTTTTGGAATTCCAGAAGATAGAAGTTATCCACTATATGACAAAGATGGAAATCCCGATTATAATCACATCAAAAGCGCTATATCTCTTTTTCATCATTGTCCTAAAAACAAACGTAGCAAGTTAGCAAAAAGAATTCTAAGAGCAATAAATGAATATAATAGAACTCATAAAAATAAAGAAATAAATATAAACAAAGACGCTGAATGGTATAAATATACAAAATGAGGTAAATAAAATGTTTTTTATATTAACTGGAATAGTACTAGTATATACTTTAACTTACATGTTTGGCGCTCTTTTGATTAATAAATTTGATGTTAACAAAGAAGAATTAATAAAAGAAAAAATACATACCATGAGAATAATAACAACTTACCTTCTAATCGTCAGCGTTATTTTTTTAAGGTATGACAAAAATGATGAATTTGATGTGTTGCTTCTAATAATAGCGCTATGTAGTATTCCTATAGGAGACTCTCTTTATAGATATGGCAAAACTAATTTTTCATATATAATATATCTTTTTATAGAAATATCAGTTTTGAATTTTATATTAAATAGGAGTGACAATATTTTTGCTAGTATCATAATATTCGTTTCGATAATTTTATTAATTTATATGTTAGAAACAATTTTTAAGCTATCGTCGATTATAGGAAAAAATAAAATAAACGTTCTTTTTATGGCACACGTATTTACTATAACTTATATATTTTCGATAGCTATAGTTAATCAAAACGTTTATATAAAACTTTCTGGCATATTTTATTTTATAAGAAATTTTATTTATTTTATAAGAAATTATTTTAACGTAGAAAAAAGTATAATTACGTTTCTAAATATATTTTTTCTATGGGTATTTTTAATATTTATAATAATTTCCACAATAATTAAATGAAATGTTTTGGAGGTAATGATTTATGAGTAGTTCTATGGCAGAAATAATATCCTTTTTGAATGATAAAAACAATTCATTTACTATATTTATAATATTACTAATTATTATATTCGGATTAGCTACAATTTTTATATTGATCGGAAAATTTCTAAATAAAAAAGGTGCTAAAACTTTAAAATTTGGGTTCGGAAAAGGATTTATAGAAATAGTTAAAAACGATTCAAAGGAAGATGGTGAAAAAACTGTTAATTGCGAAAATGATTCTAATAAACAAAATTTAATAGAAAACCAAACTGTTATAAATGCAAATAAGAAGTTAATTCCATTTAAAGATCACGAATTCTTTTCAAATATGAGAAAATATGAAAACATACCTTTGTTTTCTAAATTGTACGATTCTAAGAGTAACTATAGCGATTATTTTAAGTTCAAGATGTTTTTGTTAGACGCATATATTAGAAAATGTAAAATAAATATATTTAGAAAAAATATTGAAACTTTTGTAAAATTGGTAGAAACTACGAACGGCGAACATATTAACAATATACTAACCATATTATATGATTCTATAGCGGAATACGAAGGCGTGGCGGAAAAATTAAGAATAGAGTTACCTAATGGTACGGTTATTTTCGGAATACCGCACGAGATGATAAGAGAATTTAACAAATGGCATAGTCCGAAAGTAGAAGCTACTGTAGAAAAAATATCCGATATTTTAAAATCTTCATTTCATAATTCTTGGCAGTTAAAATTAATAATGATTCTGGGATACTTAGATTTTGTATTTGCATATACAATAAAAGATTCTATTTTAACATTAGAGAGTTTAAACGGTACCCTAGAGAAAAAATTGGAAAAATATTATAAACCAATGTATGATAAATAATAAAGTACAATATAATAAAGTGGAGGTTACAAAAATGCATGTTCTAGCTTATCTTATTATTACAGTGTCATTTATATATTTATATTATGCTATAACCGTCTTTAACAGGAACCTTGTTTCCCCAACTAATAAAAATAATAAAGTGATAAAAAGAAAAAACGACGATGATATTGGAGATTGTGAAGATGACGAATTTTACGAAGAATGTAAAGAAGTTCCGTGTGTGGAAAGAGAATTCATCATTATGATAAATCACATTTCTATTTTCAACTATGAATTATTGGGATTTTTATTTTTGTTTATTACAGGTTTTTATTTTTTGAGCATTATTCCGATGCTGTTATATATAGCAATATCTTCGTTCATAATGGTTATATATATAACAATATTTATATTTACAATGTATATTATATTAAAAACTACAATTCAAAATATTAAAAAATCTGTAGAAGAAATTAAACAAACTTTTATATTTTTTATTTACATAAATTTATTTTTTAAATTTCAAATGAAAATATTTTTATCTATAAAAACTTTTTTTACAAAAATTAAATTACAAAGATATTATAAAAAAATATATAAAAATAAAAAATTATAACATATAATAGAAACAAATTGGAGTGATGATATTATTCCAATTAAACTTCTTGTTAAGAAGTTTTAAAATTAAAACTTAGGAGAATTATTATGGCAACACCTGCAAAGAAGAAAACAACTAAGAAAGCACCTGCAAAGAAGAAAACAACTAAGAAAGCACCTGCAAAGAAGAAAACAACTAAGAAGACCGCTGCAAAATAACTTTTGCTCGTAGTCTTCAATTTCGACAGGTGTTTAAATCGAAAAAAAGATCTCCGAAAAAATTCGGAGATCTTTTTTTATTTTATTATAAATTTTTTAATTATATATTATATTTATAGATTTATATTCACTACGTTATTTTGCTACTAGGAGGTTTTATGAAGAATGAAAAATATAATCAAAATACATTTGATTATAATAACAGAATGAACGATAAAGTATTGGTTTCGTTCAAGATGGGAGATTACGAATTGTATGGAAAAACAACTATAGGAAATAAAATATTTCCTCATGAAGCGTATCAACAATTTGTAAAAGAGAATGTTTTATATTTGGGATATATAGATAGAAAATGTGAACGGAGTAATTTTATATTTGTTCCGGAAAAAGAAATAACCAATCTAGTAGAGTATCAACAAGAAAATATTAAAATAGAAACAAATAAAAAAGAAAGTAGAGTATATGTATATATCCCTATAACCGGAATATTAGAAGATCCAAAAGAGCAATATAAAAATAGTTTTCACAACTATTTAAAAGTTTATTTCAAAACCGATGAAGAACTGTGTGATAGAAAAATTTATTATAAAAATAAAATATTTAAACCTATATCTGTTGACGAGGATGTTTTAACGTATATCGAAACAAATATAATGCCCGATTATTAAAAACAATCATAGTGGTAGCTTAGTGCTACCACTATGATTATATTTATTTTTTATTGTCTTCTCATAATAGCCTCAAATCTTTCAGGATCTTTATAATAATCGTTTTGCATCTTTTCTATAATATCTTCTCTTTTAGAAACGGCATCGTTATATTCGTTTATATATGTATTTAACTCTATACCACCTATAACAACGTTATCTCGAGCGTTTTTCAACTCTTCATATATTGCCATTTTTATATCACAAGTAAACAAATTAGTAAAAAGGTCGACATAATACATAGGTATTTCGAACAATTTCCTAACACGTTGCATTGTTACTATGAAATCGTTGTGAAACGTTGGAGGTGGAGTTATTATTATAAAATATGGTTGCTCGAACGATGCTGTGAATCTAACGTCCGGTATCGGCAAATAGCTAGCCATCTTACCATACATCATATTTGTCAACATCGGAGACGTTCCTGTTAAAACACCCATTCTGTCGTTAGAAGGATGGTAAAATATTTCGATTCCTATATAAGGAGATTCTTCGTCTACGATTGGAAGTTTATATTTATAATACCCTTGAATGTCTTTTTCGTTCCTAACCTCTATTAAATCGTTTTTAGTTATACGAATTCTTCTAACTAACCTAGGATAGTACAAACTAAATGTCAAAAGAGTCTCTTCGTTTAATATTGATCTATAGAAATCTAGGTCGAAGGCATTAAATATGTCGCTCCCAAGACGTCTCCTCAACTTGGAAAACAACATCGATTCGCTAACCATGATTACTCCTTATTTCCGTATTTCGTTTTATACTTATTCTTCGAAGACAAAATCTTTGACATTAAAAATGTATTCAAAGGTACTGTAATATCTGAATTATCCTCAAAAGAATATCTGATGGTTTTGTTTTTAGAATCGAGATACATTGTTTTTGCCTCGTTGATATCTACGCCGAGATAGTCCATGATGATATTATAAGATTCTTCACTCTTAATCATGCTATCAATTTCTTTTGTAGGATTCTTATATTCTACTACGTTTTCAGGATTGTAGAATCCGTTAGCACCATCGATTTTTATAATTCTCGCCTCATCAAATCCTGGATATGTTACAAGATCGAACGTTACGGGATACATAGGATATTTTTTTACTACATATTTTTTTCCATTTTCGTTTTTTGTTACATAATTTGGAGTATATGCTCTGATCGACGAAGCATAATTACTACCATCTTCAATTATATTTTTCCACGCGATGTCGATTCCCATGGGATTTACAAATTTTACACGACCTTTTATAATGCCGCTATTTCTATCGCCCCAATATTTTTTAATCTTCCAAGCATATCGTTCGGGTTCTATTTTCAATATTCTGCTCAAAGGAGATGTTCTGGGAGGATGTTCATATTCCCCAAACCATAACGAATTTTTTATACAGCTTTGAACAAATTTTGATTCTTCGAGAGACCTCATAAGTTCATCATATCCGTATAACGAATTATTTTTACTGATTGAATCGCATAATATTAAATTAATATTCAGTTCTCGATTCTGTTCATCCACTTCGGTTTCCCTACTAGATACTATTTGAGAATAAGATTCCATAGAGACCAAAATAGGTCTTGATATATCGACCAAAGAAAGCTTTTGCATATATTACAACTCCTTTATCTATTAATTTTAAGATTAATTCATAAATATGTTAGAAACAAACATTAATATAGTATAAATTTACGATTGTAAAGGAGTTTTTATATGATTAATAATAGTGATATGATAGAAGAAGCCAGGGTAATAAATGCCAACGACTCTTTTTTAGAGTATCTTATTTTTTTAGCAAAGGTGTCTAATAAGAAGTATGATAGAATGATTGTGAGCAATTTTGTAGTAGATCCAGTCTCAGATAAATCTAATAATACTAGATATTTGCGAGTATCCACAACTGTTGCGAATAATGTAATGTTTTCGATACCGTTGAATTTTTCAGAAGAAGAACTATCTTTATTAGAAGATTTTAGTAATACTGAATCGATAGATAATATTTCTTTTAAAAGCGTATCGTTCACATTGAGTATGTATTCAAAATCGTTATTATATTTATTATCGTACATAATACTATTTAAAGAAAAATGTGCAAATTTTGAATACTATAACAATATGAAATATGTGTTTAATAAATCTGCGAATGTATTAGATCATATGTATAAAAAATTTTTTAAAATAGATGGAGAAGAATTGTATGATAAATTGATGACATTCAATTTTTCAGAAACCAATTTATTATTAAATTCTATTACCGACGATTTAGAATCTCACAAAATACCGGAATATTCAAAGATATTTTCTCTCTTAGGTTCTTTAGTATTTTCTACGTTTTTATCGTTCTATTCGGTTTATGCTGAGAACGCTGGTATTAAACGAGAACTAATGGAAGAAGATGTTAAAGTAGATGTGTACAAAAATATATATGACGAATTTATAGAAAGTTTTTCTTCAGAAGAACAAAAATTTAAAATAAAATTTTTACTATTCAATTTGTATAAGTTTGTAAAATTTTCTATAGTAACGTCCGGTGTTTACATAAACGAACGATATCTTAGAGCTGGAATGTTGTTTGGTTCTTTCGTAGCCAAAGATTCTGTAGACAATACCGAAATTTTTTCTATATTAGATTTCTTATCAGATATTGACGAAGATCTTATAAATTCTATAATTACTTCTAAAAAACTGTTTAACATTGACGGTATTAATAATATTTATAAATTAGGATCGCGTTTCATTACACTTGTGAAAGAATCAATTATAGAATCGAGCGATGGTATAGCTAAAAATTATGTAAACAACAAGTTCGAAAAAGTAATAGAGCCAAACATGTTAAGTTTCGTCACTTATAAGTATTTTAATAATAAAAATACATTAAATCAATTTTTTGAAAAATCATACTTTACGAACTTATTTTTATATTTAAACAATATATTTACAGATAAAAACAGCATTAATCCTTATACGGTTGATGAAGTTAATTTGACAAATGTAAATAATTTGTTTTTACTACTATCAATATTGAATTTAATATATAAAAATCCAACATATCTAAAATCTATGGATGCCGGTGATATAGCGAGTCTTAAATCGTGTATCAGAATAATCGATACTTGGTTGTGTTCGGCGTACTCGAACTGGTTCATTTATAAACGAATACGGAAATTCGACGATATACCGTATGAGGACGGCGGATTTGTTTCACAACTCAAGTATGTAAAGAGAGAATTCGATTTGCTTATTGCAAAGTTTATTTCGTTTAATGAATTTATGAGAATGTGCGGATATGATATAGACGGCATAGAACTTATACGTAAAGGAAATAATATAATACTAAAAAATCTCGTTTCAGAGCTGTATGAAATAAACAGTGATAGATATATAGAGCAAAAAATTTATAAACGATACAGTATGCCTAAAAAGAGTATAAAAGAAATTATTTCCGATATAAACAAAAACGAATTTGCGATATTTTATTGTTTTTCAAATCAATTAGACGTTATGGAAATATTCTCGTACATAAATAGTATTCCTGGAATTGAAAATCCGGAAAGCGAATTTTTCAAAAACATGCACAACACTCTAAAAGATTTGTATTTAGTGTACGTTGAAAAATATAAGAAAAACATATCAAACAATCTAACGCCTCAGATGTTAGCAAACACGCTCATAAACGTAGACAAAACCGGAATGGAAGAAGAATCGTACTTCTTGATGGAATATCTAATTTTGTATAATATAATAAATTCTATATTTGACAAAAACGTAAACGGTATGTTAGATATCATTTCTCCAGATTATGATCACAAAATCGGAATAGTAAATAATCTGTATAATAAGATTATATACAGATCTTTTTATAAAAATTTGCAATTATAAATGAAGGAGAATTTTATGGGAATGTTTGATAAACTTATAGAAGACGATTCTTTGTTTTCTTCTACTGTAAAATTAGAACAAAATAATAGAAATTATATAGGAATCAGTTTTGAAGCGGATGAAAGCGCTGAACCTGAAAAGGGTGACGTGAGCGAGTCTGCGCCCAAAAAAGTAGAACCCGAACAAGAACAGGATAATAAAAACGAAGAAAAAGACGAAGGTTCCGCGGGAGGAGAAGGTGAAGTTGAGAAAAATGATAATGAGGAACCTTCTAATAGTTTTGGCGACGAGGAAGAAAAAACTGGTTCTGAAAATGATAACAATAATATAGAAAACAAAAATGAACTATCCAATGTAAACAAACGTTTAAAACTGATTGAGTTAATAGAATTGCTACTTAATAGCATTAAAAAATCTATCGATAATTTAAACGACGTTCCGATTAATAATAGAAAATTAATTACCGACGATCTTTTGGATTTAACAGACGATATAAATAAAATTAAAGAAACGATCTATATTTCTTCTGATGAAGAATCTCTTTTTAGATACAATCTTTGTCTCGAAAGATATAAAAAAATAATATCGTTGCTGAAATAATATAATTGGAAATATAAATTAAAATCTATAATGGAGGAAAAATATGAATTCATCTTTCAAAAAACTTAAACCACAGCCTATCCATGAAAAAATGGATAATATAAGGACGGTTTTCGTTTCAAAACGAATTGGCGATCCTATGACAGAAGACGGATTTAAGAGCATTATCTCTAATGAATCCTACGATGATCTGTTTTTTAAACAGTGTGGTGAAGTAATTTCTGATGAAAACGTACGCGAAGTTTATGGTACACAATTGAAGAACTCTATCAATGTCGTTCGAAATCCTTTCTACGAACTTTCTTCAGAAAGTGCTGATATGCTTCCTACGGCAAACTACAACCAGCTCGCACGGCTGATTCCGTGGTCGATTCTTGGTTACATGGCACGATCAAAAGCTATCGAAGCTTTCTATAACGTATCGAGCGATAAACCATCAATCTTCTACGAATATAACATTCCGTTTGTAACAAAAGGTGATAAGAAGTTTATTCTGCCTAACGCTATTCGTAATGGCGAACTTACTGGGCAGCTTAATCTTCCTGAGGCTACTCCAATTGTAAGCCCCTCATCACCCCACATCGAAGCTGGTGCAAACTATGCAACTGATCCTAGTGATGTATGGATTAAAATCGGTTCACAGGGAAACCTTCTTCTTGAATCAGGATTTGCTGTAGAAAAAGCCGCTCTTCAGCGAAATATCTACATTAAATCGATCAAGTATACTATCCCCGGTTCACTTACCGGCGGCGCTCCTGTTAGTGGCGAACTCGATATTTATTTGAATCGCGAAACTACTACCGGCGATATTGCTCGGCGCGTATTCCATGAGAATATTAATATTACGTTTACTAAAGCTGATAATAGTCAAGCAACAGTAACAACGTTTATTACCGGATTTATTAATCTCGATAGTGGTGAATATGCTATCGCTACTTCTGATGAAAAGATTATCACACATTTCCGATTCGGCGATGCTCGTGTAACAAACCTTGCTAATGAGTTTGAGACGATGCGGCCTGGTAACAACAAGTATATCCACTCGTTTGATACAAACGATCGTGCATATATGACCATCCCCATTACTCCGGAAACTGCAGACGACTTTAACGCTGCTGGTGACGGCGTAACTCTTGTTGCTTACATGACAGATCGTCTCACCGAAGCTTATGCCGGTGTTCGCGATGCCGATATGGAAGCTGCTCTCGACGAAGCTTATAATAAGAATACTAAGGATTTCCCACTTGCTGTTAAGCTTGGTGGTTATAAGCGCGACGTTCCGTTCGTCTTGAGCGCTCGTGGTCCTGGTGGTGACAATCCATTTACATGGATTCGTGAAGGTCTCCGTGACACAGTTCGTCACGTATTCACCGAAGCCGAGACCGAAGGTTACTTCGAGACCGGAATCGATCGTCAGTGGATCCTCGTCGGTCACAAGATTGATATTAACAGATTCCCCGACATCAGCTATACTACTATCCAGGGCGGTATGGAATCTGCTGAAAATTCTACTGTTAAGTATGGTTTTGCTGTTGAAGGTTTTGACGGTTATGTCGATAGCCTCGGTGGCCGCGTAAAGGTTGTTGGCTCTGTTTATAAGAGACATTATAAGAAACCCGTTCGCGCTATTCTCAAATCATACAGCATCGAACAACCTACTTCTATCTACTTCCCATATGCATTCCGTGTATATTCTGGTATTTCTCCCGAATATGGAAAGCGTCCGGCAATCATCGTATCTGCTCGAGATTATATCGGCCTTCTCTCTTCATTCCAGGCTCGTATTTCTCTCTTCGGAAACGATATCGATCTTTACAAGAAAGCTTCTGCTTTCTCTGCTGGTCGCCCGGATGCTACTACTTTCGATTGATAGTAGTTTTAGAATTACAAACTCTCGGAGGAGGAAACTCCTCCGAGAGTTTTTTAATTAGGAGAATACAATGTCTGATATTAATGAAAATAATAAAAACGAAAAAGATGAAAAAGAAACTAAAGAAGAGAATTTGTGTAGTTTGTATTTAAAATTGTGTGCTTTTTCCGCAGGTAGAAAAGATTTAAAAACATTCGACGACGAAAAATAAAATATATCAAAATAGATAACATTCATATAGATATTTAAAATAAAAACGTCGATGATAACTATATTTGTATTAAATATCTTGAAATAATAATTAATATATAATATTATTAGGAGGAATTTAAATGGGTAAACTAAAAAGAAGTTTCAACATTTTTGGTTTCGAAGATGAAGAATTTGAAGTAAAAGAAGAAGAAATGGAAACTGAAAATTCTTCTGAATTGAACGAAGAAGAAGATTCTGATAGTGATACTTCGAAAGATTTCGAAGAAAGCGTTGATGAAAATTCGGAAGATGTAGATATTGGATCAGAAAGTGACGAAGATGTTTCCGAAGACGATGAAGAAGATAACGAAGAAGAAAGTGAAGAATCTTTAATGTCTTATTCGATAGAAAGTCTATCAAAAATTGTTTCTCTAGAAGAAAAATCTTTTAACAATGCTTTCATTGTTAAAGGCGCTGTGCTAGAATATTATAATAAAAATAAAGGTTCTATTATTAATTCGTACATTACAGCATATCAAAATCTATACAAAACTATAAGAAAATTATATTATAAGGAAGAACCGAAGATTAAAACTTTTAGCCAGACTGCAAAATATATGGAAAAATCTAAGAAGAGTTTCGTCGATCGATCGGGAAAGAGTTTATCTCCTTATTATGACGAAGACGTCTACAAGAAGGTGATTTCCGATACAGTCACTGGCGAAATCAATAGGTTAGTTTCTAAAAACAAGATTAAGAGTATTGAAAAAGCAAGAATTCGTGTTCCGTTCTTGGTAGTCAAGATATTGGATCAGAAAATGTTGCCACTCATAAGATCTTCAGTTTTTAAACTTTCTAAGAAATATTTTGGAATCAGATCTATCGGTATAAGACCTCTCATTTCTAAAATTGGTGAAACTAGATTGATTAAACCATTTGTACAAGGTGCTAAGTATACCACGGCATATTATAATGCGGAAAACGTTTTTCAGAACATTTTAGGTTCCAACATGCATGAAATTGAAAAGTGTATTCCGAAAAACTTCATTCTTGCTCCGCCAAAAACACAAATTTTTAAAAATAGTATAATTTTCTATTTGGAATATATGCCTAATGCTTATGATATTCAAGTTATCATTGAGAAAAAAATTAAGAACGAAACAAATAAATAATTTTATCGTTAATTTTGAAAGGGAGGATTACTGTGTTTAATGAAGAAGTTATAGATGATGTAATTTCTACAGAAGCAGTTTTTGAAAAGAAAGAAATAAAAGAAGCGAAATACAAATTCTACGAATCTTCTAAAAACGATTTTGTTAAGTATATAACAATAGCCGTTAATAGATTCTATTCTCTATGTAATACTATAGAGAATGGAAATTTGCCAGAATTTGTAGAACTCGATTATAGATTACACGAGTCTTATGATATTAAACATATTAGACAAAGCATAGTCAAAAATTACGAAACGTTGCTTTTGAAAATGAAAAAGACAGGAATCATTCCTTCAAAATTAAAATTCCCTATAGGAAAATTATCTTTAAAATTTGTTAAACAGAGAAGTGGAGAAGGTGAAAATTTAGCAACAGGTCTCGTAGCTAAATTCTTAGGTTTATATAAAGCTGTGGCTTTTAAATTTATAAATATATTTAAAAGAAAACTTGCTAATGAAAAAAATTTCTCTCAATATAAATTATTTGTCGAGAGAGAAGCAAACGATTTGTTTGTCAAGTCTCTCGGTAAGAAAAATGATAGAGATTTAGTAACTGTAGATAAAGAAAAAGATATAGAATCTCAACAGGGATGGTTTTCAATAGTAAAAATAAAGGATTCTAAACGAAAAAAGATTCTTTATTTTTATCTGATTTTTAATATAAAAGAAGCTGATTACATTGAAAATATGTAATGCTTTTTAAATAAATTAATATTTTTAGGAGGAATTTATTATGTATACTAAAAATAAAAGAAAGTTTTTATCTCTTGAAGATGTCGAAGAAATTGTAGAAGATATCGCAGAAGATAAAGACGATCTCGAAGATCAAGAAGAACAAACAGAAGTTAATTCTACAGATGAAAATGTAGAAAGCGATTATAGTAAATCTGAAGAGCTCGAAGAAGAAGCTGAAGAAAATGAAGATGTTTCTCTGTCCAATGACGAAGTCAAATCTACAGAGAGTTTCTTCAAATCATACAAGAGATATATGAATCGATTGATGGATATTTCTATCGAAAGCGATGAAGATGAAAACAATACACAAGTATATGCTAGAAAAGTTGTGATTTTCGAAGAAAATAAAAATTCTATTATCGAAAAAACAAAAGCTATTGTTACAAAAGTAGCTAATTCTATTTCTAACTTCAACAAAGAAATTAAGGCAAAAGTTAGTGAACTTATGACTAACTCAAATGGCGGAGAAGTTAAAGGCGCTATTTGGGTAACATTTAACTCAGAAAAAGAATGCGACGAGAATTTGAAAGTTGTTTTCGAAAACTTTATGGCTAAGGCAAAAGAAACAAATGCTATTCCTAGAGGAATTTCTTTACCTGTAGCAAAATTGGTTACTGTTACATTTACTTCTAACGGTGGAGAAGATCGTGTAAAAGTCAATGTAACTGCTACTCCGATGTCATTGAGCGAAATCGATGGAGATATCGCAAATATCGTTGCTGTAAACATCTCAACACTTAATAGCTTACTTTCATCAGAGTGTGCTAATAAAGCTGTTAGAACCGCTAAGCTTGATTCTATTATCGTCGACGATAATAGTCCTATTTCTGAGAGTATAAAGAGTTCTTCTTCAATCGCAGCTTATGAAGCCGGATATAATCCAAAAATTACATACGATGAAAAGGGACTTTCGTTTAAAGTGAAATATGTAATTGCTGGTTCGGAAGTTCTTACTGAAGTAGCAGAGACTGTAAATGAAACAGTTAGTACTGCTAACGAAATCGTCGAAGACGCAACTGCTTAAAGACAAAAACGGATGAATCGAGGTAAATTCCTCGATTCATCTTTATTTATAAATTTTTACTACAACATAATAATGATTAAAATATTTATATTATGGAGGAATTTTATGATATTTAATATCGAACCAGAATATATCGAAACTGTATTTAGGAATATTTTGTACAGTCTGTATGAAATGTATGTCGAAAACGATAAAATAATTTACGAATATTTCAAGAACAATGAAGTTGCGAACGATAAAGAATTTAATATAGAAGTTTTTAAAAAATATGGATATTTAACCTCGGTTCTTAATATAATCTCAAATTCTTTGACTACCGAAACTTCTGAAAAATTGATGGAAAATATAAAAAAGTTTTTCGATTCTTTCGAAAAAAATTCTTATTTATTCGACAACAAAGGTAAAGATTCTATCAGCATACAAATAAAACCTGTTGTTTTTCTATCAGACGTTGCGCGCGTAACTTCGAAGAATTCTTATGACGGATGTATAACGAAACTTATACCACTTATGTATGCGTGTGCAGAAATAAATCCTAAATACAAAAAATTTGATTATGAATTGGGTGTCAATTTCAACGATCGATACGATTTGTTTGTTAGTATTTTAGACATTATTAATAAATTTATAGTATTTATTGCTAATAAGAATTCTTGTAAAGAAGTAGGATTAAATAGTATTCAAGAATTCGAATATTCTAATATAACTAGTGTTGATGAAAACAATAAATGTAATATCGACACTCTCATAGAAGAATATTTAAAACTCATTACTTCTTCTGCTTTGATAGCATTATCGATTTCTCACTCAAAATCGATGCAAAGGGAATCAAACATTTTTGATAGAATCGGTATTTCAAAAACGCTTTATGATGATCTTAAAAAACTTAATAGAGATACAGGTTATGACAATAGACAGTTTGTAATAAAATTTAATAGACTGTCTAGAATAATCGACCAGTGTAGAAAAAATTTATTCACAAAACGGATGATCGACATTATAGAAAACATTTATACATCTTCTTTCAATACAAATATTAATTTGTCATACGATAATAATATTATCGACATAAAACAATTTGTTTCAAATACTAGAAACATTATTGGAAATAATGTGGTCGATTATATAGAATCTGCAAAAGATATTTGTAAATGCAATACAAACTTTTTGTTAGATATAAAGGATGTATATTTTGATATATTTGAAATTACTTTCTTTAGAAAAAATCTTTTAAAAATATTAGTAGACTTCGTCGATTATAATTTTGCTTATACAACAGCTACCAATAAACCAAGATTATATCAAGAAAATAATCCTTATAATGCAGACGAACCTAATAATTTCTTGAATTTTGATAATGTGATTAGTTTACTTAAAAACATGGTCGATTCTGAAAAATATTATAAAAATGGTATCTATACTAAAAACAATGTTTTAAACGATTTTTATAAATTTTATAAAATAAATGAAAATTATATTTGTAATAAATATAAAAACATTACTTTTGAAAATGGTAAAGAATATTACTCAAAAATTATATCGATTATGCAGGATATTGATTCTGGTATAGAACGAATAAAAAATATAATTGATAACGTTGACGATTTTAAAAAAGATGCATACGAGCTTCGAAACGAAGGCGATGTAGTTAATAATATTATGAATTATTCTGTTTATAAAGACAGTGTTGTAGAATTTGATGATTTGTTTAAAAACATGCACAAACGTATAGACGACTTTTTAGAATCTGTAGCAATTGTTAATAAAAGTTTGTATAACCGAAACAGCGAAATAAAAAATTCGTTCTATCATGGAGAAAACAGTATATTAGGTTCGTTCTATCAAAATATAGTAAAAAATGCTCTAATCTATATGACTAACTTTATTGATAGTTATTTCAATGAATACAAGAATACATTTGTTTCCAACAACCCGCTTTCAGAAGGATATGATTACAAACAAAAGAGTGAATATGATATTGCATATCCGTCTAGCAAAGACTCATTATACCTTTCTTCTTTAGAAGATTCCGAACCCGAAATGAAGAAAACAAATATATCCAATACTATATCTGCTAAATCGATAGGAAACGATTTTGAAAATGAAAGCGGAGAAATTTCTACAGAATCAAACGATTTTAAAGATTATGTATATAAAACGTTGAACGGAAACAATGTTTCTGTCGAAGATATAAAGAAATATATTTTAGAAAAATATTCTAACGAAGGAATGTTCGGCGGTGGAATTTACGATAGCTTAAGCGGTATCACTACCGTTGTAATAGAAAACGAATCTGACACCAACCGCTATATCGAAGAGAACGAAGAAAAAATTACTCCGGAAGAAAAAGAAAAATTAGAAGAAGAATTAAAAAAGACACAAGAATCGTACGATTATTTGGCCGACAAAATAAAAAAATATGTTAAGGCTAATGTAAAATATTTTGGATTATAATTTTA
>Ga0116188_1000713_pt1 | contig 31546 bp, 24 predicted proteins | sample AD_JPNTR2_MetaG_FD_89807 | JGI IMG/M metagenome (GOLD analysis project Ga0116188, IMG submission 89807) | Active sludge microbial communities of municipal wastewater-treating anaerobic digesters from Japan - AD_JPNTR2_MetaG | ecosystem: Engineered > Bioreactor > Anaerobic > Digestate | place...
TGAAGAAGCATGGTCTTGCCGGTCCGCGGTGGAGCCACGACCAGAGCCCGTTGCCCTTTGCCGATGGGAGCTATCAGGTCAAGGATCCGCATGCTGGGATCGCCCGAGTCATCAATCCGCAGCCGCTCGTGCGGATTGATACTCGTCAAGCGGGCGAATTCGGGAAGCTGCCGGCATCGATCCGCCGGCAATCCGTCCACCGACTCTATTGCCACCAGCCGCGGACTCTTCCCGCGATAACCGTCCCCCGCCAGTCCCGTCACAAAGTGACCGGGGCGAAGGCCGAGCTCACGAATCAGCGAGGGTTCGACAAAAGCGTCGTCACGGTGAGGTTCGAAGCCTCGCTCAAGGCTTCGAAGGAATCCATAACCTTTATCATGGAGGTCGAGATAGCCGGAGGCATCTCGAACGTTTCGAACTTGGTTCGATCGGGTCATGAAAGTTAATCTCTTCTCCCTGAGAACTTCCTGATCATAGCTGCGCCGGAGCGTTCGTCAGTCATTGCTTGTGGGACTGAAACGCAACAACTGTCCGGCTTCTTGGGAGCCGACCGGACGATCAACCGGGTTCGATCAATACGACCCGGAAGCGACAACATGGCGTTTTCCGGTTCGGCAAATGAACCATTTCCCGGTCCCTACGGCACTAGTAGCCGGGTTCGTCCAGATCGACCTTGCCGGGGAACCGGCGGTACAGATACACAAAATACGATGCTGCCAACAGCATCCCCGGGATCCACCAAAACAGGCCCACTCGCAGGCCGTATTCGGAGGTGGTCGTATTATATACCGTCAGTCCAAGGTCAGGGTTCGTGTTGGCCGGCAGTACATAGGGAAAGATACCAAAAACGGCGCTGAGGAGCATCCCGGCCAGAAACACACAGGAAGCCAAAAAGACCCGTGTCTCGTTTCCTCGGTTCCGCAAGAAGCGAATGCCCAGCAGACCGACCAAAGCAACCAGAGGGAAAATCACTCCCCACGGCATTTCGCGGAAGTTCTCCAGGACTCTCGGTTGGACGGCGAAAGTGACCGCCGTGGCTACCACCAGAAGGGCGACAACCGCCCACCAAACCCGGTCCGCCCAGGCCCGGGCTCGATGGTAGACCGCCCCGGTGGTCTTGACCGCGAGCCACCAGGCGCCGTGTTGGACCAAGCTGCCTAAGGCAAGTAAGCCGATCAGGATGGTGTACCAGTCGAGAATCCCGGCGTCGGCTGTGTGAACGCCTTCCGGACCGAGCCCCAAATCGCTCCAAAGGGGAAGGAAAAAGTAGCCGTCCGATGAGAGAGGAACCCCGCGTATTACGTTTCCTAGTGCGGCTCCTAAGAATACGCAGAGAAGGGAGGAAGCCAGGCAGAAAAGTACATCCCACAACGGCTTCCAGAGAGGTGAATCCACGTGGCTTCGGAGTTCTATGGAGATAGCGCGGAAGATCAGGAGCCAGAGGACAATCATTAGAGGGAGGTAGAATCCGCTGAAGCCCGAAGCGTACAACTTGGGGAAAGCGAAGTACAAGGTTCCGCCCGCGGCCAGCAGCCAGACTTCGTTGCCGTCCCAAAAAGGACCGACGGCTCGCAACACACTTCGTCTTTCTTCTTCGGTCTTTGCGACGAACCAGTGGAGCGCGCCGGCACCGAGATCAAAGCCGTCCAGGAGAACATAGGTGGCAAGCATCAAGGCGACGAGGGCAAGCCAGAGGATTTCCATCGTTCCTCCCTCACACAGCAGTGGTTTCCGTCGAAGTATGTGTTCTCTGTCCCTCAGACTCGGGGCCGTGTTCCAGTTCCCGGTAGACCAGGAAGAGGAACAAGACGCTCAGCAGCGCGTACATACCCATGAAGCCGATCAGGGTGAACATGGCGTTACCAGACGAGACGTGGGTGGAGGCTCCCTCGGCGGTACGCATGAGTCCGTAGATCAGCCAAGGCTGACGTCCCAGCTCTACGGTCAGCCAACCGGCAGTGTTGGCGATGAACGGGAACGGAGCAAGCAACACCAGTAGCCAAAGCAAGAAACGCGAATGAAACAGGCGACCTTTCCAAAGCTTCCATGCCGCAATGCCGAACAAGAGAATGAAAACAGTTCCCAGCCCTACCATGGCTCGATAGGCGTAGTAAAGCAGCGGGATGTTGTCGGGCCAAGTGTCTTTGGGAAAGTCGTTCAATCCCCTCACCGTGGCGTCCCAGCGGCGATAACTTAGAAAACTCAGGAACTTCGGCACCACGAGAGGGTTGTCCAACCGCTGCTTCTCCAAGTTGGGTTGTCCAAGTATGGCCAAGGGTGCCCCTTCCGTCGTCTCGAACAAAGCCTCCATGGCGGCCAAGGTGACCGGCTGATGCCGCGCAATGTTTTGCGCCTGTCCGTCTCCCGTCACCAGCAGTAGAAGGGCCGAGATGCATCCGGCTGCTACACCGGTCCGTACGTACAGGTGGGCATGGTCGGAGTGTCTCCCCAGAAGCAGGTAGGCGGCCCCTACCGCCGCCATTACCGCTGAGGCCGTCATTACGGACCCGAGTTGGTTGTGCGGGTACTGCCATAAGAGCCAAGGATTCAGTACCAGCGCCCAAAAGCTTTCCAAAACGATCCGGCCGTCGGAAAGAAGGCGATAGCCCACCGGATGGAGCATCCAAGCGTTCGTGGCAATGATGAAATAGCCGGAGACCCAAGCCCCGAGAAATACCATGAACGCTGCAAACCAATGTCCTTTCGGCCCGAGCCGCTTCTCGCCGAAGACCAGGAGACCCAGAAAGGCCGACTCTAGGAAAAAGGCGAACACCCCTTCCATGGCCAAGGTTTGCCCGATCACGCCTCCGGCCGCCTCGGCAAAACGCGCCCAGTTGGTCCCGAACTGGAACTCCATGGGAATGCCCGTAGCCACCCCCATGACGAAGCTGATGGCGAAAATCTTGATCCAAAAACGCGTGGCTTCGTCGTAAATAGCTTTCCCCGTCCCGAGACTCAGGCTCTTGAAGATCAGGATCAGAAGAGCCAGGCCCATGGTGAGCTGGGGAAACAAGTAGTGATACGTTATCGTGAAGGCGAAGTGGAAACGATGCAATCCGAGCGCTTCATCCATGGCTGCACCCTCGACAATCCGTCAAAAGCGATCTTTTCGCGTCAGGAGATATCCAGGCGTGATGCCGTTGGGCGTCATTGTAGCAGCTCCTGAGAGTAGACACCAGGCGAATTCACCAGCATTCGGTGGTTTCTAGGAAGAACAGGACCGACGACCTGCTTGAAACCCCTCTGCCCGCAGGGGCACCTTAGCGCTCTCGTGAGTCTCCCCAGGTTATGTCGAACCGGCGTCGTTCGTCAGATAAGACGCTGATATCGATACGTAACGCCCCAGGCAGACGCCATGGGATTTTCTCCGCCCATTCCACGACTACGATGTCGTTTACGGGCTGCAGGAGCTGGTCGAGGTCGATGGACCGAAAGTCCCGAAGAGTCTCCAGTCGATACAGGTCGACATGGTAGATTCGACCCGCGGGATATGGGTAGACGTTCACTAAGCTGAACGTGGGGCTGTGTACCATGGAAGCATCCGCTACGCCCCAGCCCTCCGCCAACCCGCGGGTAAGGGCGGTTTTCCCTGCTCCCAACTCGCCGCGCAAAAGGACGACGGCGGGGGCGCGGATCCCCTTCGCCAGGCGACGGCCCAGCTCCGCGGTTTCCCTTTCGCTTCGTGTCTCTACGCTGTGGGGTAGTTCCAGCGGAAATTCCACCGCCGTGCCTATCCTTTCCTACGCGTTCCTCTCTGCTCCGCGTTTTCGTGAGGCGTTCCGCCGCCTGAGTTCCCGAATGCGATTATTGCCATCATCGTGCGTGCGTCCCCGCGAAAGGTTGTCCGCCTCAGAGGGTGTAGGGCTCCTTCGGACGCTCTCGGCTGAAACAGAGTGGAGTTTGCCGCAGCTCGAAGAAGTATAGCCCCAACTTAAGGGCCGCCGACCCGAACAAAGTCCCGCCAGGCGTCGCCCAGTTCCGTAATGACATCACCCGCCGCGAGAGCCTCCTCGCCACAGCGGGCGGCGGCCCGATCGCCGGCCCGCCCGTGCAGCAGGACACCGGTACAAACGGCTCCGGTGACGAATTCTGCGTCCGGAAGATTCCTGAGGTTGTTCCGTCCCAGCATCGAGACCAGAACCCCGGTTAGGACGTCACCCATCCCGCCCGTCGCCATCCCTGGATTGCCGAAAGGCGAGACGAAGACTCGTCCTTCTGGGTCCGCCACGATGCAACGAAAGTCTTTCAGAACCAGCCAGACACACCGCTCCACGGCGAAGGCTCGAGCTAATGCCGGGCCGTCCGCCAGGATTTCAGCAATCGGCCGGCCGGTCAAGCGGGCAAACTCGCCCGGGTGGGGCGTCAATACCAGGGGCTTTTGCGCGCGGTTTCTCAGCTCGTGGGCCGCGCCGGCAAAAGCATTAAGACCGTCGGCATCGATAACAAGAGGGACCGGGCTTTCTTCGACGACGCGGCGCACGAAGCGAACGGTTCGAGGGTGTGTTGTCAGCCCGGGGCCCAAGGCTGCTGCATCCAGCCTTGTAAGTTTTTCCACGGCTGACGCGGCTCCGCCATCATCGAATGAACCTTGGTCGGTGGAGGGGAAACCTTCGGTCATGATTTCCGGATGGAAGCCCGCGATACAGTCCTGAACGCGCCCCGGGCAAAACACAGTGACGAGCCCCGAACCGGCCCGTAATGCCGCGCACGATGCCAGTCCGGCGGCACCGGCTTTGCCTAAACTCCCTGCGACAACGGCGACGTGCCCGTAGGTCCCTTTTTGAGAGGCGGCCGGGCGTCCCGGGTACCAGTTCAGCACATCGGCCGGCTCCAGCCAATGAAGCTGAAGGTCAGGGCGCTCCATCAGGGACTTGGGCGTTCCGATAGCCGCCACCTTGATCTCTCCGAAGGACCGGCGACTGCGGTTCAACGCGTGAGCTATCTTCGGTGCCGTGAAAGTGACGGTAAGGTCGGCTTGTACGGCTAGCGGAGGCGATTCGATTTGGTCGGACGGCATGCCGGACGGAATGTCTACCGCCAAGACAAAGGCTCCGCTGCGATTGACAGCCTCCACCACGCCGGCGTACAGACCTTCCAGCGGCTTGGTGAGACCCGTGCCCAGGAGCGCGTCGACGAGAATGTCGTAGACCTCGAGCCGAGAAGCCATATCCTGCCGGTCGGACTCGCCGGGGATTTCGTGAACAGAGACTCCGTGGGCCCGCAGTGCACGGTAGTTGGTGGCTGCGTCACCGCGCAGTTCCTCCGCTCGGCCGAAAAGATAGACGTCCGGAGTACTGCCATGCTGATGTAACTGGCGCGCGAGGACCATCCCGTCACCACCGTTATTACCTTTGCCGCAAAGAACGGCGATCCGCCGGCGGTCGAGGTCGGGAAAGCGCTCGCGGAGCGCCGACCACAGCTGGAAGCCCGCATTCTCCATAAGCACGAGGCTGGCGACGTATGCTTGCTCGGTGGTAAGATGATCAATTTCCCTCATTTGGGAAGCGGTAAGGATTTTCCGCATGGCTTGAACCTTTCGATTGAAACCTTTGGCCCGTGTGCCTGTCTCTACATGATAGGGCAAGCGAATGGGAAGCGCCCACCAGGAAGAATGCATGGGGCGACTTTCGCTCGTCGCCCGCGAGTTCCAACGATTTCGTCAGAGGGTCTATAATTGGGAATGCAAGGAGAGGCACCGTGAACAGGCAAGGCTTGGTTTCCCTACTGGTGGTTTGCAGCTTGGCGTGTTTTGGGGATGCTTTGGCCGGGCGCAAACACGGCGACGTGGAGAACATCGGTAACCGCAACATCAACGGTCGGGTTGCGCTGATTTTCCCCAATTTTGTTTCCCTGGAGAGAGAGATTCAGATCGGCCAGCAGTATGCCCAGTACTTCGAGCAGACCGCCCGACTGGTGGAGGATCCGGTGGTCCAAGAGTACGTTGACCGAGTCGGCCAGAACATTGTGAAGCACTCCGACGCCAAAGTACCTTTTGTCATCAAGGTTGTGGATACGGACGAGGTGAACGCCTTTGCTTTACCCGGCGGCTATTTCTATGTGAACAAAGGACTGATTCTGGAGGCGGACAACGAAACCGAGTTGGCGGGGGTGATGGCCCACGAGATCGCCCACGTGGCGGCTCGGCACGCCACGGAACGGATGACTAAATCGCAGTTGATGCAATTCGCGGCGTTTCCGGCCCTTTTCGTGGGAGGGTATTGGACGCAAACGGCGATTTATAACGGTTTGGGGATGGGCTTGTCCCTGGCCGTTCTTGGGATCACTCGGAAGTCGGAGGCGGAAGCGGATCAACTCGGAACTCAATATCTGTGGAACAGTGGTTACGATCCCTACGGATTCGTGACGTTCTTTGAGAAGTTGCAGGCTCGGGAGAAGGACAAGCCGGGGAAGTTCGCCAGCTTTTGGCGGACTCATCCGCCGGTGGAAGACCGAATCGAAAAGGTTCAGGAAGAGATATCGTATTTGCCTCCGAAGGACGAGTACGTCGTCAGTACGTCGGACTTCGACCGGGTGAAGGCGCGCCTGATTGCTCTGGATAGCAAGTTGGTGGCGGCGGGCTCCCAACAGGAGGGTGGCAGCAAACGTCCCACTTTGAAACGTAGAACGAGCACGGACCGGTCGGAGCAAGAGGAGCCCAGCCTAAAGCAGGATCGGCCTTCGTTGAAGCGCCCGAGCCTCAAGAAGGAGGCGGACGACGACACGGGGGACGATACGGGGGACGACGATTCCCGCTGAGTTCGCTCTCACGCACGCGGTTCCTCCTCACGCCTAGCATGCGTGAGTCGGGGATCTTCCTTCCTGGAAGATCAGAAGATTCTTTTGGCTTTGAGTGAACTTGAAGGTTGGCCTGTCAGTAGGTGCGGAGAGGCCGTCGGGGGGGTGATTTCGGCCTCTCGCCCGAAAGTTGTTGAAACATTTTCCCGGTTCGCTTCGTAATCAGGTTGTCGAAACATGATGTTGTCGATCCACCGGCGGACCGGTGGTGATTTTATCTAAAGTCTCAACCTAGGGGATGGAGCTGGAGATGAGAAGACTCGTCAACCTGATCGTTGTCACCCACCTGGTCTGGACGGGGAACCTTTGGGGACAAATTACCACGACGCCGAACACGTCTTCGCAGGCTGGAGAGGTGCGGGAAGTCCAAACGCCGGAAGCCTATGGTGACCGGGTCCGGCGGGAAGGACCGTTTTTGGAGATCTCTTTGCGGGACGCCATTCGAATGGCTCTGGCCAACAACCTACAGCTGGAAATAGAGAATTACAACGAGGACTTCAACCGTATGCGGGTCTTGGGTACCAAGGGGTACTACGACCCGGTCCTTCAACTGAGTTTCGGCTGGAACTCCACGAAGCGGCCCAGTACGAGTGTGTTGGACGCCGGTGCCAGTATACCGACGTCGATTTTCAAGCGTTGGACGTTCTCCTCGACGGTGTCGCAAAACCTGCCAATGGGCAGCAGCCTTTCGATATCGTTTGATACGAACCGGAATACCAGCAACAGTGCGTTCACATTTATGAATCCTCAGTTCGGTTCGAATTTTGATGTCTCGTGGGTCCAACCGTTGTGGCGAGGTTTTCGCCAGACGCAGACCGAGCGACAGCTGAAAATCTACAATTTGGATACCCAAATCAGTGACAGTCAGTTTCGCCAGCGGGTCTCCGAGGTGATTGAGCAGGTGGAGCGCCAATATTGGGAGCTGGTCTACGCCATCGAAAACTATGAAGCGCGCCGGAGGTCCCTGGATCTGGCCATCATCCAGTATCGGAACAACGAGAAACGGGTGCAGACGGGAGTGATGGCTCCCATCGAAATCACCTCCTCCCGGGCGGAGGTGGCCACCCGAGAGCAAGAGATGATCCAGTCGGAGGTCCAGATCATCAATGCCCAAAACGGCCTAAAGCAGCTGTTGGCTCCTGATCCGAAAGCCCCGGTTTGGGGAATGACGTTGCTTCCTACGGAAAAGCCTCAGGCACAGGAAGTTACGATTTCGCTGGACGAGGCCGTGCAGCTGGCGGTCGAGCGGCGGCCGGAGCTGGAGCAGCTTCGGCTCGAGCTGGAGAAGAGCGATATCGACCGAAAGTATTACCGCAATGCGGGAAAACCCAGTGTTAACCTTCGCTTGGGTGTGACCAGTACAGGAACGGCGGGACGTGTTCTGGGCCAAGAAATCATCGATGTGAATAACGATGGAGTGCCCGAGGAGGTGCTGTATAACGTGCCTCAGCTCGACAGCCCGTTCTACGGAGAGTTTGGTAAGTCGTGGCGTCAAACCTTCGGTTTCGACTTCGTAAGTTACGTTGCGGCGTTCGACGTGGAGATTCCTTTGCGGAACCGGAACAATGAATCCCAGCTCGCTCAGACCGTGTTGACGGAACGTCAGAACATGAGTCGGATGAGGCAGCAGCACCAGCAGATTATGGTCGAGGTCCGGAACGCTTTCGAGGAGATCTTGACCCGCAAGAAAGCCCTGGATGCGGCTCGTGTGGCTCGGGAGTTGTCGGAGGAGCAGCTGGCGGGGGAAACGAAGCGCTTTGAAGCCGGCTTGTCTACCAATTTCGAGGTGCTCCGGTACCAGCGCGATTTGGCGGACGCTCAGGTCCGGGAATTGCGCGCTATCGTCGATTACGAGATTGCGCTGGCGGCCTTGCAGAAAGCGATGTTTACCATCGTTGATGAGAATGACATCGTAACGGCTCGTCGGGGCAACGCGCATTGAGAGGTTGTCGTCATCTCTCAACATAGCCCGAACAATTGTCCGCGGTGCGTCGGGTGGTCCTAAGAAAAGATTGAAAGTGGGGCATGGTCTGAAATCCGGGGTGTCTTAGCCAAGTGCTTCAAGCTCTCGGATGAGGACGACTGGAGACGCGGTAGGGGCTGTGGCCGGTCGGCGTCCGGTGGAGAATTCGAGAAGATTGAACGCACCGGAGTTCGGAGACGCATCGAGCGCCCCCGGTTACGGGAATTTTGTGAGGTCCGGAACCGTGCGGTTTGAGCCCCGGAGTTCTCGGACCGCGTGATCGACGCGAACCGCGCACTTGCTGTTCTCGGGGATCCGGGATTTGCAGTCGATCGCCCGCCGAGAGAAACACCTCTTTTGTTGAAATTGCAGATTTGGTCAGCATGCCGAGAACTGCAATCAATAGGGCCGGCGTCGGCGAGAGGTGTTCGGATGCTTTTCGATGGTTCGGTGTGCTGTGTCCCTGAGCCGCCGTCATCCGAGCTCGCTTGTGCTGACGGGGAAATGCGGCTAAAATGCATTCGGTACAGGAATAAGGGGTCCGTACACCTTAAGCCCGGCAGCACCTCAGTCGGGCCGCGTTGAGCGAGAAGCCTCACGTTCGTAACTGTGTCTTGAGTGGGTCGAACTATAAGGAGGTAACAAACCATGGCAGTGAAAGTGGCAATCAATGGATTCGGCAGGATCGGCAGGAACGTGCTGCGAGCAGCGAAAGAGATGAAGGCGAATCTCGATTTCGTCGCCATCAACGACATAACCGACGCTAAGACGTTGGCCCACCTGTTTAAGCATGACTCGCTGTATGGGCATTACGCCGGTTCGGTGGAAGTTGACGGCGATTCCATCGTGGTGGACGGTGATCGGATTCGCGTCTTTGCCGTGAAAGACCCTGGAGAGATTCCCTGGCCGGAGGTGGGAGCCGACATCGTCATTGAGGGGACGGGGCTGTTCCGCAAGCGGGACGACGCTGCGAAGCACCTGCGGGGCTCGGTAAAGAAGGTAGTGATCACGGCGCCCGCGAAAGGACCGGACATCACCATTTGCATGGGAGTCAACGAAAAGGCGTACAAGCCTCGCGAACACGCCATTATTTCCAACGCCAGCTGCACGACGAATTGCCTGGCGCCTGTCGCCAAAGTGTTGCACGATGCCTTCGGTATCGAGAAGGGTTTGATGACGACGATCCACTCCTACACCAACGACCAGCGAATTCTCGACCTGCCCCACAAGGATCTGCGTCGGGCTCGTGCGGCCGCTCTTTCGATGATCCCCACGACGACGGGTGCAGCTGCGGCCGTGGGTTTGGTGCTCCCGGATTTGAATGGAAAGCTGGACGGCTTTGCGATTCGTGTGCCCACGCCTACCGTTTCGGTGGTCGATCTGACGGCCGTCCTGAGCAGGGAAGTTACGGCAGATTCGGTCAACGCTGCGGTGAAGGAGGCCGCGGAGGGTTCCTTGCGGGGTATCCTGCAGTACTGCGACGAAGAGCTCGTTTCGGTGGACTTCGTTAAGAACCCGCATTCTTCCATCTTTGACTCGCTGTGTACCAAGGTCCTGCAGTCGAATCTGGTCAAGGTGCTGGCTTGGTATGACAACGAGTGGGGCTATTCCTGCCGAGTCGTCGACCTGGTGAAGTATATCGGGGAAAGGTTGTAACCCATGGCTGCACGGAAAATAGCGAAGAAGTCTGTACGGGATCTCGAACTCGCCCGCAAACGCGTCTTCATCCGGGTTGACTTCAATGTTCCGATCCAGGATGGGAAAGTGGGGGACGATACCCGTATCCAGGCGGCTCTTCCCACTATCCGCTTGGTGAAAGACAAGGGAGGCAAAGTGATTCTCGCTTCCCATCTGGGGCGCCCGAAAGGTGAGCGGAAACCGGAGTATTCTTTGGCTCCCGTGGCCGAGCGGTTGTCCGAGCTTTTGGGTGAGGAAGTGGTTTTCGTGGACGACTGCATCGGGGAGAAGGTTCAGAAGGCCGTTTCAGCGCTGAAAGAGGGTCAGGTACTTCTACTGGAGAACGTTCGCTTCTACCCTGGAGAGACCAAAAACGACCCTGAATTCGCTCGTGCTCTCGCGGCCTTGGCTGACGAATACGTCAACGACGCCTTCGGTACGGCGCACCGAGCTCACGCGTCGACGGTGGGGGTGCCGCAGGTTTTGGGTCGAGGCGCGGCCGGGCTTCTTATCGAGAAGGAGCTGGAGGCGCTGTCTCGGGTGCTTTACGAGGCGGAAAAACCGGTCGTGGCGATTTTCGGAGGAGCCAAGGTCTCCGACAAGATCGAGGTGCTGGAGAACTTTTTGAATCTCGCCGACTGTATTTTGCTGGGTGGCGGGATGGCGTTCACCTTCTTGAAGGCCCAGGGGAAGGAAGTCGGTAAGTCCTTAGTCGAAGAGGACAAGCTCGGTGTGGCACGCCAGTTCTTGGACGAAGCCCTGCGCCGAAAGCTCTTTGTCGGTCTGCCGCTCGACGTAGTGGTAGCTCCCAAGCTGGAAGCGGGTGTCGAGTCGAGGGTGGTAAGTGTGGACGAGATCCCCGCCGACTGGATGGGACTGGATGTGGGACCGAAGACGATCCAAGAGTTTCGCCGCAAGTTGGCCGACGCCAAGACGATCATTTGGAATGGGCCTCTGGGAGTCTTCGAGATAGAACAATTTGCCAAGGGAACGCTGGCTATTGCGGAAGCGGTGGCGGATTCCGGAGCGTTCAGCCTGGTGGGCGGGGGCGATTCCGTCTCTGCTGTGAACAAGGCGGGCGTAGCCGAGAAGATTTCACACATTTCGACGGGCGGAGGCGCCTCGCTGGAGTTCTTGGCCGGTAAAGAGTTGCCGGGTATTGCGGTGTTGAGCGACAAGTAAGGAGTTGAAATGGCAAGAAAACCGGTCATCGCCGGCAACTGGAAGATGTACAAGACGCGGGCCGAGGTGGTTGAGACGATTCGGCGCCTGCGGGATTTGGTGGACGGGTATGAACCGGTGGAGGTGGTGGTCTGTCCCACCTTCACCGGCCTGTCCGCGGCGGCGGAGGCACTGCAGGGTTCCTCAATCGCTTTGGGTGCGCAAAACTGCCACTGGGAGGATGAAGGGGCTTACACGGGAGAGATCTCCGTTGGGATGTTGCTGGATTGTGGATGTCGTTATGTGATTCTTGGACATTCGGAACGCCGACAGCATTTCTTCGAGACCGACGAAATGATTGCGCGCAAGCTCCGCAAGGTCGTAGCGTCTCCCCTACGTCCGATCCTCTGCGTGGGTGAGACCTTAGAGCAGCGCGAAGCGGGCCGGGTGGCCCAGGTAGTCCTGGGGCAGCTTGGATCCGATTTGGGTGGCTTGTCGGCCGATCAGGTATCGCGGGTGTTGGTGGCTTACGAACCGGTGTGGGCGATCGGTACCGGCAGAACGGCCACCCCGGAGGTCGCGCAAGAAGTTCACGCCATGATTCGGCGATGGTTGACCGAGAAGTATTCGCCCCAGCTGGCGCAGGATTTCATCATCCTGTATGGGGGGAGCGTCAAACCTGCCAACATTGCGGACCTTATGGCGCAGCCGGATATCGACGGGGCACTGGTGGGAGGCGCAAGCCTGGAGGCCGATTCTTTTGCTAAGATTATTCGGTACTGAGGAACCGCAAGCATGTTTGCTGCGTTAATTGTGTTGCACATCTTGGTTGCTCTGGTCCTGGTGCTCGTGATCCTGCTACAGTCCGGGAAAGCAGGCGACTTGGCGGCGGCGTTTGGCGGGGTCTCGAGCCAGACGGCGTTCGGAGTGAAGAGCGCTGCCACCCTGCTGACGAAGATTACCGCCGTTGCGGCGGTAATCTTCGTGCTGACGTCAATGTCCCTGGCGATTTTCTACAGTCGGGGGAGTGAGTCCACCGTCATGGAAGGGGTAACCCAGGAGGCTCCGGCTCCCGCCGCGGCTCCGGTGAAGCAGCCCGAAAGCGCCCCGTCACCGGCGCCTCAGCCGGGCGCCGAACCGTCCGGCGGGTCGGTTGAATGAGTGGCGGAGGGACAAGCAGGGCCTGAAGCGGTTGATCCCACGGAGAAAGTGCTCCGATTCTTGCAGGAATTGGGGGAAAGTTCGGATGCCGGAGTGGTGGAAACTGGCAGACACACCATCTTGAGGGGGTGGCGCCCGTAAGGGTGTGCGGGTTCAAATCCCGCCTCCGGCACCAAGCTGGGAGCCGCACTCGCGCGGCTCCTTTTTTATTTTTCGGATGCCTCTGCAAGAGGGCACTCTCCCGGGCTGGTAGGATGGCGTTGCAGATGCCGGATCCGACGGTCCGGTTTTGCTGTCGTTCCGGTCGGCTGAGAAAAGGATCGGGATCGGAAAGTAGCGGGAGGAGAGGGCCTGTGCCTTGGTCTGGGGCGTGACAGCCCAAAGGAGGACTCATGATCATCAGCCGGAGAGCTTTCATGGGGTGGACTGGTTCTAGCCTACTGTTGCTTTCCCACCGGCTCGGCTCGGCGAAAGAGGCGGGCGCGGATGTGGTGATCATTGGAGGAAGCCTGGGCGGGGTGGCGGCTGCGACGGCCTGTCTGCGAAACGGACTGCGGGTCGTGCTGACCGAAGAGACGGATTGGCTCGGCGGTCAGCTCACGGCTCAGGCCGTCCCGCCGGACGAGCATCCTTGGATCGAGTCTTTCGGGTCGAACCGGAGTTATAAGTCCTACCGGGATGCCGTACGAGACTACTATCGTTCTCACTACCCCCTCACGGAGGCCGCCCGATCCCGCTGGAATCTGAATCCTGGCGACGGCTTGGTTTCCCGTCTGACCCACGAACCACGAGTGTCGCTCACAGTGCTGGAAGCCATGTTGCTGCCGTACTTGGCCGGAGGGCGGCTGATGGTTTTGCTGCGTCACGTGCCGGTGGGAGCTGATGTGGAACGCGATCGAGTGCGGGCCGTAACCGTGCAATCCCTCGAGGACGGGATCGAGCGTACGCTGCGGGCTCGATATTTCCTAGATGCCACCGAGCAGGGCGATCTTCTTCCTCTTACCGGGACCGAATATGTCACCGGCTCCGAGTCCCGCGGCGAAACAGGCGAGCCGCACGCACCCGAGACGGTGCAACCCGCCAATGTCCAGGCGTTTACGGTCTGCTTTGCGGTGGATTATCTCCCGGGCGAGGATCACACGATTGAGAAACCGGAGGAGTACGACTTCTGGCGTGACTATGTACCCGAGCTTCGTCCCCCGTGGCCCGGGAAACTTCTCAGCTGGGAAGTGTCGCATCCTCAGACTTTGGAGAGGCGTCGCCTCAACTTCGACCCCACGGTCGGGGGATTGAGCAGCGGAGAAATGAACCTTTGGTTGTACCGCCGGATTGCGAATCGGAACAATTTTCGGACGGGCGCTTACTGCAGTGACATCTCTCTTATCAACTGGCCCCAGAACGATTATTGGTTGGGGAATCTCCACGACGTGACGTCCGAGGAAGCCGCAAGGCATTTGCGACGAGCCAAACAGCTGAGCCTCTCCTTGCTTTATTGGATGCAGACTGAAGCACCGCGGCCGGACGGGGGTGCGGGTTGGCCCGGCCTCCGGCTCCGCCGCGACGTGGTCGGTACTCGGGACGGTTTGGCCAAGTATCCGTACATTCGGGAGTCTCGGCGGATCCGAGCGGAGCTTACCGTAGTGGAGCAGCACGTGGGAACGGAAGCTCGCCGTGGCCTTTTGGCAAGCGATTGCGGAGAGCTCGCGGCCGAGCGTTTCCCTGACGCTGTCGGGGTCGGAAGCTATCGCATCGATTTACATCCCAGTTCCGGAGGCGACAACTATATCGATATCAGCTCATTACCCTTTCAGATACCTTTGGGCGCTTTGATCCCGGTGCGGATCGAAAACTTGCTTCCGGCATGCAAGAATTTGGGAGTGACCCACATTACCAACGGCTGTTACCGATTGCATCCGGTAGAGTGGAGCATCGGGGAAGCGGCGGGAATGGTGGTTACCCAGGCCTTGGCAGTCGGGGAGACTCCCCGGGGCATCCGGAACGACGAAAGGCGCCTATTGGAGTTTCAGGAGAAGTTGCGGGTGCAGGGGGTGGAGATCTCGTGGCCGCGTCTGACTCCCCTGTAGCAAGCTGTTGTGAACCGGGAAGTGGGACGGAGGTGCCGGCTGCAGCGAGGGAGGCCTTGGGTTCTTGCTGGGTTGTAGCGTTTTCGGCGGACACGCAGGGATACCTGCGTCTGGCCGGATGAAAAACGGCTACGTAGGCGGCTTCTCGGGTCCTTCGTTCGTTCCTCGTAGGGCTTCTTTGCCTGTTTTCGAACTGCCGGACTCTCCGTCCCGGGGTGTCGAAGGTTTGCAAGTTTTTGCTATCCTGTGCTATCTTCCCGCGGCCTTATAGGTTGTAAGGAAGAGGAACGCGCCGGCCGCCTTCCGGCGGAAGCGTGCCTATTCATGGTCTTTGCGGGACACCGACTTGTCGGAGTCGGGTGAGAGTTCTTTCACAACAGTCCACCCGTAGCGGCTTTGGGTTTACCGGAAAGCGGGTGGGGGGATCGAGTCAAGCCTCTGAAAAGAAAGAGGGAAAAGGTGATGGCGAAAGCAGAAAGCGAGCACAAGCTACAGGTGGAGAAACCGGAGAAATTGGACAAGGTGGAGGCCGAGCCGCGGCCGTCCGAAAAACAGAGGGGAGGCGGGGCCGCCAAGGACACCGAGAATCCGTTTGAAGCGGCTGTCAAGAACTTCAATCGTGCCGCGGAGGTGATTGGGCTGGCGGATAACGTGCGGGAGCAGATGAGGCTGCCTGAACGGGAATTGACGGTCCACTTTCCCGTGGAAATGCGGGATGGAAGCTTCCGCATGTTTACGGGATACCGCGTGCAGCACAGTACCACTCGCGGACCGGCGAAGGGAGGTATCCGTTATCACCCGGCGGTGACGCTGGACGAGGTGCGGGCCTTGGCCAGTTGGATGACCTGGAAGTGTGCCCTTATCGACATCCCCTTCGGCGGCGCCAAAGGAGGTGTGGTTTGTGATCCTCGCACCATGACGGTCGGGGAGTTGGAGAACCTGACGCGACGCTACACTTCCGAGATTATGCAGATGATCGGTCCGCAGCGGGACATCCCCGCCCCCGACGTGTATACCAACGCTCAGACGATGGCCTGGATCATGGACACCTACAGTATGGCCAAGGGATACAATGTTCCCGGCGTCGTAACGGGGAAACCGCTGTCCATCGGTGGGTCAAAGGGAAGAGAGGAAGCTACGGCTCGTGGGTGTGTGGTCGCCATCGCCGAAGCTGCATCTCTTCTCGGTAAGGAGTTATCCGGAGCCACCGTCGCCGTTCAAGGTTTCGGGAACGCGGGTTCCATCGCAGCCCGCTTCCTGCACGACGAGTACGACTGCAGGATCATTGCGGTCAGTGACTCCCGGGGAGCCATTCTGAATCGTTCCGGACTCGATCCTCACCGACTTCTAATTCACAAGCGGGAAACGGGCTCAGTGGTGGGTTATCCTGATGCGGACTCGATCGATCCCGGGGATGTTCTCACGGTGGATTGCACTATTTTGATTCCAGCCGCCCTCGAGAATGCCATCACCCTACGGAATGCCGACCAAGTCAAGGCGAAGATTATCGCCGAGGCCGCCAACGGTCCGACGACTCCCGAGGCCAATCAGGTGTTGGCGGGCAACGGACGACTGGTTCTGCCTGATATTCTGGCCAACGCCGGGGGAGTCACGGTCTCTTATTTTGAGTGGGTCCAGAACAATACCGGTTACTACTGGGACGAGAAAGAGGTCGGCGAGCGGCTGTATGCAAAGATGGTGCGGGCGGTTCGTGAGGTGTTTTCTACGGCCCAAAAGTTCCAAGTGGATATGCGTTGTGCCGCCTACGTCGTTGCCGCTCAACGCGTGGCCGAGGCGTTCTGTGTGCGGGGAATCTACCCCTGATTAGGATACGACCGGCCCGGCTTGACGGCGCGTGCGTCCTGCCGGAACCGGGCCGGACCTGCCGGATGTACCCCGCCGCGAGTGCGGGCCGAGATGGGTGGTTCGGGGCCGATCCCGCTTTCCATCGCCGGTCCCTTCGAACTGGGGTTGGTGTTTCTCCGTATAGGTCGGAGTACGAGAGCGACCTAAGGCTCAGTTTCTTTCCGACCGTCGGGCCCCCGCCCGGCTTGATCAATAGAACTCCAGCACGTAGCTGAAGCGGACTGAGCGTCCCATCTCCGGAGCCAAATCCTTGATCAGTGAGACATGGTTGCGATAGAGCCTGTCGCCCACATTGGAGACCTGAGCGGACCAGTGGTGCAACACGTGGTTTCCAGGAAGGACATAGGAGACCTTAAGGTTGACGAGTCCATAGCCGGACGTCGGCGTTTCGGTCGGGAAGATTTGGCGCTGGTGGCGAGTCGTCACCAGCTCCGGGCTCACGGACAGGTTGCCCTGGCGAAAATCGAGCGCAATACGGGCTCGGGCGGGGGAAATTCTGGGTAACGGCGTTCCCGAAGGCCGCAATTCCGCGTCCACCATGTCACCGCCGACGGTGAGCCAGAGGGGACCATAGAGTGCAACAGCCAAGTTAATCTCGCCACCCAAGAAACGGCTATCCTTCTGCAGATACTCATATTCCAATAAGTGTTCGCGTTCCTGCCCGGTGGGAGCAAGGTAAACGAAATCGTCGATCCGATAGGCGAATAGGTTCATTTCGCCTCGCAGTCGAACTCCCGAGTGACGGTAGGAGAACTCGACTCCGTTACTTCGTTCCCTGGCAAGCGTGGAGTTCCCTATTTCAAAAGCCAGGTTTCCCACATGCGGTCCGTAGTTATAGAGTTCTTCCAAGGCGGGAGGTCGATACGAAGATGAGAGATTGACTACGACCGCATTCTGCTCGTCGAGAGTATACCGAACCCCTCCGGCGACGGAAATCCCGGTAAAGCTACGTTCCGGTTCGGGAGAACGCACCGGCTGAGCCTGATGGCTTCGCAGCCGTGTCGGCGAAAGGTGCCGGCCGTACAACACGAATTGCCCGGCGTCGGCGGGAGTATAGCGGGCATGCTCGACGCGTGCTCCGAACTGAGTCCGCCAGCGTTCCGAGCGCCACTCTTCTACGGCGAAGACGGCCCCGGTGAACTGATCCACCGGGGGAGATAGCGCTTCCTCTCCCCACGCCGCATAATCCCGCCAGCCGGTTTGGAACCCCACCGTACCATTCCAACCGCCGCGAGACGCTTGGCTTAGTTCTCCGCGAACGGTCCATTGCTTGTTATCGAATTGGGTCCCGACGTCTTCCCTGCCTGTCGGCCAGACCTCGAGTTCCCGGTGCTTCCAATGCGTGTAGGTGGCGACCAGGTCCAGATCCGAGAAAGGGCCCGGCATGTTCTGCCATCCACCCGTCAGCCGAACTTGGTGGTAGTTCCAGTCAACGTCGACCTCCCAATCGTCGGCTGCGTGATCGTCGGCGATCTGCCGTTCGGCGGGCGGGAACGTAAGCCAAGGACGAACTAAGAACCTCGGCGGGTCGCCTGCCGCCGGTTCTTCTTCGTCGTGGTGATGTTCTCCGTGAAGGAGCCCGGCAAATGGGATACCGTAACGACCTTCGCGATAAGAGTAGCCTGCGGTTGCAAACCAGCGCTTGCCGAACCGCCCTGCTCCGACTGCGACATTACCCATGCGCGCCCCGGCGTTGGCAATCTCTTGATCGGCTGCACTGTAATCGCCGGTTCGCTGGCCTCCCCCGGATCCCCAGAGCATCCAGTCGCCGAGCCCATATTCGAAAGCCCCTCCCGCACCGGCAAGATTGTTGTTGGACCCGACCGAGGTCAGCAAACGGCCGCGATGACCCTCGTGGCGGTGTCGGTGCATTTCGTGATGGCGCGAGACGGCGTTCACGACTCCTCCGACGGCGTTGCTCCCATAGAGGAGGGTCGCCGGTCCCTTAATGATTTCCACCCGCTCTAAGGTCGTCGCGTCAACCGGCTCGCCGTGATCTCCGGACTGGGATCCGAGCCCTCCGGCGGGCATCCCGTCGTTGAGGATGAGGACGCGGTCGCCGTCGAAGCCCCGGATGGTGGGCCGGGCGCTTCCCGGTCCGAAGCTCCTCTTCGCTACGCCTGTCTGCGATTCCAACAGCTCACCCAGAGACGGTGCCAGGTTTTCGGCGAGGTCGATGGAGTCCACCGTCGCCACCGACTGGACCGTTTGGAAGGTCACTTCATGCCTGCCGCTCGCGGAGACCGTGACCTGCTCGCGCAGAGGGGTCAGCATCAGGACCAGCTCAAGGTAAGCGGTCGTCCCGGACTTCACCTGGACCGTCTGCAGCGTCGAGGTGGCGGAGGCGGCGTAGGCGAAAACTTCATATGTCCCGGGCGGCAAATCGGAAAATACGAACCGCCCGCCGTGATCCGTCTCCACCGTTTCGCCCGTGCTGGTGAGAAGCACGGTGGCGTGCTCGACCGGGGTCCCGTCGGCTCGAGTGACCACGCCTTCCAGGACTCCCGGACCGGACTCTGCTATGAGAGTGGGTCTCGGGGATAGTAAGAAGAGCGTCAATGCGATCACGATCCCAAAAAAGGGACAGTAGCTGTGTCTCTGCATCTTCCAGCAATTCATCGGTTGCCTCTTCAGCCTGGGGGCTTTGTATGTTCTTTCCTAGACCGTCGGTCTTGATTCGGCCGGGCCCAAAACTGACGAGCCTGTTCGGCTGTGATTCTTGACTGTGCACGAAGCCGAACGTCCGGGGATCGGTTCATCGTATCGGAAGCGCCGGACCTTCTTGGGTTATGGGTTCTTTAAGTCGATCTGAAGCTGTGCTTTAGGGGATCAGTCGGGATTCGGGCTTGTGAGCAGGTGCATCCATGTAGGTCGACGGTTACGTCTCGTCGTGCAGCTACCGGAGGAGCGCGGGCCGGGAAGTCGACCTCCGGCAGGTGGGAAAGACCGGCCTCGAAATGCGTAAAGACATCGCCGACAAACCCGGCAAGCGGAAGTTCAACGCCGCCGGCAGTCGCCGGGACCAGGCAGGTTACCTGATGCAGGCAAGGAATCGGCTGGGACTCAAGAACGGATTCCCCCAAACCCTTATGACCGTGCTCTTCTCCGTTCTTGCCCTGCGGAGAGGCAATGTCAGAGAAAGGAAGCACTTCCACGGACCAACTAAGGGTGAATCCCGCCAAAGCAATCAGGGCAACGATGGAAACGTGCTTTCCCACTGCCGCTCGCATGGCTTCGCACGAATATAGCATGGGATCAATGTGTCCCGTGCCTCGTGCAGCGCCGGCTTTGAAGCCGGCGCTCGAACGTACGGTGTACCGCGGACCGGGTACGCCGCACGGCGAGTCCGGATGATTAAGGAAGCACGGTCCCACCCGGTGCCACGGCGATCAGCGCTCCCGAACCAAAACGCTGCAGTAGTCCGAGCGCAGCCAAGCCCCGGTCCTTGCCGGACCGAATGTTCAGGGTGCCCCGGAAATTTCCTCCGGCAGCGTTGAAGAAGCTTTTGAAAAAAGCGTCATCATCCACAAAACCCAAAACTTGCTGTCTCGGTTCTATCCAAATCTGCTGCACGGCAACCGTCTCCCCCTTTGCGTCGGCCAGTTGCATTTCCACAAACAGAGGGGTGTCGGACCAAGGATTGTAAAGAGCCACTCCCGTGTTCTCCGCTCCAGTCCTGCTTACGTACAGCTGGTGGGAGCGCCGCAGGTGCGCTTGCGGAACCGAAACAAAGTAATCCCCAAGAACTTGGAACACCTCAGTCCCCTCCAGGTTGCCAGGGAAGTCGGGATTCGGCCGGACCTCGATGACGCCGGAGCGAAGATCACCCGTCCCGGCACTTTCCCAATCCCAGGGACTCCGAGGGTCGATCTCATAAGGGATCTGCTCGTACTCAAACCCGGCGGCCGACAGCAGAACCACTTCGCCCCGGGCGTCGAAAGATGAATTGTTGCGCAAGATCACGCGGGTTCGGTTCGGCTTTCCGTCTTGCACGCCGTCTACGAACTGGGGAAACACCAACGCGGCTTGCGAACGCGGCGGAGACAACTCGACGAGTCGCCGGATCGCCTGAAACTTCGGCGTGTCCGTCCGCCGGATGTCTTCGGTGAGCCCCCACATCCCCCAGCGGCTGTAGGCGCTCGAAAGGGTGAAGAACATGAACAGGTCGCCTCCGAGGTCGAACCAATGGTCCTTCATGTCGGTGTAGATGAGATCGCCGATCCGAGGATTCCGGTGGGCTCGGATACGGTTGGCCACGTTCTCTTCCGGAGTGGATACGGAATTTGCTCCGGAATCCGGGCCTCCTTCGTAGCAAAGAGCCTTAACTCCGAATTCCTCGGCTAAGTCGATGATCGTTTGCCGGGCGCGCACCTGGCCGGCGCTGTCTTCGGCTAGAGCGTCGAGGATCTTCTCAGGTTGGGCGGTGGGTTCGGCGCGGTTCGAGTTGAAGTAGGGGGCTACGGCGATCCCGTAAAGCAACTCGGACGGCTGCTTTCCGAGTTTATCTTTAACGAACTGGAGCTGGTCGCGGTAGTCGCCGGGCTTTGTGAACCACCAGGACAGGACGGGGAAGAGGTCGTGCATCAGGCTGCTCTCACCGAACACGTCGGCGAAGATCCGCCCGATCTCTACGGTGCGCCGAGCGACCCGGCGGGCCGGCAGTTTCGACTTGACCGACGAGAAAATCTCGCCCGGGAGCATCAGGCTATCTCTCTCAGCGAACGCCTGCTGGAAATTCCACTCTTGTTGCTGAAACAGCGGATTCCAGACTTCGTTGCTGTACTCCAGGTAAATCTTCAGGCCCGGCTGCAGGCGCTCCCGCATCAGTTCCGCCAGTCGGCGAATGTAGTCGTCGTCGGCGGCCACCGGAATGTTGATCCAGATATCCTTGCCACTGGCGTTGGCCAGCTCAATGACATACTCCCACGCCGCCCCGTCTTTCTTGCTTCCCCACGGCAACTGCGTGGTGTCGTCGGGAAGCTTGCGGTTTGACCAGGAGGTCCAGTTCCCATGAGGCGGATTGCTGTCGTTGGTCTGCGTGAAATCCATGAAGCGCAAGACCTGGAACGGCTCCAGCGCCGCCAAGAACGCGTCCGTGAAGATCTGGCTTGTAGAGGGGTCGTAGCCGGGACGAATCAACCGGACGTTTCGGACACCGTTCCGGGTCTTCGCGAAGTCGACGGCGAGGAGCCCCTGACCCGGCGGCAAGTACACATCGGCCGTGGTGGTGTCGGTTTGCGAGTTGTACTGCACGTTGACGATGGAAAACGGCAGTTCCCACGAAGGTCTCAGCTCCGCCTGTCCTTGAAAGCTCAGTCGGTACCAACCGCTGACGTCGATTTGGAAGGCGTCGGGATCGTCCATGGGTGGTGCCCACGCCATGACCGGGCGCAGGTCGAAGAAGACGGTCCGTGCGTCACTCGAAGGCCAGCCGTAGCCGTCAAGCGGTACCGCTTGAGTGCCGCTGAGTGGCTCCCAAGGGCGAAGCGTCTTGGCGGCGTCGACGAATTCCAGACCGCGACCTCCGATACCTTCCAGCCCGACCCCGATGCGGACGGCGTAATCCTTTCCCAGGCAAGGTGCCGCAAGGATCCATAGGGCGAGGAGTGGCAATGTAGATAAACGTCTCACTGGATGGGATATGATCACTTAAAGACCTCCTGTGACAAAAGTAGATCAAATAATTCGAATTGTGAACCGGGCAGGCTAGCTTGTCCAGGGGGGAGTCGCTGTTTATAGTTGTTTTGTGGGCTGCGTGAGGAGGACGGCGGTGGTGACGGGGCAACCGCCGGATGAGCCGATGATTGCGCGGATGCTTTGCCTGGGAGGTAAGAAAGGATGTCACAGGGAATGAAGCGCCGGGATTTCGTCAAGGGAACGCTGGCCGCGGCGGGAACGGCCTTGGGTGTTCCTATCTTCGGTCGGGGGGAAGACTATGTGTTCAAGACCGCCTTGATCGGATCGGGGTGGTGGGGAATGAACATCCTGCGCTGCGCCGTCGCCGCCGGTCGGAGTCGAGTCGTCGCCTTGTGTGACGTCGACGACAACCAGCTGCAGCCGGCCCTGGACGAGATCGAGCAGCTGACCGGGAGCCGTCCCAAGGGCTATCCGGATTACCGGGAGCTGATACACGGGGAACGTCCGGAGATCGTTATCGTCGCGACCCCCGATCACTGGCATGCTTTGCCCATGATCGAGGCGGTGGAGGCGGGGGCCCATGTTTACCAGGAAAAGCCCATCAGCCACACGATCGACGAAGGCAAGGCCATGGTGCGGGCCGCCCGGCGGAATGAGCGGGTGGTCCAGGTAGGTACGCATCGTCGGATCTCTCCCCACAACGTATCGGGGATGGAGTTTCTGCGTTCCGGCGGAGCCGGGAAGATCACTTACATCCGTGCGTTCGTTTACTACGGCATGGACGGGCCTGGGCGCCGGTATCCTGACGAGGACCCGCCGCCCGGCCTGGACTGGGATTTTTGGTGCGGTCCGGCTCCTTACCGCCCTTTCAACCGCAGCGTTCATCCGCGCGGCTTCCGGCGATACCTGGATTTCGCCAACGGTCAGCTGGGGGACTGGGGTATCCATTGGCTGGATCAGATCCTCTGGTGGGCCGAAGGAGAGTATCCTCGCAAGGTGTATTCGACAGGTGGACGTTACATTTTGGACGACGGTTCGGACGCTCCCGACACCCAGGTGGCCACGTACGAGTTCGAAGACTTCACGGTAACCTGGGAGCATCGTTTGTACGGTGGTTACCCCGAGCAGAAGCACCCTTTCGGCTGCTTTTTCTACGGGACCAAGGGAGTCTTCCACATGGGTTGGTTGGATGGATGGACGTTCTACCCGAAAGACTCGGGTCAACCGGTCTTGCATGAGGAGCCCCGACTCCACCAGCCCGACGACCAGAACATTCCCGAACTTTGGGCCGACTTCCTCGAGGCTGTCGACCGGGGGCGAAGGCCGCGGTGTGACATAGAGATCGTCCAGCGCTCCACGAACTTGAGTCTGCTGGGCATGCTTTCGCTCAAGGTGGGACGGAGCTTGGAGTGGGACGGTGGGAAGGAGACAATTGTCGGGGATCCGGAGGCTGCAGCCCTCATGCGGCGAAAATACCGGGAACCGTGGAAGTACCCCGCCGTGTAACTTTCCCGTCCACGCTTGAACCTAGAAGTCGGCGGGCTTATGGCGTCCGCGAGTTGCCCTCTTGTTTCGGGCTTTCCAACCGGACCAACTGGTAGACGGGGGCCACTTCCGGGTGCAAAGGGGGTATCGGAGAACGGGACAGCAGATTCTTCAGGTCTAAGACCATTTCCTCCCGACTATAAGCCGCGAACTCGAGGATGTGGGTGTCCATCCGGATGGCGTCCTCGGGGCAAGCTTCCACGCAGTAACCACAAAAGACGCACAGCCCGAGATCAATGTCGAAACGTACGGGATACTTCTCGATCTGGGGATTTGGATGTTCGCCGGCCACGATGTAGATGCACCGTGCCGGGCAGACGGTTTCACACATCATGCAGGCCACGCAACGAGGTGAACCGTCCGGACGTCGGGTCAGGCGATGCAGGCTCCGTAGGCGGGGTGCCAGCGGACGTCTTTCTTCAGGGTATTGATACGTCTCGGCCGCCCTCCGGTCCTTGGCCAGGCCGAAAACATGAAGGATATGGAGTGTCAAGTTCACGGCAAAGTGCCGGAACGTGACGGCGAGGCCGCGAACCACTTCCCCAATGTAGAGCTTTTCGAAGAGCGTCAGGGATCGTTCTTCAACTTTAATGGCCATCGCTTCAATCCTATCAACCTTGCAACCAGAGCAAGACCAGACCGGTGACCAAGATGTTGGCGATGGACAGAGGCAGCAGGAGAGTCCAGCCGAGGCGCATCAGCTGGTCCCAGCGAAAACGAGGCAAAGTCCATCGGACCAGGAGAAAGAAGAAACAGAGCAGAAAAACTTTCACGGCAAAGGCTGCGAGCTGCAAGATCATAACGGTCACGGTGGAGAGTTCCCACACGGATCCCCCGGGAAACGCGAAGCCGGTCGCCCCCAAATAGGGCACCTGCCAACCTCCGAAAAACAGTATGGTCGTCATGCAGGCCGCCAAAACCGTCTCGACGAAATCCGTGAGAAAAAACAGCCCGAAGCGCATTCCGCTGTACTCCAGGAAGTAACCGATGATCTCGGACTCTCCCTCCGGGATGTCGAACGGCACTCGCTTCGTTTCCACCAGGGCCGCGGTCATGAACAGAAGGCAGCCCACGGGTTGCAGGAACACCCCCCATTGCGGGATCCATCCCCAAAACAGCTCGCCCTGGGCTACGATCATCTGTTGCAGGTCGAGAGTGCCGTAAATCATCAAGGCTCCGATGACCGTGGCTCCCAACGTGATTTCATAGCTGATCATCTGGCTCGAGGCCCGCAAACCTCCCAGGAGAGAATAGTTGTTGGCGGAAGCCCAGCCGCCTAACACGAAGCCATAGATTCCCAGGCTCATCATCGCGAACACGAAAAGCAGAGCGGCGTCAAAGGAGAAAACTTGCAGCGTGACCTCGTAGCCGCCGAAACGGTAGGTTCCCCCGAAAGGAATTGCGGAAAAAGCCATTAGAGCGAAGAAGAAAGCGATAGAGGGAGCGATCCTGTGCAGAAAACGGTGAGCGTAGGCCGGAATGAAATCCTCCTTGATCAGCATCTTGACCGCGTCGGCGATCAAGTGCACCAGGCCCAGCGCCCGCACGCCGAAGATGTCGGCCCGATTTCGGCCGATCCGGTCCTGCATGACCGCACTCTGCTTTGCCTCCATCCAGGTCAGAATAGAGGCCAATCCCATGATGAAGGTGAACAAGTACACCACCTTCGCCAGATCGACGGCGTAGCTAATACTGTCCACTTCTGCTACTCCTCACTCCTTTCGCACTTCTTCCTGACGGTCTTTAAGCTTCCACCTGGGACAACTCGCTGAGGAGAACGCCGTGTTCGCCTATTTCGTCCGGGTCAATTCCAATCCAATCTTTTAGAGCGGTCGCCGCCGACTCGGGAACCGTGACACCCAGGCTTTGACCGAGATCGCGAAAGATTTCCAGGTCGTCTCGGCTCTCTTCGATCGGTGCAAAACAACGGAAGAAACGTTGCACTCTGCCTTCGAAATTGGTGAAAGTTCCCTCTTCCTCGGCATGCACGGCACCGGCCAGGATCAGGTCGGCCTGCTGTGCCGTGCGGGTCCAGTTGGTTCCTTGGTAAATGACGGCGGGAGCTTTCTGGAGTAGTTCCGCCGCTTCGGGAGCGGCAAAATCTTGGTGGACGATGTAGAGCAATCGGATCCTACCTTCCGCCGCTTTTTCCAACAGCTCTCGAGCGTCGGCCGTGAAGCCCGTCAGCTCAACCGCTCGACGGTTGGGATTACGATCCGCCTTCAGCAGGAAGTCATCCTCAAAACCCGGCCTCTCCCAAGGATCGAAGGCCGCCGTTTGATGCAGCCCCAATCCTTTTACGAAAAGCTTGCGGCAGACCCACAGCTCCTCGTTGGACAAGCGGGGCGAAACGATGATTCCGACCGCCGACGGACCATACTCTTCGAGCGTCCCGCGGAGAAGCTGTGCGACTCTCCCGAGCGCCTCATCGCAGGAGATGTCGACCCTTATGCCGTCTTTCTGTTCGGCGAAGAACTCGATCCGGTTCTCGTCCATGTAACGGTGGCCGAAACGGCCGAAGTCGCACAGCCACCATCGGTTGACCTCCGGATGAAAGCGCGGCTTGATGCGCATGACGCGCCGACCCTGTGCCTTGTAGCGCCGGTCCGTGTTGAAATGAACGCTGATGTTGCAGCCTCGGGCGCAGCCGGCACAGATGGAATGCTGTTCCTTCAGGTACCAGACCCGACATTGAAAGCGAAAATCGCTCTCGGTCAACGCGCCTACCGGACAGATGTCTATGACGTTGCCGGAGTAAGGATTATCGAGCACCCTGCCCGGATAGAGATCGATGACGGACTGGTGACCCCGCCGAAACACACCCAGCTCATGCGTCTTTGAGACATCCTCCGTGAAGCGCACGCACCGGGTGCACAGAATGCAGCGTTCCTGGTCCAGCATAACGTGGGGACCAATGGGAAAGGCCTTCTTCCGCTTCGTCTTGTTGTCGAAATACCGACTACGATAGCGGCCGAATTCCATGTAGTAATTTTGTAGATCGCACTCACCCGATTGATCACACACGGGGCAGTCCAAGGGATGGTTCGACAGCAGGAACTCAAGCATCCCCCGTCGAGCTTGTCGCACCCGTTCGGAGTTCGTGATCACCTTCATGCCGTCCTGGACGAGGGTGTTGCAGGCGATCTGGAGCCCCGGAAGCTTTTCCACCTCCACCAGGCACATTCGGCAACTGCCGGCAATTCTCAAACCGGGGTGGTAGCAGTACCGTGGGATATAGATTCCGGCCATTTCGGCCGCCTGAATCACGGTGGTTCCCGTCGGAACAGTCAGATCAACCCCGTCGATGTTGATAGTCGGCATAGCCTCTCCGCTTCAAGTACTCACAGTGGTCGGGGTGCGCCCGCTAACCATGGAGCGCCGGTTCTTGATGTAGTACTCGAACTCGTCACGAAACTTCGTCAAAAAGCTCTGCAGGGGCATGCGAGCTCCCTCGCAGAGAGCGCAGATGCTGGTACCACGCATGTTCGAAGCCAAGTGCTCCAAGGTGTCCAGGTCTTCGGGCACACCGTTACCGGAAACGATTCGGCTGAGAATGCGGTATGCCCAGTTCGTACCTTCCCGACAGGGGGTGCACTGACCGCACGATTCATGCGCAAAGAAATCCTCGACATTGTGCAACGCCCTGACCATGCAGGTGTCTTCGTCCATGACGACGACGGCTCCCGAGCCGAGCATGGAACCCTTCTCCGCAAGGGCCTCAAAGGTCAAGGGAACGTCAATCTCGTCGGCACAAAGCACTCCCGATGAAGTCCCGCCGGGAACGACGCCCTTCAACCGCTTGCCGCGCCAAACACCTCCGCCGTGCTCCTCGATCAGCTCACGCAGCGGCGTGCCCAGCGGCAACTCATAGATTCCCGGTCGGTTGACGTGCCCGGACAGGGCAAACAGGCGGGCGCCTCCGTTACGCTCGACACCAAGGTCGGAAAACCAGCTGCCTCCGTTGAGGATGATCTTGGGTAAGTGAGAGAGCGTCTCTACGTTGTTGATGACGGTCGGGCAACCGAACAGGCCCTTGACGGCGGGGAAAGGAGGTTTCAAGCGAGGCCAACCCTTCTTCCCTTCGAGAGACTCCAACAGTGCCGTTTCTTCACCGCAGATGTAAGCACCGGCTCCGCGGTGAATATGGACCTCCAGCGAAAAGTCGGACCCCAGCACTTTGCCGCCGAAGATTCCGGCGGCGTAGGCTTCCTCCAGCGCCCGCTTCAAGCGGTGGTAGGGCCGCACGTACTCGCCGCGGATGTAGATGTACGCCTGGTGGATGCCGACCGCGTAGCTGCAAATGATGATGCCTTCCAGCAGTCGGTGAGGATCCCACTCGACGATGTACCTGTCCTTGAAAGTTCCAGGTTCGGCTTCGTCGCAGTTTACCGCCAGGTACTTGGGCTGGGTTGTTTCCTTCGGGACGAACATCCACTTTCGACCCGTGGGAAAGCCCGCTCCACCCAGACCCCGGAGGTTCGAGCGGACGACCTCTTCGGTCACCTCTTCGGGAGTCATGTCACGCAGAGCGTGCCGAGCTCCTTCGTAGCCGCCGTGTCGGAGGCGCCAGTCCAATCGCCGTGCTTCTTCGACGCCGAAAAACTCCGAAACCAACTTGACAATCGGCATGATGGTTCAGTCCGCTTCCACTTGAGAGGGATAGGTTTCCTCCCGCAGACTTTGCAGGAGTTTCTCCAAGCGCTCCCTGGTTAAGAAACCCTCGAAACGCTCGTCTACTTGAGCCATCGGAGCCAGCTCACAAGCTCCCAGACAGTCGGGAACGGCCTCCCAACTAAACCGCCCGTCTTCGGTCACGGCGCCCTCGGGAATCCCCAAGTTTTCCCTCAAGAAAGCACGGACTTCATCACTTCCCCGCAGCCAACAGGAGAGACTGCAACACACCTTGAGGTGGTGGCGTCCTTGGCGTTCTTGAATGAATAAGGAGTAAAAACTCACGACCTCCCGCACATCTACAAGGGGGACCTCCAGCAGTTCCGCCACGTACGGTTCGGCCTCCGGGGGAATAAAACCATGTTGCTGCAGTACCAGATGTAGGGTGGGCAGCATTGCCGCCCGTCGGTTCGGATAGGCGGTCAGAATTTCCCGAAAACGTTTCTGATTTTCAGGCGTGAAGGTGAACCCTTCGCTCATCGATCGAGTTCTCCTGCAATCATGTTGATCGAACCGAAAGTGGCGATGATGTCAGCAATCTGGCCCCCTGTGATGAACTCGTGCAGACCCGCCATGATGGGGAAACAAGGGGGGTGGCACCGCACGCGCCAGGGGCGATCGGTACCGTCGCTCACGATGTAGAAGCCCAGCTCTCCATTACCACCTTCCACGAATCCGTAAGCCTCACCTTTGGGTGGACGTATCCCGTGCCCAAGCATGACGATCTTAAAGTGATTCATCAGACCTTCGATGCTGGAATAAACCTCTTCTTTGGAAGGTAACCAGGCTTCGCGGTCGTCGGCATAGACCCTGTAGTGGTGCCGCTTTTCCGAACCCTCAAGCGTCGGTTCGATAAGAACCTCATTCTTCAAAAGGCCCATGGTCTTTCCGAATTTCCCGAGGTCCGCCATCAAGTCGGGTTCGATAACGTTGCCCTCGACATCGACGTTGGTGGGTCCTTGCGGCAGCGTATCGAGCGCTTGACGGATGATCCGAATCGATTGGCGCATTTCCTCCATGCGGACGAGGTACCGGTCGTAATTGTCACCTCTCTCTCCGACGGGGATATCGAAATCGAATCGGTCGTAGACGTGGTAAGGAAAAGCTTTCCGAACGTCGTAATCGATCCCCGTGGAGCGCAAGACGGGGCCGGTGATGCCGTACGAAACGGCCTGTTCCCGGGTGATGACGCCGACGTCGCGCAGCCGATCATAAAAGATGCGATTGCGCTTTAAGAGCGCGTCGATTTCGTCAAGAACTCCCGAAGTTTTATCGAGAGCCTGGCGGCAACGTCCGACGAAACCGTCGGGGAGATCCCCCTTAACCCCTCCCACGCGGGCGTAGGCGATGGTCAGTCGAGCACCCGTAACACTTTCGACGAGCTCCCAAAGCCATTCCCTCGCCTTCATCATGTAGAGAAAGGCCGTAAACGCTCCCAGCTCCATCGCCGAAGCGCCGATGCAGGTCAGGTGGTCGCAGATCCGCGACAGTTCGCTCATGATGACCCGAATGTAATCGCACCGCTCCGGTACCTTGAGGCCCATGAGCTTTTCCACGGTCATGGCGAAGGCAAAGTTGTTGATCAGCGGTGAGACGTAGTTGAGCCGGTCGGTATAGGGGAAGCATTGGGTGTAAGAGCTGACCTCGCATTCCTTCTCGAAGCCCCGGTGCAAGAAACCGATGTCGATGTCGGCTCCCCTGACGACCTCGCCGTCGGCTATCACCTTGATGCGGATGACGCCGTGCATGGCCGGATGAGAAGGACCCACGTTGAGGAGCATTTCATGCTCTTGCAGTCCCTCCCCGAAGGGTTTCTTGCTCAGAGTTTCGAGAGTCTTTGCGGAACTATCCATGGTGATCATCCATCCGAGGGCTCAATCCCGAGGCCCGATGAGGGGCTGTCGCTTGTTGTAGGGGTAATCCTTGCGCAAAGGATGTCCCTCGAATTCGTCGTACATCAGAATTCGGCGCAAATCCGGGTGGTTGCGGAAGCGGATGCCGAACATGTCCCATGCCTCGCGCTCATACCAGTCGGCGCCTTTCCAAAGCGGGCAAAGGCTGTCGACGACGGCGTCGTGCTCGGGGACCGGAACTTTCACTCGCAAACGCAATCGGTTTCGTAGGGAAAAAAAGTGGTAAACCACCTCAAAACGGGGCCGACGCGGGAGGTAGTCGACAGCCGCCAAGTCCATCAGGAAGTTAAACTGAAGTTCCGGATCCTCTTTCAAGAACCGGGCCAGCTCCACGATTTTCTCCCGCCGGATGATGACCGTATCCTCACCGAGATGCCGGTGAGTGGCGATCAGGTCGTCACCGAAGTGTTGCTTGATCCGCGCAATCACAGGACTCTCTTGCATGGCCGTCCTCGCTGAGCCTAATGCGAGCCGTTTGTCGGTCGACCGCGACCGATGGATGCTATTCCGCTGTTCTCCATGTGCGGCTAAATAGCCTGTTTCTGGTTCTGGATCCGTTCCTGGAGCTTCATCAACCCGTCGAGAACCGTTTCCGGACGAGGCGGGCAACCAGGGATGTAGACGTCTACGGGGACCACATGATCGATACCTCGAACGACTGCGTAGTTATCGTAGAACCCGCCGGTACATGTGCACACACCGAAGGCTACCACCCATTTCGGAGCGCACATCTGATCGTAGACTTTCCGGAGGATGGGCGCCATCTTTTGGTTGATGGTGCCTACCACGAAAAGAAGATCGGCCTGTCGCGGTGAGAATCGAGGCAGCCCCGCACCGAAACGGTCGATGTCGTAGTGGGCGCAGGCCACCGCCATGTACTCCATCCCGCAGCAGGCCGTTACAAACGGGTACAGAAAGAGCGAGTATTTCCTTGCCCAACCGAGTGCCTGGTCCAATCGGGTGGTCAAGAAGCTTCCAGTTTCTCCCGAAGTCATCGCCACTCCAGCGCTCCTCGCCGGACCGAGTAGACGAGTCCGACCACAACCACCGACAGGAAGACCGCCATCTCGGCA
>Ga0116188_1000715_pt1 | contig 31528 bp, 22 predicted proteins | sample AD_JPNTR2_MetaG_FD_89807 | JGI IMG/M metagenome (GOLD analysis project Ga0116188, IMG submission 89807) | Active sludge microbial communities of municipal wastewater-treating anaerobic digesters from Japan - AD_JPNTR2_MetaG | ecosystem: Engineered > Bioreactor > Anaerobic > Digestate | place...
CCCCCCAAGACGCAGACCTCCTGGAAAGGTTTGGTAAACTATGGTTCGTCTTCCCGCGGAAGTCGTTGAAAAGGTTTGGTTCTACTCGCGGGAAACGCAGAGAGCGGCGCCGATACGAATGCCTCGGCCCAGGTTCATTTGAGCAACGTGGAGGAGACGGAAATGGCTTTTGTGATCACGGAACCGTGTATTGATGTCAAGGACACTGCTTGTGTGGACGCGTGCCCGGTGGACTGTATTCACCCTCGAAGTGATGAGCCTGAGTTTGCAGATTCTCCCCAGCTCTACATTGACCCTGAGGAATGCATCGACTGCGGGGCGTGTGTTCCCGAGTGCCCCGTGGAAGCCATTTATGCTGAGGATGAAGTGCCGGAGCAGTGGCAGTCGTTCATTGAGGTCAACGCCCAGTGGTTTGCTAAAAGGCGCTAGAGGACGGCCGGCGGTGAAGCTGCCGCCGGGCTGCTCGTTCTCACCGGATCCTGGCCGGAAGAGCCGAGTAAGGAGGAACTATGAGGCGACTGGTATTTTTGAGTGCGGTCTGGTTGACTTTCGGATCTGCGGCTTACGCTCAGCTTGGCGGTGGAGGAGAGTTTCGGATCTTCTACCAGACAATTCAATCCTTCGATTTCGACGCGGGAGCCGGGTATCTTATTGCTGACGGCGAAGCCTTTCATGGTGGTGGATTCGGTTTTGTTTTCGGCCTGAATGACTGGTTCGGGATCTATTCGGACACCACCTTTTTGGGCGGCGTGGATACTGATTACTTCGACATGAAACTAATTTCCCAGGTGCAGGGAGCTCAGTTTACCTGGGGCGATAGAGATTCGGTCAATGTGTACGGGAAAGCGGGAATCGGCTTTGCCCGTTTCGTTATCGATGTTTCCGGATACGAAGATGTCTGGTACCAGTCCCAGTTCGATTTCGGTGGTGGTGCTACGGTTCCGATAACCGAAGGAATGCACTGGTTCGGGGAGCTGAAGATGTCTTTGCTGTCTTTGCCCAATCTCACCGGGTCACGGGATCGCGACAAGTGGTCACCTTCCCCGACGTTCTCAACCGGCGTGCTGTTTCGGTTCTGAGGTGATTTCCTCCGAAGAGTCGGAGATCGTGGGACGAGGGCTCGGAAACGCACGGCTTTTCGGCCGCTCTCCGACTCGAGGGCTCAGGCGACGGCCGAAGGCGGTTTTCGGAAGAGCTGATGCAGATCCTCTTCACACGGGATCGGCAGCCTAGCGCCTTTGGTCGACCGGTGTGAACGGCGCGGCCGCTCAGACCCTTCCCTCGTCGGATGCCCGGTCGGGTCCGAGCGGCCTTGGTTCGGTCGGTTCATTCTGCCGAAACACCTCAGCGCTTCGATATCGCCACCGGGTAACTGGAAAGCTGGTAACCATTCTGAGTGCGGAGCGCCGTAGCCGCCACCGGAACGTCCGACTCAATCACCAGCGTTCCCCAGGAATTCTGCGTGACTTCATCGCTAAACAGCTCATGAAGAAACGCGGGCAAGTGTTCCCCCGGCTCCAGCGTTACAGTCGTCTCCAGTAGAGCCGGGCTTGGTTCCCGACGCAAGTAGCGGAGGATCAGAGTTGCCGTTTCCTCCGTCGGATTGACGACCGCAACCCCCGTGTTGAGCTCCAGCCCGGGTGTCGGAATCGACCGTGCCGCAAACATTCGCACACGGTCGGCGGCTGTGGCGTCTTCGACACCTGCTTCAAAGAGCACCCGGCCTGAGCCGTCAACGACCTGGTACGCGGCGGTCGCTCGGATCGGAGCACTCGCTGCGATGGTGGCCCATCCCGCACGAAGTCCGGGGGCGCTGCCGAGAGTATGCAGCATGGCCGACCCTCCAGCCGGAAGGCTCAAGTGGACCGACTGAACAGTCGAAGCCGCCGGTCCGATCTCCAGGGCAAGAGGAGCCCCCGTCGAACTGAAGAACTCGACGGTTGCAACCGTGGTGCTGTCGGAAACATTGACGACGGTGAGAAGCGTTTGAGCACCCTCCCCGTCCGCCAGTTGCGGGATAAAAATGCGGTGTTCAGGCGCGAGGGCTTCCACTCGATTCGGCAAGAGCAGGTAGAGGGAACCTGCCGCGGGAACGAGCGAGCGCAGTCCCGGACGGTGAAGCGACCACAGAATGGTGCCCGTGGCCGCGTCCATGACACGAACCCGCTCGGCGCCCGAGTGATAGTAAAACAGCAAATTGTCTGCCAGACGGCCGTGCTGCGGAGCTCCGTCTTCGACCGAAGGATCTTCCGTTTGCCACAGCAATTCACCGGTACTCGGATCGAAGGTGCTGATTGTGGCCCTGCCGTCGACAGCTGAGAGCAGATACAGTCGGCCGAAGCCCAGGAGGAGCCCCGGGGAGGCCGGCGTCCCTGGAATCGGTTGCTCCCAACGTACCACACCCGAAGCGACATCTACCGCCAGAAGCGTAGCGCGGGACCGGTTGGTGACGTAAACCATGCCTTCGACTACCGCCAGGTCCGAGCCGTCACCGCCGGCCAGCGGGAGCTGCCAGACGAGGCGGCCGGAAACCAGGTCCACAGCCGCCAATGTGCCGTCCCCCAGTAGGGCGAATACTCGATCGGCCGCCGCCGCCACAGGAGCCCGCGACGTACCCACCGCAGGTACCGCCGAGGTCGCCGGGAATTGCCAGAACACAGTTCCCGTGGTGGGATCCGCCGCCGTCACCCGGGCCGAATCGGCCCACACCGCCGTGCCGGGAAGAACAAGCGGATGGCGTCCGCTGACCTGCCCGGAGGTTGGAGCACTCCACAGTATTCGCGACGAGGAGATTTCGACGGCTTGCAAAATGCTGGTCGTCGCTCCTGCAAGCAGAACGATATTGCCGGTAGCCGCTGGCACGAAGTCCAATTCCCCGGGAGATCCTGGAACCGTCCGTGTCCAAAACCGGCTTCCGGTCCTGGCGTTCAGGAGCATATAGCGGTTCGACTGACCCTCGCCGACAAGAATCTTCTCATCGAAAACCAATAAGTTGGACGGAGACGGAGTGTCCGGTAAAGCGAACGTTTTATCGACGACAAGAGGCGGACAAAGCCGACCGGCATGCGGGTTGAGGCCGCTCCTGCCGGAATCCGAACCGGCCGTGGCGTAATCACCCGGTTGCTGGGCCCAGCCCGATGGACAGACCGACGCAAACAAACCCCCCAAGCACAGCTTTAACAGAGACTGCCGGAATTGCATATACACCTCGCTTCTGGGGACTACTCCCCATGCCCTGCAAGTATACGGTGAACCGCCGACGTCGAAGAAGAAGACGGCAGTCTTCGTCTCTCGACGCTAAGGAATTGAGAGCGCAAGGTATTGTTATGGCCAGGTTCGGCGTCCCGAAAGCCGCACGGGATGTCTCAAAACTACCTGCGAACAACCTCGGTTGACCAGTTCGACCTCTCCCTCGCAGATTACGGGTGCTTCAAACATTATGTCACCGGTGACGGTAAGTTCCGTACAGCGGAGAAGACTGGGGGGCGTATCGGGAAACCTTGCGTCGAAGTCCGCCAGCAGGCGATAGTACCTTTCGTCTAGGGAGACGGTTGGCAGATCGGGAAAGGGACGATCAGGGTTGGGGAGAACCAGAAAATCTTTAGTGAGAACTGTGGCGTCGGACCGAACGACCAGGAGGTCGTTACACGTCTTGACGGCGAGAAATCGGTGCCTCGGAACCTCCACCGCCGCGCCGTGCTCGAAGAGAGAAATTGCCGCACCCATGGCGTTTTCGAGTTGTATTGCTGGAGGCGACTCGGGATCGGCGGGGTCGACCGGTTTGCGGTTGACGATCAGCGGTAAAGGGAAAAAGCCCCCGTAACGGTCCAATTTTTCTTCAACGGCTTCAAGATTGAGCCACAGATTGTTGGTATTGAAAAAACGATGTCGCTTGACATCCTGGAACTGCGCAAGATCTTCGGGAGGACACTGAGCCACTTCCCGCAAAATCAAGTGTCCCTCCTTGTTTCTGGCTAGGTGCCCTCCTTTTCGATCGCTTGAAGTGCGGTGCGTGACTTCCATTACAAAGGGCAGATTTTTCTTCGCCAGGTAGCCAAGTAAAGCGAGATCCAACGTAGCCCCCAGGTTGTCAATGTTTGAGACAAAGGCATATCGGATGCCGGCTTCCAGGAGTTGGGCGAGAATTCCGCGGGTTCGTAAGGTAGTGTAAAGATCCCCGTGGCCCGGAGGACACCAAGCCTTATCAGGGTCCCGGGGCCAGTGGATCGGAGTACCGCTGTCGGGGTCGAGCTTGGGTACACGGTGCTGCTGAAAGAAGACTGGAACGGCCTGACTCGGGATTTCGAGCCTCTCGATCGCCTGCCGAGTCGCCTCTTCCGTAGCGAAGCTATTCATCAGTAAAAAAGGGACGCCTAGGTGACGGGCGTGTCCGACCGTGATCTCAAGGAACGTATAGCCGTCCTTGGCCGGCAAAAGGCACTTCGGTTGAGTCAGACCCATGCTGGTTCCCAATCCGCCGTTAAGCTTCAGGACGACGACGTGGGAACGATGTTCCTGACCGATTTCGGCGTATTCCGACCCGAGTTCTTCCAGCCTAGGAAGGTTCACGACCGGCTCAATCGATGACTCGGGAATCCACCCCTTTTCACCGTCGGCCCATCGCCGGTAGTTGAAGCGATAGGCTTCGATCGCCTCACGCGGAGTACCCTCGTCCCTAAACAGCTCGGCGATTTGTTTCCAGGCAGTAGCTCGCAACTCCATAAATCTCTCCCATCCAGCTGTAGTTTCTTGGGGAATCCGACATTGCCGAGAGAAGTTGGTCGTCGACACCCGTCACTTAAGAACTGCGTCTTCTTTTCAGCACTTGTCTTTGAGGATAACAATTCCAGCGGAATGAAGCGAGTTGATATGCTTTTTGCGCCCGAAACGGACGGCTGCGGATACGGCATTCTCAAGAACGTCGGTCAAACTCGGTTGCTACCGGGACGGGAAGGTGGATCCAACTTCCGGGAGACGACGGTACGGGCCTAACATGTCACTGATGTTGCCGGAAAAGGTGATGACAGCGCTGGAGCAGGGTGCCGGGGAAACATCCGGATCCGCATTCGTGGTGGCCTGCTCGGGCGGGGCCGATTCAACCGCGCTCCTCTTGGCTCTGGACGAGATGAGCAAAGAAAAGGACCTGCGGCTGGTCGTGGCGCATGCCCATCACCAGCTACGCGGCGCTGAGTCGGACGCCGACGAGGAGTTTGTGCGGGAGTTGGCTCGGCGACTGCGGCTTCCCTACGAAGTCCGGAGGCTCGAGCTGTCGCCCCAGAGCACGGGGAATCTCGAAGCTCGGGCACGCCGGAAACGATACGATTTTCTGGCCGAGGTAGCGATCCGTCACGGTGCCTGCGTGGTCACCGCGCACACGTTGGACGACCAGGCGGAGACGTTCGTTCTGAAGCTGATCCGAGGCGCCGGTGCCGGCGGTCTGTCGGGGATTGCCCGGCGGCGGCGGCATCAGGATCCGACGACCGGTCGGTGGGCGGAGGTGCGGCGTCCGATGCTGGGAGTCCGGCGCAAAGAGGTCTTGGACTATCTGACCTCAAGAGGACAACAGTTCCGGATCGATCGCACCAACCTGTCGTTGGATTTGGATCGCAATTGGGTTCGCAACGAACTCTTGCCTCGTCTCCAGGAACGGCTGAATCCTCGGACTCCCGAAGTATTGAGTCGCACGGCCGGTATCCTACAAGAGGTGGATGACTTCTTACGTCGTGAAGCGGCTAAATGGCTGGAGGATCGATGTGAACAACAGGCTCAGGGTATAGTGCTTACCCTTACGGACTGGGAGCCTCTCCCTGAGGCCTTGAGGAAAACGACGTTGCGCTTGCTCTTCGAGCGTATAGCCGGATCTCTGGCGGGCCTGACTTTTCGCCATGTTGCCGCACTCGAGGAATTGGTGGGGGGGCGGAGCGGGCGCCGTGCCCACCTCCCCGGCGGTTGGGTAGGCGAGAGGGATTTCGATTCGCTTTGGATTGGGCGGTTATCGCCGGTTCCCCGGGTGGAGCAGGAGCTGAGTCTTCCGGGGATTGTCGAGCTTCCGAGTTTGGGAAAACGGGTTGCCGTGCGATTTGCCGAACCGGGGGAGTCGGCTGATTTTTGTACGGCGTCATCCCACGTGCTGGTGCGGACGCGGCGTCCTGGGGACCGACTCGCTTCTTCTGCGGGAGCGGCGCCCAAGCTTAAACGGAGATTGATGGAAAGCAAAATTCCTCTGAGGGAAAGAGATCGGTTGGTGGTGATCGAAGCTTGCGGTCGGCTGGTGTGGGTTGAAGGCTTGGAGACTAGTTTTGAGTGTGGCGAGAGGTCCGGACATCCGTATCGGGTGGAAATCGAAACTTTTGGTGGGATGGAACCTTCCATATAAGTGGACGTACGAAATGGCTGGTGCATCTTTCGAAAAGCCGCTGCCGACGTCGGACGACTCCGGGTTTTTCCGGAGTGGATCACTTATAATGGGTGGCGGCGCGGCGGGAGGTAGTTTTTGAATACGACGGCCAGGAATTTGTTTTTATGGATCGTCATCCTGGTGACGATCGTCGTTCTTTGGAATTTCCTCAATACTTTTAATACGGCGGACGTTGAGGAGATAACGTATAGCGAGTTCCATCGACTCTTGCAGAATGATCGCTTGAGGAGCTCGCCCGGTACCCCCATCGTCATCAGTCGAAATCGGGTTGAGGGGACACTGGTCCAGAATGATACCGACCGGAAATTCTTCGTCGTGATCCCGGACGGCGCCGAGCAGGACGTGGCGGATCGTCTCATTCAGAAGGGTCTTGTTGTCGAAATCAAGCCCGCCGATGAAGGTGGTTGGGTCTATATATTGCTGACCTCCTGGTTTCCCATCCTCCTGTTCATCGCGTTTTGGATCTTCTTGATGCGACAGATGCAAAGCGGGGGTAACAAGGCCTTGTCATTCGGCAAGAGCCGGGCCCGACTGTCCGGTAATCATCAGAAAAAGGTTACGTTTCGCGATGTGGCCGGCATTGAGGAGGCCAAGGAAGAACTGCAGGAAATTGTGGAGTTCCTTCGGGAGCCTCAGAAGTTCCAGAAACTCGGAGGGAGGATTCCCAAGGGTGTTTTGCTGATGGGTCCGCCGGGGACTGGGAAAACGTTGCTGGCCCGAGCCATCGCCGGAGAGGCGAATGTGCCCTTCTTTTCCATTAGCGGCTCGGATTTTGTTGAGATGTTCGTAGGTGTCGGTGCCAGCCGGGTCCGCGACTTGTTCGAACAGGGCAAGAAGAACGCTCCCTGCATCATCTTCATTGACGAAATAGACGCGGTCGGTCGGCATAGAGGCGCCGGTCTTGGCGGCGGGCATGACGAGCGGGAGCAGACTCTGAATCAGCTGCTTGTCGAAATGGACGGTTTCGAGTCGAATGAGGGTGTGATCCTTATCGCCGCGACCAACCGTCCGGACGTTTTGGACCCGGCCCTGCTGCGCCCGGGGCGGTTCGACCGGCAGGTAATCGTGTCATTGCCGGACATCAAGGGTCGCGAAGGGATCCTTCGCGTGCATACCCGAAAGATTCCGCTGGCTTCGGATGTGGACATTTCCGTATTGGCTCGAGGAACCCCGGGATTTTCGGGAGCGCAGCTGGCCAACATGGTTAACGAAGCCGCCCTCATTGCGGCGCGCCGCAACCGCAAAGCCGTCACCATGGCGGATTTCGAGGAAGCCAAGGATAAGGTTCTGATGGGAAAAGAACGGAAGTCCATGGTGATGAACGAGCGGGAAAAGCGGAACACCGCCTTCCATGAAGCGGGACACGCGCTGGCTGCTTACCTTCTGCCGGAATCAGATCCCCTGCACAAGGTGACCATCATCCCTCGGGGTCGCGCCCTGGGGTTAACCATGCAGTTGCCCGAGGAAGACAAGTACAACTATACGCGGGACTACATGGAGGCCACTCTAACCATTCTTTTGGCCGGTCGTGCTGCCGAAGAGATTGTTTTGGGGTGTGTAACTACAGGAGCGGCCAACGATCTGGAAAGGGCCACCGAGTTGGCCCGCAAGATGGTGTGCGAATGGGGAATGAGTGAGGAACTTGGCCCCCTCACCTTCGGCAAGCGCGAAGAACAGATTTTCCTCGGTAAAGAGATCGCTCGTCACCAGGACTACTCCGAGAGCACCGCCGTCAAGATTGACGAGGAAGTCAAACGAATCGTATTGAAGGCTTACGACCGTGCCCGGGACCTCCTGCAGGAGAACCGGGAGCAGCTGGTGAAGTTGGCCGAAGCCCTCCTGGAGTACGAGACGCTGACTTCCGAAGAGATCGCGCGGTTGATGCGGGGGGAGAAGATCCGTGAAGAAGGAGTCGCCCCGTCTGAGCCCGAGCTGGAGCCGGCAACCGTTGATGTGAATCGGGAGCGAGAAGAACCTCCTTTGCCGGGTCTGGTGAAACCGGGTGAGCGACCGGCGCCCGCCTAGGTCGGTTGAGATTACGCTGACGGTTCAGCGGTTTCCACGTTTCTTTTCGAGTGAGCTTCGACGGATTTGAATCCGGAAATTTTAAGAGAGGAAACGGATTTTCCGCGGTCGGTAGAACTGAAACGCGACAGCGAACGCCGGTGCCGGCGGAAGTTCTCTGTAACGACGGAAGGCGTCGCCGCGCCCCTTGGTGTTGTTTCGCGTGAGGGGCATCAAGAGACGGTCGGCTGATTTCGGATGTACGGTTCCCTCCGCTGTGCGACAAATGATCCCGGCAAACGAAGGCATACGCCGATCCTAGATTCGGCGCTGCGGATTGAAGTACACGGGGACATGGAAGTGATCAGAAGGGAATTCGTTCTTCGGGCTCGTAAGCGCGGCCTGGAGCTCGGGAAGCGCACGCACATCATGGGAGTGGTCAACGTCACTCCGGATTCCTTCTCCGATGGAGGGCGATATCTCGATCGGGATAGAGCTGTGGAGTATGCCCTGCGGCTGGTGGAGGAGGGGGCGGACATCGTCGATATAGGGGGGGAATCGACCCGTCCGGGATCGTTTCGAGTGGAGGTCGGAGTCGAGATCGACAGGGTGATCCCAGTAGTGGAAGCGATCCGTTCCGCGTCCTCAGTGTTTATTTCGGTTGACACTTACAAAGCTCCGGTGGCGGCTGCGGCGCTCGAATCCGGAGCCGACATCATCAATGATGTCAGTGGGTTGCGGTTTGATCCGCAGCTTGCCGAAGTCGTTGCCCGGTACGAGGCGGGCCTAGTCCTAATGCATATGCGCGGCGAGCCGGCGACAATGCACCTGCTGCCCCCGAGTCCTGACATTTTCCGGGAGGTTGTCGAGGGCCTACAAGTATCGGTAAATCAATCTGATATCGCCGGAATACCGCGTGATAGAATACTGTTGGATCCGGGTTTGGGGTTCGGGAAAAACGCTGAGGAGAACTTGACCCTCATGCGGCGGTTGCGCGGGCTGCAAGAAATGGATTTTCCTCTTTTGCTCGGCCCGTCCCGTAAACGCTTTATCGGCGCCGTGCTGAATCAGCCGGTGGACCGTCGTTTGTGGGGTACGGTTGCAGCCTGTGCCTTCGGTATCCTGCAAGGAGTACATATTCTAAGGGTGCACGACGTCGCGCCGATCCGACAGGTTTCCGACATGATCGATGCTCTCCTGTGGGACGGCCGGGTGAACGATTGATGCAAGAGCTGGTCATCGCCTTTTCCAGAATTGGAATCAAGGATCTTGTCGAGATCGGGCTGGTGGCCTTTCTGGTGTATCAGTTTCTTTTGCTTCTCAAGGGAACCCGGGGTTGGCAGATGATCCTGGGGATCACGGCGCTTGCGCTGTTGTACTACCTGGCTCGGGCGGTAGGGTTTCGAACCATCGAATGGTTACTTGCCAACTTCTTTGCCTACATCGTCTTCGCGGTTATCGTGATTTTTCAATCCGAAATCCGGCGGGGACTGGCGCAGCTGGGGAAGGGGAAATTTTTGTCCCGTTGGGGACAGAAGTCCAGCGGCACGGTCTTTGAGGACATCGTCCTGGCGGCGACGACACTTGCTTCGAGAAAGATCGGGGCGCTGATTGTCATTGAGCGTGAGATCGGCCTGAAGAACTATGTGGAGAGCGGAATCCGGCTGGACGCTTTCATCACCTACGATCTCTTGATCACGATCTTTCACCCGAGCAGTTCATTGCACGACGGTGCCGTAATCATCCAGCACGACCGGATCAGTGCGGCAGGGTGTTTTCTTCCCCTGACTCTCGACCCTTACCTGAGCAAGGAACTGGGTACTCGGCATCGAGCCGCCATCGGTATCACTGAGGAAACCGACGCCGTCGCCGTTGTGGTCTCGGAGGAGACGGGTACGATCTCGTTTGTTCGGAGCGGCGAGATGGTTCGCAATCTGGACGGACCACGCCTTCTGAAACAGCTTCGATCGATTCTCGAAGAGTCGGCTCGAGCAGGCCGGGGCTCGGCCTCCGAGGTCCGAGGACAGCGGAGAGCAGCCTCATGAACGCCGACTTCGTTCGCGGTCTTTTCCTCGACAACTTGGGATTGAAGCTGTTGTCCTTGGCACTGGCTTTCCTTCTGTGGGTACAGATCGCAGGTCAAGAGATGGTTCAGCGTTCGGTGGCGGTTCCCGTGGAGTTCATCAACATGCCGCCGGATTTGGCGATTACCAGCGACTACCCCCGGGAGGTTAATGTAGTCATCTCACGTCCTGCGTCGCTTCGCATGGACGAACGCCAGCTGGCGGCCGTCATCGACTTGAGCGGCGCCGAACCGGGTACGGTGGTTGTTCCTCTGACCGAGCAGAACATCCGGAACGTACCGAGCGGCGCACGCATCGAGGGGATTGAGCAGCGGCGCATCCGTTTGCAGCTGGAAAGTATTCGACGCAAAACGGTGCGGGTGGAGCCGCAAATCGTGGGCCAGCCGGCACCGGGCTACCAGATAAGACAAGTGCGCGTCGTTCCGCCGGAAGTGCTGATCAGCGGTCCGGAGTCGCAGCTCGAAGTTACGACTATGGCCCAGACCGAACCGATCGATGTCGGTGGGCGAATCGAGGGCTTCCGCCGTCGGGTCTATCTGGACTTGGAAGATCCTCGATTGCGGATCGAGAACACAAACCTGGTGGAAGTGTTCGTGGAGATCGAGGAAGAGCGGCGGAATGTCCGGTTACGCGTACCGGTGCGTCTCATCTCCGAGGTCGCGGGGGTTACTCTCTCGCCTCGACAGGTGCGACTGGTGGTCTCGGTACCTAAGTCCTATGCGCAGGAAGTGCCTGCCGAAGGTTTTTATGCTTATGTCGGACTGCCCGAGGAACCTGCGGAGAGTCGCGAGTTGGAGTTGAGTTTAAGGGGCTTTGTACCCGAGGAGTTGCGTGACGTCGTGCGGGTCGAGGAGATTGAACCGCCGACGGTCAAGGTTCGTTTGCCGTGAAGGAATCGGATGTCTGACATGATTTGTGAGGGCCCGCCGACGGCCGCACAGCGCGTTTTAGACCGAGAAGTGCTGGCCGGGCGCTTTGCAGCCGAGAAGCGGTCGGGTCGGTTGGTCTTTACCAACGGTTGTTTTGATCTTCTGCATCCCGGGCACGTGCGCTACTTGGCGTCGGCGCGAAGCCTGGGTGATATTCTGGTGGTGGGAGTCAATTCGGATGCCTCTGTTCGGAGGCTCAAAGGTTTGGGCCGTCCCATCCAGCCGGAGCTGGAGCGAGCCGAGATCGTGGCGGCTCTCCGGTGGGTGGATTTTGTGACGATCTTTGACGAAGACACTCCGTGGGAAACCATCCGAGTGCTCGAGCCCGATGTTCTCGTGAAGGGAGGAGATTGGGCCAAGAACCAAGTGGTAGGGCGCGATCTGGTGGAGACCCGCGGAGGTTTTGTGGTGACCATTGAGTTTCAGGAAGGATATTCCACAACGGACCTTGTCGAACGTGTCCTTAGGGTTGAACGGCCCTGAGACTCATCGGGCGGCGTCGGCCGGAGAGCTGATACGCGGGATTCTTGAAGCCGGCGCGGCCGAAGGAGTCTCCTCCCGGACCGGCGGTCTGCTGCTCGCTTACCTACTCCACGTTCACACAGGTCGGCTGGTCTGCTGGATCGGTCCCGACAACGAGGCCGCTGAAGCCGCGGCCCGCGAGCTGACGTATTTTTTGGGCGCGGCTGAGCAAACTCTGTTGATCTTCCCCGGACTTGAGGTCTCCCCCTACCGCGGTTTGTCACCTCATCCCGACGTGGCCAGCCGTCGTGCGGTAGCGTTGGCCCAACTGGCCAAGGGATTCTCCGGCGTGCTGGTGACGACCGTCGATGCTGCGGTTACGCGAACGGTTGCTCCCGACGAGTTCGGAGCCCGCTGCCGAGAATTGTTTATGGGAGAAGCCCTGGAGCGGGACGCGCTGATCCAAGAGTTGCGGAGTCGTGGTTATGTTCGGGAAGAGCCCGTCAGTGGTCCGGGTGAATTCTCTTTTCGGGGGGGCATCGTCGACGTCTTCTCTCCACATGAAAACTGGCCCGCACGAGTCGAGTTCTTCGGGGATCGTATTGAATCTCTGCGCCTGTTTGATCCCGAAACCCAGCGGACTGTGCGATTGACGCCCGCGTATCGCATCGTTCCGATGAGGGAGTTGACACCCCACCCCGAGGAGGTACGGCTCTGGCATGAGGAGGCGCCGCGCAGGTGGGGAGAAGTTTGTTTTGCCGAGCGGTTACAAGAAATTTTCCAGTTCACGGGCCACGGAGAACTCTTCAACGGGTTCGAATTCCTCCTGCCCTTGGTCCTCCCCCTGCAGGGGACATTGTTTGACTACCTGACCGGCGGGGAAGAGGCTCCTGTGATTCTTTTGGAGGAGCCCGAGGATCTCCTTCGACGCGCAAACAGCTTATGGGAAGAGGAGAGTAAGAATTTCGAGGAAAGCAACCGGGCGGGTGAGCCGGCCTTGCCGCCCGAGACGTTCTTTCTGCACCCCGACAAACTTCGGGAAGCACTGAGTGGGATGGGAACCGTGATCTCTCTAGAGCGGATTTCCACTTCCCCTAAGCCGTCCGTGGCCTTGGATTTGCGGCCGAATCTTTCCTATCGGGGGCGCTTCCAGGAATTTCTTAGAGACCTGGAGGAGGACAGAAGAGAAGGCATGGTACAGGTTCTGGTCATGCGCTCCAGGGGCATGCGGGACCGGATCTTGGAGATTCTGGCCGAATACGATGTGGGATGGGGGGTGCCGTGCGAGTCCTTTCGAGAGTCTCTCTCTCACGGCTTGTCGGCGACCGTTGGGAATGTGGAGTCGGGCTTTTCCTCCCGGTCCTTGGGACTGCGGCTTATCACTGAAGATGAGATCTTCGGTCCTCGCGAGCAACGTAGAGCTCCCGTACCGAAAAGGGAGAGTTGGGAGGCGTTCCGTTCCGACCTGCGAGATCTTCAGGAAGGTGACTACGTTGTCCATGTCGAGCACGGTGTCGGACGATTCTGCGGTTTGCAGAGTGTCGGTGTCGGCGAGAAACAAGGGGAGTTCCTCGCCATCGAATATGCCGACGGCGGGAAACTTTACGTGCCGGTTGATCGGCTGGACCTGGTTCATAAGTACTCCTCCGCCGGAGCACCTCCCCGAGTCGACAGGTTAGGCGGTAGTTCGTGGAAGAAGACGAAGGAGAGAATCAAGAAGAGCATGAGGGATCTCGCGGAAGATCTCCTACAGCTCTACGCCAAACGTCAGATTGCGGAAGGGCATGCGTTTCCGCCGGACGACGAATTTATGGCCGAGTTCGAGGCGGCGTTCGATTATGATCCGACGCCGGATCAGGAGGCGGCTATCGAGGCCTGTAAGCGTGACATGGAGTCCGTTCGCCCCATGGATCGCCTGATCTGTGGCGATGTGGGATATGGGAAGACGGAAGTCGCCATGCGAGCCGCTTTCAAGGCGGTCAGTGACAGCAAGCAAGTTGCCGTGCTGGCTCCGACCACGGTTCTGGCCTTCCAGCATTTTCGGACCTTCCGCGAGCGAATGGCCGGGTTTCCCGTCCGGATCGAAATGCTGAGCCGTTTCCTAAATCCCAAAGAGCAACGCGAAGTAGTACGCCAGGTGCGTGAAGGTACGGTGGATATTCTCGTGGGAACGCATCGGCTGCTCTCGAGGGACGTAGCCTTCAAGGACCTTGGGCTGGTGATCGTCGATGAGGAGCAGCGCTTTGGCGTCGCGCAGAAGGAGAAACTGAAGAAGCTCAAGACCCATGTCGACGTACTGACCCTGACGGCGACTCCCATACCCCGCACCTTGAACATGTCGCTGGCCGGTATCCGGGACCTTTCCATTATCGAAACGCCTCCCAAGGATCGACTGGCCATCCATACGGTGGTGACCCGCTTTTCACCCAAGATCGTCCGCAGTGCCGTGGATCTGGAGCTGAAACGTCAGGGTCAAGTCTTCTTCGTTCACAACTCGGTGGAGACGATCTATTCGATGGCCTCGACGCTGCGACAAATCGTGCCGGAAGCACGCATCGGTGTAGCCCATGGCCAGATGGAAGAGGACGAGCTGGAGAAGGTAATGCTTGGCTTTCTCAACTACCGATACGACGTTCTCCTTTGCACCACGATCATCGAGAATGGACTCGACATTCCCCGGGCCAACACGATAATCGTCAACCGAGCCGATCGCTTCGGCCTGTCGCAACTGTACCAGTTGAGAGGGCGCGTTGGTCGTTCTAACCGACGGGCGTACGCGTACCTCTTGATACCCGACGAAGATTCCTTGACGCCGGATGCACGCAAGCGCTTGGCGGCGGTTCGAGAGTTCAGCGAACTGGGTTCGGGCTTTCGGCTGGCCGCCATGGACCTGGAGATTCGAGGGGCGGGGAACCTGCTTGGAGGCGAACAGAGCGGGCACATCAATGCAGTGGGTTTCGAGCTGTACATGCGTCTATTGGAGGAGGCGGTCCGGGAACTGAAGGGAGAACGGCCCGCGCAGGAGGAGCGGCCCTCCCTGGAGCTGCGCTTAAACCTACGGATTCCGGAGCACTACATTGATGAGCCCGCCGCCCGTATTTGGCTGTACAAGCGTATCGGGGCGGTGCGGGACCAGGACTCGTGGGAGCGGCTGCGGGCGGAGATCATCGACCGATTTGGTCCGTTGCCCCGGCCGGTGGAGCATCTGTTGACCGCCGCCCGGCTTCGGTTGCGGGCGGAGAGCCTTAGCGTCCGGTCGATCGTGCGGAAAGGCACACTTGTAATCATTCGGTTCCACGAAACCACTCCGATCCGGATCGAAAGGGCTGTCCAAGTGGTTAAGGAGAGTCGGGATTTGAGCTTCAGCCCCGACGGAGACTTGCTGTGGTCGCCTCCGGTAGGTGCGGGGGACGGTGATATTTTGGATGGGCTGTTTTCTGTATTCGAGAGATTGGAGTATGCGTCCTAGATTTTTGTCGGCTGCACTGGGACCGCTTTGCTTGTTGAGTGGGTGTGTGCTGGATATGCCCCAGTCGCAGGAGGAAGAACCGGCTCCCATAGCCCGGATCGACGGTGCGCCGATCTTCCATAATGAGTTCGAGGCGTACGTTCGATTCATGCAAGGGGATCTGGAAGAAGAGCTGGACAGCGAAGCTTCCACCGGCTTATTTCGCGAGTTTCTCTTCTCCCGGCTCTTGGTGCGGGAAGCGCGAAGGTTGGGAGTGACGGCCGGGCAAAAGGAGTTGGAGGAGCTGGTTGCAACTTGGGAAGCCCGAGCAGTTCCGTTGGATCAGGAGATGCGAGACGAATTATACCGATACTTGATCAGCGTCAAGCTCTTGAAGCAGGAAGCGTTGCAAGGCGTTGAGGTGAGTCTGCAGGAGATGCAGGACTACTATGGCGTGCACGCCGAGCAGTTTCAGGTCGGTGATCAGGCAAGAGTACGGGAGATTCTTGTGCCGACTCGCGAGGAGGCCGAGCACGTGTTGGAAGAGCTGGGCGACGGGGACCTAAATCGGTTTCGCGCCTTGGCCCAGGAGTACTCGTTGGGCGCGACGGCGGAGCGAGGAGGAGACCTGGGGTATTTTGAACGGGGACAGCTGCCTCCAGCCTTTGAGGAAGTCATTTTTTCTCTCAAGCCGGGGGAGATCGGAGGACCTGTAGAGTCGGAGTCGGGATTCCACATCTTTGCATTGGAGGAATGGATTCCCGGGCACGTCCAGCGGTTTTACGAAGTACAAGAAGAGATCTTTGCGCGCCTGGTGGCCGACAAGGAACGAGGGAGGATGGAAGCCTACCTCAAGCGACTGTATTGCGAATCGACCATCGAAGTTTATGATGCCTCCCTGAGGAGGGAACTTGAGGAGATTCACTGTGACGGAAAGGAAACGAATCCTTAACCGGGCGGGATTGGTTCGGACGATGCTTCTGACGGTCGGAGTCTGGAGTTTCGTCTGGGGCTTCGGATTCGGCCAAGACAGCGAGGCTGAGAAGCCGAATGAACCGATTGTGCTCGACGAGATCGTGGCGAAGGTTAACAGCGAGATCATCACCCTTACGGATTTGAAGCGAACTCTGCGACAGCTGCGGTTGGAGCTGGAGGAACAGGCTTCGACTCCCGAGGAGCTGGAGAAGCTGTTTCAGGAAAGGAAACGGGGCGTTCTCCGCATGGTGATCCAAAACAAGGTCTTGGTCCAAAAGGCGGAGGAACTCGGCGTCACCTCGGACATCGACACCGACGTAGCTTCATATCTGGAAGAATTGCGGAAGGAGACAGGCATCCCCTCCCTTGATGTGTTGGATCAATACCTTCGACAGCGGGGCAGCTCTCTGACCGAATACCGTCAGAGGGTCCGTGAGCAGATGATCGCTCAGGCGTTGCTCCAGCAGTTCGTCTATTCCAAGATCACCCTGCTGACACCCGAAGTTGAAGCTTACTACCGCGAACATCTTCAGGAATTCACCGAGCCGGCGAAGGTACATCTGGCTGAAATTCTGTTCCTGAAAGAAGGTAAGAATGCAGCCGAGCAGCGAGCTAAGGCCGAACAGGCCCTGCAGCGCTTGGAGCAGGGAGAAGCCTTCGAGGATGTAGCCCGGGAAATGTCGGAAGGGCCGACAGCTTCGCGAGGGGGAGATATCGGGGAGTTTATCCGCGGTTCGATGAATCCGGAGCTGGAGAAAGTTGCCTTTGAAATTCCCGTGGGTTCTCACAGTGGAATTATCGAGACGAATTACGGATTCCAGATTGTCAAGGTATTTCGTCGGGAGGAGGAGAAGCCGAAGCCGATGGACGAAGTACGGCCCATCATTGCGCAGCGCCTGTACCAACAAAAAGCGAATCCCGAGGTGAAGGATTATCTGAAGAGGCTTTACGAGGAAAGCTACATCTACGTGGCCCCCAAGTACCAAGAGGAATACGATGTAAGTGATCTGGTAACCTCGTAGATTCCGGAAGGCGTGGGGATGGAACCCCGGGTGCCGCTTCTCGGAATGACGATCGGAGGACGAACGACCGCACCATGAGGTGAGTCCGTGCACTGACGAAGTGAAGGCCGACCGCCGGGGGTTGCGGGAAAGCTCCAGGGGTGTCCGTTAACCTGACTTCCACCGGTCGACGAAGCGGCTCTTACAGGGAAGGAATCACTCATGCAGAGTGGGGTTTCCGGACCCGCCGGGTTGACCGGGCTTTTCGGTTCTTCGGCCGGCCGGGTTGGGTTTTGGGCTGTGGGGTCTCGGGGGGACGTGCCCGCGTGAAACGGTTCGGCCGGCCTTCACGGGATTCCGCAAAGACCTCGGAAATCTTTCGTCATTCCCATCGGAAGAGAGACTTGCCTGCCCCACGTTCCCACTGGATCGGCGGCTTTCTCCGAAACGGCCGTTGAGGCTCGAGGGCGTCTTCGCTTTAAGCGATTCCGCACGCTTGGGAGTCCCTACGGTCCCTTTCGTAGCGCGCTTAGCAACCTTGAACGATCTGGCGGCTTAGGTATTGAAAGCCAACCGGATGGGTGGTTCTTTCTGAAGATCCTCGTCCTTAACCAGCGTCTTCTCGTCGTCCCCGGTCTGCGTGGAGATGCGCTTAATGGCGTGTTGTATCCGCAGGTCGTCGGATTCTGAAAGGGTTTCCTCAACGATCTCGAGTACGCTTTTGATGGCGTCGAGTCGTTTCAAAAGCAACCGTCGGCGCCCCTCCAGACCTTCCAGTTCGGCTTCAATTTCCTTACGCAATTCGTCGAGATCGATTTTCATGGCTTTTCCCTCTGGCATGTTCGACTTTTCCGGGATTACTCGGCAGGCTACCGGGCGCAGGCCGGGAAGTCTGTGATGAGGCTCACCGGCTGATGCGTGTCCTTCGGGTGGAAACGGACCGAAGCAATTACCGTGTTCCATCTGTTCCGGTGGTCAAAGAGGGAACCGATCCGAGGCGACGGTACGAGGTCGCGCCGGTGGTTTGAGCGCACAGGGTCGAACGCTCACCATGACAGGTGCAGAGTCAAGGGGGCCGCTATCCTCTTGAGCCACGCTCAACCTATGGAGGCGGAGGTTGACGACCCGAGGTAACTCGCCCTATCTCGCGGTCGACCAAGTTCCCGAGAATTCTTCCAGCAAATCCCGCAGCTCCGCCTGGACCTGCTGCAAACTTTGTTCATTCTGCTCCTGCCTGGCGCGCAGCGCGTTCAGTTCCTCTTCTTGCCGATCCAGGGTTTCGAGGTAGCGGCGCTTCAGCTCGGCTTCACCGGGACTGTCTCCGAGGCGGCCAAGGTTTTCTCGGATCCTTTCCTGGTCCCGAAAGATGCCGTCAATTTGCCGACGAAGACCGGCCAGCTCCTCTTCAAGGCCGGCCGCCCTGCGTTTCGTCTCCGCTATACGCTCCAAGCGCCGGCGAAGTTCTTCGGGGATGTGATCGCCCCTCTGGAGAAAGGAAAAGAAACCGTCTACCGGCCAGGATCCGATCTCGAGGCGCTCTTCGAGGATACGGAACTCGGACACTTCAACCTTTCTGGTAGCTTGCGCAGGAACCGACGCTCGGAAACGGTAGTAGTCGGCTGTGGTCTCTTCCGGCTTCAGACCCTCGGCTAACAGGTATTCCGGCGTCTTGGGGTGTTCGATTATAACCTCGCGCCCTTCACTATCACGGTTAGCGATGGTGTAAGTGTTGTCTCGCCACTCGCGGCGTTCCACGGTCAACACCCCCCGATCGGCCGTCCAGCGGGCGGTTTCCCGACGGGAGTCTGGCTGAAGCTCGCATACCACCTCGACGGCCAGATCGACGCCGAAGCTGAGGAGACGGCGCTCCTTCGGCTGGACGGTCTCCATGACTCCCTCCCCTGCAAAAAGGCCTCCTCTCACCACATGAAAGGAGCCTCCGTCAAGGGTCAGGTCAGTCGCATTCTCAAGCCATACAGAGCGAAAGGGATGATTTCCGGAACGCCCCAGGCGATAGACAGAGACGGTCTCGGCGGGGATTTCGGCCTGTAGGATTGCTACGGCCGCGGAGCGGTTACGGCCCAGAGTGATAGGTCTTCGAATTCGGTATTCGAACTGCTCACCGAGGCGATAAGCCTCCGCCGCTTGCTCGGGAAAAGAAACCCCCACTGTCCCGCCGACCGTCGTCACTAAGCCTGGCAGCTCCTCAGGAGGGAATATGAAGACGTGCCCGGACTCGGGGGCCGCTGCTGCAGCATCGCGGAAGGCCTTTCCTGGGGCGCCGAGTCGTGCTTCTCCAAGTTGTTCCAGTCCTCCCTCGTGTATGGGGGGTGCAGGTGCCGGACCCGTAGCCACCGGCAGTTCCGGGCGATCGACGTAAACGGCCTCGGAAACCCGCTGCCGGAAGCTAATGGGAGCCCCCGCCAACAGGGAGAGTTCCACCCCATCCCAATCGTAGGGAGTTGTGTTGTCAACCAGGGCCCAGCCGTATAAAATTGCCTTCCTTTGCTCATTGAGAAGCAGGCGGTACGTGGTTTTCCACACGGGAGCTTCCATGAGGTAGCTGAGCTGGACGTCGGTGCGACCACTCCCGGAGAGACGGATTTCGATTTCGCGTATGTCTATCGTCTGCTCACCCGCTCGAATGGCTAAATAGTCGCCCAGAGCCCCTCGTAAGGACGGCTCGGCAAAACGGACGACGGTGTTACTGTCCAAAGCTGTCAGTTGAATTTCCCCGGCGGGGAGCCAGAGGCTCAACAACATGCGTGGTCCCGCCGCAGAATCTCCAGGGACGGTTTCCGCATTTAGTATGCGTCCCGTAACCGTGCCGCCCGCGGTCGTTACGGCCACCTCCGCTCCCTGGAGGGATCGCAAGATTTTCACCAGCGTGTCCATCGAACCGAAATTCAAGGGGAACTGCGGCAGGCGCTGATGGGCGGGGACCATCGAGGGATACCCGATAGTATCCAGGGCGGATGCGGGGACGCCTGTCAGAGTCAAGGACTTGAGCATGTCGTCGGCCGAGAAAGCGGGGGCCTGTAGGCGGATAGTGGCAGGAAGCTCCACATTCCCGCGATGAACGAAAAAGCCTACGCCGTTCTTGTAAAGCACAACTTTTTGGAGAGGAATTGGCGGCGTCTCCGCCTGGGCCGCGGCAAAAGCCGGGACCAGTGCCAAGACTGTCGCTATTGCTAGAGCCGACATGGCGGCCTCCTTTCGGAGTCCCGAAGTCTTATTCCGAACCGAGTCAAATTGCACTGCCATGTACGCATTCTGCCAGACACCACGGATAAACCCAATGGAGGCGAGTTTACCCGTCGCCGGCCGGAGCGCAGGACAGCGGAAGAGCCGTCCCGAAGGGAATCTCGTTTTAAGCGTACTTCGTAGCGCGTAAGGGGTGCGGCGCACGGTGTGCCCCACAAGAAGTACCCTCTGGAGATCTAAGACGATCGACATCCTCGAGCTTGCGTCCGACCGTGGCAGGCCGCTCCACCCCATCCAGCCGACGTTACGGAGAGCAAGAACCCGGCGCATCGGGCCGATTCTCCAGCCGAGGGAGATGCTTCCGATTCCCCCTTGATCGGCCGAATCAGTGCCCGCGTTTCACCAAGCTGCAAGATCTCAATGGGGCTTCTCAGGCGCGCGCTACGCGGCACGCCTTATGCCGTACACCGTTTTGGCGTGCGGCATGCCGACGGCTCGGGCAACTCTATTCATCCCTGGGGGATAAACTTGCCTCGAGGCGATGCAACTGAGCGGAGACCTCCTTCACGAACTGGAAGCGGTCGTGCGGCGGCTCGGGTGGGAGCTGCGGTATGAGCGGGGTGACTTCCACTCGGGAGTGGTACGTTGGCGACGGAATCGTCTGGTTGTTCTGAATCGGGACGCGTCCTTGATCGAGCGAGGCCGTGCGCTGCGATCCGCTCTGCTGGTTTCCAGCCTGGACGAAATTTACCTGACGCCGGCCCTTCGCCGCTGGTTGAACCAGGAGGCGACGGAAAATCCGCTTCCCCGCGGGCGGCCGGGTGAGCATGACGAGTTCTGAAGCGGGTGGGCGATCTTGAAAAGAACTCCGAGGCTCGCGATCTTTTCTGTTTTCACGTTACAGGAAGACTGGAAGAGATGCTAGCGTAGGTACAGAATTATGGTTCTCTTCGGTAAGAAAGGGTTGCCGGCGGAGAACAATGGAGGAGTGATGGCATGAGGCAAACGCGATTATGGTTTGTGTGCCTCCTGTTGCTGTCGGGAAGTGTTTTCGCGCAGCAGGTGGAGGTGCGGGAGGCGGTTCTTTCAAACGGCATGAAGTTCCTGATAGTCGAGCGCCATGAGGCGCCTACCGTCGCCTGCGGTTGGGTGGCGCGGGTCGGTTCCGTCAATGAGCGTCCCGGAATCACGGGAATATCCCACCTGTTTGAACATCTGATGTTCAAGGGAACGAAGACCATCGGAACCAAGGACTACGAAAAGGGGCAAGAGATCCGCCGAAAACAGGACGCGATTTTCGCCGAGATGGAGAAGGAGTATTCCGAACTGCGACGCAAGCTGTTGCGGGGGGAGATTTCGGGGAGCATATACGACCCGGAGAACTGGACTCCCCGCTTGAAGGAGTTGAGGCAGCAGTTGCTTCAGCTGTTCGAGGAAGAGCGGGCGTTGATCGTCAAGGACGAGCTGGACCGCATCTACACTCAGAACGGTGGTGCCGGCCTGAATGCTTTCACTTCCGAAGATCAGACCGCCTATTTCGTCACGATTCCGGCTAACAAGATTGAGCTGTGGATGTGGCTGGAATCGGACCGGCTCTTGAATCCGGTTTTTCGGGAGTTCTACTCCGAGAGGGATGTGGTTAGGGAGGAGCGGCGACTGGCGGTGGAATCCACGCCGACGGGCCGTCTCGACGAACAGTTACAAGCCATGTTTTGGCAAGCGGTCCCGTACCACTGGCCGGTCATCGGTTGGGCTTCGGACGTGGAATCCATCAGCCGACGCCAGGCGGAGGAGTACTTTCAAATTCATTACGCGCCCAACAATCTGACGGGGGTGTTGGTAGGTGACGTCGATCCCGACGAGGCGCTGCGGCTGGCCGAAGAGTACTTCGGGAGGATTCCCCGGGGTGCTGAGGATCCCCCGGAAGTGGTCACGTTCGAGGTTGAACAAGTAGCCGAGAAGAGGCTCGTCGGAGAGGCGGACACGAATCCGACCGTTCAGATGCTGTTTCACACCCCCGCCTTCTATCACAAGGATACGTTTCCGTTGGAGCTGTTGACGGCTGCGCTGCAGGGCCGCACGGGCCGGCTATACCGGTCCCTGGTGGAAGAGAAGGAGCTGGTCGTAGGTGAGCCGATGGCTAGATTGGAGACACAAAAGTACGCGGGAGCTTTGCGAATCGCCGCCGAGGTGAAAGAGGGACGAACCCATCAGCAGGTAGAGGAGGCCGTCGTGGAAGAGCTCGAAAAGCTCAAGGCTGAACCCCTCGGTGAGCGGGAGTTGCAAAAGCTGAAGAACCAGGTGTTGGCGGACTCGCATCGGCGACTTCGCAACAATTTCTTTCTCTTGCTGCAGTTGATCGTCTACGACTCCAACGGAGACTGGCGTTACATCAACGAGGCGCCCGGACTCCTCCAAGCCGTGACCGCCGACCAAATCCAGGATGTGGCTCGCCGTTATCTCGAGCCGAAGAACCGTACGGTAGCCTGGTATGAGAGGAAGGCCGGCGCCGGTCCAGTGCCTCCCGAGTTGGCCTCTCTGCCTCCGCAGATGCGGAGCGCCATCCAACAGCAGCTGAGCATGATCGCTCAAGAGTCCGACGTGGCCCTGCTTCAGCAGGCTCTGAGTCAGATGGAGCAGATGGCCGAGCAGGTAACGCCGGAGATGAAACCGGCTTTCGATCTGGTTACCAGGAGAATTCGAGAACGAATCGCTGAACTCTCCAAGGACGAGGGGGGAAAGTGAAATGGATAGACGTAAGACGGGGGCGATCTTGGCGGGTTTGTGGTTGGCTTCCGGAGTGGCGGCAACGGCTGCGGATATTCCTCCCCGGCCGGAGCAACTGGAATTCCCGCCTCTGATCTTCGAGCCTCCAGCTCCGGAGCCTTTGCGGGCGGAGCTGGTGAACGGTGTTCCGGTATACATCGCCGAGGATCATCTCCTGCCGTTGGTGACCATCCAGGTGATGTTCAGAGGCGGGAAGTACTTGGAGCCGCCGGGGAAAGAGGGTTTGTCGGATTTGACCGGGCGAGTCTGGCGCTCGGGCGGGGCGGGGGATTTGTCGGCTCGGGATCTGGACGAGGAGCTTGATTTCCTGGCCGCAGACTTGTCGACCTCGATCGGGACGACCAGTGGCTCGGTAAGCATAGATCTGTTGGCCAAGGATCTGGATCGGGGATTGGAACTTTTGATGGATGTTCTTCTGCGGCCCCGCTTTGACTCGGATCGGCTAGCCAAGGCGAAGGAAGAGATGCTGGCCGCAATGAAGGAGCGGAACGACAGTACCGCCGCCATCGAGCGACGAGAGTGGAACCGGTTGCTGTACGGGGACGGCTTTTGGCTGACTCGGCTTTCCACCAAGGACTCGGTTGACTCCATCACGCGCGATGACTTGGTGACGTTTCATGAACGTTTGTTGCATCCAAAGGATGTGGTGGTCGCGGTGGCGGGAGATTTCGAGCGAGACAACATGCTGGAGCGGCTCAATCGTACTCTGGGGACCCTTGAAGCTCGAGCAGAACCTGTACCTCCGGTTCCTCAGCCTGAGGGCGGAGTGGCTCCGGGCGTTTATCTGGTCAACAAGTCGGACGTGAACCAGGGCCGGGTCTCCATCGGTCATCTCGGTCTGCGACGACCGGTTCCTGAAGAGTTTTCGCTGATGGTAGCGAACGACATCCTGGGAGGTGGAGGTTTTACTTCCTGGATTATGTCGCGAGTGAGGTCCGATGAGGGGTTGGCCTATTCGGCCGGGTCGATTTTCGGTATCGACGACGAACTGCCGGGTACATTTCGCGCCTTCTTTCAGTCGAAATCCTCAACCTGTGCAAGGGCGGCTCAAATTGTGGTGGAGCTCATAGAGAAGCTGCGGGAGCAGGGTGTGGAGAACGAGGAGCTGGAGACGAGCAAGAACTCGTTCATCCAGACGTTTCCCAACCGCTTTCAGACGGCCTTCCAGACCGTTTCGCTCTACGCTTCGGACGAGCTGGTCGGACGTCCTCACAGCTACTGGTTGAACTATCGGGAAAGTATCTCCGCGGTGGAAGCGGCCGCGGTTAAGGAAGCGGCGCGGAGGTATATCCAACCTGAACGACTGGTGTTCCTCGTCGTGGGGAATACCGAGGAGATCTTGAAGGGGCATCCGGATTACCCGGACATACGCTTCGAGAATTTCGGGGAGCTGCATCGGGTGCCGTTACGTGACCCCATGACGCTTGAGCCGATCGACGAGTAGAGCAAGACGTTTCCGGCGCAACCGGCGTTCCGCGGCGGCATCTGGAAACATAAGCGTTTTTCCACCGAACAGGGAGGTGACAGTGTGAGAAGTAAGGGATTCCGATGGTCGATCGCCGCGGTGGTTCTCCTCCTTTGCTCGATAGGCTCGGTCCTGGCGGAAAGAGTGAAGTTGGAGGGCTACGCCGAGTTCCGCAAGGGTGAGCAGCTCATCGTCGACGGGCAACGCGTGGAAGCCCACGGTGGCACACGCTTCAAAGGAAAGGGTATCTACAGCCTGGACAACATTCCACTGGGCTACGAGGTCAAAGTTCGAGGCCTTCGACAGCCCGACGGAGTCATTCTGGCCGATGAGGTGGAGGCCAAAGAGAATGGCATCCAGATGTTTGAGCCGCAGGTTTTGCAGGCTACGAATCAGCTTGAGCAAATCTGGCTCCAGGAAGGGCGGATGTTCTTCGAGGCCGACGGAGGGAAAAGGGAGGTCGTCGGTCGAATCGTCGAACAGGGGCCTCACGTCGATCGGGTGCGACGGATTACTGCGAGGTTGCTGCCACCCTATGTGAAACCCGAGCAGATACGGGTTCACGTCGTAGACACCGACGAGTGGAATGCGTCTGCCATGGGTAATGGTTCCATTTGGGTCTACCGTGGTCTGGTCGACGAGATGAGCGATGACGAGCTCTCCATCATTCTGGGACATGAGTTGGCACACTACACCCATGAACACACTCGGCGGGGTGCGGGCAAAGCCCTGTTGGGACAGATCGCCTCGTTGGGAGTGTTGTTGGGAGCCAGAGCCCTCGACAGTACCGCCGGCCAAGTAGCCGGTATCGGCGGCTTGCTGGCACTGACGGCTTGGCAAAGCGGATACAGCCGGGACATGGAGGATCAGTCCGACCGAGTCGGTTTGCGGTACGCCTATGAGGGAGGCTTTGACGTCTACAAAGGGCCGGTGCTGTGGGAGCGGTTTAGGGAAAAGTACGGTGAGCCGGACAAGGTTACGAATTTCTTCGTGGGGAGTCACTCCCGTCCGAGTGACCGCATCCGAAACATCGAAAGAGAACTGGCTCTGAACTACGCCGACGTGCGGCGCTCGCGTTAAACCGTTCGGCCGATGAGATTCTTTTGGGATATCTGAGTGCGGTACCGCGCAGAGGGAGTGGAACCAAAAGCGTGAACTGGGGACCGCGAAACGTAAGGCGGCGGGTGAGATGTTCGTTTCTCAAGAGCCCGCTGATTGTGACGGCCTGGTTGTTGGTTTCGGCCCCGGTGATGGGTGCCTGCGAGCAGAGACAAGGAGGTGGCGATATGAGCTTGTACATCAAGAGCTCCGCGTTTGGTCACGGTGAGGCGATTCCCGCTCGCTACACCTGTGACGGCGAAGATGTTTCGCCGCCGTTGACCTGGGGTGAAATTCCGTCGGGTGCGAAGACGCTCGCCTTGATTATGGACGACCCGGATGCACCCGTGGGGACGTGGGATCACTGGATTCTGTACAACATTCCGGTAAACCTGGAGGGCCTTCCGGAGAACTATCCGGCCGTGGGGGAGACCCCGAACGGAACGCGCTCGGGTCGCAACAGTTGGGGGCGTCTAGGTTATGGCGGCCCCTGTCCTCCTTCGGGTACCCACCGTTATTTTTTTCGTCTCTACGCCCTTGATCGCAAGCTCGATCTGGCGCCCGGTGCAACCTCGGGCCAAGTGCGGGCGGCGATGAGCGGCAGCATTCTTGCCGAAGCCGAATTGTACGGGACGTATCGCCGAGCACGGGGACGTTGACGGCACTGACCCTGTCCCAGCGAGGGGCTCGCCCGAGCCGGCGAGGGCGGCCCCGCCCCGAAGAACGGACGGCGTGCCGGGCACGGCGTACGATGTAAAGTGAACCGACGGGGTTCGAGGAGGGAGCGGGGAGGCCGGTGCCGTAACAGGTGAACACGGACGCCGAATGCGCCGTACGCAGTACCTCGTACGCAAAGATCGCTCCGACAGCCCGGAGGACAGAAGAACTCCGAGGCTTAATCTCACCCTGATTCGCCCATTTCGTCCCGCGGACGATCAGACGGGATCCGTCGCTCCCGTGAGGAACCGGTCCACTTCTCGAGCCGCCTCTCGACCTTCCCGAATCGCCCATACCACCAAGCTCTGTCCCCGACGAGCGTCCCCGGCGGTGAAGACCTTGGGAACCGAAGTAGCGTAAGAGCGCGGCTCAGCCCGGATATTCGCACGGTTGTCCATGTCAACGCCAAAAGCTTCGGTCACCCTGGGATCCGGCCCCAGGAAGCCCATCGCAAGCAATACAAGCTGGGCGGGAATCTCTCGCTCGGTGCCCGGAACCTCCCGTGGTTGAAGCCGGCCCTTTCGGTTTACCCAGTCGACTTGTGTAAGCCTCAGTCGCCGCACTCGGCCTGTCTCATCGCCCAAGAATTCCTTTGTCATGACCGAGAATTCGCGTGGATCCCGTCCGAAAAGAGCAATCGCTTCCTGGTGGCCGTAGTCCACGCGAAAGATCCGGGGCCATTCGGGCCACGGATTCTCGGGCCGACGTGTATCCGGCGGTCGGGGAAGGATTTCCAGCTGTATCAGGCTCTTGCACTCCTGTCGCAACGACGTCGCAACACAGTCGGTGCCTGTATCGCCTCCTCCAATGACGACCACATCCTGTCCTCTCGCCGAGATTACGTCGTCCTTTCCCAACTCTTCACCCAGGAGCCGACGTGTGTTTTGCGCCAGAAACTCCATGGCAAAGTGGACCCCATGCAGCTCTCGACCCGGAACAGCTAAATCGCGGGGGCGGCCTGCGCCCACACAAAGGACGACGGCGTCAAACTCCTTCAGAAGCGTCTCAGGCGTGACGTCCACGCCGACCTCGACGCCGGTTCGGAACTCAACCCCTTCCTGGGTCATCAACTCGGTTCGCCGCCGGACGATCCGCTTGTCAAGCTTGGGATTGGGGATACCGTAGGTCAACAGCCCCCCGACATGCCGGTCCTTTTCGAAGACCGTCACGTGATGACCGAAACCGTTTATCTCTTCCGCACATGCCAAACCTGCCGGGCCCGAACCGATTACCGCCACACGCTTGCCGGTCCGTACGGCCGGCGGCTCCGGGCGCACCCAGCCTTCTTCCCAGGCTCGTTCGATAACGGCCCATTCGATCTGTTTAATGGTTACCGGTGGCTCGATGATGCCGAGAACACAGCCTGCTTCACAGGGAGCGGGGCACACGCGTCCCGTGAACTCCGGAAAATTGTTCGTCTTGCGAAGCCGCAGGTAGGCTTCCCGCCAAAGACCCCGATATGCCAGATCGTTCCACTCCGGAATCAGGTTGTGAATCGGGCAACCGGCGGGCTTCCCTGTGTCGACCTCTTCGCCTCCATGACAAAACGGGACCCCGCAGTTCATGCAGCGAGCCCCCTGCCGCTGCAGGAGATTCTCGGCGGGTCGCTCATGGAACTCTTCCCAGTCGCGGATCCGCTCCAAAGGCTCCCTTTCCGGAACTTCCTCACGTGTGTACTCCAAGAATCCAGTCGGTTTTCCCATATACCTTATCCGTATGTTGTGCTTGACCGTCTCCGTCGTCAGTTTCCGCCGACTCGCATGTGGTCGGTTACATTCTCCTGAAACGCCGACATCAGCACTTCTTCTTCGGGCCTACCCTTCTGCCGGAGCCGCTCTTGTGCTTCGATCACACGCCGGTAGTCGTTCGGATAAACCTTGACGAAGCGTCGTACCGCTTCGTCCCACCGATTGAGAATGTTCCATGCGAGAGGGCTTCCCGTCAGGTCGAAATGCTTCTGCACCAGCTGTTTTACCAAGGTAACTTCGTTCTCTTTCTCCAGTGGAAAGAGTCCGACCATCTCGAGGTTGCATCTGCGCGGAAAGGATGCATCCGAATCCAGCACGTAGGCGATGCCGCCGGACATGCCTGCCGCAAAGTTTCTCCCGGTGCGCCCGAGGACTACGACTCTACCGCCGGTCATGTATTCGCAGGCATGATCACCCACTCCTTCCGCCACGGCGTTCATCCCGCTATTGCGGACGCAAAAGCGCTCTCCCGCAATTCCGCATACGAAAGCTTCACCTCGGGTCGCTCCGTAGAAGGCGACGTTTCCCACGATCACGTTCTCCTCGGGCGGAAAGCCCGCCTTGCGCGGCGGGAACACGACGATGCGTCCGCCCGAAAGCCCCTTGCCCACATAGTCGTTGGCGTCCCCTTCCAGCGTGAGGGTGACACCTGGAGGGATGAACGCTCCGAAGCTCTGTCCGGCGGAGCCTCGGAAGTACAGGTTGATCGTACCGTCCGGAAGACCGGCGGAGCCGTACCGGCGGGTTATCTCGCTTCCCAAAATGGTCCCGACGACTCGATCCGTGTTCCGGATGGGCAGTGAGACCGAAACCGGGAACCCTCTTTCCAGCGCCGGCTTGCAAAGGCTCAGCAAGTGAGTGACATCCAGCGTGTCTTCCAGGCCGTGGTCCTGCTCAGTCTGACAACGTGTTCCTACGTAACCGGGAACCTTCGGTCGGTAAAGAACGGAATCCAAGTTAAGGTGGCGGGCTTTCCAGTGGTCGTCGGACCTATGGACCTCCAGACAATCGGAGCGTCCCACCATTTCATCAACGCTCCGAAACCCTAATTCGGCCATAAGTTCCCGAACTTCTTCAGCGATGAAGCGCATCAGGTTCTCCACGTGCTCGGGACGTCCGACGAACTTGGCTCGCAGGCGGGGATCTTGGGTGGCGACGCCCACGGGACACGTATTCAAGTGGCACACCCGCATCATCACGCAGCCTAGGGCCACTAAGGGCAGCGTTCCGAACCCGAATTCCTCGGCGCCCAGCAGCGCACCGACGACCACGTCACGGCCCGTTTTGAGCTGGCCGTCGACCTCCAGGCGTACACGGCTGCGCAGATTGTTCAAAACCAATGTCTGCTGCGTCTCCGACAAGCCCAGCTCCCACGGTAACCCGGCGTGCTTGATGCTGGTGAGCGGTGACGCCCCCGTACCACCGTCGAATCCGGAGATAAGGATCACGTCCGCACGAGCTTTCGCCACGCCCGCCGCAATGGTGCCGACGCCGACTTCGGCCACCAGTTTGACGTTAATGAGTGCCTCGTCGTTGGCGTTCTTCAGGTCATGAATTAGTTGAGCCAGATCCTCGATGGAATAGATGTCGTGATGCGGGGGAGGGGAAATCAACCCTACCCCTGGTGTCGAGTGACGTACCTTGGCGATGTCCGGGTAGACCTTGTGCCCGGGAAGCTGGCCCCCCTCGCCGGGTTTTGCTCCTTGGGCCATTTTGATCTGGATCTCGCGAGCATTTACCAAGTATTCGCTCGTGACCCCGAACCGCCCCGATGCAACTTGCTTGATGGCACTGGAGCGCGAGTCCCCGTTGGAATCCGGCAGGTAGCGAGCCGGATCTTCGCCGCCTTCTCCCGTGTTGCTCTTGCCACCCAGACGGTTCATAGCAACGGCGATCGTTTCATGAGCTTCTTTGCTGATGGAGCCGTAGGACATCGCGCCTGCCTTGAAGCGTCTTACAATGGATTCCACCGGCTCGACCTCCTCGAGAGGGACCGGGGGACCCGCCGCTTTGAGTCGGAAAAGAGAACGGATCGTCGGAGTGTGGTCGGCCGGGTCGTAAACGGCCGAACTATATCTTTTGAAGACGTCGTAGTCCCCGGTGCGACACGCCTTCTGCAGCAAATGGATGGTCTTTGGGTTGAACAAATGGAATTCACCGCCTCTCCGCCAGCGGTATTCGCCCCCTTCTCCCAGTGCGAGAAGTTGATCCTGACCGACGCGAAAAGCGTTCAAGTAGCGTCGCCGAGTTTCCTCGGCGATGGTTGTTAGATCAAGACCTCCGATCCGCGAGGGCGTGCCCGTAAAATATCGGTCAATCACCTCGTGCCCGAGCCCTACCGCTTCGAAAATTTGCGAGCCGTGGTAACTGTGCACCGTGGAGATTCCCATTTTGGACATCACCTTGACCAGTCCTTTGACGGTCGCTTTGATGTAGTTCCTGACGGCGGTCTTGTGGTTAAGTCCCGAGAGGCGACCCTCCCGTATCATGTCGTCCAGCGTCTCGAACACCAAATAGGGATTCACGGCGCTGGCGCCGTAGCCGATCAGCAGAGCGAAGTGATGAACTTCCCTGGGCTCACCGCTCTCCACGAGCAGCGCCACCCGAGTCCGTGTCTGCCGCCGGATCAGGTGATGGTGGAGTCCTGAAGTCGCCAACAGGGCTGGAATCGGTGCCCGAATTCGATCAAAGCCCCGATCCGACAAGATTAGGATCTCACAGCCCTCCTCGATGGCTTGATCGGCCTGCTGGAACAACTTGTCCAGAGCGGACTCGAGACTTTGTCCGCCACCGTCGACGTCGTATAAAGCCGAAAGCGTGCGGCTCTTGAAACCGGCCAGGCCGGTGTTGGGTATCGCCGAACCGTCGAGCTGACGCAGTTTCTCGAGTGCCTCGTTGGAAAGAATCGGGTTGTCCAAAAGAATCTGCCTGGCAGACTCCGGTTCCGGTTCCAATAAGTTGCGCTCAGGCCCGATCGTGACCGCATGAGAAACGATCAGCTCTTCGCGGATGGCATCGATTGGAGGGTTGGTTACCTGTGCGAACAGCTGGTGGAAATAGTCGTAGAGAAGGTGTGGGCGCTTCGATAGGACGGCCAGCGTGGCGTCGTTTCCCATGGAACCGATCGGTTCGTCGCCGCTTCGGGCCATCGGCTCCAGCACCATTTCGAGCTCTTCGTACGTATAGCC
>Ga0116188_1000719_pt1 | contig 31439 bp, 35 predicted proteins | sample AD_JPNTR2_MetaG_FD_89807 | JGI IMG/M metagenome (GOLD analysis project Ga0116188, IMG submission 89807) | Active sludge microbial communities of municipal wastewater-treating anaerobic digesters from Japan - AD_JPNTR2_MetaG | ecosystem: Engineered > Bioreactor > Anaerobic > Digestate | place...
CAAGAGAAACAATTGGTATAGTAATAGAGCCCAAAACCGGTACAAAAATTGTCCAGAGAGCAAAAAAAGGGGTATCCATACGGCTATGTAGTTTAATTCAAGTGTAGAAAATTGTCAAAATTCCCCTGGTCAGATATAACAACATTAAAATTGTATAAATCTTCGCCTTCTCTTTTGCAGTCAACAAGAAAACAAAAAATGTGGTGATCTCGTTCAGGCGCGATATCTGACGATTTCTCCCTTTGACAAAGGGAGACGCAAGAAGGATTTCAAACACCCTGTCTCTAGGAGACACCCCCTAATCCCTTCTTCTTTCCCTCTTTTGTAAATCTGGAAGTTAAGCATAAGAGGTCGCGGTCAGCATTCCTGGAAGCAAACCGAATATTATCATTAAATCTTCGGGTCTGAACAATAGAAACATGTTTATTTTTGTTGAAGTTAGTGTGGACTATGATAGTAGAATTCCAGTGGAAAACAGAATGATTTTGAAATTTAAGGATATAGATGGATATAAATACTGTTTCATAAAAGATGAGGAAAATTCTCAGGATGGCTGGAATCATTGAAATTTTCCATCAGGAAAAATGACTTTCCCTGAGGACAAATTCTGGATTGATTCTCGACGAAATAAATAGATATTGGGGTACGATTAGATATAAAGGGTGATTTTAAAATATTTGGTATGCAATGTTAAAAAAAACATATGTTCATCGGTTGTTAATAGCCAGAGCAGGGCAAATCTGTCAAGAGTCAAGAGTTGACCCCGCTTTTGCACACAATTCTGGGGAGATACAACCTTATGGGCAAAGATTAATATGCTTGCAGATCGTAATCCGCCACTTGTGCAGATTGATGGGCCATTACAAAGATTACCCCCGTGGGAATCCACAGTTAATCTGCAGAGTTTCAGAATAAAACTAAAACTTGTACCCAATTCTTCTCAATAAGTCCTTTCGCCATTGAATCTCGTCATTATCCTCAATACCTTTTATAAAAAATCCATCCACAACACCGAGAATACCGCGACCCTGCTGTGTCTCTACAACTATTACCTCTGTTGGATTTGCAGTTGCACAGAATATCCTGCATACTTCTGGTATCATCTTGATTGTATTCAATACATTCAATGGATAAAATCCTTCACCGAGAAATATAATAAAAGAATGTCCAGCAGCAATATTTTTTGCATTTTTCTGTGCAAGTTCTATCAAAGATTCATCTGTACCCGACCATCTAATCAGGCATTTGCCAGACGCCTCGCAAAAACCAAGCCCAAACCTTATTCCTGGTACTGCGGCAACAAGGGCTTCGTGGATATCTTCGACTGATTTAATAAAGTGCGTTTGACCGAGTATGAAATTGATATCCTCTGGCTTTTCAATCTTCACTATCTTAATCTCCATAAAATTCCTCCTTTTTGTTAATGTGGTGATAAACTTTAGTCCTGTGTTTTGTTATAACAACATAAATACAACGCATATAAGATTGCTTACTCAATTTTCAATTCCGTATTCTGGATTTCTATCCTGCATTTTACATCAAATTCTCATTCGGCATTATTGATTATTGATCGGAAAACTGAAATCCTCCAGTAGAAATATCCTTTTGTGTTAAATCCTTAATCAGTTTATACGCCTGGTTTTGTCTGTCAAATTCAGGAAATCCAGGTCTATTTTGAATAAAGGAATAGATAATAACACTCGCCGGCTTTCCATCTGGATAGAGATTTATCCATAAGAGTGGGGCAATTTTTGAATATCTATTAAGTTTCCAACCATAATTTAGAAAATTCCCCAAACTATAAGCGATGAATCTTTCCCTGTATACCTCAACCCCACGAGGTACATGAGGTCCGTGCATTAACACAAGGTCCGCACCATTGTCTATAGCGCCATGTGCAAGAAAAACTGGATTACCCCTATTTTCTCCGAGGTATGACTCTGTACGGTTTTTTGTATGTATAGCATCTTCACCTTCTGCTCCAGCATGAAACGAAACCACAAGTATATCTGATTTATCTGAAAGAAGTTTTATTTCATTGAAAACACTTTCAGGGTTTATAATTGAGCGTTTTCTTAAACCAGCCGAAAAACCAACAAAAATAATCTTTGTCTCACGAATTTGAAATTCCGCAGTTTCACCATCTATAGATAGGTATTGGATATTGTTTTCTTTAAGCGAGCGCTTTGTTTGTTGCTCTCCATCAAATCCAAAGTCCCTTATATGATTGTTCGCAACTGAAACAACATCAAAACCTGTTTCTGCGAGGATTTCCGAAAACTCACAAGGAGCCCTGAACAGAAACACTCCTTTCCGTCCATATTTTTTTGCGGGTTTCCCACCATTGCAAAGGGCTGTCTCGAGATTACAAAAAGAAATATCCGCAGACATTATTATTTTACGACATGCATCAAATAAATTTTTCTTATCTCTCGAGGGCACAGCATTATATGGATAATCAGAACCAAAGTTTACATCGCCAACAGCCACAATAGAAATTATATTATTAGAGGTATCATCCCCAACCGGACTACACCCACAGAGTCCAAAAATAAATATACTCGTTAGAATAATATATTCAATAAATTCAAAAAAGGTTTTCATTCCATTTCAAGATAAGTCAGACACTCTTTATGTTAAAAGATTTCACTGTCATTATACAATAAGATTGTCCTTAAAAAAATTTTTTTCTACTTCTTCCCGTTGTTTCATTTCTGTGCCTACTGGATAACAATTTAATCAGATTTTGGCTGTACACTATCAAAGAAGTTGGAGAAGTTTGAAAATATCCAGTAAATTTGGTAAACTACATATATGGAAAATCTAAAAAAAATTTTTGAATTGCTAAAAAAGGCATACCCTGATACAAAAACTGCTCTGCAGTTTAATACACCCTTTCAACTTTTAATAGCAACAGTCCTTTCTGCGCAAACAACAGATACCCAGGTTAATAAGATTACAAAAGACCTTTTCAAAAAATTTCCAGGCCCAAAGGAATTTGCAGATGCAAAGATTCAGGACATAGAAAAATCTATATCATCCATCAATTTTTATAAAACAAAAGCAGCAAATATAAAAAAATTATCTGAAAAAATAGAAAAGGATTTTAATGGTAAGGTTCCTGATTCAATGGATAAACTTATAACCCTTCCGGGGGTTGCAAGAAAAACAGCCAACGTGGTTTTAAGCCAGGCATTTGGCAAAAATCAGGGCATTGTTGTTGATACACATGTCAAAAGGGTAAGCAATAGATTAGGACTAACAAAAAATACGGATCCTGATAAAATTGAAAAAGATCTTATGAGGATTATACCAGAAAAAGAATGGGGAAATTTTTCATTTCGGATTATACAGCACGGAAGAAAGGTGTGTAAAGCAAAAAATCCATTATGCAATGAATGTGTATTATCTAAGATATGTCCTTCTTATAATCAAAAATGACAGAGAGAAGAATTTTTGTTATCCATGAACATTTTGCAAAGAAGCACCATTTTGATTTACGTCTCGAGATTAATGGTGTTTTGAAGTCATGGGCAATACCAAAAGATATACCCCTTAAACCAGGAGAAAAACGACTCGCTGTTGAGGTTAATGATCATCCAGTTGAGTATGCAAGGTTTGAAGGCGAAATCCCCAAAGGAACATATGGTGCTGGAAAGGTTTCTATATGGGATTCAGGTCATTTTCTACTGTTAAAAAAGAGTAATAAGGGCATAGAAGTGGATATAAGAGGGAAAAAACTAAGAGGTAGATATGTACTTTTACTCTTTAGAGAAGAAAAAGGAAAAAAGAACTGGCTACTATTCAAAAAACATGAAGCAAATCAATATAATTGAGATAATACTTCTCGTATTTTTAATATCCGGGTGCAGTTTAACCATTGGTACAAAATATCCAGAAAAAAAATCGAGCACAGCAAAAAAAAATACGGCAACATCTCAGGCAATAGTTCAAACCAAAGGTGTCTGGCATACAGTGAAAAAAGGAGAAAACCTTTACAGAATTTCTCTTTATTATGAAGTGCCACAACAGGAGATTAAAAAAGCAAACAAGATTGAAACAGAAAACATTGTGGTCGGCCAAAAACTTTTTATACCCAATACTACCAAAAAATCACCAATTTTTGCGCTTACCCCAGACACAATGGATAAACCTTATACAGGAGAAGTAAAAACAACAGAAAATACCACTCCTGATACAAAAATTTTGAAGAATATTGAGTTCATATGGCCTGTTGAAGGCAAGATTATATGCGATTATGGACAACTTGGTAACAAAGGCATTGACATTCTTGCGCAGGCATCCTCAAAAGTAAAAGCTGCAAGAAGTGGAAAAATTGTTTATACTGGCATTACAGCAAAATATGGAGAAACAATAATTATCGAACATGATAATGAAATGTTTTCAGTTTATGGACATGACCTCATCATCAAGGTAAAGCAGGGACAATCTGTTAAAACAGGTGCAATCATAGGAGAAATGAAAAATTCAGGAAAGGGTAGAAAATACCTTCACTTCGAAATAAGATATAAAGACCAACCTGTTAATCCATTTAATTATCTCCAGAAGGATTAAATGAGACAAAAATATGAATGGGAAATAATCGAAGAAAAGATTCTCGCCGAATATGCAGTAAAAAGTATCCAGAATCTTGGTCGCAGATACCCTGAAAAGGAGCATGCTTTAAGAACTCCTTTTCAACGCGATAGAGATAGACTTATCCACTCAACCGCGTTTAGAAGATTAGAATACAAAACACAGGTTTTTATCTATCATGAAGGCGATTATTATAGAAATCGACTTACGCATACAATCGAGGTTCAACAGATTGCCCGTTCTATTGCAAGATGTCTTGCTTTGAACGAAGATCTTGTTGAAGCAATATCCCTTGCTCACGACATTGGACATACTCCCTTTGGTCATAGAGGAGAACAGGCGCTTAATGAAATAATGCAGAGATTTAAAAAAAGTTTTGAACATAATAGACATGGATTAAGAGTGGTTGATATCCTTGAGAAAAGATACCCTGAATTTGATGGACTTAATCTTACATACGAGGTAAGAGAAGGCATAGTAAAGCATAAAACAAGTTATGATTCTCCAGACATCCAAGAATTCACAGATCATATTTCTCCTTCACTCGAGGCGCAGGTTGTTAATCTTGCAGATGAAATAGCATACACAAGTCATGATCTCGATGATGGAATTAAAAGCGGTATCCTGGATACAGAAGAATTAAAAAAAATTGAACTCTGGAACACAGTTGCTTCTATTGTAAGTAAAAGAAACCCAGACAAAGAGGTTGAAAGACCTGTTAGTATCAGCACAATTATAAATCTTCTGGTCGAGGATCTTGTTAGAACAAGTGAAGAAAACATTAAAAACAGCAAAATCAGTTCAGTAGAACAAGTCAGAAAACTACCACATATTATTACACTCAGTAATTCTATTGAAAAACAGTATGAAGAACTGAACAATGTTCTTTTCGAAAAAATGTACAATCACTATAGGGTTATCAGGATGGCTGAGAAAGCATCGCGAATTATGAAGGATCTCTTTAACGCTTATTATCAAGAACCAAGACAGATACCACCTCATGCATGCAGGAGATTGAATATAGAACCAAAAGAACAGGTAATCTGTGATTATCTTGCTGGAATGACAGATAGGTTTGCAATAGAAGAATACAAAAAACTTTTTGATCCTCACAGCCAGGTATAATGGATAAAACAACAGCATGGCTCATCTTAAATATGGTTCGCGGAATTGGACCTGCAAGTATCAGAAAATTAATGGAGATATACAATGATCCGAGGGAAATTCTGGAGTCATCTGATAAAATACCACAGGGTATACTTCAACCAGATTCTTTGAGACAACTAAGGGAATGGAGAAATCTCCCATGGGAAAAGGAAATCGAAAGAACAAAATCGTATGGCATAAAAATTATATGTCTGGACGATTCTGAATATCCTGATTCTCTGAGACAGATACCAGACCCACCTCAGATTTTATATATCAAAGGAAACATCCCGGATATACCTGTGTTCATTGGTGTTGTGGGCACAAGAAATCCATCCTCTTATGGTATCCTGATGGCTGAAAAATTTACTGGCGCACTTGCTACATGGGGTATCTGTGTCGTCAGCGGTATGGCCCGGGGGATTGATACAATAGCCCATAAAACTGCATTGAAAATGAAAACTCCAACAATTGCCGTACTCGGGTGTGGGCTTGCGAATATCTACCCTCCTGAAAACAAAAAGATTGCTGAATTAATATCAGAAACAGGGGCACTAATATCTGAATTTCCTCTTGATACTACCCCTGAAAAATTCAATTTTCCAAGAAGAAACAGAATTATATCTGGTATGAGCCGTGCTGTACTCGTTGTGGAGGCAGGATTAAAAAGTGGAGCAATTATTACCGCACATCTTGCAATTGATCAAAACAAAGATGTTTTTGTGCTACCGTCTGATGCAAACCGACTGACTGGCAGAGGGAATAATCTCCTTATAAGGGAAGGAGCATACCTGGTTGAAACTCCTGAGGAAATAATAGAACACCTGAACCTTACACTCGAAAGAATACACATAGAGGAAAAACCAGAAAAGAATCAGGAAGATATTTCTCTTACAGATTCTGAAAGATTGATTTATAATCTAATCAAGGAGAATGAACTATCGTTTGAAGAAATACAGATAAAGACAGGGAAAAAACTAACTGAGATTGCAAGTATATTAACAAACCTGGAGATTAAAGGACTTATCTCCTCATCATCCGGACAGATATACACACGTAAAAACAAATAGGAAAATATGTCCGCAGATTCAGAAAAAGAGCCAAAGAAAAAACTGTAAAGTACAAAATGAATAACATAAGGAGAAAAGATGAGAATATTTACAAAGATTGTTCAGACGCTTTTCATTATCGTTGGACTTGTTTTAACCTGTTTTCTCGCACTCTGCTGGGTAAAACCCGAAATTCTGGTTAAAGCGCACCAGTGTATTGAAACAAACCTTCTTGAAAGTGGAATTATTGGATTTACCTTGATTCTGATAGGTATTATCTGGCTTGTCTACTGGTCTGATCATGTTATAAGAACCAGAAGTATTTCCCTTGATAATCCGCATGGCAAGGTAAGAATATCTCTCAGAGCAATAGAAGAATTTATCAGCACCAAAATCATCACACAGATGAAAAATATAAAATCTATGAGGGTTAAGGCATCCCTTGGATCACATGGGCTTGAAACATCTATGCAGATGAAAATAGCAAGTGGATATAATATACCAGAACTTACATCACAGATACAGGAATTAATAAAGAATTATCTTCAGGATGTTGTGGGAGTTGAAAGGGTTTCGCATATTGAGATTGTTATAACAAGTATCACACCACCAGAAGAGGAAACCAGCATTGAGACAGAAAAACAAAATGAATAAAAAACTGATTGAACAAATAGTTCTTGAACACGAAAGAATTATTTCTATACTTAATGAAAAGAACTTTCAAAAAAAGATTGAAAAGATATGTGGCATGCTTGAACATGCAATCATGCAGGATAAGAAAATTCTTGTCTGTGGAAATGGAGGAAGCGCTGCAGATAGCCAACATATTGCAGGTGAACTTGTTGGAAGATTTCAGAAAGAAAGACGTCCGATTGCGTGTATTGCCCTTACAACAAATACATCCATATTAACCTCTATTGGAAATGACTATTCATTTGATAAAATTTTTTCGAGACAGATTGAAGCCCTGGGAAAAAGAGGAGATATCTTGCTTGTGTTTTCAACATCAGGTACATCTGTAAATATCTTAGAAGCAGCGAAGACAGCAAGAGATATCGGAATAAAAGTTATTAGTTTCACAGGTATTCATATAGATTTTCTTTCAAAGATTTCTGATATCTGTGTTTCCATCCCATCAGAATCAACCCCGAGAATTCAAGAAATCCATATAATACTTATTCATATAATCTGCAATATTATTGAAGATCGTCTTTTCCCACATGAAACCAAACAAGATTAAGACACTCAAGAATCTAAAAAAAATTGTTCAGCAATTAAAGAAACAGGGCAAAAAAATTGTATTCACGAACGGCTGTTTTGATATTCTTCATGCAGGTCATCTATTTTGTTTTGAGAAAGCAAAAAAACTGGGAGATATCCTGATAGTAGGAATTAACAGTGATATCTCTGTGAGAAAATTAAAAGGCAAAGGAAGACCTATAATACCCGAAAAAGACAGGGCATATCTGATAGCAGGATTATCCTGTGTTGATTATTGCATAATCTTTAATGAACAAACACCTGCTCGTCTAATAAAAGAGATAAATCCTGATGTCCTTGTGAAAGGTGCTGATTATAAAAAAGATGAGATCGTTGGTCAGGATATCGTTAAATCAAGAGGCGGGAAGGTTATTACCATTCCACTTGCTGAAGGAAAGTCCACAAGCATGATAATAAAAAAAATTATAGAAAACTATGAAAAAACCAGATGCGCTAAGAATAATTGATGCAAACTTCAACAGGGTAAGAGAAGCAATAAGAGTTGTCGAGGATATAGTTAGATTTTTAATGAATGAAAAAAATCTTCATATAGACCTTCGAGAAATAAGACACTCATTTACATTCTCTTATATAAAATATTTTGGTTCATTACCCATCACAAAAAGAGATATTTTTACTGATAAAGGAAGAAGAAACCAGGCATACGAAGCAACAACACTCAGGGAGATTTTGGTAAGAAATTTTTTAAGAATAGAAGAGGGAATAAGATGTATTGAAGAATGTTCAACGCTTGTACGCCCCGAAAGCACACACGTCTGGCAGGAAATAAGATTCAAGATTTATGAAATTGAACGACAGATATTAATCAGATTTCCTGAAAAGATTATAGAGGTCCCTTTTCTTGGAATACGACTTCCTGATATTGATGTAGACAAGATTAAACCAATTATTGAAACATTAATAAAAAAACTGATAAATATTATCATTGTTCCAGTAGGAGAAAACCTAACAGGTTTCATAAAATACATTAAGGGAATAAAAGCCAACAGGATAATTATTCTCATTGAAGACAGAGCAGATATAGCATTAATTACAGATGCTGATGGAGTGTATCTAACACAGAATACGATGATTGCCAGAGATATTAGAAGCATTATGCCAGGCAAAACCATTGGAATGGAAATAAAGTCAGTAAAGGATATGAAGATACATAAAGATACATTTGTGAATTTCGTTGCATCTGAAAACAGAGAGGTAATTAACAGTTTCTTGACTAAATCCGAAAAAAAAAGTAAATTATTAGTAGCAGGAATTACACGATCCCACCACGAAATAACAAACACTCTTATAAATGGAGTAGATGGTGTAATTCTGAATATTAACAGGATGCAATCTGAACAAACTATTGAAATAATAAACGAAGCAAAAAAATCAATAAAGGATTTTTTTTATGGGAAAACAACCAGAATCACCAAAGAATAATCTTCTTAAAGGATTTGCTGTATGGATATTACTTGGATTAATGCTATTTCTTGTTGTTAAAACAGCATCAACAATAGCAGAATCACATAAGACCCTTAACTACAGTGATTTTCTTGAAGAAGTAGAAAAAGGAAACATACAGGGAACTCTTATTGTAAAGCATGGGTATGTATATGGAAGTTTGAAAGATGGTACAAAATTCCAAACATACGCAGGCGATGATAAGGATCTTTTAAGCATACTGCGTGAAAACAAGGTTTCATTTAAGGTAGAACCAGCATCTGATTTCTGGGCAGGACTGTTTATAAACATCATCCCTGTTATACTTATTGTTGTTTTCTTCCTTTTTCTTGTAAACAGACAGGCATCATCCGAAAGTAATAAGGTTTTTTCGTTCAGCCGCAGCAAACCAACGATTCCTGATAGCAAAAATAAAATCACATTTGCTGATGTCGCAGGTTCTGAAGAAGAAAAAGAAGAACTCAGAGAAATAATTGACTTTCTTAAAGACCCAAAGAAGTTCCAACGACTCGGTGGAAAAATTCCAAAAGGTGTGCTTCTTGTAGGTCCCCCTGGAACAGGAAAAACACTTCTTGCAAAAGCAGTTGCAGGCGAGGCAGGAGTCCCATTTCTCGGAATGAGTGGATCTGACTTTGTTGAAATGTTTGTTGGTGTTGGTGCTGCGAGAGTCAGGGATTTATTCAGACAAGCAAAGAAGGTTGCCCCTTCGATTATTTTTATTGATGAAATTGACGCAGTGGGTAGACAGAGATTTGCAGGACTTGGTGGAGGACATGATGAAAGAGAACAAACACTTAATCAATTACTTGTTGAAATGGATGGATTCGCCACTGACCAGGGAATTATCGTAATAGCAGCCACAAACAGACCAGATGTACTTGACCCAGCATTAACAAGGCCAGGAAGATTCGACCGTACAATTGTTGTGAGTTTACCGGACATCAAGGAAAGGGAGGCAATATTAAGGGTACACACAAGAAATAAACCTTTATCCCCATCAGTTGATCTTTCTGTGATTAGCCGTGGCACCTCAGGTTTATCTGGGGCAGATCTTGCGAACATCGCAAATGAGGCAGCGCTTCTTGCTGCAAGAAAGGGTAAAAATCAGATTGATATGGAAGATTTCGAGGCAGCGAAAGATAAAATTCTTATGGGGGTTGAAAGAAGAAGTCTGGTAATAAGCGAAGAAGAAAAGAAAATAATTGCATATCACGAAGCAGGACATACAATTGTTCAGCAATCATTACCCGAAATCCATCCTGTACATAAGGTAACCATTATACCCCATGGAAATGCCCTCGGCGTTACACACACATTGCCTGAAAAAGATAGGTTTATTGAAAGCGATACATATTTTCATAATACACTCGCTGCGCTCCTTGCTGGAAGGGTTACAGAAAAGATTGTGTTTGGAAAAATGTTTACTGGAAGCGAGAACGACCTTAAGGTGGCAACTGAAATAGCAAGGAGGATGGTCTGCGAATGGGGAATGAGCGAAAAACTCGGTCCTGTAAGTTTTCGTGAGCATGAAGCAGTGTTTCTTGGCAGGGATCTTGTGCAACAAAGAACCCTGAGTGAGGAAACAAACCGTGAAATAGACAATGAAATCAAGAGGATCCTCGAACAGGCATCCAGAACAGCAGAGAAAATCCTACAGGAGAATAGGGATAAACTTGATATACTTGTTAACAAACTGCTTGAGTACGAAACCCTGACAACACAACAGATAAATGAAATTCTTGGAGGCAACAATGGCAAGGAATCCAGACAGCAATCCTCAGATTGAAAAAGCCATAAAGGTTATCCTTGAAGCAATCGGTGAGGACACTAAGAGGAAAGGGCTGCGCGAAACACCAAAACGGGTTGCAAAAATGTACAAAGATATTTTTTCAGGACTTCAGGTAAACCCTGAAGAAATCCTGGGAAAGGTTTTTCATGAAGAATACAATGAACTGGTGTTGCTAAAGAATATACCTCTCTATTCAATGTGCGAACATCATCTATTACCATTTTTCGGACAGGCAAATATCGCATATCTTCCTGATGGAAAAAGAATAGTGGGAATAAGTAAACTCGCGCGGTTGGTTGATATTTATGCAAAAAGACCACAAGTACAGGAAAGATTAACAAACCAGATTGCCGACACAATTATGAAGGTTTTACAACCACAGGGAGCAATGGTTGTTATTGAAGCAGAACATATGTGTATGATTATGCGGGGTGTGAAGAAGCCAGGGACAAAAATTGTAACATCCGCGATGCGCGGGATATTTCTCAGGGATATAAGAACAAGATCAGAAGCATTAAATCTAATTATGGCAAAATAGAAATTTTCTTGCTGAATAAAGAGATTTGTTTATTATTATCCATCAGTTTTTCAGGTATAACGCTGACAATCCTGCCTTGTAAATCCATATCAGAATAAATAAGATTAGGTATATAATTCTCAGAATAACCAAACCACAGTCCATTGATATTTTCCTCGATAAAAACAGAAAGGGTTCTACCAATAAACTGACTTTTAATTTTTGTTGAAACACTGTTTGAAACCTGGATCGCCTTTAACATCCTTAATTTCTTTTCTTTTAAAGAAACATTATTCTTGAGTTTTGCAGCAGATGTCTGCTTATGCAAACTAAATGGAAAAATATGAACCTTCAAAAATCCACACTCCTCAATTGCCGAAAGTGTCTGTAGAAAATCAACCTCTGTCTCTGTCGGAAACCCAATCATTATATCTGTTGTAATCGTAGCATTACTCCATATTGAATAAATCTTATCAATACAATCTTTATAAACCTGGTAATTATAAGGCCTATTCATTGCTGCCAGCACTGATGATGAGCCGCTCTGAAGAGGTATATGAAAACAAGGACAAAAACATTTGCACAAACTCAATGCTTCAAGAAGTTCATCATCAACATAAAGTGCCTCTATTGAACTTAAACGCAAGCGTATTAATCCTGGAATTTCTGAGATCGCTTTAATAAGGTCTTTTAATGAGGTACCTATATCTATTCCATAAGAACCAAGATTAATGCCAGTAAGCACAACCTCGCAAACTGATTTTTCTATAAGATTTTTGATTTCTTCCACAATCTCATAGATTGGCCTGCTTTTTATTTTTCCTCTGACAAACGGAACAATACAATATGAACAAAAATTCTCACAGCCATCAGCGACCTTAATAAACGCCCGGTTATGTGCATGAAAACCACTGATTGACCTTATATCTTTTCTATATGCCTGCTGATACAAAAGATGACGACGAAGTACAACTACACCCGGAAAATCATTGTTGAAATCATCCTTCTCAACCCAGCATCCAGAAATCCATACGCGTTTTCCCTCTCTTAAAAGTTTTCTTGCTATCCTTCTGCATTCATTCTGCGCTTTTATAGTAACACAACAGGTATTTATAAAGGCAATATCATAGGCATCTGAATCAACGATAACATACCCTTTTTTCAAGAAAAGTTCACGGAAAATCTGGGAATCATATTGATTAACCTTACAACCAAAAGTAAAAATTTTAATAGTTTTCATACTGAAATATTAAAAAACCTCAATGCATTATCAGATGTTATTTCAGATACATCAGAAATAGTCATACCCTTTATTCTTGCGAATTCCTCTGCAATAATCCTGACAAAACGTGGCTCATTCCTTTTCCCTCGAAAAGGATGCGGCGTAAGATATGGCGCATCTGTCTCAAAAAAAACCCTGTTAATCTGTATCTTTTCTGCAATTCTTCTTATAGAGGCAGAATTCTTGAATGTAATTATGCCCGTAAACGAAACATAAAAATTCCTCTCAACAACCCAATCAAGAAACCCCTCATCTCCACTAAAACAATGGAAAACAACCTTTGATGGTGGTGTTATTTCATCAAAAATATTCATCATTAAATCCTGCGCATCTCGCTGGTGCACAATCAGCGGCAAATTATTCTCCCTTGCAAAATTGATATGTTTCTTAAATATTCTAACCTGAGTGTCAGCATCAAATGTATCATAAAAAAGGTCAATGCCAGTTTCTCCAATGCCAATAACCTTACCCTCATTTATAAGGCTCATACACCTGTTGAAGATATCATCATTAATAGAGCCAGCATTATGCGGATGAATTCCACATAAGGCGTATACAATAGGAAATTGCCTTGCAATTTCACTCGCCTTTATGCTTGATTCAAGGTCAATTCCAGGATTAATAATAATCCTGATATCTTCATCCATTGCCTGCTTTATTACATACTCCCTGTCATCATCAAATTCAGAAAAATCAAGATGGCAATGTGTATCAAAAAACATATCACTCCCCCTGCCCCACTATTTGTCAAAAGAAGAAATTTCTTTCCCTTTTCCTTTTTCCATAGACAGAAAATTTTACAGAAGCACTGTCTTCATATATAATTTTACCATACAGAAACATTGGATTTAATAGAATATGAGCATACTAAGGTATTTTTGAATGCAAATCAATGAGATGATAACTAATAAGATATGTGGTGTCTGGTCAGCGGCACCCACTCCATTTACAGATAAAATGGAGATTGATACTGAATCAGTATCTCGTATGGTTGAACACCATATTAGAATTGGTGTGAATGGACTTTTTCTTCTGGGCACAAATGGAGAGGGCCCATGGCTGACAGAAAAACAAAAAACTGAACTCATCAGGACTGTTATAAAATATAACAAAAAAAGGATGATAATCTCTGCCCAGATAACAGATAACTCATCGTTAAGGATGATTGACAATGCAAAGAGAATCGCTGATGAGGGTGTTGATATTGCAATTATGAGTTCTCCCTATTTTTTTTTAAGGCAGCAGTATGATGTAATGCTGAAATTATATGAAGATGTATTGAACAGAATTGAAATACCTGCTGGTTTCTATGATCGTGGAAAAAACGCGTCTGTAAATGTCCCTGATAAAACCTTGAAGTCCTTATACAGAAACAAAAAAATTATCATTGTCAAAGATAGTTCTGGAGATGACAAAAAAATAAGAATTGCGCTTAATGCGAGAAAAGAAAATAGAGATTTGAAAATCTTTAATGGCAACGAATTTAACTGTGTAAAATATCTTTTATCTGGATATGATGGTCTTTTGCTCGGAGGCGGAGTTTTTAATGGATTTATTGCATCAAAGATTATTAAATTTATAAAAGATAAACAGATTAGCAAAGCAGAAGAAATGCAGAAAATAATGAATAAAATAATGTATGCAGTATATGGCGGGAAAAAGATAAGATGTTGGCTTTCAGGTGAAAAATATCTTCTTATGAAGATGGGCATATTTAATACATCAAAAAACATACAGGATTATCCACTGACAAGTTCTTGTAAAATGAATATTGAGAAAATAATTAAAGAGTATCGTAAACTTTTAATACCATATTAACCAAAAATGAAAAAACTCTTAATGAGAAGAAAGGCATCTGATAATATTTACTATCATCCTGATTTTCACTCTGCGCTGAATATTGCTATTGATTATCTTGAGAAAAATCATGGCAAATCCGCGGTAAAAGAATATCTTCAACAATTCGCATCATCTTATTATAATCCACTTACTGAAAGCATAAGAAAACAGGGACTATCTGCTCTAAAAAAATACCTAAAGGATCTTTACAAAAAAGAAAATGGCGATATTGATATAGTATATTCAAAAGATGCAATGACTGTCTTAATTAAAAGATGCCCCGCTATACTTCATATAAAAAAGAAAGGCGGCCGACCAGCAAAATCATTTTCTGAAACAACGAAAACTGTTTATGAAACAATTCTCGAAGGCACTGAATACGAATTCAAGATGCTCAACTATGATAAAAAAACAGGCAGGGCACTCTTAACATTTAGAAGAAAAAAATGATTTCATGCACTGATTTTATTTTAGCATATAACGAATTTTTTAAGTTCCTTCACGAAAGGTATGGAAAAAAAGCCGTGATTGATTTCTGGAATTATCTTTCAGATAAATACCTGACAGACCTGCGGAAACTTGTAAAAAAACATGGTATTAAGGGCTGCTGGATATATTGGTCAAAAACATTAAATGAGGAAGCAGCCAATTTCACGATGGAACTTATAGAGGAAAAAAATCAATTCAAAATAACCATGCACCACTGCCCATCAAAAAGCCGACTTCTTAAAACAAAACACATTGAGCCGTATCATGATTATTGTAAGCACTGTGATGTGTTATATAGACGAATACTTGAACCACTCGGATTTGAATATACAATTGACTTATCAAAATCCAATAAAGCAAGATGCAAGATTGTTGTCAGGCAGAAGTAGAAATCTCTAAGCTGAAATCAATTGATGGCGCAGAATGTGTAATATAACCCGAAGAAACAAAATCAATATCAAGGCCAAGGAATTTTCTGATATCTTTTATTTTTATACCTCCTGAAACCTCGATTTTTGGCCGGTTTTTACCTGATATTTTTAGATATTTTCTTATTTCATCAACACCAGTATTGTCAAACATCAGGATATCTGCCCCACTGTTTGCCGCAACCATTGCTTCTTCAGATGACTCAACCTCGACCTCAACCTTCGAAATACTGGAACTTTTAGCTTTTAATGTTAACTCTACTATAGAAGATTTCCTATCAATCTTCCTGTGGTATGCCCATAGATTTATGTGGTTATCCTTTATCAGGATCATCTCACTTAAATTCATCCTGTGATTATAGCCCCCACCCATTCTAACTGCATACTTTTCAAAGATGCGTAATCCAGGGGTTGTTTTTCTCGTATCAAGAACCTTAAACTGTCCCTTTGTTTCTTTTACAAATCTGCTTGTTATGGTTGCAATGCCCGATAAATGAGAGATTATATTCAGCGCAACCCTTTCCCCTGCTAAAATTGGTTTTAGACACCCAGAAACTGAACATACAATTGAATTCTTCTTGATTACAGATCCATCAGAAACAAAATCGCAAAATTCAATATTCCTATCAAGTATCCTAAATACCTCTTTGAAAAAGGGTAGCCCTGCAAGAATACATTTCTGCCGTACAATTAAACGGGCACTGATGATAAAGTTATTATCAAAGAGTGTCTCTGTTGTAATATCGGATTGCCCAATATCTTCAAAAAGTGCTTCATTAAGAAACTTCCTAACTTCCTCTGTTATCAATGACATTATAGATCCCCTTAAATTATCGGACTCGATAACAATAAAGAATTTCTCTTGGTCATTTTACTCTTTTTTCAAAAATTTCATAGTACCGCGCACTTATTTTCGTTCGCTCTTCTCTAAGAATGCTATTCCTTACCCACATCTTCTAAGAATCGCTTGTGTAAAAGAATTACAATTGTTTTTATTCTTTTATAAAATATGAAAGAGGTGTTTTTTGTTCCCTTATCATGACTTATTATTACTCCTTCAGGTAATGCAACAAATTTTCGGATATATTTTTCAAAATCTATGCTATTACTTTATTTCCTTCCTTTGTAAAAAAAGGTCAGGAAGGATTTGCTTCCCATTTATAAAATCCCCCTCGAACCCGTTGAAAAAGGTAGAACAAGAATAAAATCAGATAAAAAAAGAGGGGCGCAATAAAGCGCCCCTCGTCATACACAATCACCCTCAGATGCTTAGAATGCAACCTTCATTGTGGCAATTGCTTGCCATGCATTTTCATCATTTCTTTTGCCAACAGTGTCTTCAATATAGTCACCAGCCATAAGGTATCCGAGTTCAAGCCCAAATGTAAGGTCTTCGCTGTAGGCATAGCTAATGGTAAGGTCTATTTCATTACCCACGCTGTCATCAACTCCGCCAAATGTCTCATCCGCAGTCAGGTTAAACAAATCAAGTGAAACTCCAACCTTTTCTGTGGGCTGAAGACCAACTCCGAGCTTGATGGCTCTTACACCACTTCCATTCCCAAGATTGAAGGAACCTTCACCATTGCTGAACAATGCTGGATATGCAATCCTACCAACTCTCGAAGCAATGTTTGATGGAAATACTGGAGCCCATGCTTTGATATCGTTATCGCCAGCACCTTGACCTGAAAAACTGGAAAACATCGCTGAAATTGTTGGGCTCATATTTGTTGCAAACTTATAATCAACTCCAACTACTGCCGCCCAACCTTCGTAATCCATATTTACAGTTTTGTTTTCACCAAGTTGCTTTGCATATTCAGCAGAAATATTGAGTGCTTCCAGTGGCTGCCAGCCAATCCTCAAACCAACAGTATTCAAATCGTTTGATTCCTGTGTCCCATTAACAGAGATGCCATAGTTAACAAGGTAAGGGTTAATGATGAGACCCTGCCCTGCTACATTTGTGTTTACTACAACATCCAACCCATAAAGGTCACCATCATTGGCATTTCCAACAAGACCAACTCCAGGCAAATTAATACCCATATTGTCATAGGTCTCTGTAATCTTTGCCTTGAAGGCAGATACTGTCACAGGCGCTGCTATAAATTCATAGTCCAACTTTATTGCATCAAACGCCTTCTGCAGACCATAATCATAGTAGTAAGATGTTGAGACAACCCTGTTTAAAAGTCCTGCTCTGTACTGGCTTCCTACAACAAGGCCATCACCAATCTGAATTTCCTGACGTCCAACTGTAAGCGCAAGGTTTGGAATCATAAGATCAGCAATCTTAATGTATGCAAGGTCTGTCAGAACACCCCTGCTTATAGCATCAAGCCCAGCAAGACCCGACCAATCGCGCTCATCAATAAACCTGACCATCGCACTCACATTGTCAGTAAGTTCAGCACTTACATAGATGCGAGATCCACTGTATATATAGGAATTTCCATCGCCGGCTGCGCCTGTGCCTCTACCTTTTTCGAGGAAATCAAAATTATTCCTGTATATACCTTTTACAACAATGTCTCCACCAACTTTTACATTTTCAACTGCAGAAAATGCCGGAACCACAAATCCAACAAGCACAACTGCAGTAAGTAATGTGATAATCTTCTTCATTTGTAAACCCCTTTGTTTATCTATGTAACCCGATTTTACGGTTACATAACCATCCTGTTTCCTCGTTATTTCCTGAACCCGTCTTACTTTTGTTCACCCCCTTTTCGACTTTTTTGATTCAGGGACTAAGAAACAAGGATGCTGTACTCTAATTATTATTATACTTACTTCATTTTATTTTGTCAAGAGCACACTGATTTTTTAATTTTTCTATATATTATAATAAACAAAATACAAAGAGATGTCAATAGGATGAAATTTGCCATCAAACCAGTAACAAACAACCAGCAAATAAAAATAACAGGATAAAGAAATATTCTTACAATAAACTTTGCCAGCGGATGTCTCGACATAAAATCAGCGGCAACAGGACCGTTTTTATAATACCATCCAACAAATCGTCTACCCATATTATTTGTCAATAAAAACTTATCTCTAAATCTTTTTAAGATATTTACCTGTTTTGCCATTGGACTGCCAAATGCAACTGTTGCAATAAAACAATTACCACCTCCACCTCCAGATGTACTTACTTCTGCTACTGTCCAAACCTGACACCCATAAAATGGATTTGCGGTCCCAACATACATCTTATTACCTGAAGATTTCATAACCCTTCCACCATAGTTAAACTGATCTCCAAAACCATTTAAGGTAAGAGGTTCCCAGTTTATACCATCTTGTGAAACATAGATGTCAAAACCCGCAGGATTATTATTTGCCTGATACAACAAATCTATTAACCTGAGGGTATTCGCCCTTGTCTGTGGATCAGCAACACCAAACGTAATAAGTACATCCTCATTGAGATAGTCAAGAAAACTTCTGATATCAAATGTTGCACAATAAATCTTGCCGTTATATGTTTCCATCCACCAGATATATTGGTTTAGTGAATAGTTAAAACTGTTATAGGGCGAAGGGAAAAATATTTGCGCAATACTTGGCTTATAGAAGCCAGAATCATAATTTCCAATCCGTGTTCTTAAAAAAGGATACTCGCTTTCTGGTTTCGTATCGCCAATGATCATTTCACAATCATTTTTTTCATTAAATCTGAACATCATCGGCTGGTGAATACTTTCGACAATTCCCATTGGACCCTGGTTTACAAGAGGTCCAAGAACATCATTAAATGTTCCGAGATAAAGATATCCATTAAAAACATTTAGGCATGCAACACCCTGATATTTATCACCCATTCCCGAGGGGTATAAACCATTATCTCCAATAATCTCTTCCCAGACCCAGCCAGCAGAATTTGCCTTAATCGAGTTTGATTCTGGTTTTCCCCTGTACATCAAAAAACCATGCTGGGCGTGGTTATCCGGTTCAACACTACCAAGGATAACATAAAGATACCCAGAATATTCCTGAAACTGCCAGCAAAAATATTTATAGTTCTGCCAGGCATTACCAAAATCAGCATCAGTTGCTATAATACTCCAACCAACTGTTGATGTATCAGGAGGCCAGACAGCAGGCGGTTGCTCAACTGGCAATGCAGTTTCGTATATTTCGTTGTGCGATGTCCCAACATACAGATTATTCTGATATTTACTTATTGGTCTTAATGTATTTGATTGGCCAGGAGGTGAAGCAATTCGTAAAACTTCTTTTGGAACATCTCCTGAAGAAAAATTATAGGGAAACTTCAAAACACGGGTTGATGTTGTAATACCCTCAACAGGAAAAGCAATACTAACAACATAAATACCAGTATCTGTTCCATCAGCATCAGAAAATGTAAGTGCGCCTCTGTATCCGAGATCTTTTGGATAAAAACTACTCGGCAAAAGGGGCGATGTATAAACTGTTTCCCAATCACCCGATTGATCTGTTTTCAACCTGAAAATTCTTCCTCTTAAATCCGTAGCAATGGGTATATCGCCCTTAAAGGTTGTATTGCAAAGATAATCAATTGTAATACCTTCTGGAAAATTTCCCTGTATAAGAGAAGCCATTAAAAATAAAAATATTAAATCCCTATTACTACCAACATAAAGATAATCCCCATCTGGTTGTTTAAGAACATCCATACACCAGGAATAACTATTTTCTCTATCTCCCCCTGGCTCTATACCATCGGGTTGGCCACTTATACTTCCAGGATTTGTAATCTTCGTTACAACACTTAATGCATTAACATTAGATACAAAAACCACCACAACCAATGCAAACAGAACAAGTAATTTCTTCATTTCTCCTCCGTATTAAGAATGCCCCAGCATTACCTGTTATATGTTATAACGTATTACACTGTATTTCAATAATTATTAAGCACTCACAACGAACAAATGTTTTCCTGAACAGAGAAATACATCAAAAATACCCAATAAAACCCTGTTAAATTATGTCCATTATATCAGGCTGCCCTGGTGCTGTCTTTTTATTAAGTGATACATATGTAAACTGAGATCCAAATGCAATAGGCACAAGCCGTTGTAAAATACTTGAACCCATTGGTATTACGACAATTGGAATTTTTTTCCTTTGCCTGTTTATCAATGAAACCAATGTAAACAGGTCATTTTCTCTTTTTAATAATGTGGCAATCTTAACAATGTCCACATTAAATTTTCTTGCATCCTGACAGATATGGATAAGAATTTTTTCTGAAGGAGTTTGTTGAAAATTATGATAAGAAGCAATCACCTTCTTATTCTTCTTATTTGCTTCCTCAATAACGCAATGTGCAATTTTGCTTTTAATTTCAACATCAACAAAATCAATAAAATTAAGAATATTCTTATACAACTGCAAACGTTGGCTATCAGGTATAATAATCTTGTTATCCTGTTTTTCTTTATGCCATCTTACAGTGCCAATTATCTTGGTATCAGTAATTGACCTGATTTTTTTCACCCATTTCAATATATCACATTGGCTATGGCTCTCAATAAAAATATCTAATCTTAATTCAATCCAACCAATGTTATTAACAAATTTTCTAATGTCTTTAACATCCTCATCCCCGGTTAAAACAAGAGCGATATTTTCGGGTTTTAATAGTGTTTTCATAATAAAAGAGTAAACCCTCCTTGATTATATATTTTCTCACTTGTAAAAAGGATTCAACGGGGAATTATACTTTTAATTCAAAATAAAAATTTCTGTCCCCACATACCTCCGCCTTTGTACTTCGCAAATTCCTTTGCCCCCACCCTTTACAAAAAGAGAAACTTATAAACAGGGAAACCCTGCCTTGTAAAATAAGAAAAAAAATTTTGCAAAAAGACAATCAGGACAAAAGGTATTAGAACTCAGGAAAAAATTTCCTTACAATGTCCCTACTCGTATTAAAAACAATTTCCAATTTCGTCTCTTCAACACCTGCGCATAAAAGTACTTTCCTCGCAAAACTGTCATTAACAAGATTTTCAGGAGAATGTGAGTCAGTGTTAAAAACAACTGGAAAATTGTATTTCATCCATAATTTAACAACATTCCCATTACCAAGGCAATGTCCCTGTCTGGCTGAAATTTCAATAGCAATGTTCCTATTAGCCGCAATCTCCGCATCTTCCACTGATAGTAATCCAGGGTGCGCAAGAATATCAACATCAGAAATGATGGCAGTATGGTTTGTACCATCTTTTACTGGCTCCACAGGCGTTTCTCCATGCACAACAATTATTTTTGCGCCAAGATTCCTACATAAACGTGCAAATTCTTTAATATCATCTGGAGGTACGTGTGTAATCTCGCAACCAGGGATTACTCTAATTCGCATTGAATTATTAATTGCTCTGCATACCTTTATAATTGAAGGTATAACAGATTCAAAATTAGAGACATCAACATGGTCTGTTATTGCCATTGCAGTATATCCCTTTTCCTCTGCTCTTCTTGCAAGTTCAGATGGTAAAAGTTCACCATCACTTAACAACGAATGCGTATGCAAATCAATCATCTTACTCCCTTTTTGATGATTCTATCTGATGTATACCCTCAACAACGATATTCACACGGGAAACCTTAAATCCTGTTGACTTTTCAACCTCTTCTTTTATTGCTTTTTGTATTTTCCATGTCACCTCAGGAATATTTATTCCATAGTCAACAACAACACCAAGATAAAAATCTACGCCATCCTCCGCCATTTTAACCTTTACTCCTGCATCTGGTATTTTTCTAAAAAAAAGAGCAACACCTCCAACAAAACTGGTTGCAATACTATAAACACCTGGAACACCTTTTGCTGCTATTGCAGCAATTGTACCAAGCACCTCATCATCTATCTTAACAGAACCAAGATTTTCTTTATCTCCGTTTGGCATTGCACCTCCTGCTTATCTTAAAATCCAACCGTGGTTATTATGCATTTCACATCTTTTAATCCAAAATCTCACAACTTCTCTTCATCCCTTCTCTGATGGTACCAAATTTGGCTAAATCTTTAACAAAGAAGATAATTTTTCAAATGGCAAATTAGAAAAGGACTTTCTTTTATTGATTCTTACCACTATTTTTGCTATCTTCCTGAATTTTTTCAAGCCATCCAACATAATACCTGCCTGACTGAAAAACAGGATGCTCAAGAACTTTCTTATAGAAATCAATTGTCGTCGCCACGCCATCGACCTTCATCTCTTGAAGGGCTCTCTGCATACGCGCAATTGCCTCCTCTCTGGTTCTGCCATAACTTATAAGTTTTGCAATTAAACTATCATAATATGGCGGAATTATATAATCCTGATAAATATGAGTATCAACCCTTATTCCAGGTCCTCCTGGCAAAATAAGTTTTTTTATCTTACCCGGACTCGGCAAGAAATTCTTCTCAGGATCCTCTGCATTTATTCTACACTCAATACTGTGTCCGGTAAAACCAACAAAGTTATGTCGATAGGGAATCTTCTCTCCAGAGGCAATTTCAATCTGGCTTTTGACAAGATCAAAATTAGTAATCATTTCAGTAATAGGGTGTTCTACCTGTATTCTTGTATTCATTTCCATAAAAAAGGCATATCTTCCACCCATCAGAAACTCAATTGTTCCAGCACTGGTATAATTGATTACCTTGCAGATTTTTCTTGCAATCTTTTGGAGTTTTTTTCTAATATAAACATCCACAACAGGCGAAGGAGTTTCTTCAATTAGTTTTTGATGCCTTCTTTGAAGAGAACAATCCCTTTCAGGAAAAACAAACACATTTCCCTTTTCATCCGCAAGAACCTGAATCTCAATATGCCTTGGCCTTTCTATAAACTTCTCAATATACAAAGATGGATTATCAAATGCGATCTTTGCTTCCTGTTGACATGCTGACCAGTGAATACGAAATTCATCCTGATTCCTTGCTACCCTCATACCCCTTCCACCACCACCTGCCGATGCCTTTATCATCACAGGGAATCCTATCTTTTTTGCCTGCTTACAGGCATCCTCTATATCAACAAGATTATCAACCCCGGGAACAACAGGCAACCTGTTTTTGCTAACTGTTCTTCTTGCTTCTGACTTATTCCCCATCAATCTAAGATTATCTGCAGAAGGACCTATAAATGTAATCCTCGATGAATTACAAATCTCAACAAAAAATGGGTTTTCTGAAAGAAATCCATACCCCGGATGAACTGAATCAACATGCATAACATCCATTGCACTTAAGATCGAGGGAATATTAAGATAGCTTTCGAGAGGACTGGCAGGACCAATACATATCTTTTCATCAGCGAGATTTACAGGTAAACTATCCTTATCTGCCTCAGAGTATCCAATAATTGAGGTAATCCCAAGATCTCTGCACGCGCGAATAATCCTTAATGCGATTTCCCCACGATTAGCAACAAAAACCCGTTTCAGCATCAGGTTTCCTGCCTGGCAACAGGTTCAATTAAAAATAGTACCTGTCCATATTCAACAGGTGAACCGTTTTCAACAAGAATTTTCCTTATGATTCCAGAACAATCGGATTTTATTTCATTCATAACCTTCATTGCCTCAACAATGCATAATGTTGTACCACTATTTATGGCTGAACCTACTTCTACAAAAGGTGGTGCATGAGGTGAAGGTGCCCTATAAAATGTCCCTATAAGTGGGGATTTAATCTCAATGTAATCAGAAGAACGGTTATTTTCCTGGTTACTTAAAGGTGTTTTTGACTCTATGTAGGATTTTTTACTGGATGCCTCTGAAATAATGTGGTTTTCTGTCTGCAGAATCAAATAAAAATCACCCTTTCTGACTTCAAGGTAGCTTAGACCATTTTCTTTCATAAAATCCACGTACTTTTTAAGTTCTTCAGGTTCCAATACTCGACCTCTCTGTTGATTATACCCTTGTTACATACTCATTGGTTCGTGTATCAATCCTGATAACATCACCAATATTAACAAACAATGGAACCTGTACAGTCAGACCTGTTTCAAGTTTTGCCGGCTTTTTTGCTGCCTGTACTGTATCACCCTTAAAACCAGGTTCTGTCTCAATTACCTTAAGGTCAATAAAAATTGGTGGTCTTATATCAAGTATCTTTCCGTCGTGGGCAATGCCCGTAACCTCAATATTCTCAAGCAGGTAGTAAACATTATCTCCGACTATTTCATTCGGAAGTACAATCTGCTCGTATGTATTTGAGTTCATAAAATGGTATCCGGTTGAATCCCTGAATAGATAATTCAATGGGATTTCCTCAACATAGATAACATTTACGGGTTTATCTGAACGCCAGACGAATTCATTTGTCCTGCCTGACTTCAAATCCCTGCACTTAACCCTTATTACAGCCCTTCTTTGCTGTGCATGTGTATGAACAGCAGACATCACAGTATAAAGAACCCCGTCTACTTCAATAATCATTCCTGATTTAAGGTCTATCGCATCCATTGTTCAATATCACCTATATAATTAACCTAAAAGGTTTCTTCTTTTTAAGAATACCTCCTAAACCCGTTCTTTTATCTTCTTATTACCTTTCTTTCTCTTGCACTCCTATAAATTTCCTCTGTATCCACCATCGCTCGATTTTTCAAGGAAGTACTTTAAATACTCTCGCTTATCAGTTAAAATACAATAAGGAAAACACATCCGGAAGGATTCATTCCTTTTTGTGTCGCTATATTATCAAGTCCACCTTTGTGAAAAACGATACTGTGTGATTCGCAAATATTGCTATTTTTATCTATTGATACAGTTTATCTGATTATCCTCGCACAATAATTTTACAACCCACCACAAAAAATGTCAAACAATTGTGGTTGTGTATTAGGAATAATATTATGATGTGATAGAATTCAATTCATATGGATAAATTCTTTATTTTGAAATCAATTTACATATTTAATAAAAACCGCTGATGCTCACTACATTGTTTTTTATTTTATTATTCGCAATTCTACTTCTGTATTCTTCGACATTCCAATTTCTTTTGCCGCTGCTTCGGATAAATCAATAACATACCCTTTCTTAAAAGGTCCTCTGTCGTTAATTCTCACGATTACTGATTTTCCATTATCCAATCTGGTAACCTTGACTTTTGAGCCAAAAGGTAAATTCCTGTGAGCAGCAGTCATTTCCTTTCCAGTATATACTTCACCATTCGCTGTTTTCTTTCCATAAAACCCAGGACCATACCAGGAAGCCAATCCAGTTTCCAGATATTCTTCATATTCTTCTTTTTCCACTTGAAGAGGATTTCGAACTTCAAACAAAAATGTACAACCATTCATTAAAACTATCACCACTAATACTAAACAAATCTTCAATTTATTTTTTATTCTCATCTTATACCTCATCTTATTCTATTCGTTCCTTACGCCAATTTGTTCCCAAAAATTTCCCTCAGCCCTTTCTCAAAGGGGGAGATTTTAATTCCCCTCTTTTAGAGGGAAATATACCCCTTCCTTTGTAAAGGAAGGCCGGGATGGATTTGCTGAAACACATTTAGTCCATTAAAAAAATAATTAATGACCTACGCATAAAACATTTTCTCAATTCTTATCCCAAACTCCCCAGGAATATAAACACCTGGCTCTACTGTAAAAACCATTCCTTTTTTTAGTATATCCTTACTTCTGGTACCAAGTATTGGTAATTCATGTACATCTATGCCCACGCCATGACCAAGGGTATGAGTAAAAAATTTATCAAGCCCATATTTTTTCAAGGTATCCACTGCCTGAAGATGAAGTTTCCTGCATAATTTTTCACCACTTGAAATCAACTCTTCTACATCCCTGTGCACATGAAGAATCGCATCATAAGATTTTTTAACATTTAGAGATGGTTTCCCAAGTATTATTGTCTCTGTAATATCACCACTGTATCCATCAACAGACGCACCAATGTCAATAATCAGTATGTCATTATGTCTAATTTTTCTTCTTGTTGGTAAATGGTGAGGGTAGGAAGAGTTTATTCCTGAAGCAACTATTGGTGGAAATGATTCTTTATCAGCACCGCTTTTTCTTAATTGATAATAAATCTCTGCAGAAATATCAATCTCTGATACGCCCGGTTTTATGATATTTTTAATTTTTTTCAATACAGAAAGTGTAATTTTTTCTGCTTCCTGTATTTTTTTTATCTCCTCATCTTCCTTTACAGCCCTCATATCTGCTACAAAATCATCAATTGCTTTGATTTGTTTTCCTGTTTCACTGCAAAGATATCTCCAGGTACGAACAAAACACTCAGATGAAAATAATACTGGTTTTTTAAAACCCTTCAAAAATTTCACAAAAAGTTTTTTATTAAAGATTTCAGGAGAAAAATCTGGAATATTCATATTCTTTAATCTATCACAAACATACTGGTAAAAAATACCACTGGTAAAGAAACCAATATTCCCTTTATTTGTAATACATAGGTACCCTTCAATCCCATAAAGACCTGTAAGGTAGAAGATATTAGAACTTCCAGTGATTATAATGCAGTCGAATCCCTTATCATTCAGAAACTGTCTTACCTTTTTTATTCTAATTTGAAAATCCATTGTAAATAATCCCTTTCTCTTGAAAATACCCTTTGTAAAAATAGGTTAGGGGAGATTTTAATTCCCCTCTTTTGAAAAAATCCATCCAAGAAGCGCGGTGTATAATCTGTCTTATGATTATAAAAATCAGCCGTGAATTCTCTTTATTCTCATACTCAACAACACTCCGAAAAACAAAACCCCAAGTGAATCAATAAAAACATCCATCAATGAGGCATGCCTTGTAGGCACAAAGGACTGATGAAATTCATCTAAAAAAGCATAAAAAATTGAAAGACCACAACTTAACAAAATAAGATGACTCCTTAAAATATCTGTTTTTGTAACTACCAGGGCTCTGCACCAAAGCCACGAAAGTATAAAAAATTCACTAAAATGCGCAATTTTCCTTAGTATCAAATCCCACCATTGCTCAGAAATCCTTAAGTTAGGAACACTCGAAAAATAAAATATTATCCACATCCAAATAATCAAAAGAAGCCAGTTTATTACTACTTTTTTATTTCTCATAGATTCAATGTTTCCTTTACACTTGTTTTATCCTTCAGTACTTTGAATACTTTTCATCGGGAATCCTCTATTGACTATTTTTTGTACTCGTAAGAATCAATATAATCAATAGATAGATTAAGTCACCGGTTGATATCTTCTCTTAAAGTTAAGTAATTCCCGATAAATTAGAGAATATAATAAAAGAAAAATAAAAAGGAAGAGAATAAGAAGGGATTTCTCTTTAAATATTACTCCGGGCACTACTGCAAAGATGTTAAAAAACCATAAAAGCACTGAAGTAAAAGAGCTCAACAATATCAAATCCTTATAATTTGGAAACTTCCTGGCTAATGTATTATAAAGCAGTGTATGTAGATGACTAGCATCCGCAAAGAAGGAAGATGCTTTCTTTGCTAATTTCCTTCTAAAAATAGAAAACACTGTTTCGAAAACAGGGTAAATATTTATAAGTAAAACTGCCCACGGAGACACCTCTGGATGATTCCTAAGCAACAGTATCGACATCACTGCAATCAAATAACCAATAAGGTAAGCGCCACCATCACCAAGGAATATACTTCCAGATGGCCAGTTGAATACAAAAAACCCCATAATAATGGAAATAAATACAAAACCATATATTGCTAATGTAATATCCCCTACTCTACAGGCAATAATAGTTAATCCGAATAAATTCATAATTGATATAAAACTTGCAAGACCATTTGTTCCATCAATTATATTAGACGCATGCACCATCCCTGTAATAGCAAAAACTGTAAATATAAACGAAAATATGGCAAAATGTAAAATATCATCAAGAAGTGGTAAATCCACCTCTGAAACTCCTCCGAGAAAAAGGAAAACAAGCATCCCTGAAACAGAGGTTAACAGTAAACGTAACCTGGGTTTCAGGTTGGCTCGTAGGTCCTCCCATGTTCCTGTTACAAAAACAGGCAACGAACACAGAAAAATTAAAAGTAACTCCTTACGAAAAGATTCTCTATAAATAAAAGATATGACTACAAATACAAAAACACCCAGAAATATACCAAATCCACCTATTCTCGGTGTTGAATTTTTATGAAGTTTTTGAGGTCCATTATGAAGGTAATCAGTAATCAATAACTTATTATTCTTACACAGGAGTTTTATAAACATCATAACCAAGTAGGAAAATATAAACAAAAATGCAATGTATTTTATCAAATCCACTTTGTCCTCTTCTTTTTCGTATTTCTCAGCATCTGCTCTTTTTTCATTATACCCCTAAAGAATAAAATTTCAACATTCATAATAATTTTTTCCCTCTCTTAATATTCTCCCCTCTAAATCCCCCTTGCCCCCTTTAAGAAAGGGTGGAATTGTGGGTAAGGGATGGGCAAAGAGGGGTTGGGGGAGATTTTTCTCCTTTTACCAAAGGAGACCCTAAAAATTTTCATATCCATCTTCTTAACTCTGGTGGTGGCTGAGGTAGACCACTAAATATCTTTTTATATATCTTAATTTCAGGAAAAATTATTACGCAAGCAGTTAGAAATATTAACATAAGATAAATATATAAATTCCTGTTATCTATGTACCATTCTTCAACCTTGCCTTTATATGGAGCAATAACCCTGTCGTAGAATTCTTTCTTATCTTCTGCGTCCCCTTCGAGCATTTCTTCTTCATTCCTAAATACAATAGAAGCAATTCCTGAAACACCTGGTTTTACTTCTATAATCCTTTTTTGTGTATCCTCTGGGAAAGCTAAAAAACATTGCTCTGTTTGGGGCCTTGGTCCAATTATACTCATATCCCCTAAAATAACATTTATAAATTGAGGCAATTCATTGATTTTCGTTTTTCTTAAAATTTTTCCAAAAGGCAATATTCTCGGATCATTCTTCATAGTCAGTGTTCCTAGAGCCATATTAGGACTATCTTTCAACATCGTAGCGAATTTTATCAGTTTAAATTTCTTTCCACCTTTTCCAATCCTATCCTGAAGAAAAAAAATCTCTCCCTCACCTGTAAATTTCAACGCAGTAGCTACAACTATAAACAGTGGGACCAACATCAAAAGAAATAAAGCGGAAAGTGAAATATCAAAAAATCTTATATAAGTATCTGTTCTATCCATATAAGTTTCCTGTAATTATTCAGTGAACCCCATAAACCCAGCAGTTATACCAAAAAATTTTTTATCAGTAAATTGTTCTGTTTTCTAATCTTCCTTAAAAGAATTCATATAATTATCTACAACCCCATTTATACTTTTCTTAACATCGTTCCAACTGATTTCTTTCATCATCTTTGGCATTTTCCCTTTTTCTGCATCTTCAAAATAAGTAAGGGATTTTAAAAGATGCATTTCATTATATTCAATACCAACAAATTTCTTAGGTGGATAAGGATATTCAAATCTAAATCTATAGATAAACAATGCCCATAATATAAAGATAGTGCAGTTCCACTAGCAAAATAAAATTTTTTATAATTTGAGATTGACCTAACACATCAAGAAGGCATTTGGTGTTTTTGTTGAGAATTTCTTCGTGCATTTTAAATTTTCCAAAGGAATATTCAATACCATTGCCCAAAAATTGGCACTACGCCTATCAAAAAAATATGGTTTTGAGCAGCTTTTTTAATTTTTTCAATTCCATAAAATTTCTCTATTATTTTCCATTCTCTTAAATTAGCAAAATCTAAAACCCGCCCGATAACAAATTGCGCATCTTTTTCAAAATCAAGTTTTTTATCCTCAACATCCCATAGCAAAGACCTTCGCAAATTATCTAAGATATTATATTTCATACCTTAATTATACCACTTTTAACGCTTTATTCTACTACATGTATCCTAAAATCCCGATTTTTTACAACTACAGAGTGATATTTAAGACAGAAATAAATCAAATTCTTTCAAAAGCTCTTTTTGTTTTTTAAGGATTTCTGTTAAAAATATTTTGCTATTTCTTTCACTCTTATGTTGCAAGATAATATTTTTCATTATTCTATATATACTGAACAAAAATTACATACTTTATTCACTACATTGATTTTATTGGATAAAATACCTGTTACCAACAAAACTCCCATAATTTTAGACCCACTGTTAAGAATAATATAGTATCTTCCACCCTTTTAAGACGGGGAGGTTTCATCCTGCTCCCCTTTGCCTGTCCACCAATTTTTGCGCCGGAGAGGAAAAGGAAATCCCCCTTGCCCCCTGAACTTGCGGGTAAGGGATAGTATAAAAGGGGGAAAAAAAAGAGATTAGGGGTGTCTCGTAGAGACAAGGCATTCAATCATCAAAACCCATGTAGTGAGGGACTTTAGTCCCGTGTCCTTTTACAACAACATAAATACAAGCCATTACATCCTGCTATCTAAGTATTTACCTGTTTCTTTATGTTCAAAATCAGACAATATTTGATGAAAAAAATTTACAATTTCTTCCTTTGTCCAGGTTTTATTTTTCTTCATATCTTCAAGACATCTTACGAACATATCAAGTTTAGCAGAATCA
>Ga0116188_1000723_pt1 | contig 31331 bp, 23 predicted proteins | sample AD_JPNTR2_MetaG_FD_89807 | JGI IMG/M metagenome (GOLD analysis project Ga0116188, IMG submission 89807) | Active sludge microbial communities of municipal wastewater-treating anaerobic digesters from Japan - AD_JPNTR2_MetaG | ecosystem: Engineered > Bioreactor > Anaerobic > Digestate | place...
AACTGTTTCTGGGTAAATACAAGAACAGAAGCGAGCGTGGGCCTCGCCTCTGCTTGCCATTGTCGCCCCGGCCAATAATCGAACTTCTGAGGAACCCGCCCAGGCGGCACGGGAACGGGAAGCATCCATGGCATTCGGATCTATCCGTTGTGTATATCAAAGCTCCAGTTTAGGCCGTAATTATTGTCCCAGTTTTCGGCTCGGTCCTTAAAGCAGAAATTGAGTCGAGACGTCTCTTCGGGAACCAACGGCAAAGTTGCCTTCCATACGCCTGGCTTCTCCTGTAACATCGCAATGTCAACCACATCGTGCCAACTTCCGGCTGCCCCGAATCCTGCATGCAAATAGACGCTATCCGCACCCGACTGGGCCAAAAGGCCATTGTATTTAACCGTGACTTCTTCTCCTGCGGTTATGGGCATTGGAGAAACTGACACTCCGCCTGTGAGATGGGTATCTTTCTGGGCAGATCTGCCAGTCCCCGACCTCGTGCCTCTTTCCTTCGGGCTCTTGGCCCCCAAGTCTGTCTCCGAAGCAATCTCCATATCGGCGCCTGGCATCTGCCGCCTCTGCCACAACACCCGACACTAACCCCCTTTCGAGCATAGTCTGCCGCTCGAGTTCCTCGCTTATTAGCACAAATCCGGCCTGCATATGGCTAAACCAGGACCAGAAGGTTATTTTTGAAAAAGATCCGGTCAAGCAGTGTCCAAAAAGAACTGCCGACCGGAGAATCTGCGTGCTCCCACACGTATGGCAGCAACTGGCTATCAGCAACAGACGCTGTCATCATATCCCCGAACGCATCGGTGCAACGTACCCGCGAGAACAACCTCCGTGCGGGGATTGCGGTTCTCCATGGGTGCGGTAACAAGACTCCGCTCCCAGCTGTCGCGTATAGTCGTCACATTCTCTCTGCACGATCACGGAGTTCCTTCCGCCCAAAGTTCGCGCCTTAGCTTCCGCAAAAAGCTAGAACACCCCTTAACACGCGCTCAGATCAGCCAATAACGAGTCGCAGAGCCCGCCTGTCCACCTCAGACATGACCTTTTCCTCGTCGATCCCAATGATCTTCCTGTCGTCCATCACAACTACCCCGTCGATCACCACGGTGCTTACATCCGCGCCACACGATGAGTAGACAATATGTGACGCAAGATCCACAGTGGATGTCGGCGTCAGATGAGGGGCATCGAAATCGATGAGGATAATGTCCGCCCTCTTGCCAACCTCCAAAGATCCCACGGAATCTTCAAGTCCTAGGCATGCAGCACCGTCAATCGTTGCCATTTCAAGGCAAGTCCGTGCAGGCATGGCAGTAGATTCCTTTAGAGATACTTTGTGCAACAATGCAGCGAGCCGCATTTCCTCTATCATGTCCAAATTGTTATTGCTTGCAGCGCCGTCGGTGCCAAGTCCCACCGTGATTCCTGCCCTCATCATTTTGGGTACCGGAGATACACCCGAAGCCAGTTTCATGTTGGAGCCAGGATTGTGGGCAACCCTTACATCGTGCTCCGCAAGGATCTCTATATCCTGATCCGATACAGCGACACAGTGGGCTGCCAGAACAGGTGCCTGGAAAACGCCACTAGCCTCGACAAACCCCACAGGGCTCATCCTAAATTGCCTTTTGCAGTCCTCTACTTCCCGCTCCGTTTCGGATATATGTATATGGACTCCTACACCCAAATCAACAGCGCTCTGCGCAACCTTGGAAAGGAAACTGCGCGAGCAAGTATACGGGGCATGCGGGCCTAGCATCGTTGTTATCCTTCCTCCGGCAGCCCCTTGCCACCTCTGGCAAAACTCCACGCTCTTGGCGAGCTTCTCATCGCCCTTTCCATCAAGAGAACCCATGCCAATCGAGAGACATGCCCTGATCCCCGATTCCTCAACAGCCTTGGCCGCCTCGTCCATGAAAAAATACATGTCGGCAAAGGTCGTGGTTCCAGACCTTATCATTTCCATGCAGGCGAGGAGAGTTCCCCAATATACATCCTCGGCCGAGAGCCTAGCCTCTATAGGAAAAATCTTCGTTTCAAGCCATTCCTGCAATGGCAGATCATCAGCATATCCTCTAAATAATGTCATTGCAGCATGGGTATGCGTGTTTACGAATCCGGGCATGGCAATTCGACCACGTCCAGAGATTCGCCCAAGGTTCGCAGGAAGATCATTGGGGACTTCGTCGACCGAACCCACAAACGTTATCTTCCCCGACTCGGCAAGCACAGCGCCTTTGGGAATTATGCGCCTGTATTTGTCCATGGTAATCACTGTTACGTCTTCAATCAACAGCGCGCCCATTGAGCATTCGCACCTCCTGCTTGATTTCATTACGCCCCACTTTGCTCTGCTTCGCGACTATCGGCGGGCCACAGAAGGGACGGTTTGCCATCGCAAAAAGGCTTATGCCGTCCCAGTCTGCCAGCTTGCCATGTATTGTCTCTGTCCTTCGCTGAGAGAGTCTATGCAAATACCGGCTGCCTCGAGCGCAAGCACTGCCACCCGTCGATCCACCTCGACCGGCACAGAGTAAAGCTTCGGCTCAAGCTCCTTGCCGTGTTCCGCAATATGCAATATGGAGAGGGCCTGCACACCGAAGCTCATGTCCATAACTTCAACAGGGTGCCCATCCCCTGCGGCTAGGTTAACCAGACGCCCCTCTGCAAGCAGATATAGGCGACGACCATCAGGCATGCGATATTCCTCTATATTGGGCCGAACCTGCGTCGGGCTTCCTGTTGAAATCGACGCAAGATCGGGTTTTGATATTTCTACATCGAAATGCCCAGCATTGGCCAGAATAGCGCCGTCGCGCATCCTCTCAAGATGCTCTCTTCGAATTACGTCCCGGCATCCTGTGGCGGTGACGAAGATTTGGCCTTCTCCCGCAGCGCGTTCCATGGGCATTACCCTGAATCCATCCATCGACGCCTCGCACGCGGCTACAGGATCTACTTCGGTGACTATCACTTCGGCGCCAAGGCCACGCGCCCTCATCGCAAGGCCCTTTCCGCACCAACCATACCCCGCAACCACCACACAACGGCCTGCTATAGAAAGGTTCGTCGTGCGCATGATCGCATCCCACGCAGACTGGCCAGTCCCATACCTGTTGTCGAAGAGTCGCTTCATCCTCGCATCATTCACAGCCACTGCGGGAAAAGCAAGCTCTCCAGCGGCCTCCATGGAGCAAAGCCGGTGCACCCCAGTCGTCGTTTCTTCGCACACTCCAAGGATCTGCGGAATCAGCTCTCGTCTTGCCGTATGAACCCTGCCCACCAAGTCACCGCCATCATCCATGAGTACATCAGGCCGGAGGTCGAGGGCCATGTCGAGGAATTGCAGGTATTCTTCTCCGGTCGCCCCATGCCAGGCATATACCGAGATTCCGTCTTCTTGAGCAAGGGCGGCAGCCACATCATCCTGGGTTGACAATGGGTTGCTCCCGGTCACAGCCACCCTAGCGCCGCCTGCCGCGAGGGCCATGGCAAGCCTGGCGGTTTTAGCCTCCAGATGACAGCAGACTACGATATTCAAACCTTCTAGTGACATATCACGCGCAAATTCCTTCTCAATGGCCTCTACAACAGGCATGTGAGCCCTCGCCCACTCTATCTTGATCCATCCTTCAGGCGCGAGGCCCGCGTCTCTGATAACTGAATCGCCCATGCTCTACCCCCACTCCTCCCACGCTATCTCCAATGCGTCTTTTTGTACTCGTCGAGCCATGGGATGTCGACCCCCGCTGCGGCACACCCGCATCCCCTCTCTTGCGGCAGATCTTCTATCGTTGCCATGATGAGCGAACGCAACTTCTCTCCGTTGGCCTCCATGATATCCACAACTTCCTGATGGGTAAGGGGGGTCGGTGAGATCCCCGCTGCCCAGTTTGTAATCATGGCGATGGATGAGTAGCATAGTTGGGCCTCGCGGGCCAGCACCGTTTCGGGAACGCTCGTCATTCCCACCAGGTCGCCGCCTAAAGTCTCGAACATCTTGATCTCCGCAGGAGTCTCAAATCTAGGACCGTCGGTGCATACGTAGCACCCGCCATTGATGGCTTCAATCCCGAGCTTTCTTGCTTTTTCGTACAGTACGCCCCTTATCTCCGGACAATACGGCACGCCGTAATCGAGGTGGACTACTCCATGTTCGCCCCCATCAAAGAAAGTCCGCACCTCGGATTTGGCAAAATCGATGAACTGATCGAAAAAGACGAACATGCCCGGAGGCATATCAGGGTTGAGCGAGCCCACCGCCGACGTGGCGATGACTCTTTCAACGCCCAGCATCTTCAGAGCCGCGATGTTCGCCTTGTAGTTGATCATGTGTGGCGGAACGGTATGACCGAATCCGTGCCGCGCGAGGAAAGCGATTTCCTCACCCCGATATTCCCCTATTCTCAGGCCAGCATCGCCGTAAGGAGTATCAATGGTCTCCTCTCTGACATTTGAGAGTATGCGAGGGTCGTATACGCCGGTTCCGCCTATTATGGCTATTCTCATCAACTCCACCTCCACCTGACAGGTCACGCCAATTCGGGAAGATCCATGCGCGACCTGTATGCTAAAGAACCTACTTCATCTCGGAGAGAGCCTGCTCTAACCTATCAAGCCCCTCCTTTATCTTCTCCAGGGAAGTTGCGTACGACATCCTTACGTAATCCTCTGTCCCAAAACCCGCGCCAGCCACCACAGCGACGTGGGCCTTCTCCAGTATGGCGTCGGCAAAACTTACCGAATCCTTCACAACTTCACCGGCCAAAGACTTTCCGTAATAACTTGATACCTTCGGAAAGCAATAAAAGGCCCCGACAGGCTCGACACATTCGATTCCCGGCATCCCACTCAGTCTCTCGTGCATGTACTCCCCGCGCACCCGGAACTGTTCCACCATGTACTGGACAGGCTCATCCGGTCCTGTGATCGCGGCCAAGGCTGCCCTCTGCGAAATCGAACAAGGATTGGATGTGCTGTGGCTCTGGATTTTGTTCATGGCGGAAATGAGCTCGGAATCTCCCGCAGCGTAGCCTATCCGCCACCCTGTCATAGCATAAGTTTTCGAAACCCCGTTGACCACCAATGTCCGTGCCTTTATCTCTTCGCCCAAAGCGGCTATAGAAACAAATTCGGCTCCCCTGTATAGTAGCCTTTCATAGATCTCGTCCGAAACCACAAAGAGATCATTCTCCACAACGATTTCGGCGATAGCCGAAAGCTCATCCTGTGAGTACATCACCCCCGTTGGGTTTGACGGCGAGTTCAAGATGATTGCCCGAGTCCTAGGCGTAATCGCATCCGCTAGCACACGGGGTGTGATCTTGAAATCAGTGGATGATGTATCGACGATCACCGGCCGAGCCCCCGACATCCTCACCTGATCCGGATAGCTCACCCAGTATGGAGCAGGAATGATGACTTCGTCCCCAGGCCCGCACAGCACCTGAAACGCATTGTATAGGCTATGCTTGGCTCCACAGGAGACTATGATCTGCGAAGGCTCATAGTCTAGTCCGTTGTCACGTCGGAGTTTCGCGACGATGGCCTCCTTTAACTCAGGAATCCCCGCCGTCGGAGTGTAGCGAGTGAATCCGCTGTTAATCGCGTCAATTCCGGCATCGCGGATGTGTTCTGGAGTGTCAAAGTCAGGCTCCCCGGCACCGAATCCAATCACATCGATCCCCCTAGCGCGCATCTCGCGCGCCTTCGCCTCAACCGCGAAAGTGGGCGACGGCTTGATCGCCCTAGCCCTTTCTGACAGCTTCATCATCAACCCTCCACTTCGAATACTCTTATGCATCAGCGTCGACTTCCTTCGACATCTTCGAAAGCAGTCGCGCTCCCCATCGCCTCTTGGCGCAAAGCAGGACTGAACATTCTTGTGAGAGCTCCCTCTTGTCTACCCCACTTCAACATGGCACAGACATTCCATCCACGGATTTGGATGTTGATCATCCAGACTCAAACGAGTTTGCCTTGAGTTGAGGGCATCAAAGAAGTTGCCGGATATGACCGCCTTCACAGACCCGAGCATTTCACCACCCTTCACGACTATCGCCTCCGGCGCCGCCAGGGAAAAATTACCTGAGACAGGGTCCTGGGTATGCATGCCCAGAACGCTGCAAACAAGCAGCGCGTCCTGGCATTCCTCGAGCAAGCTCTCGGCCGCTCCCATATTCTCTGTCCTCAGCAACATCCCGGCATAACCCGGCGACAATCCCCGAGATGGCAGCGGAGTTGGCTGCATGTTGCATCTACGAGCATACTTCAGATTGAGCACTGGCGTAACAAGCCGACCATCCTTGATCAGATCGGCCCTGCCTGAGGCGACTCCTTCCACTGTGCACGGATACGAGCCAGGGCCCATTGGAACAGCAGTGTCCAAAGCTACCTGCATATCGTCTCTTAGCGCCGGCTCACCACCGCGAAACTGTCTGACCTCGTACCTGGATCTCCCCTCAGCGACGTTCTCCCCACTCAGATTGAAGGCAATATAATGGCCGATAAATGAGTCCACAACACTCGGCGACATGATCACGCGCATCGTTCCTGAATTGCTGGAAGCAGGGATCCTGGCCGCATCCACGATCCTTGCCGTCCACTCCACCGATTCGTCCAGCGCCTGCCACGTCCCGGTCGTCCTCCCGTATCTACTGTCTCCGAGAGTCTTGTCGAGATACCAGTAGCACCATGCGCCTGTCTCGGAGTACTTCGCCCACAGCCCGTTTGATGTTGCCACAACTGTCTCCCCTGCCGAACAGCACACCCGGGCATCCACCACCATTGATCCACTGTCTCGGGCAGCCTCTACTATCCTACCGATACCCTCAAACGCCGGCGTAGGATCACCCTGGACCACCCCAGCGACTTTAGGATCGAATAGCTTTACATCAGTGGGGGACTCCAGATCCCATATGTAGGCAGCATCGTCATCACGGTAGGCGAGGGATCTCCAAAGATCCAACTCACGCGGAAGACGGTCCAAGATCTTGCTGTCGACTCTCCCGCGACTGCATCGGCCATCTTCCCATACAATGAAGACATTCCCGGAAATCTCCGATGATGACCTCGGGGGACTGTAAGCTCCGCCCAGTTTCGAATCGTCGACACCTATGTCCACGGATTCCGTGGATTTCGCTACGAACCGCCAACCTCTCGCCTGTGAAAGAGTCTTCTCCAGCGCCTCAGCAATTTCAGTGACAGAGGACATTTCATACTCCCCCGATCGTTATCTCGTCATTTCCATCGATTACAAGGAACATATTCCCACCCCCGCTTGAGGGGACAGATTGCCCCGATTTCCCGCACGTACCCATCGCATCTATCATCGGCTCGCCGATACCTGCAATGATCGAGCCGAGGGCCGAGAGGACCTTGCCGCTGAATATGGCGGGCTGACAGATGCGAATGTCATCATGCGTCAGCTCGTAGATGGCAGAACAATTGAAGACAAAATCACCCTTGGCCGGGTTGACCTGGCCTCCCTTATATCCCGAAAGATACAGCACTGGCTCATCATCTAGGAGCAGGCCCGCGCGAGCAAGAACATCTCTCACGTCTTCAGGCTCGACGTCTTCGAATTCCTTGTGAATGGGCAAAGGATTCTCCACCGTTATTCGTATATTGGTCATCCTGGGCACGGGCACGTGGCGGAAGCTCTCCGCTCTTCCCGCTCCCGTAACTGGAACGCCTGCGCGCTCAGCGGAGAATATATCTGCCAGCCCGCAACAGAGCTGGCCTCGGCAGACAATGTCCACAGTGGCGCGGAAGATCCCATTCGCCGATATCGGCTGGTACGCGTAATCCCCTTCAACGGGACCATCGACTATGTTCACAATATCTGATGCAACGCGATGCCCCTTCCGAAACTTCCCGTTTAGACCCAAAATCGAGGTCTCCATTCCATCGCATTCAGCCGCATGCCCAAAAGCTTCATGTGCAAGCCCCTTCGCCAAAGCGTAGTCTATCACTACCCTGTATGGGCCCGCTGCAACGCGCGGCGCATCGAGAAGCGCAAGAGCGGTGAGCGCCGCTTTCCGCGTCCGCTTATCAAGTCGACTTCGCCCATCTGAAGATGCAATAATACTTGCGTCCGCCCCTGCGAGCGAGGCGTTAGCGCTTGCCGCCCGTCCGCCGTCTCTGGCAGTAATCATGTTCATCGCAGCCGACCGGGGCATAGAGAACATCGTATCGGTGCCATCGCTTCTGACTACGCGCCACTGTTCATTGGCGATGCGGTAGAAAGAGCGAACAGCCAGCCTTGGATCGATCTTCATTGCTGTCTCGCACACCTCGCGGACAAGGCGTTCCTCTTCATCATGGGATATGCTGTCAAGGCCCATGGGGACGGGCACGTCGATATCGCGTATCAACGGCCTCGCCTGATTTATCTCGCGAGAAGGCTGAGCTCCGTATTTAGCAGACGCCTTGGCCAGATTCGTTGCAGACTCAACAAGATGCTCGAGAGACTCTAAGGTTATCATATCGGACGATGCAAACCCCGAGTAACCTTCAAAAGTAAAGATCTGTACCCCCACGCCTGAAAGCTCCTCGATGCTCAACAGGTCAGTCTGCCCATTCATTACGCCCACTGCACGCTCAGTCTTGTCCTGAATACGAACGATAGCATAAACTCCAAGCCTTCTGGCCGTCTCCATTGCCCTGTTGCATGCCTCGGTGTAGGCCCCAACCCTCAATGTCAATCCTCACATCCCCCAGTCACATCAACTTCGTCCAATGCCTTTTCCCATGCCTCGTACAAAGCCTCAAGCTCCTCCGTGAGCTGCCGATGGATCAGCACTGCCTCCCGCGCACGCTCGCCGTCGACATACAACTCCTCTGAAGCAAGCTCCGCTTCGACCTTGCCAACCTGTGTCTCCTTGAGTTCGATCTCAGCCTCAATGGCCTCCACAACAGCCTGAGCGTGACCGACTCCATCACGTCCTGAAGCGCCTGCCCGTGCCTTGGCACGCATTGGCGCCACTCCCGAAGCCTTCAACCTCGCCTCCAGCGCAGCCTCGGCATTTTCTGCAGCAACACGGGCGGCTTCTGCCTCGTCTCGGGTCTTTTTCTCACGGTAGTAGCTATAGTTGCCGTTATACAACTTCCAGCGGCCATCAGCTATCTCAAGTATGGAAGTAGCTGTCTGGTCAAGGAAGTATCTATCATGGCTTGCACATATCACAGTCCCATCGAATTCGGCAATAGCCTCTTCCAAGGCGTGGCGTGACTCTATGTCGAGGTGGTTAGTGGGTTCGTCGAGCAGCAACAGATTAGGCCCATTCAAGATAAGCTTGGCAAGGATAAGGCGATTGCGTTCCCCGCCCGAAAGTGCCTTCACGGGCTTGAACACGTCCTCCCCTCGGAAAAGGAAGCGCGCTGCGTAACTCCTGGCCTCACCCAATGTCCAATCTCGGGCGCGGTACAGTTCGTCAAGGACAGTCAGTGTATCATCGAGGCCTGCAAGGTCTTGCCAGAATATGCCCACAGTCACGTTTTCGCCAAAGTCCACTGAGCCGGAATCAGGAGCCAGATCATCTGCGATTATTCGCAGAAATGTCGTCTTCCCAGAGCCATTAGGTCCAACAACACCCAACCTCTCCCCGCGTTCCACTGCAAGATCTACAGCTTCAAAAAGTGTCTTATCTCCATAACTCTTCGATACACCGCTAACAGAAACAGCCAAACGGCCGGAGCGCGCCGCCTTGCCAAACGACAGTTTCATTTGTGAATCTTCCCTGGGCTTCTGGATGCGTTCTATTCTGGCAAGCATCTTCTCGCGACTTTGCGCCATTGTGCTGCGGTTTCCCGCCTTGTACCGCCTAATGTACGCCTCCAGCTTCTGTATCGTCTCCTGTTGCCGCTGGTACTCCTGGGCCTGCCTCTGCCGCGCTAGCTCCTTCTCAGCCGCGAAGAACGTGTAATTCCCCGGATATTCCACAACCTTCAGATCATCTATATCCCATATGCGATCCACCGTGGCATCGAGAAAGTACCTATCATGGGAGATTACTATGAAAGCGCCATTAAAGGCCGCAAGGTAATCCTCAAGCCATTCACATGCATTCACATCCAAGTGGTTCGTGGGTTCATCGAGCAGAAGCAAGTTGGGCGCAGAAACCAGCATGCGCGCAAGAGCCACGCGCACCTTCTGGCCTCCACTGAGAGTGTCGATGATTCTCTCAAGGTCCTCTTCGACAAACCCCAACCCGAAAAGGGTAGACTTGATGCGAACATCATAATCATAGCCTCCAAGAAGCTCGTAATCGGCAGTGAGCCGGGAGTACCGTCGCATTACCCTGTCAAGCTCGCGCTCTGACGCAATAATCTCGGGATCGGACATCCGGCTTTCCAGCTCCCGCATCTCGGCCCCTATCTCGAACGTCTTCGCAAAGGCCCTTTTCATCTCTTCATAAAGGCTGTTTCCTGATGTGTATTCTTTACCTTGAGCGAGGTACCCCGCCTCGCAGCCGGAAGCAAGAGCCACAGAGCCCGAATCGTAATCCTCGATTCCGGCGATGATCTTCAGAAGCGTGCTCTTGCCGCTCCCGTTCCGTCCAACAAGGCCAATGTGATCGCCTTCGGCGACAGACAGGCAGACATCTTCGAATATGGGAGAAGCACCAAAAGATTTCTTCAAGGAATCTATTTCAAGAACCGACACCTACACCATCCTCTTGTCTTCGACGTGACACGCAAATGCCGAATGGTTATGGATCGACTCCATGCTTTCGCACTCTACCTCGAACCATCTCACTCGCGGCTCATTCCGCAGTCCTATAACAACATCCCGAAGTATGTCCTCCACGAATTTGGGGTTGTCATAGGCAGCCTCAGTCACGTATTTCTCATCCTCGCGCTTCAGGAGGGGGTAAATCTCACAGCTTCCCTCCGACTCTAGGAGCTCGATCAAGTCCTCAAGCCACAGAAACCCGGCAGAACTAAACTTCACCCGAGCCCGAATCATTGCACGCTGGTTGTGGGCACCGTATTCGGAAATCTCCTTGCTGCATGGGCAACATGATGTGACCGGAACCTCGACGCCCATAGCAAACGAGTGGCGTTTGCCGTCCAAAGTTCCCTCAAAACTGCAGTTGTAATCGAGGATGCTCTCTTTGCCACTGACTGGCGCAATCCTTGGAACAAAATACTTGAACCTTATGGATATGTCCGCCCGTTGCGCTGAAAGGGCCTCGCACGTCTCCTTGAGGATAGCGAGTATCTCCACATTTGATATGGGTTTCCTGCTCCACGGCAGAAGGACTTCCATGAATCTGCTCATGTGAGTCCCCTTAAACTGCATTGGAAGTGCCACAGATAGCGACACAATTCCCAGCACCGACTGGCAGCCGCCCTCTCTCGCAGCGATCTGCAGAGGCAGATGCACATCCTTTACACCAACCTTCTGTATGTTGATGCCCCGTAAATCCGGAAAGTTCTGTACATCCCGCATTCCGGCGCCTCCTCTCATATCGCGCCTTTTCCCATTGCCTAACTGCTTCTTTTTCTACGAAAGCGCTCATTATACCTTCTATCGAGCGCATCAGCACGACCTACTACAAACACTAGCCGATTGGAGCCGCAAAATCCATACTGAATTCGGTTCACCCCGGGCATTTGGTGTTGAGCCAATAGTCCGAGCCTCTGGGGACACGCGTGGCGATTGCAGTTCACAGTAATTCATCGCTTTCTTCTTCAATGCCGAAATGCTCGTTTCAGTATAGTTTCAGTGGCGAAAGTTTGTAAAAGTCGATAACGATGGAGCTTGAAATTCCCAAATGGCATTCGTTAGAGAACTGCCGTAAGCCGACCGCCAATCGAAACCCAACTACCTGGCTGCAGGAGCCGCTGACCGAATTCTGCTCAGTTTCTGTGCAAATCCCCCTACCGCAAACCCATCAGTCGTGTCTGAAGGACTTCGCTCGTCCTCGTCGAAACCCATTATTGATCAATCGAGCTGCCAAGTATGGAGCAAAAAGGCAGCATTATCATATCAATACGGGGGTGGGGTTATGAAGGCCATGCTCCTTGGCGCCGGAGAAGGTACCCGACTGAGACCAGTCACGGCAACACGCCCGAAACCTATGATCCCCATAGCGAATCGACCGATCATGGAGCATATACTCCTGCTGTTGAAATCTCACGGGGTCCGCGACGTATATTCCAACCTCTACTACCTTGCCGATCAGATAGAATCATACTTCGGTGACGGATCTGCACTAGGCCTGTCCCTCAAGTTCAAGGTCGAAGAAAAACTTCCAGGCACCGCCGGCGGAGTCAAAAACCTCGAGGAACACTTCGATGAAACCTTCTGCGTCATTTCAGGCGATCTGCTGACAGATTTCGATCTCACACGGGCGCACGAATTTCACAGAAGCCGCGGGGCCATCGCCACGATTCTTCTCACACACATCGATAACCCTCTTGAATACGGTGTGGTCATAACGGATAAAGATGGACGCATACAGCGTTTCCTGGAAAAGCCGGGGTGGGCTGAAGTATTCTCCGACACAATCAACACAGGGATCTACATACTTGAACCCGCAGTCTTCGATTTCATCCCTCCAGGCGTGGACTTCGACTTCTCGCGTGATCTCTTCCCCCTTCTGCTCCGGGAGGGCCAACCGCTCTTCGGATACGTGGCTGACGGCTACTGGTGCGATGTCGGCAACATTGACATGTATCTCAAAGCCCAAGTAGACGCGCTTTCCGGCAAAGTCAAGCTTAATATCCCGGGCGAGCAGATTACACCCGGTATCTGGGTGGGCCGATCTGCCAAAATAAGTTCCAGGGCCGACCTCAAAGGTCCCATGGTTTTGGGGGAGAACTGCGAAATAGCCCCTGGCGCAAGGCTGCGCGAATTCACCGTCATCGGTGATAACGTAATCGTGGCCCCCAACTCCTTTGTTGTAAGGTCGACGGTCTTTAGCAACTCCTACATAGGCGAAAACTCGATCGTGTCGGGCTCCATAATCTGCAAGAATGTGGTGCTCAAAGATAGCGTCCGCGTTGGGGAAGGCGCAGTAATCTCCGACGATTCCATTCTAAACCGCAGCGTCACAGTAAAACCCGGCATTCGAGTATGGCCCGGCAAGAGCATAGATGAGAGCGTGGTGCTGTCATCGAGCGTAGTGTGGGAGCAACGTCTGAGGCGCGAGCTATTCCATTCGGGCAAAATATCCGGGCTGGTCAACTTCGAATTCGCTCCTGAATTCGCGCTGAGACTGGGCAACGCGATTGGGGGAACGATGAAGAAGGGTGAAAGCGTCATAGTAAGCCGTGATCCCAGCCGAACAGCGAGGATGATGAAACGCGCCCTTGCCGCCGGCCTATCGAGCTCAGGAGTAACAGTATGCGACTTGCAGGGTGTGCCGGCGCCTATCCTTTCTCACATGGTCAAACGCGGAGATTTTGCCTATGCAATACACATGCAGACCTCAGACAGAAACTACGAGCTGGTGGATATCAATGTGTTCGATTCGGAAGGCCTGGCACTGTCGCGCGAAGCAGAGCGCAAGCTCGAAACCTTGTTGGCGCGTGAAGACCCTCGCCGCACGAGCGCCCGTGAAGTGGGCGGCATAGGCTACTATCCCAGAGCAATCGATATCTACACCGAGGATTGTCTCTCCCGTATCGACGTGGAAACGACAAAAGCCAACCGGATGAAACTCGTAGTAGACTGCGGTTATGGTTTTGGAGGAAGTATCCTCCCATCGATGTTGGTTAGGATGGGCGTGGAAGTCACATCGCTCAATGCCATTGAGCAGGAGACTAAGATGCCAAAGTCCGCAGAACAATTCGTAGAATCCCTCGATGAACTTGCCCTAATAGTCAAAACGGTCGGCGCCGACATGGGCATTGCCATAGACCCGCAGGGAACGAAGATGTGGGTAACCGATGACACAGGACGCGTATTGACCGACATGGAGCTAGCCTATCTCTTCTCACTTCTAACAGTGCGCTCGAGGGATTCACGGAACGTTGCCATGCCCAGCTATATGCCGTCAGTATTTACGCAATCGCTTACCGCCAATGGCGCAACGGTATACCGGGCTAGGGCTAATGCAAGAAGCCTTGCAGACCTAGCACGCACGAGTAAGTCGTCCATATCATCCGACCTGGTTGGCGGATTCATCTTTCCCAACCTGCACAACGGCTTTGACGCCATATTTGGCGCCGCAAAGTTTACAGAACTGGTGGCACGAGATGCCGCTCCCCTCTCCCAACTGGCGCAGCTCGTTCCCGAACATCACCTTCTCTTCGACACTGTGCCCTGTCCCTGGGAGCTAAAGGGACAGGCGATGAGAGAACTCCTCAGCAAGTTGGACGATCCTACTGTGGAAACGTACGATGGATATAGGAGATCTTTTGGAGATGCATGGTATATGGTGCTGCCCGATCCTGTACATCCATCCTTTATGATCTATGCCGAGGGCGCCACAGGCGCCGAAGCCGAACGAATGCTCTCTGCCGCCAGGGAGGAGATAGTGGCGGAGATGCGCAAGAACGTGTAGAAGCAATATGCAGCACTACAATGTCAAAACTGGGCACTGAACAAATCTCGATAGACTCTTGCGTGATCCCCCAATTCGCACTGCTAACAGTTGAGCCTTGTCCGCCCGACAATGGCCAAAACACTTCTTGCGACCTGCTTAGGCAGGACTTTGATTTTCCAAAACTGAGATGACCAGGTCCTCCGTGGAAAACCGTTCGTGGCACATCCTTGTGATGGACACTGAATCGGATTGACTCTCCCAATCCCTGAGAACAGGGGTTTTGGGCTGACTCAACCAAAGTCCATTGCCAACATCAGAGCATGATCGGCGGTCACAGGCCTTTCCGAGCATCCTGTAACGTCACCAAGACTTGCGACATACACTTGCGTAGAGGGAAAGTGTGTGATGGAGGTGGGTTGCGTGGCCAACTTGCACGGGCGCCATATCTGTCTGCTAGGAGGGGATAGCCGCGAACTGAAATTAGTATGCGCCCTCATAGACCGAGGGGCAAGAGTCAGCTGTTATGGCGTGCCAAAAGACGGACTGCATCCTGAAGCAATCGCGGCAGCAAACGCCAAGGAGGCATGTCGCGGAGCAAACGCTATTGTGCTGCCGCTTTCAGGGACAGACTCCAACGGCAATGTAAGGGTTACATCCAGTCCTATCTGTATAACACGGGAACTGCTCTTTGTCTTGAGTCCAAACGCGATCCTGTTTTCAGGAATCGTGCCGCGCTTTCTGGCCACAGAATGTCAGTCTCTGGGGATTCGGACTGTAGAAACCACAGCCAATGACGAGCTCGCAATCCTCAATTCCATTCCGTCTGCAGAGGGCGCCATTCTCATGGCCATGCAGGCCACGCCCTTTACCATCCACAATAGCAACTGCCTCGTGCTCGGGTTGGGGCGTACGGGAATGACTCTTGCCCGCATGCTTCATGGCCTCGGAGCCCATGTATGGGCGGCAGCCCGAAAGGCGGAGGATCGGGCTCGCGCTTTCGAAATGGGGCTTTCGCCCCTCAGCTTCGCGGACCTGCCTTCGTGCCTTCCGCAGATAGATATCGCCTTCAATACCGTGCCCGCTCTTGTTCTAGACAGAAGCCTAGTGTATTCCATGAAAAGGACTGCCGCCATCATAGACCTGGCATCCTCCCCGGGAGGAGTCGACTTCATCGCCGCCTCCGAAAGGGGCATCCATGCAGAGCTCGCCCCCGGGCTTCCGGGAAAGGTGGCGCCTGTCACAGCAGGGCAGATAATCTCGAAAGTGCTCCCGGAGATCATCGCAGCAGAATTCGCTAAAAACAAACCCGATTAGGGATGTTGTGACCATTTCCGAAGACAACAGTCGCATCGATTGGAAGCTTTCAAGGGGGGAGGCATCACGATGAGCGTGACGGTGGCAGTCGCAGGGGGCGGGTGGGCGGGATGCGCAGCTGCAGTCGCTGCAGCGCAGGCAGGCGCAGACGTGGTGCTCATAGAACGCACCAATCTTCTTTTGGGGACCGGCCTCGTAGGCGGAATAATGAACAACAACGGGCGATTCACTGCCGCACGCGAGCTTGTCTCGATGGGAGGAGGCTACCTCCTCGATATCATAGACCAAGCTACACTGCATCGCAGAATCAACTTTCCAGGCCACCTACATGCAAGCCTGTATGATGTAGCAAAGATAGAGTCGCGCGTTCGAGAGGGCTTGGAGAGCCTCGGGATACACGTGATGCTTGAATCTCGCGTCACAGACGTCGAGATGAACGGAAGACGCATAGCACACCTGGTTCTGGCGGACGGAAGCCGTATAGGAGCAGATGCATTCGTGGATGCCACAGGAACAGCTGGACCACAGGGCAACTGCGCCCGGGTCAATGGCAATTGCGTAATGTGCATTCTCAGATGCCCTGCCTTCGGGCCACGGGTCAGCATTGCGGGTAAAGCCGGGGCAAACGAAATCTCAGGAAGCCTTTTCGAGGCCATGAGTGGATCCTGCAAATTGGAAAAGAAGTCGCTATCCGTGTGGCTAGTAAGAAGCCTCGAGGAAAACGGCGTGCTCGTGGTCCCAGTCCCGCGGTACATCGCACGCCTGGACAAGACAGCATCGAAGGCGTGCCAGCAGTATTCGCTCCCAGAATTCTATGACAACCTGGTCGTCCTCGACACTGGGCACGCAAAACTTATGGCGCCCTTCTTCCCCCTCGATTGCCTCAGGAGAATCCCCGGGTTCGAACACGCGGTATTTCATGATCCATACGCAGGGGGACGAGGCAACTCTATAAGATACAACATCATAACCCCTCACGATCAGGCTATGAAAGTGGAGGGCATCGACAACCTCTTCTGCGCCGGAGAGAAGGTAGGCCTATTGGTGGGACACACCGAAGCTCTTTGCACCGGGTCACTTGCCGGCAATAATGCTGTGCGGTCATGCGTAGGGCAGGAATCTCTCGTAATTCCCCAGTCTCTGGCGATAGGAGACTTGATAGCCTTCATAGAGCAATCTCTCCGAACGTCCACGGGGTTCTTGAACAAGTACACCTTTGCCGGAGGCGTCTACTTCAGGCGCATGTACGACTCAGGTCTCTATACGACTGACGTCCGGCGCATCAACCAACGTGTGAAGGCCGCCGGCATGGATGGCGTGTTCAACCGGAAATTGGTCCAAGACAAGCATCGAACAGGGTGGCTGCCCACATAACGCTGAGCGGCCCTCGGGCTTCTAGATGGCCTTGGCATTTGCATTGCAGGCCGCTCAGCCTACACCTGCTACAGATATCTGGAGCTCGTAGCCGGAAACGAATCGATCAGTGCGTGCGAGGCAAGAGAACACTTTATCCGTTGAACCAGCTCTGGCGCTCGAGGCGACCTCTGCCCTTGTTGATCCCGTCAAACTAGTAGCGGGAAGACGTCAGCCCTAATGCGCTATTTGACGCCGTTGCGCTATTTCCATCCCCCGCTGGCGCCTCCGCCGCCCGATTTGCCTCCTCCGAACCCGCCGAATCCGCCTCCGGAGGAACTACCTCCAGAACCTCCAGACGGTCCCTTCCATCCTCCACCAGAGAAGGGTCTAGGAGTAGAAGGAGGCCGATACACGCCACCACCGGATCTGGGCGGTCGCTTACTGCGGTTCTTGCGTGCGCTGGACTTCGCAATCACAAATGCGATTACAATGGCAAAGAAGACTATCGCCGCCAGCGCATCAGGAGAAAGCCCTTTGCTCTCTTCCTCAGCAGGTTCCATTTCTTCGCCAGTAAGCCTGAGAGCGATCGTGTTGATTGCCTCCACGATGCCTGCCGCGGGATCGCCTTCCACAAAATGAGGAACAAGGTTCTCGTCGATCACGCGGCCCAAGAACGAGTCAGGCAGATCGCCTTCGAGGCCATAACCTGTCTCGAACTTAAGCCTTCCCTCGTCCTCTGCTATTAGCAAAAGCAGGCCGTTGTCCTCTTTTGCCTCTCCTATTCCCCATTTCTGAAAGAGTTCAACCGAGTATTCTTCTATCGAGTAGCCTCCCATATCTGGAACGATAACAACTGCAAATTGCACCCCGTTGGCTCTGTTCAGCGCCACGAGTCTTTCCTCGATATCATCCACTTCCGAAGACGTAAGCATCCCGGCCAAGTCATTCATGAGCCGCGGCGGCACCGGTTTTGCAGGAACCTTTGGCTGCCCGCACACAGGAATGGAGCAAGCCAGTATCATGGCAAAGACGCAAACAATTGCCGCCCATGGCCTCACCTGGGATGTGTTCATCGATCGGCCGAATCTGTTGTTACACGCCGTAAGCCTTCTCAGTGTTGTCATTTGCATCCTTCGCTCCGATCTGTTCCCGTCTGGGTCATCCCCGCACATCCTTAGAACTTGACCTCTGGAGCAACCAACGCACCAGCCTGGGCTTCGAACATATCCTTGGGGACAGCGCCGCGCATTCCTGCAACTATCGAGTTGGGGAAAGTGCGGATTTTCACGTTGTATGACTGGACGGAGGTATTGTACCGCTGTCTAGCAACGGCTATTCTGTTTTCGGTGCCGGCGAGCTCGTATGTGAGGTCTCTGAAGGAAGCATCCGCTTTGAGCTCTGGGTAGTTCTCTACCACCACAAGAAGCCTGGAAAGCGCCCCTTCCATGGCATTCACAGCCTCAGCGGTTTCTGTGACTGACTGAGCTCCGCCCAGCTTCGCCCTGGCATCAGCTATTGCCGTAAATACCTCTTCTTCATGTGCAGCATAACCTTTTACCGTTTCCACAAGATTCGGAATAAGGTCATAACGACGCTGAAGCTGATTTTGGACTTCAGCCCAGGATGCGTTTACCTCTTCCTCCGCCCTGACGATCGAGTTTGACACGCTCACAAATCCGATCCCGAGCACGGCCACGATCGCAAGAACTACAATCAAGGTAACATTGCCTGATTTCTTCAATGCAAATTCCCCCCCTCATATTGATAGCAGGCTCGATTAAGATTAGCATGGAATTCTCGGCCGCGCAACTGCCAGCCAATTTGCGTCTTCGAGGCTGATTGCCTCATTAAACTGGCCCTCCACGTCATGAAAGGCTCGCCTTCGATTGCTCTGGTTCACCCTTGGCAGTACCCTTCTCTCTCGAGTAAAAATAGAGTGCCACGATGGTCACGACATAGGGAACCATCTGAGTGAACTGTGGCGGAATCATCGTTCCCTGCAAGCTCAGCCCCAGTCCATCGAAGAATCCAAAGACCAGTGACATAAGGAGAAGTCCCATTGGACGGCCCCTGGTCAGTATTATGACGGCGAGGGCAATCCAACCACGACCATTCGACATGTTTTCAGCAAAAAGCGTGACATAACCTAAGGAGAGATATGCGCCTGCAAGTCCGCAAAGAACTCCCGATGCCATTATGGCCTGAGCCTTGATCCTGTCGGAACTGACTCCTACGGAGTCCACCGCGATCGCATCTTCGCCCACAGCCCTGAGCCTCAATCCGAACCTTGTGTTGAATATATGCCATTCCACAAAAAAGGCAAGGAGAATACCGATATAGACGATGAAGGGATGCCCGCTCAAAATCGGACCTAAACACGGGATTTCGGATACGAGTGGGATATTCCAACGCGGTATCGACTGAATGGCCGGGGACATGAAAGCTCCCTTCACGTGAAAGAGCTGCCTGAGCGAATACGTCGTCCCGCCCAATGCCAGCATGTTTAGGGCGGTCCCGGTAACAAACTCATCAGTTTTCAAAGATACAACGAAGAAGGCAAATATGAGAGCTGCCGCAAGGCCGCCTGCTATCCCAGAAAGAACTCCCACGGCCCATGATCCAGAGGAATAGCTGCCGGCGACGGCCGTAAAGGCCCCGATCAACATCATGCCTTCCATAGCGATGTTGAAGACATCGGCGTAATAAGTGTAGGCGCCCCCAAGGCCCGCAAGGAGGACCGGGGTTGCCGAAAGGATGCTCGACCTTATCATCTCAACCATTAGATGCACGGCGTCCATCCCCCATTCCCTTATCCCTGCCGCGAGCCCTCTTCATCCTCATCTCGGCAGCGATATTGTTCATCAGCATACGAGTCGACTCTCTGCTGGCCACGACAAAGAGCACTACTATCGCCTGAAGCACCAGAGAAAACTCGGAAGGGACAGACGTTTCAAGCTCCATGCCCATTGCGCCTGTCTGAAGCACCGAAAAAAACAGGGCGTACAGACCTGTGGCCAGAATGTTGTTGTTAGCCACTATTGCTATCATAACCCCGTCCCACGCATAGTTAGCGCCGATCCCTTTCACAAACCGATGCTGCATCCCACCCATAATCATGAGCCCGCCTGCGAGCCCAGCCAAGGCTCCGCTGAGAAGCATAGCCCATACATAGGCGGCATCGTTTCGACACCCGCCCGTTCTCGAGAAGATCGGGTTCTGCCCCATCGCTCGCCATTCATAACCGATCTTCGAGCGGTTCCACAGAACAGAGACAACCGCAAAAGCCGCAACCGCCACGAGAAATGCAGAGCCAAAGCCATTCCATATCGGAAGCCATGCCCCGGAATTCGTCATGGGGGTTAGCGGAGAGTACATCTTCGTATCCAGCATAGGACCGGATATTAGATACAATGTGAAATAGTCAGCGATAAAGTTAAGCATCAAAGTAGTGATGAACTCGTCCATGTTGAAACGTCGCCTCAGGCCTGCGGCAATTCCAGACCAACATGCGCCGGCGGCAAGCGCAACCAAAATTGACAGGGGAATCATGATTGCCGCTGGAAGATCCACCGCTATTCCAAAAGCGGTAACTGCCATTGCGCCGATCAAAAACTGACCCGGTTGGCCCAGGTTCACGCAGTTGCTTCCGAACCCCACAGCAGCTGAAAGGCCGGTCAGTATCAGCGGCGTTGCCTTGTCCAGAGTCGAAAAGAATGCAAACCTTGAAAACAGGCTATAGGAAAAGAGCGCCGCATAGCTTTGCAAAGGCGGATACCCTTGGGCCCACAGGATAATGAGGCCTGCCAAAAGGGCAACGACTATTCCAATGATTGCAGGCAGTAACTGCTTCTTCACCTTCCAACCTCCTTCCCGGCGCGCCAGGCCTTCTGAGCTTCTTTCGCCCCGAGCATGTACTCGCCTATCTCCTCGCGGGTGGTCGCCTCCGGGCGAAGCTCGGCAACGATCCTGCCTCTCGCCATCACCAGTATCCTGTCGGACAGGCTGAAAAGCTCGTCGAGATCAGCAGAAATCAACAGACATCCCGCTCCCGCATCGCGCCTGCGCACTACTTCCTGCTGCACGTATTCTATGGAGCCAACATCAAGCCCACGCGTAGGCTGGTCGAGGAGGATGAAATCCGTGTCGAGCATGAACTCCCTGCCGACCACCACTTTCTGCTGATTTCCGCCTGAAAGTGATGAAATGGGCGCATCAAGTTGGGGCGCGAGAACCCCGAAGTCCTCCACCAAGCGAGAAGCAAAGGCACGGCATCGCCCCGAACTGAGCAGGGCTTTCCAGCGATCCTCAATCTCTGGGTTGAGGCGGTGGTGGGTCATGATGGCATTATCCACAAGGCTCATGCTCTGGGCACTTCCCGAGACTTTTCTATCTTGAGGCACATAGCACATGAGCTTGCGCCTCTGCATAACATCTTCATCTGTCACGTCGTGACCTCCTATGAAGACTCTTCCCGACTGGGCCGGCAGGAGGCCCGTAACGAGTTGGACCAACTCGTACTGACCATTCCCCTCGACCCCTGCAATCCCGACTATCTCGCCGCGCCTGACATCGAAAGAGACGTCCTTAAGCCTGGTTGCTCCGTTCGCGTCGATGTATCCTAGGCTCCGCGCTTCAAAGACTACTTCTTCCGGGGAGGCAGGCGTCTTCTTAATGGAGAATACGACATCCCTTCCGACCATGGCGCGCGCAAGCTCCGCCTTGTCCAGCCCACGGTTGTCCACGGTCGTCACCCGTTTACCTTTGCGCATTACGGTGATCCTGTCAGATAATTCAAGCACTTCGTCAAGTTTGTGGCTGATGAAAATGATGGTCTTGCCCGCCTCGTTGAGGCTCTTCAATCTTGTGAAAAGCTCCCCCGCTTCCTGCGGAGTGAGCGCCGCAGTTGGCTCGTCCATGATGAGAACATCAACATCCCTATAGAGGAGCTTCAGTATCTCCACCTTCTGTTGGGCGCCGACTGAAAGATCGCTGATTCGGCTGTCGATGTCTATGTTCAGGCCATACGTGTCAACAAGCTCCTGCACTTTAGGCTTTGCATCATCATGGCGGAGTGTGCCGAACCTCCCTACGGATTCTGCGCCCAAGATCACGTTTTCATACACCGTGTAGGAAGGGATGAGCATGAACTCCTGATGAACCATGCCTATGCCTGCGGCCACGGCTTCCCTAGGCGTAGAGAACCTTGTGCGCCGGCCCCGAAAACTGATCTCACCGCCGCTTGGCGGGGTCATGCCATAGAGCACCTTCATGAGCGTGGATTTGCCGGCCCCATTCTCCCCGATTATGGAATGGATTTCTCCTTCTTCGACAACCAAATCCACGTCATCTAAGGCAATGGTATCGGGGGGATAGATCTTCGTTATGGAGTCCATCTTTATGAATTGGTCCTGCAAGAAGCGATGCACCTCCAAGAAAAGTCTGTGGAACACTGCATCTGAAATAACAAGGGACAGGAAGAGTCGGCAATCAGCCTTCCCTTCCTGCCATACACTGTGTTGAACGCAACCGCTGACAGCACGACCCGGCTAGACGAAGCCGGCGCCCGCATTTGCAGCTTCAATGTGCCACGCAATCATCCGCGATATCTTTCGACCTTGATCGCGCCGCTCTTCACCTTGTTCTCAATATCTATGACCCTCTGAAGGCTCTTTGCAGGGAGTATTCTCCTGGTATGCTCATCGATGGCAAGACCGACTCCGCCTTCCCGCAGCCCGTATTCCAGAACCATACCTGGCTTGTATTTGCCATCCAAAATCGTGCCGTAAACACGATAAATTGACTGGCCCATGTGTTTTAGCATGGAGGTTACCACGTGCCCGGGCTGGATTCCGTTCTGGTTGGAATCGACGCCTATGGCGTATTTGCCTTCTTCTTTTGCGGCCTCAAGCACTCCGGATCCCGTGAGCGCGGCGATCTGGAATATGATGTCAACCTTCTGCGAATAGAGTTGCTTGGCAGCTTGCTTGCCCCTGACAGGGTCATCCCAGGTGCCAGTGAAGATCGCCTTCACTTCAATATCCTTGTCGATATGCTTTGCGCCTTGCTCGTAACCGTACAAAAAACCTCGTATGACCGGATCATCATCGCCGCAGACGGCACCGACGACTTTGTCGCGGTTTACGCCCGGGATGGATGTGTCAGTCGTTACGAGTCCAGCAACGACGCCGGCCATGAAGGCGCCTTCTTCCTCGATAAAATCAACGCTGGTAATGGTCTTCTTCTTGTTTTCAACCACAGTGTCGAGGTTGATCCACTTCTTATCGGGGTATGTGTCGGCGTACTGCATGAGAAGGTCCTCAAATCCATAGGAAACGACGAAGATCACATCTGCCCCCCAAGCGACTGCCGACTGGAGCGCCTGAGGATATGCAACAGGATCAAAGTTGCATTCGATGGTCCTTGTTTCAGCATTGAGCTCCTTTCGGATCCTATCGATACCTTCCTGGCCGGAATCATAGAACGAAAGGTCACCCAGTGCACCATTTATGATGTAGGCAACTTTGTGCTTGGGCGGAGCGGCCAAAGACGAACCTAATGTGAGCGAGAGAATGGCGATGATGGCAAGCGCGAAAGCGACAACACGGTTTTTCATTGCTTCCAATTCACCCTCCATAGAATCTTGACACAGCTTGGCTAAGGCGGCAAGCCCCAAGCCGCGCCATATCAGTTATTATCTAGGTCTGTATTCTCCACTCCCGCGATTACTCCTGTGTACGAAATGCAAGATTGCACAACAAGCCATACTTCGGTGGGCTCTATTCTTCAAAGTCCGCACACTCTTTAAACGTCTTCAATCGGTTTCGGAACGCGTGGAACTGTTAGTCAGTTATGGGCTGTACCGTCTTACGTAGCCTTGAACACAGCTCTACATGTGTTATCACGTGCTCATAGGAGCCCTCGGCAGGCCTGCTTATATCATCATCAACCCACTCGATCAGGACTGATTGACGGTGCTGCCCAATATTTTCCCGGAATTGCGTTATGCCATCCGTCTCCTTGACTTTCCAATCGTCCCCGGGATATAATGAGTCTACCGAACATATGTTCTATAGCCGATCATAAACCCGGAGGCGTATCGTAAATGCGCTCTATCGCTTACATACATATCCCTTTTTTATACGCAACCGCACATGCCAGGCTCGAACCTTCTCTTGGCGGCAAGCCCATCGCTGTCACGAAAAAGAACACGGTTATAGGCGTGTCACCCCAGGCGCTTGCGACTGGAGTAACTCCCGGCACTACGCGAAGGCATGCAAGGCAGGTATGTTCCGAGATCGTGTTCGCAAGCTATGAACAGGATTCATGCTCCGAGCTTGCCAACGGAATATGGGACATCTGCGCCGAGTACACCCCGCTGGTTGAACCCATAGCGCCTGACGGCGCTTTCGCAGATTTCACCGGGTGCGGCGCAGCCCGAACAATCGCCGACGACATCGTGCACAGAGCGGAAAATGAGGCAGGCATCATCGTATCAATAGGCCTTGCAAGCTCCAAATTCGTAGCAAGAGCTGCAACGCCTACGATCCACAATGCGGGAACATGCCGGTGCATACCGCCAGAAGCCCAGCAGCGCTTTCTTGATAAGCTCCCAGTGAGCTCTGTATGGGCTATCCCGTCTCAGGTTGTGGCGCACCTTGAAAAGCTCGGCATAAAAACCCTTGCTCAACTGCGAAAGGTTCCTATGGCTGAACTCACGTTGCAGTTAGGCGAAGCAGGCCTCATGGCCTATCAGCTCAGCTGCGGGATAGATCACTCACGGGTTCAGGCCGCATATCCCGAAGAATCCATAGAGTGCTCCATGTCGTTCGAATCTCCCGTGCAGACCTGGGCCGACATAGTCCAGTGCATCGCAGTTTGCTCATCCAAGATCGCCTCCAAGCTGCGTGACTCCGGAAGAAACGCATCATGGGCAGAGATCTACCTGGAGTTTGCAAGCAGCCATCGCAATGACTACACCAGCGGCAAATACAGACGGCGCTCTTTCCGCTCTCCTACCGATTCTGCATACCAGATCGCCCACGGGCTTGAGCGGATCATCGAAGACCAGGTTTCGATGCCTATCACAGCCATTAACGCGCGCGTCGGCGGGCTTGTCGTTCCCGAAGAGGTGCAGCTTTCCATCTTCAGTTCGGCATCTACTGAACCCGAAAAGGCCCAAATGGACCGGGCCCTCCAGTATGTGCGCGAACGATTCGGAGCAGAAAGCGTAATCACCGCAAACATGCTCGTAGTATCAAGGCGCGATCGGATGCTTGCAGAATCGTTCCTATAAACCCCATATGCACGTGTACGCTTAATAGGTGCCCACAGCTGGCAACCTGTAGTGGTCTACGGCAATATTCTGGGAGTGATGGGGCTTTATGAGTAAACGCATATGGGCGCAAGTTCGTGTGATTGAGGCTCAAAATGGTGCGCCCGCCCAGTTTTACTGGTCTAACAGGTGGAACCGGGTGACCGGCATAGTCGACTCCTGGCGGGAATCGGGAGAATGGTGGGACGGCGAGGAAGAAAAGAATTACTATCTTGTCTCTTTGGCATCAGGCGGATGTTACGAGCTATGCCGCGAAGCGCCCGGCCAGTGGGTGCTTTCACGAGTGCTAGATTAGCCTCCTCGCTGTTGCGATCGGGAGTAGACCGCCGAGAAGATCCATCACATCTTTGACTATGGAGGCAATACCCGTGCAACCCTTCGTCCATCTACACGTTCACTCGCAATACTCCTTTCTGGACGGAGCCGATACTTGCAGCACACTAGTGGCTCGCGCCGCAGAGTGCGGTATGTCTGCAATAGCCATAACCGATCATAACAATGTAAGCGCAGCAGTAGAGTTATCGAAAGCCGCTGCAAAATACGGGATAAAGCCTATACATGGAGTTGAGGTTTCCATGTCAGATGGCTCGCATCTGACTCTTCTGGCCCAAAACCCCGAGGGTTATGCCAACATATGTCGCATGCTCACTGAGGCACATATGTCCTCCCCCCGCCGCGAGCCAAGAACCAACATGGAGACCTTGACAAAGTATACTGAAGGCGTAATGGCTCTGTCAGGATGCAACCGCCGGGGCAAGATTCCATCCCTTGTCACATCCAGCAGGTTTGAGGACGCCAAAGACACAGCAGAAAACCTAACCTCCATATTCGGCAAGGAGAACTTCTATATCGAACTCGAACATTCCCTGACACCTAGAGCATTATCCCTCAATGCCGCTTTGGCAGAGCTTGCGCAAGAGATCGGAGTGGGAACAGTCGCCACAAACAATGTCCATTACGCCAACAAACCTCGTTTTGAAGTGCATGACGCCCTTACATGCGTACGGACGCTCACCACCCTAGATGACATACATCCAGAGCGCCGGATAAACGCGGAGAACTATCTGAAATCAGCTGATGAAATGTCCGAGCTTTTCGCTAAATATCCCGAAGCACTGGCAAACACCAATGAGATCGCTGACAAATGCTCACCCGGGCTCGATTTATCGCTGCGCCTTTTCCCGAAGTATCAGACGCCGAAAGGCCTCTCATCAGCCGAATACCTCGTGCGCCTCACACGGGAAGGCGCAATAGCCCAGTATGGAAAGATCACTCCTGTGATTGAAAACCGCCTAAGTCATGAGCTTAGCATAATCACCGCCCTCGGGTTCGAAGACTACTTCCTCGTGGTGTGGGATATCGCGCAGTGGGCCCAATCGCAAGGAATCCGTTATGCAGGGCGCGGATCTGCGGCTGACTCAGCCGTCGCATACTGCCTGAAGCTGACGAACGTCGACTCCATAGCCCGAGGCCTCCTCTTTGAAAGATTCATGAGCCTGGAGCGCGCCCAAAAGCCCGACATCGACATCGATTTCGAGTCCGAAAGACGCGATGACGTGGCTGATTACATATACCGTAAATACGGCGACGGCCATGTTGCATCGGTCTGCACGTTCAACACATTCCAGGCCCGATCGGCCGTACGCGACTTTGGCAAAGCCCTAGGATTTCCCCCAAACGACATCGATAGGATCGCCAATATCCTCCCCCATGTACCTGCCGATGCCGTGCGCAGTGCCCTCCAGCGCTATCCTGAGGCACGCAGTGAAGAGATACCAAAGTGGCAGTACGAGCTCCTGTTTGAACTATGCGAATCAGTTGCAGGCTTCCCGCGGCACATCGGCACCCACCTGGGCGGCCTTGTGATTTCCGACCAACCGCTCACGTGCGTCACGCCGCTTCAGATGTCAGCCAAAGGCGTAGCTATAACGCAGTTCGATAAGAACGCCATAGAAGATCTCGGCCTTATCAAGCTAGACATTCTCTCCCTGCGCACCCTCTCCGCTGTAGAGCACACTGTCGACATGGTGAGAGCTTCTGGTAAGGGGCATGACGACTTCGACTACAACGGCATCCCATTGGATGACGATGACACTTACAAGATGCTGAACAGCGGTGAAACCATCGGCCTATTCCAACTGGAAAGCCCCGCTCAGCGCGCGCTCCAGACACGACTTGGAGCCGACAACATAGAAGACATAGTAGCCAGCGTCGCCCTTATCCGCCCAGGCCCTATCCAAGGCAACATGGTAGAACCATTCATCGCGCGGCGCAGCGGCGCCGAGGAAATCGCCTACATCCACCCCAAACTTGAACCAATTCTGAAGAAGACTTACGGGGTAGTCCTCTATCAGGAGCAGGTGATCGAGATCGCCACAACGATAGCCGGTTTCACCCCCGGCGAAGCCGACAGGCTCCGGAAAGCAATGACGCATTTCCGTTCCATGAGGGAAATGGAGGATATAGGCCGCAACTTTGTGGCGAAAGCCGTTGCAAATGGAGTCTCACCTGATGTAGCTGAGACGATATTCTCTTACATATTAGGTTACGCAGGCTATGGTTTCTGCGAGGCGCACGCCGCAGCCTTCGCCGACACTGCTTACAAAACCGCATACCTTGCGCGCCACTACCCATCCGAATTTTATGCTGCACTTCTCAGCGCACAGCCAATGGGCTTCTATCCTGCCCGAACCCTGTTGGTAGAAGCAAAGCGACGCGGGGTAGAAGCGCTTCCCCTTGATATAAACCACAGTAAGGAGAAGTATTCTGTGGAAGGCACAGCTTTGCGGGTAGGGTTCATGCAGGTATCCGGCATCTCCTCCGACCTGATCCATGAGATCCTACATGCTCGTCAGGATGACGGGCCATTCATGTCAGCCCTGGATTTCCTATGCCGAATCAAGGCAAACAAGACCGTCGTCGAAAACCTGGTTCTTGCCGGAGCCTTCGATTCGACTGACCCGAATCGCAAAGCCCTCTTTTGGAACCTCGGTCGCCTTGCGGAAGTCGCTGCCTCCCATCGCACAGCCATAGATGCCAAGAAGACTTCCGGGCAAGCAAGTCTGCTGGACATCAAACAAACCAGCGCCGAAGTGCGCAAGGCGATCCCCAGCCCATACCATTCTTCCGACGTCTCTGATGCCTTCCGGCTACCTGCCGCCCCTCAGGCCTACTCAGGCTATTCAGTTGTCAATCTCCCTGATTTCTCCGATTGGGAGAAGTTCAAGCATGAAACATCGGTACTCGGCTTTTGCGCATCTCGCCATGCCATGGAGTTCTTCCGCCCTGCGCTCATGCGCGAAGGGGTTTGGGATTCGCGCAAGATCTCATCAGCAGATCAAGGGCAAATCGTGCGCGTGGCAGGGCTTGTAGTCCGCCCGCACAGGCCACCTACGAAAAGCGGCAAAACCGTTGTCTTCCTCTCGCTCGAAGATGAATACGGGCTCACAGATGTCACAGTCTTTGATGATGTATACCAGAGGCAAGGCGCCGCAATATTCAAAAGCCCTGCACTAATCGTCACGGGAACGATCTCGCGCCGGGGCAATGGGGTTTCAGTCATAGCTAAGTCCATAGAAAGTCTCGGGGAGAAATGCAACCGCTAGTAGGCAAGCTGAGTAACTTGCGAGAAGCGTCTTATAGATTAGGCGGACAAAGTCTGAACTGTAGGTAATACGGACTCGAGGATCGCGCAAGAGCTTATCACGACATTCGACGTATGCTGCATGAAAACGAAGCAGCGTAATGGAAAGCCCTGAGCTACTTCCGCCGCCTGAGGCCACAGCCCAATGCTAAGGGCGAGAATTTGAGGATGATCGAATAACCCATATTGGGCATTCCGCACTAAGAACGTGAAGAGAAACGAGCATGCAGCTGCGTCCAACCCCATGCACAGCTGCTCAGCCACATATCTTGCAGCTTTTCCCGGTAGGCCTGCGGCGTGGCCAAAACGGCGCTACCGTCCCCATCCTCACCCTCATCCCGATCCACATTACTCTACTACTCTTCTCCCGTCCCGTCCTCCCCGCCCAAACCCTCTCCCTCCTTCACATCAGCAAACCCTACGACCTCCTCCCCCACCTCAGGGTTGAAGTCGCCCGCAAGCAAGTCCATCATCCTAGCTTCAAACAGATCCAGTTCCGACGACGGAACCATAACCGTCATCGCAACCCGATCCGCATATTCCACATCATCCATCTCATACCCGGCTTCCGCCAAGTAATTCTGGACTATGCCCAAAGCCACGTAGTCTATGACGAACCGAACCTTCTGTAAAAGCCTGACCCTTACGATGCCGGCTGCATGCAACCCATCCCTAGCGGCGGACGAATAAGCCCTCACAAGCCCGCCCGCCCCGAGAAGCGTGCCGCCGAAATAGCGGGTTACAACGACTGCGCAGTACTTTATCTTCTCTCGCCGGATGACCTCCAACACGGGCCTCCCGGCCGTTCCGGCAGGCTCGCCATCATCGCTCGACCGAACCACCTCGTCGTTCTCTCCGACAGTAAAGGCGTATACATTGTGAGTGGCATCCCAAAACTCCTTACGGATCGAATCTATAAAGTCTCGGGCCGCGTCCTCGCTGTCCACAGGACGTGCCGTAGCGATGAACCTGCTTTTTTTTACGATTAGCTCCGCTCGGCCCTCATCCCGAAGGGCAAGATACTCACGTGCCATCATCACCACTCCTTCGACCAGATAAAAGGGAATCGAGCTCGGCAGTAGAAGTAATCATCTGCAACCGGAGCTCATCAGAGCTTGAGGAGGCGAATTCTTCAGGTGCCTACAACAAGGTTATACTATGATGATCCTTATCTTAGCGATTTCCAATGCAATATCCTCCGCTGCGAGCCCTCAACTCGCAATTCCTCCCCCACCCCTCTGTATGAGGCAGTCACCGACGTCACCGCATTCTACCCCAACTCCGGCGGACAACCCTCAGACCGCGGGATCCTGGCCGGCGCCGACGTAGTCGATGTAGTGGAGCGGGACGGAGAGATAATTCACCTCACAGTTGGATCAGTACCACTCGGCCTCGCAGACGGGCGAGTGGACATCGAGCGCAGGTTCGATCACATGCAGCAACATACAGGCCAGCACATTCTCTCGGCAGCATTCGCCAACCTGTTTGGCCTCGATACCGTCGGATTTCACCTCGGCGACGAGACCGCAACTATAGACCTTCCCATATGCGAAATCAGCAATGATCAGGCAGCTGCAGCTGAAATGCTCGCATGCGAGGTGGTGTTCCAAAACAGGCCAGTCACGACCACGTTCCGAAAGCCCTGCGATGTAGATGAATCATACCTCCGCAAACTTCCCAATAACGCCGAGAGCATTCGACTCGTCGAGATCGACGGTTTTGATATCAATGCGTGTTGCGGCACGCACGTCCGGGCCACCGGCGAGGTCGGTCTGATAAAGATAATCGGCATCGAACGCATTCGAAGCGTTACCCGTGTCGAGTTCGTCTGCGGCCGGAGAGCCCTGGCCGACTACCGCTGGAAAAATGATGTGGTGCACCTCGCCGCATCTCAGCTTTCAATTCACGGAAAAGAACTGCCAGAGGCGATGCTCCGCCTCCAAAACCAGATCCGCCAAGGGCGACGAGGTCTAGAAGAGGCCCTAGATAGGCTCCGCGACTATGAAGCGGAAGAGATATACTCCGCCGCCGTGCCTCTGAACCCATCTGGCGTGAGAGTGATCGCGCTCATAAGCCAGAAACAGGACATTGAATCCGTCCGGGCGGTAGCGCAGAAGATCTCCTGCAAGCCGAAAGTCGCCGCCTTCTTGGGCTGTGTCAATGGGGAGTCAGCCAATTTGGT
>Ga0116188_1000725_pt1 | contig 31288 bp, 30 predicted proteins | sample AD_JPNTR2_MetaG_FD_89807 | JGI IMG/M metagenome (GOLD analysis project Ga0116188, IMG submission 89807) | Active sludge microbial communities of municipal wastewater-treating anaerobic digesters from Japan - AD_JPNTR2_MetaG | ecosystem: Engineered > Bioreactor > Anaerobic > Digestate | place...
ATTCGAGCGTTCTTACAAAAAACTGCAAAAGAAGGGGATGCAGGACGTTACTGCGATCGATATACATGCCCTGTACCCGGACTGTAAACAGCCACTGGTTGGCTGGAAGATAGCGGGCTCTGTAGACCGTGAAGGTGGGACAGTGGTGTTTGGGTTTGACGAGACAGTGCGGGGCTACGACTCAGAGTTCCTTGACGAGTTAGCGGTGCTCTTCCGTCGCTGCTTTCCTTTCAAATACGGGATTGCGTACAGACGCCACTTGGAGAGAGGTCCGGTCCTCTTCGCCTACGGTATGACGAGCGGGTTAGGGTACTCGGAAGAGGAAAGACGCGAGGCGGAGGAGATCTCGAGGTGGTTCAACGATGATATTGACAAGCGGTCCTTCCTGAGCGGTTCTTTGCGGGATGTTTTTCCGCAAAACTGGCTGACTGACCTTCATCTCAGTGTTCAAGTTGGTTCACTAAATCTGCTCGACTGGATTGCGACCTCGCCGTCGAGGGGTTGTCTCAGACAGCTCGAGAGTGACCTGTGGTCTTGGCTTGTCGAACCATCGCAAACAGAAGCAGTGAGACAGACTCTCGCCGAGCACGGGCTTCTTGTCTGTTTGCCAAAGGGAGATGGTTCCGTCGAAAAATGATCCTTGACCTGCGAGACGTGAGCAAATGGATCCTTACAGGCAAGTGAAGAGCCGAAAAAAGGCGATGGCATAGACCGACGGAACTGACTATCCGATATTAGATGTGACGATTCAGACTGCCATGCTGAAAGCAGGCAAAAAGAACCCGCTTGGACAAACTACCCCCTTTCGATTCGGTAGGGAGACTAGCTTGTCCAGATGGTAAATGTCTTGGCTGTTCCCGAAGGCAGGAGTCGTGCGCCTGGTCTTCAAGATTGCAATCGTGTCAAGCATCCCGCGGTGATCGGTCCCCCGTGGCGCTGAGGCACCCGGTTTGCTATGAATGCTGAGCGATACGAGATTCTTTCGGTTGCCCAATTGAGGGAAAAGTACGATCTGGTCGGAGACAAGCGTCCGGAGATTCATCTCAATCCGGCAAAAGTCCCCGAAGGACTGCGTCACTTGATCCCTTACGCCGAATTGTGGGGGAGTAGGCGACGACCTGATTCGCGATGACATGTTGAGGAAGGCGCCTCCCGAGTCCATAAGAGAGCTGAAGCGGTTAATTGAGAGTCATGAAGACCTGATTGACGCGTGGCTAGCCGGACCGGAAGCCAATGACCCGAACCCATCGCCGGAGTACCTTGCCTTCTCCGCGATGCGGATGGCAGCGGATTTTGCTCTTTAGCATACCCTTTATCGCGTCCAAATTAAGTACACCTTCTCAGAATAGATTGGACGTACCGGCAATTCGGCCGCCCTCTTGGATTACCAAGCACCGGTTCAAAACGTGAAACGATGCCACAATTCAACTTCTGGGCTAGCTGGGAAGATTCGTGGAGTATTCTGCGGGGTTTCGTTGAAGGACGAGACGTTCTTCTGATTCCAGACAGATGGTACGAAACGCCGGAGGCAGAAGTCTTCAGAAGTGTCACTGAGGAGGTGAAAAACTTGCTTTCCAATCGGCGCAGGCTGTACATCTTCTCCGCGGACGCTGAGCTAAGGGCACGATATTTTGAACGCCAAGAAATCGGGCCTCGACGAGGAATGTACCGATTTCACGCGGCTCTTGGCGAATCACTCGACCTGACGCTGCCCGCCTGCTACCAGGAAGGATCCGTTACTCGACTGGCTAGCGGAATTCTAACTTATCCTGGCGAGGTATTCGATTGGAGAAGCGAACAGTGGAGAAAACCGCGAGAGGAACTTCGGAATCTCTACACCCAAATGTGTGCGGTCATTAAAAGTTATTGCTTGCGCCGCCGAGTCGGACAGCATTCGATTTTTGTCGGCCAGAACGCCGTGCGCCTTGTGGAAGCTAGACAGGCCACATTACGTGCCTTCGGTTTGGATTTTTCTTCGTTTGAGGAGTGAGAGACGCGTTTACTCTAAAACTGAACAGAAGTTCGGCTAAATGAAACGGTTCTTGCTTGACACTTGGGACGTGTCCCGTCGCGAGGTACAGAAGCACGGTTACTCCGCCGTCCTTCCCGTGGGTTCTTTCGATCTCGGCGACTTGCCTCGTTGTCCCCTCTGCGGGAGGGGAGTGTGGGCCAAGGTGGTGTTGGAAGCAAAGAAGATCAAATTTACGGGTAAACGGATCGGCGACATCGCGTACGGTTTTTCGGCCTGCTACATAGTCAGTAATCGATTCCGATTGGCCTGGATTGAGGCCGACTTAAAGGGCCTTACCTTTTCTGATACGCCTGTACGTTGCTCTTTCAGGAAAGGGGCTGTTTTCCTTTCGGGAACGGATGAGTTCTTCTTTGCCTATCCAGAGCCGCGAATCGCGAGATTGGCATCCGAGGCAGGTGCGGTCTTTGGTGTATTCCCCCGGTGTAAGCTTTGCGACAGCGGCGAGGTTATTTCGCTTGAGAGACTCGCGTTTGAACCAGTGGGGCTGGAAGACACCGATTTCTGCCTTCCGAGTTGTCTGACCGGGTGGACACTTGTCAGCGAGCGGTTCGTCGAGCTGGTTTACTTTCGACGTCTGCTTAATTTTCAGTTCATAGAAGGGTTCATCTGGGACGAGAGACGAAACCTGATCAGACTCCGTTGCCTGGTTCAGGATGAAAAGGGCCGCTTTACCCGGCATGAATGCTGGAGTTATCAGTGAATGAACAAATGAGACTGAGATGATGAGTCATTTTGAGCAGATAAAGCAGAGAATTGAGGGAGCAGACAGGTTGACCAAGTTGTCAGAGATGGAAGCGCAGGTGCTGCGCGCGGAGTACCCGGGCGTTCCGGAGGACTATCTAGAGTTCTTAATGGACGTTGGCTACGGTGATTTAGGGTCACTACAGCTCTACAGCGGGCTGATTTCGCCTTGGCAGGTGTACCCGCGTGGCAGCTCTTCCCTTGCCACCGTACTGCTGTTTGGTGACGACTTTCAAGGCTACTGCTTCGGCTTTGATCTGGCTGACTCCTATCGTGTCGTAGAAGTCGATCCGCGTGGAAACGTACACCGAACTGTCGAACCACGCTTCACAGAACTGCTCCGTAGATACTTTGGGTATGAGCGAGGCAGCGAGTGACTTGCCAGTGGTCCGTAATTGACCAAGGTCAAATCCACCGCCAGTTTTACGTCTGGGATCGCACTTGTCATCACTTCAGATGGGAGCCAGCGGACCGCGACGATTTCCGCGGTTCGGCGCCTAACCGGCTCCCCCTTACGCGAGATAATAAAGGCCCTTGACACGGGACAGCCGGTTTTTGAGGCTGTTCTTTTCTGCACAGGATCGCTCCCGAAAAAGAACAGGAATGCGTTCAGGTTCAGCGCTAGAACAATATCTGGCCATCCTTGATGAGCTTACTGGGCAGCAGCCGAAGCAGATTTACCAGATCATCGGGCGTGAGGATCCCCCTCAACTCATAGTCTTCAGCTATGCCAACATCCCGGAAGAGGATCAACAAACTGCCTTCACGTTTGGTCTATCGAGCATCGAGAAGGCTGAATGGAAACTAGGTCGACCAGAGCTGGTCATCTCCGTAAAATCCCTAGATCCCTCGTGGCCTCTCGCTTTGGGGGACATTGCAGCACGCTGCAGGAATGAGCTGCTTTTTGAGTGTGGGACGATCCTGGATTTTGGCGGCCGGTATCCAGTGAATCCCTTATGAGTTGCTTTCTAATCTTTACCAACTCGCTTCTCGACAAAGATGACTCAACGATGCACCTGTCGGACAGAACAATTCATCTGGTCCAACTGTATCCGATCCACCGAGAAGAAGGGCACACTATAGAGGTTCTGGGTATGGACCGTTTCTTCTTCGACATGGGCATTGACTTTCACGACGTAAATCGAGCCCCAGTAGTACTGAAACAATGACCGCGGTAAAGGCGAGGAAGTTCTCACCAGAATTCGCGGTTAGGGTGACCTGAATTCCCATTAATTCTCTGTTCATGGATGGGTTCACTAGAGACGAGAGTCAGAACCTGATAAGACTCCGCTGTCTCGTTCAGGGCAAACATTTCGCCATTGACTTCGCCAAGCGCAAGAACGGGCAATGTCAAATTCTGATGCTTGAGCCAGGCACGGGTGGCGATTCCGGATCACATGGCACTTAAAGGTTCTTTCACGCCGGTTTGGGTGGCGTGCGTGATATGTCGGCCGGTGGACCACCGGCGCAAGGTGTCCGCCGTTTCCGACTTCGAGTCACATCGTTGCATAGACCGCGGAGCAAACGTATGGAGAAAAGGTCAGCAGTACCTTACACAATTCTTGCCGTCCTGATCGTTGTTTTTAACTTCTTGGTTGCGTTGCCCAACTTCCTCCAGAAGAAGGAGTTTAGTTCTCAGGAAGAAGTGATTAGCTACACCCTCGGTCGAACCGTGCTGTTTCCCCTTATCGTAGCTGGTCTCCTACAGGCTTGGCCTGCAACGAGGAACGTGCGTTCATTCATGAAGATCGTTTTCTGGGTATCAGTCGTCATTCTCCTGACAATAGGGCGATAACAGCGGCCAGCGTTGCTCCAGATGACAGCCAGGGACCGCACAGATTAGTACGAATTCTGGGAACAGCCTGGTACTCATTTATCGATGAGATCCGAAGAATAGGGTTCGTGACAAGTGCATTTCTGATGGGGAAAGGGGAACGCTGGCTAGGAATTATAACCAACCGGGTCCTGTACACGGGCTACCGGAGAGGCGACGAGACAGGACTGGACTACGCCCTGGCCCGCTACTACGACCACCGCTTCGGCCGCCTCCTTCAACAAGACCCCCTGCCTGACATCGTCGAGGAAGCGCGGCAGGAGGCCGTGGCCGCTTTCACTCACGAGAGACTTTCGCGGGTCCCGGACTCTTGGGGTAACGGTGAATTTTTCAGCCGCCTTACCAAATGACTTCCGATGAATCCACCCGCCACACACTAGAGCCTTCTTCATAGCGACCTTCACTTTAAGAATACCGGCCCGTCAATCTTCGGTCGAGAGAACCCGACCGGCGTCGCAGCGGGGAGTCACTTCCGAAGTGGCAAAGTGGCACCTGATTGTGGTCGAGTCGAAGTCTGTAGTCCGACTTTGGCCAAGCAGTAGATCGTTGCCACGGCGAGAACTGACTTGTCGTGAACGCGGGTATCGCTCTAAATCGTTGGCAAAAGGTCTCTTCCGGTTCTAATTCTTAGTCAGCGTCCCCATTAGCTACACCCATTAGCTACACTCCTAAATTCATTACACGCTGTATCGTCGGTCAGACGCTTGGCGCTACTCTCCGTGAGAAACAGGAGGCTCTCCGACAGGCTCATTATTCCGAGGCACCCGGTAAGGGGCGGACAGCCCTCGAGGATCCGGAGGCATACGATGTCCAGGCTTTGAGTAAGTCGCAGCGCGAAGCCCTGGTCCGATTCTGGGAAGCCTGGCAGGCCCAACTGGAGGATGTCAAAGTCGTCGACCCGGCCTGTGGGAGCGGCGCGTTCCTGATTGAGGCCTTCGATCATTTATTGACGCACTACCAGCTTTGCAATGCCCGTTTGGCGGACCTCCGCGGCCCGCGCCTTTTCGACCCGGACCGGACGATTCTCGAAAAGAACCTGTATGGGGTGGATCTGAACGAGGAAGCGGTCGAAATCTGTCGCCTCAGTCTCTGGATCAAGACGGCTCAGAAGGGCAAGGTTCTCACAACTCTCGATCACAACATCCGCTGCGGCAACAGTCTGATTGATGACACAGCCGTTGATCCAAAGGCATTCAGTTGGTTATCCGCTTTCCCGGAGATCTTCTCTGCGCGGGGCTTCGACGTGGTGATCGGGAACCCGCCCTACGTCCGGCAGGAGCTCCTCTCGGCAATCAAGCCCTACCTTCAGGCGCAGTACCGAAGCTTTCACGGTATGGCTGACCTGTACGTCTACTTCTACGAGCTGGGTCTCGAGAAGTTGTTGAAACCTGGCGGCCGGCTTTCCTTGATTGTCACGAACAAATGGCTCAGGGCTGGGTACGCCGAACCGCTCCGTCGTATGTTCTCCGAACGGGCATGGGTGGAATCGATCGTCGACTTCGGGCACGCCAAACAGATTTTCGAGGACGCTGACGTTTTTCCCTGCATCATCGTGGTCCGTCGCCCGGCTGATGTATTCCCGCCCGAAGACACTCGAGTCTGTGTTATTCCGCGGGAGCAACTTCGGATCCACGACTTATCAGAGCAGATCCGTGCAGAGGGCTTCAATGTGCTGCGAACGAGTCTCGGATCCGAGCCATGGGAAATGGAGCCGCCTGAGGTAGCAGCGCTTCTCGAGAAGATCCGCGAACGGGGTGTGCCTCTAAGGGAATACGCCACGGTGAAGCCTTACCGCGGTATTCTAACCGGCTTCAACGAGGCCTTCCTCATCGACACGAAGACACGGGATCGCCTGATTGCCGACGACCCGAAATGCGCGGAAATCATCAAGCCTTACCTGCGCGGTAAGATATCGAGCGGTGGAGCCCGGCCTGGGCGGGCCTCTGGATGATCGTGCTGCAGTCGAGCGAAAACCGACCTTGGCCGTGGGCTGAGCGAGGCGACCAGGCGGAGGAGGTTTTCCGTCGGGAATACTCCAGCCTCTTTGGGCACTTGAAGCCGTTTGAATCCCAGCTACGCAAACGGCAGGACAAGGGGAGACACTGGTGGGAACTTCGTTCCTGCGCTTACTACCAGGCGTTCATCCAGCCAAAGATCGTCTACCAGGAAATTCAGTTTCATCCCTGCTACGCGCTCGACGACGCTGGTAGGTTCGCCAACAACAAGGTGTTCCTCCTGTCTCGGAATGACCGATTTCTTCTGGCGGTCCTGAATTCTTCCCTGATTTGGTGGCACAACTGGCGATACTTGCCGCACATGAAGGACGAAGCTCTTTCCCCTGCCGCTTTTCGGATGGAGAACCTGCCGATTGCCGCGCCATCAGATCAGCATCGAGAACAACTCGGGGACCTGTCAGCGAAGGCTATGAATATCGCGACCGTCAGAAGGCACGCGGTCTCCGACTTGCTTGACTGGCTGCGACTCGAACACGGTGTCGAAACACCGACGTTACGCCTTCAGGATCCTTCCGATCTCACGTCGGATGATTTCCTTGCCGAGATCAAGAAGTCCCTGGGTAAAGGAAGACATCTGAGTCCATCCGCTGTTCGGAGCCTGCGTCAGGCTTACGACGACCTGGTGTCGCCCGTGCGAAACTGCACAGCCCGACTGGGTGAAATTGAACGGCGAATCAGCGACCTCGTGAACGCGGTTTACGGATTAACCCCGGAAGAAGTGACGTTGATGTGGCAGACTGCTCCACCCCGTATGCCGCACGTCTCCGAATAGGCGGTCCGCTTATCCGGGGCAGCGGTTGACTCAGTGGCTGCACCGCCCTCTATTGCACACCTCGACAGATGCCCTGCAAAGCTCTCAAGCACGGTAGCGTGGCGTTTTCGTTTGCTTCTTATGTTGCGTTTATTTCGAATATCCGATAGAATGATCTCAAGTAGTTTTGCCAAGAGAGGCGATTATGGCAGGAATGACAATAACTGAACCGGTTGCCCCGACCGAGGAAGAGTCCAAGCTAGCGCGTGAATCGAGCCGCAGACTTGCACGCTACCGTCGGCACGATTTGCGCGTTCAGATTGCAGAGGGGGGCGAAACGATTGTTCTGCCGAGGTCCGCTGTGCGCCTTCTGATTGATCTTCTATCGGAAATGGCCTCCGGCAACGCGGTTACGCTTATTCCAGTCCACGCGGAATTGACCACCCAGCAAGCCGCCGATCTGTTGGGTGTCTCCCGACCATTCCTTATTAAGCAGATAGAGGAGCGCCGGATTCCGTGCCGTAAGGTCGGCACCCACCGACGCGTCCTTTTCAAAGACGTAATCGCTTATAAGCAGCGAATGGAATCAGACCGTCTTAAAGCACTCGACGAGGTGGCCGCCCAAGCGCAAGACCTGGATATGGGCTATTGAGATGGCGACCTTCACGGTATTGTACGACGCCTGCGTGCTTTACCCAGCTCCGCTTCGAGATCTCCTGATGCATCTAGCGCTGACCGGCCTGTTTCGCGCCCGGTGGACGGACCGTATCCATGAAGAATGGATCACTAACCTGCCTGAGAAGCGGCCTGACCTTACTCGAGAACAGCTTGACAGGACCAAGAACCTCATGAATGCTCATGTTCTCGACTGCCTGGTAACCGGCTATGAAGCTCTGGTCGGGGGGCTCGAACTCCCGGATCCCGGTGACCGCCATGTCTTGGCGGCTGCGATCAGGGCCGGAGCAGATCTGATTGTCACGTGCAACACCGATGACTTCCCTGTCGACTGCCTCGAACCATACGGTATCGAGACCCAACACCCGGATGATTTCCTGACTCACTTGCTGGATCTCTCCCCGGGTGCCGTTTGCGGCGCGGCAAAACGTCACCGGGAAAGCCTTCGTAAACCGCCGAAGAGTGTCGAAGAGTACTTGGACACTCTGGCTCGACAGCAGCTTCCGCAGACAGTCGCCCGGTTTAGAGAATTTGCGCAGCTGCTCTAAATACATGGGAGACGTCGACGTCCCTTCCTTTACCTCACAGCGATTCCATCTTCTGTTGCCACATGGCCAGCCCGCCGAAGAACACTCTGACCTGTTGGGCAAAGGGAAGGCGCCGAATTTCACTCAAGTCCAGTTTAGAGCTGTGGGGGTTGTAGTCGACCAGAACCAGGATGAATTGGAACCGCGAGAAGTCTTTTGAAATGGTTAGAGTTTTCATCGCTTCAAGACGTTCCGGCTTCTGGTCATAGAGCCCCAATTCAAGTTTCTGACGAAAGATCGTTTGATGCTCTTCCGCGATCTCCCCCGCAATCGGCTCCAGCGCTTGGTAGTACCGGGTCAATTGATCGTGCACCTTCTTGATGTCCTGATTGAGAGCGAACTTCACCTCGATCAAGCATAGGTCGACTTCCTGGTTCTTGCAGCGGCGACTTCGATCCCAGCAGATGCCGGTGAGATCGAACCGCGCATCGCGCCTGGTGTATTGCCTGTCGATAATGAAGTATTCCGTGTTGTTCCGCGGTTCGAAATTGTTGGCCCGAATGATCATCTGCTCGTACTCGATCTCGAGTGAGCTCTTGCCGTGGTTTATCAGATTCTGCTTGAGTTGGGGTATGTTGCCCAGGAAAGCGTCAGTAGTGCACACGTCCACCAGGTACGGCGGGAGATTAAGCCCCTTTGAGAAGACCGGGTGGACCTCGACTTTGTATTTGCTTGACGGACATACCTCGTTGAGCTTAAGAAGCGAATTCCCTTTGAAGTAGATATTCAGGTAACCGTCGCGAATCTCGAGATTCAAATCGTGATCCCGTTTTGACTGCAGCTGGGATGCCGGCAAGAAAACCCGACTTGAGGCAGTTCATGAAGACATCTGAGAGTTTGTGCATCTTGATTCTCCAGGTAAAGTGCGCACCGGAGGATATCAGCTGAGGATGACTCGCCCAAGCAAAACCGGTCGGCGGACAGCTCAAGGAGTCAATGCGCGTACAATCGGCCTAAATTCTTCGCTGTCTCCCTTACTCTATTGACAAGCCAATCCGGAGCGAGGACTTTAGCGCAATCGCCGAAGGACAGAACAAAGCGAAGCACTTCGGGTTCAAACGCCGACGAGAATGTGGGTCGTATTCGGTCTGTCGCAAGCTGCTTGATCTTCTGGTCCGTGCTCCACACGCGTTCCGCGACATATTCGGCCGCCCAGTCCCAAAACTCGACTTCGACCGTGAATGGCTGCCCTTTGATCAGTCCGAACGTCCTGCCGAACGATTTCTCAAAGTCAAACGCTTTGGGTCTCTCGAAAAGCGTGTCTGTCAGTTCGATGTCCCGGATCCGGTGAACGGCGAGGATCGGGTCGAAATCCGACTCACGATACCGCTTGCCGGGCTTTTTCGCCATCCGAGCAAGCAGGTAGACGGAATCCGCGTAGGCGAAGAGTTTGAGCGGCTTGACGTAGAACGGCTTGGGGCGATCGGCGAGAACGGCCCGATAGGTCACCCGGCAGACTCTCTTCTTCTCCATCCCCTTGATCAACGTCCTGATCGTCTTCTCATGCGGGGTGAAGTCAATTGTCCCTGTCCGCAGCGCAGCAAACTGCCCCCACTCTGCCCCGCTGCCGTCCCCCTTCACCAAGGCCCTGCTTTTCACAAGTCCCTGCTCGGCCTCAGCAAAAAGACCGGAGCCGAGGAGGTGACGCGCAAATACGCCGCACATTTCGAGAAGCCGCCATTCCTCGTCAGTCATGGGCAGCGCCCCACTGACGCGCTCTGCCCGAATTCGATAGTACTTCTGGCGACCCGAGGTTTCCTCTTCAACCGGAACGCCGACGCTGGACCCGACGTCCCTTATCAGCCGCAATACACTCTGCTTTGAACAGTTCAGCTTTTCGGCCAGCTCGCCGAGCGAATAACGTCGCTGCGAGAAGAAGAGTAGCGCAAATAGCCGAATCAGCTTCTGACCGTAGTTCTGATCGGGGTCACGTCTGGGCTGCATATCTCCTCCGGGATTTCGCGAACATCGTTCCGCGGTACGGAACGATCCGATGATACTTCTAGGCTCTGTCGCTATTTGGGTCAAGATCCAGTCGCAAAGCCGGTCCTGTGTCAGGTTTTCGGTCTGATAGATGTTAGAAAGGGAATTTAGGCTCGCCGGGCCGACCAGCGGGGCGCTATCGTAGCGGCTGAAGGCGAGGTTCAGCGGAGGGAAGCAGAATGTTACCGGGAGAGACCTTCGGGCGGAATCTGATCAGGGAGGTGCGACGAGAAGGCCGGCCGGCTCGGCTGTCAAAGTCGCGCTTCATGCTTGGGCTGCGCTGCCCACTTGCACTCTATCTTCACTGCTATGCCCCGGAATTGGCGGACGTCGACGAGGGACAGCAGGCGATTTTGGACCAGGGCCAGCTGGTCGGTGCCCTCGCCCGCAATCGCTTCCCGGGCGGTTTGCTGATCGCCCAAGATTACACCCGCCAAAGAGAGGCCGAGGAGAAGACCAGGCAGGTGCTGGCTGATCCGACCATCGCGGCTGTCTTCGAAGCGGCCTTCACGTTCGAGGACATCCGCATCCGGGTCGATGTCCTCAGGCGCCTGCCCGGCAATCGCTGGGCGCTGATCGAGGTAAAGTCTTCGAACGCCGTCAAGGACTACCATGTCCCTGATTTGGCGATTCAGAAATACGTGCTTGAGGGCCGCGGCCTGGCAATCAGTGAAGTGGCTCTCATGCACCTCAACCGGGATTATGTCTATGACGGCCTTTCCTACGATTTGGGATGCCTCTTCGTTATCGAGGATCTCGGGCCATCCGTCGCCGAGTTCGAGAAGACTCTGCCGGAACACCTCAAAAGGTTGAGGGAAGTTGTCCGCCTGGAGGTTGCCCCTCCAATTGAACCTGGCGTCTGTTGCGGAAAGCCATTCGCCTGTGCGTTCTCCGATCTCTGCGCCCCCGCTCATCCCGATGGTTGGGTTGGTCAATTGCCGCATCTTCGCGGGTGGCGCGCCGACCTTCTCGAAGAGCAGAACATTCAGTCGATTTACGAAATTCCCGAGGACTTCCCCTTGACGGACAATCAGCGCCGCATCTGCGACTGCGTCCAGTCAGGCGAGCCTTACTTCGAAGCGGAGCTCGCTCCGACCTTAGGCGGCCTGCGATACCCGCTCTGCTTCATCGACTTTGAGACAGTGTTTCCGGCGCTGCCTCGCTTCCGAGGGATGCGCCCGTATGATCAAATTCCGTTTCAGTGGTCCCTGCACATGCAGAGGCAGCCTGACGGTCCTCTTGAGCACTACCAGTTTCTGGCTGAGGACTCGTCCGATCCTCGCGAGGCTTTTCTCACCTCGCTGCTGAAGGTCCTTGAAACAGTCGATGGGCACATTCTGGTCTACAACCAGGGGTTTGAAGGACCGCGACTCAAGGATCTCGCCGCCTGGTTCCCGGAGTACGTCTTGCGGCTCGAGGCTGTATCCGGCCGTTTGGTTGACCTCCTCCAGATCGTTCGGAAGTATGTCTACCACCCGAATTTCCTGGGTAGCTTCTCAATTAAGTCTGTCCTGCCGGCGCTTGTCCCTGGGATGACATATGAAGGGATGGAAGTCGCCGAGGGAGGGCAGGCCGGCGTCGCGTACGAAAGGCTGATCTCCGGCACATTGTCAGCCGAGGAGCGCCACCGGGCGATCGCGGCCCTTCAGGCGTACTGTGGCCAGGACACCCGGGCCATGGCGGAGGTGTTGCGCGTCCTCCGGGAGAACGCACGGTGAGAGTGGATCCAAGAGATGACGTTTGAAGAGCACTGCCAGAGCTAATGGGGACGTTGGCTAAGAATCAGAACGGAAAGAGACGTTCTGCCAACGATTTAGAGCGATACTCGCGTTCACGACAAGTCAGTTCTTGCCGTGGCAACGATTTACTGCTTGGCTAAAGCCGGACTACAAACTTCGACTCGACCACAATAAGGTGCCACTTTGCCACTTCGGAAGTGACTCCCCGCTGCGAAGCCTGTCGGGCTCTCTCGACCGAAGCTTGACGGGCCGGTATTCTTGTAGTGGAGGCCGCGATGAAGAAGGCTCTAGTGTGTGGGGCGGGTGGATTCATCGGAAGTCATTTGGTAAGGCGGCTGAAAAAGGAAGGCTACTGGGTGCGCGGAGTCGACATCAAGCACCCGGAATTCTCTCCCTCTGCCGCTGACGAGTTCCTGCTGCTTGATCTTCGCTACAAACCCAACTGTGAGGCTGCGCTTAATCTTGATTTCGACGAAGTCTATCAACTGGCGGCCGACATGGGCGGCATGGGATTTATTCACTCGGCCGAATGCGAGATCCTGCATAACAGCGCGCTCATCAACATTAATATGACCGCCGCTGCGGCCTGTCGGGGAATACCCAGATACTTCTTTTCCTCCTCGGTTTGCGTCTATCGGGATATGAAACCAGGCGAACCCGAAATGCCGGAGTCGGGCGCCTACCCTGCACTGCCCAGTAATGAGTATGGTTGGGAGAAACTGTACGCCGAAAGGATCGCGATGGCTTACGGGCGGCGCTTCGGCATGGCCGTGCGCATTGCGCGCTTCCAGAACTGCTATGGGCCCGAAGGGACATGGCGGGGAGGGCGCGAGAAAGCGCCTGCGGCAATAAGCCGGAAGGTTGCGGAAATCGAGGACGGTGGAACAATCGAGGTCTGGGGAGACGGAAGTGCCGTGCGCTCCTATACCTATGTCGACGATATGGTTGACGGCATTTACCGGCTTATGCAATCGGACCTGGAAGGCGCTGTCAACATCGGCTGCCCGCAATACGTGACGGTTGATGAACTGGTGGAGACGATCGCGCGCTGCGCTGAGAAAAAGGTCAACATAAGGCACGTGCCCGGGCCGGTTGGAGTGCAGTCGCGAAACTTCAGTAACGCAAGAATCTATTCGACCGGTTGGAGGTCAAGATACTCGTTAGAAGACGGTATTGCTCTTACCTACCCCTGGATTGAAGAGCAGGTGAGGAAGGCCCGTTTGGTCGCTGCCGGGGTGCCGGGGAGCTAGAATAGATTGTCGTAATCCGGGCTGCTGCCCCCGCCTGACATACCGGTTTCGCTATCGTCCCCTTCGCCTGCTTCGCCCAGAGACTTCTCGATGGATTCCGGGTCTTCACCGGCCTCGAGACGATCAACCACTTCGTTAAACTCCGGGCCGAGATCCTCTCCTAGTTCGCCGCTCATCTTGCGCATCATCCGGGCCATTGACTTCGGGTCGTTCTCATCGATATCGCCCCACTTGTCCGGGTCTGCCATGCTCTCCAGGCGGCTTTCTTCGGACCGTATCATCGTTACACGTGAAACAAGTTGTTCCAGGTTGGAGCTCCCGCATCGGCACTTAGTGCCTTCGGCATCTCCGATACGCCAGAAGAATCGGGAGAAGCGACGATGACAGTCGCCGCACAGATATTCGTAAACCGGCATGCGAGGTATTATAGGTTGGTTGACCTTTCTCATTCAATTTTGACAGAATCGGGCTCCGTATGCGCAAAGGGACCAAGCTGGCGATCAAACTCGGCATTACCTTGCTCCTGCTTGGAGCCTTGGCTCTGCAGATGGACTTGAAAAAGTTCGTTTCGGTGATCGTCTCGGCCGACCTCAAGCTGGTGCTGCTTGCCACGGCCTTGCATATGGGAATCATCCTGCTGGCGGTACTGCGGTGGCAAGTAATCCTCGGGAACTTTCAGATTTCGGCCCGCTTTTCGCCTCTCACGAAGATTACCTTTATTGGGCAGTTTTTTAATCTCTTCCTTCCCTCGGCCATCGGAGGGGATGTCTTCCGGGCCTACTATCTATCAAAGAGCCACAATCGGGGAATGTCGACAACCTTGACTACGACGCTCCTCGAACGTTCGGCGGGGCTTTTTGCCCTTCTTTTTATAGGTTGTTTCTTCGCGGCGCTACATCGGATTGTCGTGCAAGGGGTTTCGCTTCTCCATCTGTTTATTGGTCTTAGTCTGGCGTACGTGGCCGCGAACGTTGCGCTGTTCCATTCCTGGATGCATCGGAAGCTGACCAGTTTGCTCCTCAGGTTCCAGTTGTCGAACGTTGAAGCTAAGCTCCAGCTGGTCTACGAGGGGCTGACGACGCTGCGGAAGAACAAAAAGGCGTTGTTGAACTGCCTTCTGCTCTCGGGCGTTATCCAGTTCCTGTCGGTAGTTATCATGTGGCTGGCAGCGCTCGCGATAAACATTCGCGCGCCTTTTTATATCTTTCTGATCTTCATTCCGATCGTCAATCTGACGATCATGGTCCCTTTGACAATCAATGGCTTCGGCTTGCGCGAAAGCGTGTATTACCTGCTGTTTGCGCAGATCGGTCTGCCGATGGAGACATCGGTCACGTTGTCGCTGCTGAACTTCCTGGTGGTCACGCTGGCGTCTTTGCCGGGAGGGGTCGCGTACTCCCTCTATAAAAAGGAAGAGCACTTCGACGCCATGTTGAGCAAACCAGGAACGCCCTGATGCCCAGCAGGATCGTTCATTTCACTTCAGTTGCAGAATGGCCAGTTTGTTGTCTTTCTCCACGGTGACGAAAGCAAGGCTGTCGTCCGCGGAGAGACAGACTCCGATTGGGTGCTTCCCGACCTTGACACTCATGGTTTTCTGGAGATCGGGGCTGAAGATACTCACTGCATTATCACCGGTCTCGACGACGAGCAGCTTTCCGTCTTTCGACATTGCGAGTGAAAACGGCTTGTTTCCGACTGGTATTCGCCTCTTCTCGGTGTTATCCAGGAGATCAACGACCGAAATGTCGTTCGACCCACTGTTGGCCACATAAAGCGTGTTACCGTCCGGCGAGATCGCAATCCCGTCGGGAGTCATGCCTACCGGAATCTGCTGAACCACTTTGCGCCCCGGGATATCCACCACATAAACTTCGTCAGATCCTCCGCAGGCGACGTAAAGAAAGTCGGCTGTAGGCGAGACCACCCCAGCCAGCGGACGGATCCCGAGCTCGAGTTCACCCACTACGCGATGCGTGGTGGTATCAATGAAATCGACGCGTCCGATCTTCCCCTTCCCGAAGTTCATCACAAATGCCAGGGATCCCTGGGGTGAAACCACGATGTTCGCGGGAATAGACCCTACCTTGATATCGTCAAGGAGGGAATAATCCTTGGCATTTATCACCTTGATTAACCCCGGGCTCATGTTGGTGACGAAGATCTTGTCACCCGCCGGAGAGACGGCGATGCCCAGCGGCTCGTACCCCGCGTAGAATCGCGATCTGACGGTTAGGGTGGTGGGATCAATGACCCAGACCTCGTCCGAGGCGAAATTCGTGACGTAAATGACGTTTTGAACCGGGTTAAGGGCCGCAAAATGAGGCGCTTTCCCCAGCTTAAGGTTCTTCACAGAACCGGGAGACGCCGAAATGAACAAAAGAGCAAGTAGACAAAATGTGAGGTTCTTTTTCATTGTTCATGTTCCTCTTGTCGTAGGGCTTTCACGTTCTCACAATCCCCGCCGCGCTCGGCATGCCAATAAGGCATTTTTCATCAGGTGGATGATTGTGAGCGGGCCTACCCCGCCGGGAACAGGAGTGACAGCGGCTGCCAGACCCAACGGATCTGTCGGATGGACGTCACCAACCAGGACCGAGCCCTGCCTCTCGAATGCTTTGAATTTCGGTGAGTTCGCGCCAAACAGCCGAAGGGCTGACTCCCGATCGAGGATCTTGTTCGTTCCGACATCAACGACCGTTGCTCCCGGCTTGATGTATTCCTTGGTAATCATAGCGGGGCGGCCGATTGCAGCAACCAGTATGTCTGCACGGCGGCAGACCGCCGACAAATCTTCCGTGCGGGAGTGACAGATGGTGACTGTCGCGTGCTGATGAAGCAACAGCAGAGCCATCGGTTTCCCCACGATATTGCTCCGCCCGACTACAACCGCCTCAGCGCCTTTTAACTTGATCCCCTCACGCTTGAGCATTTCCAGAATGCCCATTGGCGTACAGGGGGCAAGAGTGAAACGGCCGATAGCCAAAAGCCCGACATTGACCGGGTGAAACCCGTCCACATCTTTGACCGGATCAATCGTTTTCAGAACAAGATCCGAATCAATGTGTGAGGGAAGCGGAAGCTGAACCAGGATCCCGTCGATCTCATCCTTCGCGTTCAGTTCTTGAACCAATCCCAGCAGCTGATCGGTTGTTGTAGCGGTGGGCAATTCGTGGCTCTCGGAATGCATGCCCAACTCGCGGCACTTCTTAGCCTTGCTCCGGACATAAAGTTGTGAGGCAGGATTGTCGCCCACCAGAACCACTGCCAGTCCGGGCACGATTCCTTTCGACCGAAGTTCTCCGATTTCGGCACATAGTTCCGTCTCGATCTGCTCCGCTATCTTCTTGCCGTCCAGTATCCGGGTTTCCATAGGGTGCAATGTTAACAAAAACAGTGCTTGGAGGGGGCGGGAGCGGCAAGGTTGAGAGATGGAGGAATTGTAAAACCTAAATCATTTTCCATTTGTCATTTTCCAGGAAAATGAACGATGGAAAATGGAAAATGCTTTGCCCGCTCCCTGGGACAAGCAGAGAACGGTATTGACCCTTACCCACTTTGACCGTAAAGATTCCGGTACGTGCGGTAGTAGCCGAGGACGCGCAGGACGTACAGTTTGGTTTCGCGAAAGCCGATGTTCGCAACGAACATGACCGGATCCTCGCTGGTCTTTACCTTCTTTTCCCAGCGGCGGACGTTGCCCGGACCCCCGTTGTAAGCTGCCAAGCCTTTCTCGAGCACCCCGCCGAAATTGTTCAGCATCTGCCTCAGGTAGAACGAGCCCAGACGAATCGAAATGTCGGGCTTGAAAAGGGCGGCGCTGTCAGGACTGTCCATTTTCATGCGGCGCGCTAATTCACGCGCTGTCGGCATCATGAGTTGCATCAGGCCGCGAGCCGATGCGGCAGAAATCGCATCGGGCTGAAAGCCGCTCTCTTGCCGCATCAGGGCAAGCAGCAGATAAGGATCAATGCCATTCTGTTTTCCGAACCGGCTCACTAGGTCCCAATACGGCAGAGGGAAGAGCAGGCGTTGAAGCTCGGGCGGATACTGTTCGGGTTGAATTCGGCTGAACTTCGAATCCCGAAGTTGCTCGGCCGCATCCAGCGAGTGCTTGTAGAGACCGGCGCGCTGCGCCCAGGTGGCTAAATGGAAGAGATAGTCTCCGTCCCGCTCGGGCACCACACAGGGGCCCTGCCTCTTCAACTCAAAATATGCTTCATCGAACAAGCGCAGAAAAAGGAGTTCCTGCAGGCGCCTTCGCTCGGTGACGAACTCGGTTCCGGGGGCGGAAACCGGGTTTTGGGTTTCACTGCTCAACTCACCCCGGGCCTGGAACAGTCTTTGGGACCAGGTTATTGGAGCCGGCCTAATTTCGCGACCACTTGCCGCTTCCGAGCGCTCTCGCGCCAAATACCCGAAATAATTAGCCCGCCCTCGGGCGGCGTCCTGATAGGTACTTCGGGACAACTCCAAGAGCCCGATTTGCTGCTCGCAAAGGCCCTTCAAGAAAAGCACTTCTTCACGCGTCACGCCGGAAGGAAGTTCGGCTGAGGTCAGGTGCGCAATTCGATCCAGGTTCCGGGCGGCCTCTTCGTATCGACCGTCATCTATTCTGAGGCGGGCCAGATGGTAGTTAAGACCGAGCCCGCGGTCGGGTGTTCCAGAGGAGGCCTTTACGAGCACTTCCTCCGCACCCGTTCGGTCGCCCAGCCAGACAAGTGCGTCAGAGAGACCGACGACTGCGCGCTCGAAATACTCGCTCTGGGAATGGTTTTCTACAATCTCACGGAATCCGGCAGCTGCTTGCTGGTAGGCTTGAAGCGCAAGCGATAGGTTAGCCGACAGATAGCGACTGTACAAACCCCACTCGGAAGCCGGGAACCTCCGGTAGACGCGGTCGTATGCCACAATCGCATCTTTGCGGCGCCCTTCAAGATGCGGGACGCGGGCCATCAAATACTCATACTCGGCCCGCCGGGAACTGTTTTGAAAAGCTGTCAGGAGTCGGTTCAGATAAGGCCGTGCGGCATCCGGTGCCCGGTTGTTGAGGCAGGCCAAAGCCCGGCTTCGCAGCTGACTTTCGGTCAGGCTGTTGAGCGATTCGAGCTCTCTCAGCCGCCTAACCGCCTCGAAGGCGATTGAGTCCCCGTCATTTTCAAGCAGTAAACGCTCCAGGATAGTCAGCGCTTCTGAGCGGCTTGTTGAATCGCCCTCCGGCCGGGGTTTTAACAGCCAATCGGCCAATTTTAAACGCGCCGTCCGGGCTTGGACGCTTCCACGCGAGATCAGCCGCTCGTACCAGTTCTTCGCCTCGTCGCCCTGATTGTCTTCCGCCAGCAGATCCGCATATTGAAGAACCGCCGTGGGCCAGCGTGGATGCTCTGGAAAGCGAGCGAGGAAGGTTTCGAAGTAATCCCGCCGCTCATTCAATGGAGTGGTTCCATCCGTGACCTCGATGAGATGAAGCAGAACCGAGTCAGGCAGGGGGAAATCAGTGTCGAGGAGCGTCTCGAATCCCTGTCGAGCTCCGTCCTTAAGTCCGGCCTGCTGCTCCAGGACTGCTTGGAGATAACGGAGGTTATTAGCGCGGAACAGAACAGGAGATTCCTGCGCCACTTGGCGAACAAGAGCTGCGGCCTCGCTGTAGCGGCCCTGAATTCGGGCTTGTTCCACCCGATCAAGCGTGCCATTGAGGGGCAGCAGACTCAGTAAAACGAGGTACTTCAACATGACCCCAAATCATGGGTAGATCTTATATAGCATCCGTGGGAACGGAATAGTCTCGCGCACGTGTTCGAGTCCGCAGATCCAGGCGACAACTCTTTCGATCCCCATTCCAAAACCGCTGTGCGGGACAGTTCCATACTTCCGGAGGTCGAGATACCATTGAAAGGCCTCGAGTGGCAGATTGTGCTCCTTGATTCGATTCAGGAGCAGATCGTAATCGTGAATTCTCTGGCTCCCACCGATAATTTCACCATAACCCTCCGGCGCAAGCACGTCCACACACAGGGCCAGCTCAGGATTCTCGGGATCCGGCTGCATGTAAAAAGCCTTCACGTCTTTGGGGTAGCGATGGACCATCAGAGGCAGGTCGTAGCGTGAGGAGAGGAGGGTTTCATCGGGCGCGCCCAGGTCCGCGCCTCTTGGAGTCTGGGTCCCCTCTTTCTCAAGTATGTCAAAAGCCTCGTGGTAACTGATTCGGGGAAATGGAGGGCGAATCTTTTCAAGCAGCGAGGTGTTGCGTTCCAGTCGTTTCAGTTCTTCGGCCCTCTTATCGAGCACACGCGCCACGACGTAAGTGATCAAGTCTTCGGCGAGCGCCATAATGTCGTCCAGCTCTGCAAAGGCGACCTCGGGCTCGATCATCCAAAACTCCATCAGATGGCGCCTGGTCTTTGATTTCTCGGCGCGGAAGGTGGGACCGAAGCAGTAAACCTTTCCAAAAGCCATGCAGTCCGCTTCGTTATAAAGCTGGCCGCTTTGGGTCAGGAAGGCCTTCTCGCCGAAGTAATCCAGTTCAAAGAGGGTGGTCGTGCCTTCGCAGGCGGCGGGCGTGATGATAGGTGTGTCGACAAGCACAAAACCACGGTCGTCGAAAAAGTCGCGACATGCCTTGATGATCTCGCTGCGGATTCGCAACGCGGCGTTCTGACGGCTGGAGCGAATCCAGAGATGCCGGTTTTCCATCAGGAAGGCTGTGCCGTGTTCCTTGGGCGTAATCGGATAGCCCTGGGTCTGCTGAATAACCTGGAGGTCCGTTACGTCCAGTTCATAGCCTCCGGGCGCGCGCTGATCGGCCCTGACCTTTCCGGTCACCATAATCGATGATTCCTGTGTCAGAGTGTCAGCAGCGGCGAACACTTCCGGTGAAACGGCCTTTTGAAAAACCACCGCCTGGATCAACCCGCTCCCGTCTCTAACAATCACAAAGCGCAGTCGTCCTTTGTCCGTTCTGTTGTAGACCCAGCCCTTGAGTGTTACCTCCTGACCTTCGTATTTGGCGATATCCTCAATATAAACGTGCGGCATGAAGCCCTCCGGGAGATTGGCAGAAAGCATCCGACGCGTGCTCGCGTTTCCGGCCGGGCAGGGTAAGAGAAGCGCTCAAATCGGGTGAGCTGGTTTATCCCGGTTCTCTACCCAGGCGGAAACCACGTGCCAATCGTCGGGTGCCTTCCAGGCGCCCTCCGTGTGATCTGTGGTTAAAAAGCCTTTATCGATCCATGTCAGCGACGAAGTTCTTCACTTCGCTTTCAACAAGGGACTGAATATAAGGGAATTCGCGCAGTGACTGCAAGGCTAGCGAGGCTCTATGAAGAGAACCGGCGACATATTGCTCGTAAATGAAATTGCCCCGTTCGGTGATCTGATAACCGTAGGTGCCGAGCGCCTTCAACAGCCGCTGAACGGTCATCAGTTCGAACTGTCGTTGAAGCACCTTCTTCTCGAGCAAAGCCGGGGAGCTAACTGCCCGTGACCGGTCGATGTAGTAGTCGAAGAACCAGTCGACTTCGTAGGGCTCAAGCTGAATCGAATCTTTCAATAGAGAGACAAGATCATACAGGGCCGGGCCTTGGCGAGCATCCTGGAAATCAATGATGTACATCTGCTCGTTCTTTATCATGAGGTTGCGCACGTGGTAGTCGCGGTGACAAAGGAAACGAGGATAGGAGGCCAGTTCCTCGGCCAGACGGTTGCATTCTTCGATGAGCTCCTGATTCTCGCGTAACGCCAGTTGGCGGTACCCACCGTAATAGCGCCGGAAGAAAGCCAGCTCCCAAGCAAGTTTTTCCTTGTCGAAAGCGAGCCGGGCGGCTTCCGTATGCGGTGGGACAACTTTGTGAGCTTCGGTCTGAATCGCGATCAACAGGTCGATCGCGCGGCATAACTGCCGGCAGTGTTCCTCCGGCGTGCTCTGGCGCAACCGCTTTTGAACTGACTCATCTCCCAGGTCTTCCTGGAGCACAACCCCGAGATCTCCATCAACTGCCACAATCTCTGGAACGGGCAGCCCAACCGTCCGGAAAATATCGTACACAGCTTGGTAAGTGAAGTCGGCGAGCTTAAACGGCTCAGGGTAAGCGGCGAGAACGTACGATCCCCCGTTCTCAAAGACCAAGCGGAAGTACTGGCGGGAAGAAGCGTCTCCAATCAGTTTTTGGACGTTGTAGTGATTGTAGCCGAGCTGAAATCTCTCTCGAATGAACTCCATCAGGCGTTGTTGAACGGGGGGGGAAGGAACTCTCATTCATTTATCTCATAGTCTCCGAATCGGTTAGTAAAACTCAAGGGAACCGACCGCGGTCTCTATAGTTGCCAGACCACGAAGTCCGCCTCTCGACGGTAACCTCTGCTCTCATCGAAATCAACCGGCGGCGTAATGATCGCATTTTCAAATCGGGCGCTATCCGGGATCGTGATGTTATCGGCGACGATGACGTTGTTCAGGTAAGCGCGCTCACCAACCCGCACATTATCCCAGATGATGGAACGATGAACCGTCGCCGTCGGGTGGAGTGTCGACCTCTCGCCCGCGACTATGCTAACGTTTCGGTTATGTCGCTTCAATACCTCAAAGGACTTCTCAAGGTAACGCCGGGGAGTGCTGATTTCGCACCAGTAGGACTGGCTGATGAACCCCTTGACGGCTTTACCTTCCCTGATCAGCGGCACGTAAATGTCACGCACCGAATCAGAGGCCCCCTCCGGGATATAGCTTAAAACCTGCGGAGAAAGAACATGTACCCCGGTGAAAACGTAAGGCTTATCATTCGGATCTGCCTGGTAGCCAGGCCCGAAACCCCTGATGTTTGATTTCGCATCGACGAATACAGGGTTAAAGTGGGGATGTTGATGGAAGGGTACGAGCACGAGAGTGACAAGGGCGCCGGATGCCTTGTGAAACTCGAACGCTTTCCGGAGATCATCCTCGAAGTAAATCTTCCCGTTACAGACCACGAAATCATCGTCGGCGAGATAGTCTCTGACTTTTCCGATCGCGCCGCCGGTTCCCAGTATCTCGGTTTCATAGGAAAACCGCACCCCGGAAAAGGGCTTGACCGCTTGTCTGACGGTATCAGGAAGGTGATGAAGATTAATGATCACCTCCTCGACCCCAGCTTTCCGAAGTGTATTCAGAGAATACTGAATAATCGGACGACCAAGGAATGGGAAAGCTGGTTTTGCTCGAAAGAGGGTCAGAGGAAAGAGACGGGTGCCCCGGCCGGCTGCCAGAACCAGGGCCTTCACGGCAGCCTCTCCTGGTACAGGTCTACGTAGCTCTTCTTAATGAATTCCGACCAGCCAAAGGCGGCTGCCAGTTGCTTGATTCCCTCGGCGGAGCCTTCGATTTCCACAAAGCTTCCGACTGGAGTTTGGTCCAGGCAGATCTGATATCTGTCCGATCCTTCCTGGTACTGCATGATCTCCCGCGTCTTGCTGTAGCCGAAACAGACCACGAGGCCGAGGCGTTCGAAGATTCTCTTCAGTGCGTCGGCGCTTTCCGCCAAAGTCTCTATCTCCTCCCGTTTTTTCAAGAGAGGATCGGATTGAACTGGGCCTTTAAACGTTACTTCAGTCCGCCCGGCGTAGGAGCGAAGCCGCAAGGCGCAGCCAGCGTGAGCCAGTCGACGGTCGGGAAAATCAAAAAGCTGGTTTTCTTCGGTGTCGGGGCCAAGGACAGGCACGGCACCCATCTGGAGAAACCGGGCGCGAATTTCCTCGAGTTCGTTTGGCTTCACTTCGAATTTCGCTTCAGTTTCGATGTACATTCGGTCTTTTCAGTACAAAAGATACCGCTCACGTTTCTCGGCGAAGGCTTTCAACTCCTCCTGCCAGCTCGCCTCGATCTGCTCGAGTGAATCGCCTCGCTCGATGCTTTGTCGAATGGTGCCGTTCCCGAACAGAATGTCGATCGGGAGTTTCTCATATTCGTACTCGTAAGGAGGGTCGTTCCAACGAAACTGATCTTCGCCCAATTCTCTATAGGCCATGAGCAAAGCCAGTCCAGTTAGAAACGGCCGGTAAGCGTTCCGGTCAAGGACGTGTATTTGTACACCGCCGATCATCGTTCCGCTCCACTTGTGGAAGGTTGGAATGTAATGAACCGGTCGGAATTTAACGCCCGGAAGACGCATGCAATCGAGCCTCTTGACCAGCGTGTTGGGATCAATCCAGGGCGCACCGCTTAGTTCGAACGGACGAGTTGTGCCTCGTCCTTCGGATACATTTGTCCCCTCCAGGAGGCAAAGCCCGGGATAGACAATCGCGCTGTCGAGAGTCGGGATGTTGGGAGAAGGCATCACCCAGGGCAGACCTGTCTGGTCAAAATACATCTCCCGCCGCCAGCCCTGCATCGGAACGACCTGCAGCTTGCAGTCAACGGCGCATTCACCGGAGAAATACCGGGCAAGTTCGCCAACTGTCATGCCATGCCGGATGGGTAAAGGAAACAGCCCGACGAACGAGCGGTAATCGGGATCGAGAACAGGTCCTTCCAGCTGCAAGCCACCGATCGGGTTGGGCCGATCGAGGACAATGATTTCAACATCCTGTTCTCCGCACCCCTCCATTGCCAGGGCCATGGTGTAGTTGAAGGTGTAGTAGCGGGCACCGACATCCTGCACATCAAAGATCAGAACATCCACATCGTGCAGCATTTCCGGCGTCGGCTTGCGTGTCTTGCCGTAGAGACTGTAAACCGGCAGCCCCGTGCGCGAGTCACGGTAATCCTCCCATTCAATCATGTTGTCCTGGGTCTCACCCCGGGCGCCATGCTGAGGGCCCATGATGGTCGTCAAGCGAATGTCGGGGTGTTGAAACAAGAGGTCGACGGCATGATCCAACGACGCGTTCACGGAACTTGGATTCGCGATCAGCCCAACACGTTTTCCCCTGATCAGTTCAATTCTCTCTGTGAGAAGCACTTCCAGTCCGGTCTTCACCATATGCCTTGCCTCGTGCCTCCTGTCTTGGATTCTACAGGCAGAAACTCAAGGGGCCTGACTTCGGAAATAAGCCCAAGCTGGGCAGCGTACGAATAAAAGCACTCGAGCCCCCGGCGATTGGGCTCGTCCAGGGAGTAATCGAGATTAGTGAGCAGGTAACTCCGAACCTCTTCGGCGGGGATATTCAGGCGATCCCCATACACCCGACTGATCTCGTCAATGCTCTTCAGTCCTCGCTCGAAGGATTCATAGAGAGCTTGCGCTCCCTCCTTGCCATTGATCCCTGCCCGGAAGGCCCAAAAAGCGAAAACGAAGGGGAGGCCGGTAAACCGATTCCACTCTCCGGCCAAATCGTAGACCAGCAACCCTTGCTTCCGGATCTTCAAGGCTGTGTTTCCGATTACAAGTGCTGCATCCAGCTCCGAGAGGATCATGTCCGGCTCGGGTTCGGTGGTGATGAACTCGACTCCGGGATTGTCGTAGAACTTCTCGAGTAGAATCCTGAGTAGCGCCACAGAGGTGCGACTGGCACGATCGACCGCCACCCGGGAGACCTTTTCAATCGGAGTCCTGCTGACGAACAGGACGCTGCGGACTTCATGCTTCGATGCGATTGCAATACCGGGAAGAACGCGCAGTCCGGGGATTCTCTGATATTCAATAACGGGGATCAGCCCGACATCGGTCTCTCCTCGGGCCAGTTTATCGGCGCAAAGCGATGGAACGTCAAGAACCAGTTCAACCGAGTTGTCCGGCTGGCCCTGAAGCAGGCCCCAGCCGAGCGGCACAGCATTCAGAAACTCTATGAACGACACCTTCATCCCTGAAAGGATAACGAATTCGATTGGAATAAGATACCTGCCGCTCCATGCGAGATTTTCCTTCGTAGATTTTCCGACTCGAGCGTTATTTCCTATAGAATGAACAAGGACGAAGAAGGTTTTTACTATCTGGCCTTATCGTTGGTGCCCGGTTTGGGAACCACGCGAATTCATCAACTGGTTCGCGAAGTTGGCGGACTTCCCTCGAATCTGTTTAAGCTGCCCCGTTCCCAGCTTTCCCGTCGTGCCCTTTCTACTGAGATTATCGCGTTCATCCTTGGGGGATCGGCTGCAAAAGCGGCTGAAAAGACCCTTGCGGAGGCGAAGGCGAAAGGGATCGGCGTCATATCGTTGGCTGATGATCTCTACCCTCAGCTCCTTCGAACGATCTATGACCCGCCTGTCGTACTGTACAGCCTGGGTGACGTTCGCCTGACTCAAGGCCCTGCGATTGCGATTGTGGGCGCCAGGCGGGCGTCAGTGTACGGGCGGCAAGTCACGCAGAGACTCGCGCGGGAATTGGCGGCCACCGGTCTGGTTGTAGTCAGCGGCCTTGCCCGCGGCATTGATGGTCACGCGCACGCCGGCGCCTTAGAAGCTGGCGGAAAGACGGTCGCGGTTATGGGCAATGGAGTGGATATCGTGTACCCGAGGGAAAACCGGAAGGTATATGAGCGTATCGGGGAAAAGGGTTGCATTATTAGCGAGTTTCCGATGGGCACGTTTCCTGCTCCTCAGAATTTTCCGATTAGAAACCGCATCATCAGCGGACTGAGCTATGGGACGGTGATAGTAGAAGCGTCGGAATTCTCGGGTTCATTAATCACTGCGCGCTCAACCCTAGAACAGAATCGCGAGCTTTGGGCAGTTCCGGGTAATATCACCAGTCCCGGAAGTTATGGACCCAATTACCTGATCAAGCAGGGTGCGCGAGTCGTGATTGACAGACAGGACATCCTTGAAGGACTTCCGGTTTATGTGCTGGACCAATTGCGCTTGGCAGAGCCGTCAACCGACGGTGGCCAAACCCTGAAATCGAATCTGTCGGAGGCAGAACAGAGTGTACTGGGTGTTCTGCCGGTCGATGACGCGATTCCATTCGATGTCCTGTTAACCAGAGCCAGGCTTGATTTGCCGCAACTCAATCAGTGTCTACTGCGTCTTGAGATGCAGGGTTTGATCCGGCAGCTCCCGGGGAGACAGTATTGTCGGGCGGAGTAGAGGTTGGGAGCGTACGAATGCCGGATCGAGCTTGGAGGCAAGGGCGGCCCGGGAGAGCACGGCGGTTGAGTGCCGCGTTTTTTGCGGTGTATCGAAACCCTCTGGCCGCGGCCGAGGGGAGTGGCGAAGAGGGGACGAGCGGTTGAGGCGAGCGGCGCGCCTCAACCTGCCGCGCGCATGTTCGGTGCGTTGCCGCGGAAGTTCGAGCGTGCCACGCGCAAGTTTGGGCCGTGGCGGTCGTTCTTCCGGCGATCCGGGGCTCATATACGATCATGCCCGGAGTATGCTATAGATTTTTCGGGGGCGGGGAATTCATAGAAAATGGCAAAAGCAATAGTCATCGTGGAATCGCCGGCGAAGGCGAGAACCATTGAAAAATATCTGGGCCGCGATTATCTGGTTAAAGCCAGCGCGGGACATATCAAGGACTTACCAGAACGCGCCCTTGGTGTTGATATCAAGAACGATTTCCGGCCGACCTACCGAGTGATCCCCGGTAAGGAAAAAATAATCCGGGAACTGAAAAAGGCCGTTGAAAAGACCGACGTTATTTATCTGGCGGCGGACCCGGATCGCGAAGGCGAAGCGATCTGTCAACATCTCGCCGAAGAACTGAATGGACGCGAAGATCGGCCAATCTATCGAGTCCTGTTCAATGAAATAACCAAGAGCGCGATTATCGAGGCCTTCAAAAAGCCTGGCCAAATCAACCGCAACAAGGTTTCGGCGCAGCAGGCGCGTCGGATTCTCGACCGTCTTGTTGGCTACAAAATCAGTCCGCTTCTCTGGCAAAAGGTCCGCACCGGTCTGTCCGCAGGGCGAGTCCAGTCCGTCGCTCTTAGAATGGTGGTTGATCGAGAGCGGGAAATCAGGGCGTTTGAACCTGAGGAGTACTGGAACTTCTCTGCGCAGCTTGAGGCTTCCGAACCGCCGGCTTTCACAGCCCGGGCGATCAAGCATGAAGGGAAGAAATTCAAGATATCGAACAAGGTGGAGGCCGATGGACTGCTGGCGGAGCTCCAGAGATCCGATTTCGTAGTCAATTCGATCGAGAAGAAAGAGAAGAAACGTCGGCCCGTTCCCCCCTTTGTCACCAGCAAGCTGCAGCAGGAAGCGTATAGGAAGCTGCGCTTTTCGGTGAAGAAGACCATGACGCTGGCGCAACGTCTTTATGAAGGCGTAGAAGCGGGAGACGAGGGGAGGGTCGGTCTGATCACCTACATGCGAACCGATTCTACCCGTGTGGCGGCGGGGGCGCTCGACGAGGTGCGAGACTTCATCAAGGGAACTTACGGCGATAGTTACCTGCCGGCCAAGGCAGTCATTTACCAGAGCCGAAAAGGCGCCCAGGATGCACATGAGGCCATTCGTCCGACTTCGGTGCTGCGCACACCCGACCAGGTACGCGCCTTTCTTGATCGCGACGAGTTTCGGCTCTACGAACTGATTTGGAAGAGGTTTGTGGCATCGCAGATGAGCCCGGCGCTCTTTGACGAGACACAGGTCGATATTCAGGCGGGCAAGACTCTGTTTCGCGCAATTGGTTCGGTGCAAAAGTTCGACGGCTTCCTGAAGCTTTACCAGGAAGGCCAGGACGAAACGCCAGCTGAGGACGAGCCGGGCCTGTTACCCAGGATTGAAAAGGGCGAGAAGCTGAAAGTCTTGAAAATTCTGCCCGAACAAAAATTCACTCAACCGCCTCCCCGCTATACCGAATCAACACTGGTGAAGGCGCTCGAAGAAAAGGGTATTGGTCGACCCTCGACATATGCGCAGATCGTTTCAGTGATCATGGAACGTGAGTACGTAAAGAAAGATCCGGAGGGGCGGTTTTTACCGACCGAAATCGGGGAAGTCGTCACCGACCTTCTGGTCAAACACTTCGATGAGATCTTCGATTACGACTATACCGCCAAGCTCGAGCAGAATCTGGACGAAATCGAGAATGGCCAGGAAGACTGGGTCCATACGCTGAAGGACTTCTACTCGGAGTTTGCTCGGGAGTTGCAGCAGGCCAGGATCGAGATGAAGAACCTCAAGAAGGAGGAGACGCCGACCGGAGTCAAGTGCGATAAATGCGGCTCCGAAATGGTGATCAAATGGGGACGTTTCGGCAAGTTTCTGGCGTGCAGCAATTACCCGGCCTGCAGGAACACACAGGAGATCTCAAAAGACGTGCTTCCTGACGCTCCCGACGCTGCCGAGGCGCCGGCCACCGACCCGTGCGAGAAATGCGGTCGGCCGATGGTTCTCAAGAAAGGACGGTATGGTGATTTCTACGCGTGCTCGGGTTATCCCGAATGCCGGAACACACGCAAGATCGTTCGAGTAAAAGGCGGGACCAAGGTTCACGCCGACAAAGTCCTGGACGAGCTGTGCCCGCAGTGTGGCGCCAATCTGGTTGTAAAACACGGCAGGTTTGGTGAATTTACTTCCTGCACGCGGTACCCTGACTGCAAATTCACCAAGCGCGAGACCACCGGCGTAACCTGCCCCCAGTGTAGCCAGGGAGAATTGGTCCAGAAGAAATCCAGACGCGGCAAGACTTTTTACAGCTGCAGCAACTACCCGAACTGTCGCTTTGTTCTTTGGGATAAACCACTTCCGCAGGCCTGTCCCAATTGCGGAGCGCCGTATATCCTCGAGCGCTACACCAAGAAACAAGGGTTGGTCCGTTACTGCGCAAACAAATCGTGCGACTACCGGGAAAGGCTAGAAACGGTCAGTGACGAGCAGCCTGCTACGGTGCCGACGACCTGACGCTGCTGCGCTGCTGATCCGCGTTATCCGCGTCTTCCGTGCTATCCGCGGGACCAAGTTGCGAATGGCACGGGCGACACGGACAACACCGCGCCCATTTTGCCCACCTTCTGAGGGATTACCCAAGTCTCTGCGTGCGTTGATGGTGTATCGTTTCCCGCTGCGCTAGAATTGAGCCAAGTCCTGCCCTTTCCCGTTGCTGTTTATTTCCGTTTTCGGGTTCGAAGATCCTGTGTTCTCCAACCTGGAGCAATCTGGAGGAGGAAATGAATTACACAAACAACTCCGGAAGCATCCGACCCCGCCTCATCGTCATGCTTACGATTGCCGTGGGGATTTTGATCGGCGTAGTGCTGACTCTGAGCTGGCCCTCTGGAGGCCGCAGTCAATTCATTGTCAACAGCCAGGGGACCGTAGCCCCTGGTCAGATCTCGTTCGAGGAAGGTTTTGCCCCCGTGGTTCAAGCGGTTCTACCCTCGGTTGTAACGGTAACCTCGACACGGGTGATTCGGACGGAGCTCCCCGATATTCCTTTCTTTAACGATCCCTTTTTCAGGCGCTTTTTCGGAGGCGAACCGGAAATCCCCGAGGAGCGAAGAGAACGGGGTCTTGGGTCCGGCGTCGTGGTATCGAGCGACGGGCATATTCTGACAAATAACCATGTGGTCGCATCAGCGACCGAAGTACTGGTGATGGTCGATGGCGACGAGGAATACACGGCCAGAATTCTAGGCACGGACCCGGCGACAGATGTCGCGGTACTGCGGGTTGAAAGGGCGCAGAACCTGAAACCGATATCGTTTGGCGACTCTAATGACGTTCGAATAGGGGAGTTCGTCTTGGCGATAGGGAACCCATTTGGCGTAGGACAGACGGTCACAATGGGGATAGTGAGCGCCACAGGTCGTGGAGAACTCGGAATAACCGGATATGAGGATTTCATCCAGACTGATGCGGCTATCAATCCCGGGAATTCCGGCGGGGCGCTCGTGGACGACACGGGCCGTCTGGTCGGCATCAACACCGCCATTCTGAGTCGAAGCGCCGGAAATGTCGGTATCGGGTTTGCGGTACCGGTCAACATGGCACGGGCGGTGATGGACCAGATCATCAAACAAGGCAGGGTAATCCGGGGCTACCTGGGAGTCGGCATCCAAGATCTGACGCCCGCGATCCGTAAGGCCTTGAATATTTCCGAAGAACGAGGCGCTTTGGTCAGCAGCATCGAGGAGGGGGGGCCGGCTGCCAAGGCCGGTCTGCAACGAGGCGACGTGATTTTGTCGCTCAACGGAGAAGCAGTCGAGGACAGCCGCGATCTGAGCTTCAGAATTGCGTCTTTGTCCCCGGGCACAACCGTGCGCCTGGAGGTAATCAGAGACGGGCGACGTCGGGAAATCAGCGCTATTTTGACCGAGAGGCCGGGCGCCGAGGAAGAGGAGCGTCCGCAACCGGCGGAACCGGATAGCCCATCCTCGGCTCTGGGAATTCAAGTCCAAGATCTGACGCCGGCCATCCGCGAACAGCTTCAGCTCCCGCCCGGCACCCAGGGCGCATTGGTGGTTGGGGTGCGTCCAGGCAGCCCGGCGCAGGAGGCGGGTTTGGCGCGGGGAGACGTTATCCAGGAGGTCAACCGTCGACCGATTCGTAATATACGGGAGCTAAGGAATGCTTTGTCCGAAGCTGCCGCGGATGAGCCGCTTCTCCTGCTGATTAATCGTGGAGGCAACACGATCTACGTGGCCGTGGAAAGATAAACACCGAGGATCAAAAGCCACGGATGAGGGAAGCGGACAACTAGCCCGGCTTTCTCACACACTTAATGAAAAAAGGGCCGCCTTTTGTGGTATAAATTCTTTTTTCAGAAAGAGTTAGTCCACAAAAGAGCGAACCCTTTTATGATTACAGAGTGTACACAAAAAGCCTTCGC
>Ga0116188_1000732_pt1 | contig 31129 bp, 24 predicted proteins | sample AD_JPNTR2_MetaG_FD_89807 | JGI IMG/M metagenome (GOLD analysis project Ga0116188, IMG submission 89807) | Active sludge microbial communities of municipal wastewater-treating anaerobic digesters from Japan - AD_JPNTR2_MetaG | ecosystem: Engineered > Bioreactor > Anaerobic > Digestate | place...
ACTTCAACGCGGCCGGAAGCGTGGACTGGACGTACGACACCGGTGATGCCGTGTACGGCACGGCCCTTGACCCGTCGGGGAATGTATATGTTTGCGGCCAAAGTTTCGGCGAAGGACCAACGATCTGGAAGCTGAGTAAAACCGGTGCGGTGCTGGCCGGCAAGACGGTCGGCGCAGGCACCAGCAGCGAGCAGTTCCGGTCGATCGACGACAGCAAGGTGCGTGTCACCAGCAACATCGACGCGGCCGGGGATCGTAGCGAGGTGGTTCTGGACGCGGATTAATTAGCCCATGCTGGGAGACCTCGGACATTTCGGTATGCGGCACTTCGGCTCTCGCACCTTCGTCGGGACGCCGGGGCCGGGTTACGACGTGTTTGTGGTCCGCGAGGGGCAACTGCCCGGTCGGCCGCTGCTCCGCGTGGGGGTGGTGGCCACGGCGGCGGTGCCGGTCAATCCAGGTCTCGCGGGCGACCTCTACAGCGTGCTGGTGCGGGCTCGCACGGCAACGCGGACGGGGCCGATGGCGGAGATCGCGGTGCAGCTGGTCTCGACGGGCGAGGGCCTGGAGGCACGGCCGAATTCCCCGCGCGGGGTTTGGGCGCAGGCGATCGCCGCCGGCCAGGTCGAAGTCCGCTGGGATCACGACGATGTGGGAGCCGCAGTGCCGGCCGCGTCGTTTGCGGTCTATGCCGGGAAGCTGGGGCAGGCGGGCTGGGCGCAAGTCGCTACGGCCGGCCAATGGGATCGCAGCGTAGCGGTGGCCGGTCTGGAGGCCGGCGTGCCGTGGCGTGTGATCGTGCGGTCGGTGTCGGCCTTGGGCATCGAGGACGGTAATCAGTTAGCTCGGTTGGTGGTGCCTCGGGATGAGGTGCCGCCGGGCTTGGCGGATGGCGCTTTGACGGTGATTCAAACGTAGGTCGAAAGGGGATTGCAGCGGGGTTCGGAGAGCACTCGGAGCCCGTCGAAAAAAAGTTTTGTTAGGGTATCGAGTTTTTCGACCGCGACGATTGCCAGATCGTCTGCGGTTTTAGTCTGCGCGGAGCCCGTTTGCAATTTGCCGCCCACGTTTGCAAACTGCTCCGGCGCGGTCCGGCTGCCCCGGCGAACGAGCGGCGGAAGCGTGATATTCGCGAAGACTGATTGTTCGCGATCGCGGATTTCGACCATCTTCTGGACGGCGGTTTCGCCGGCCGTGAACCAGGAGACATCAACCGAAGTGATGGGGGCCAGGCCAGGCGGCCGCCAGAGCGAGGAATCGCAGCCGACCAAACAAGCGTGATCGGGGATCCGAATGGCCGTCGAATCCGCGGCCGACAGGGCGGCAGCCGCGCTGGCGCCTGAGCAGACGTAGATGCCGTCGGGGTTGAGATCTTTGAGTACGAGAACCAATCGTTCGACCACTCGAAGCTGTCGAACCTGCGAAGGCACCTGGACGACGTGCACGGATGCGCCTTCTTGCGTGGCGACATGAATCGCTCCTTGTACGCGAAGATCCAGCGCCTGCCGGCTGATGTCGTCGCGAATGATGAGCCATCGCGTGCGACCGGCACCATGAAGCAATTCGCCGGCCAGACGACCGGCCTCGAGGTTGTCCATGTCGATGGTGTTGCTCTGGAAGGATGCGGCGTCGTCGGGAAAGACGATCACGGCGGGAAAGCCGTCCTGGATCCGGCGTCGGACAGGCTCGACCAGCGGCGGTAACGGCGTCCGGAGGATGGCGCCGAAGACACCCCCGTCGAGCACTCCGCGAATGCGGTCGAGGACTTCGCCCTCACGTGGAGAGTCCTGCGTCGCGAGCACCGGAAAGATCCGAGCCGCCCGCGATCCTTCGATGACGCCGGCCTGAAACTGCCCCTCGAATGCCTGGTGGTGCCAGGAGATGGATTCGGCGGCGGCGACGCCACGCAGGATCAGGCCGAAGAACGAGGGATGCGGGTTGCGCAGGCTCAGGGCCATCAGGTTGGCCTGGTAGCCCATGCTCTCGGCGATCTGCCTGACCCGAGCCACGGTTTCCGGCTTGAACCGGGTGATTTCCTGGTCGCCGCTACTGAGAATGATGGAGACGGTGGCGCGAGAGACGCCCGCTCGGGCGGCGATTTCCGCCATGGTCGTGCGGGACCGCCGTGGTCGTTTTGCCTTGTCCATGGCCGCAGGTTTTACCCGAGTGCCGGGCGACCGTGTACGGGGAGCGGGCGAAAGCACGGCCTCGAGGGTCGCCGTGTGCGAAGAACGTCCGCAAGCCGTGACGGGACGCCGACGTTATTTTCGGCGGTACCGCCACGGGTACTGCGATTTGAGCCAGACCTTTTCGATTTCGGCGTTGACGCTTTCCAGGGGGGGCGGGATGCTCGTGTCGGTCGCCTTCCGCATGTCGGTGACCATCCCCCGGAGCTTCTTGGTCCACTGGACATGGCCGTCGGCGAACATCATGTTCATGCCCGTTTCGCCGTGATTGTCCCATGACTGTGGGCAGTTGTTCCCGCTGGCGTAGTTGGAGCTGAAGACGATCGGCCGGCAGCCGAACGCCGGATCCTTGGAGTACCCGCTCAGTTCCTCGTCCGCGTCATGGACGAGCATCAGCTCGTGGGGCGGCATCACGAATCGGTTTGCGGTCTTGTGGGCCCCGCTGAGTGGAAACCCGTCGTCTCCATTGTAACACCCGTTGTATTCGTAGCTGTGCCCGCCCGACGAATCTTTCGGCCCGCCGTCGGCGATGTGGTAAAGATCAGACTTCTTTTGGTCGTCCGAATCATCTTTCGCCTTGGCGTAGGCAAGCGTCTCGGGCCGGACCACGTTGATGGTCCCCGGGCAGAGGACGATGGATGGATCTTTGAGCATGTTGGCCCGGTACAGCGCACAGAAGCTGTCGACGGAGGAGTTTCGCGTGCGCGGGAAGTAGCCGGCGTACGTGTTGGCATACATCTGGAACGCGTTGCCCAAGTCGTGCAAGTGGGCCTGGCAGACTACGACCTTGGTCTGCCAGCGGGCTTTCGCCAACGAAGGCAGCAGGATGGCGACCAGTAAAGCGATGATCGCCACCACGACCAGCACCTCGATCAACGTGAAGCCCGCACCTGATCGCACAGTTCGGCTCTTGTAAGTATTCGGGCGAGAATCCATTTCCCTCGGTCTCCATGTGGTCCAACATCATTGGCATCCCGCCGATGGATTGCCCGTATCGAACGGGATTTCCGGACCCGTCGCACACTCAAGAAATGCCCCAGCGTCGTTGAGATCGACGTCGCCGTCGCGGTCCCGATCTGCACAGACGCAGGCTTCGAGATCAAAGCTGCCGGTCGGATCGCCGGATGCGGTGAAGCACCGCTGCCAGGCTCCAAAGTCTACCTGATCGCCGTCTCCGTCGCCATCAAAATCCGCCCAATCCACAGGACATCTCGTCCCGACCAGGCTGATGCCGAGGACCGCCTCTTCCTCGCCCGGCGCGAACGCTCCGGCGTTGGTGTCCGCGATCCAGTCGAAGGCGATGTCATATTCGCCGCCCGTGCTGCCGGCACCCAAGCCGAAGCCCTCGTAAAGGGTGGTGTGTTCGGCGGCTCCGATCAGCTCGAGCACCGGCGTCGGATCCTCGTTCAGATATAGCCGGGTGATGCGGCTGCAGTCCCACGGATCATCCGCCCGACCGATGGAAGTCATGCGCAGGATCACGAAGCCGTCCGTCCCGGGCACCATGGTGTCCACGCCGCGCTCGTATTCCCGGACGACGCCGTCGAGCCCACCCCAGTGATAGGCGCAGGTTCCGGCGTCCTCCTTCCAGAGGAACAAGCCGCCGTGTCATGTTCCGAACACGCTGCGGACCTTCACCCGACCGACGATGGTCGCACCGACCTCGTTCGCGATTCCGACGGGGTTGCCGTCGGCCTTCGTGACCCGGTATTTAACCTTGGACATGGAATCGTCCTGGATGCGGAAGACCTTGCCGTCGTCTGCATCGGGGTCGTTCTCCACCGCACCGATTGGACTCAGGCCGCTCTCCTTGTAGAGATCGAATCGCAGTCCGCTGCCGGCCGAGTTGTCGAGAAGCGGGGGTACGTTTCCGTTGTATCGGAAGACGTAGACGTCATCGGCGCCGTAGTACCGCAGCCGAATCGCGCGGCTGACGGTCTGAGCGGAGCAGTTGTCGGCGAAAAGCAGGTTGAAGGTGTAGGACTCGTCGGTGGATTGTCCGCCTGGTGTGATATGGACGGTTGGATCCCCATCAGCGCATCCCGGGGCGAGGACATCGCGGCCTCCAAGCCGGTCAACTTTCACGAGCAGAACATGCACAAGCCGGTGCTCGCTCAGCACGCTGCCTTCCTGGTCCAACAGGACAACGGAGATGCGGAGTGGCTGCGCGACCGCTTCGAATACCTGCAGGCGTTCATCAACAACTACCGGCACCACCACCGTCATCGATGCGGGCTATATTACTGGCAAAACGATGTCATGATCGGTGTGGATAACGCCTGAGAACCGGACGTTTCATCGCATCGTCGTCCATCGGGTGATCAGGGATCTCCTGAGTACAAGTGAAGCTGCCTGCCTGTCGAGTCACGAATGTCGTCGGCCGATCGCCCCTCTATCATTAATCATGGCTCACATCGACACGCTTGAAGAGAAGAAGGCACGCGACATCGAGCGGTTGATCGGCGAGTTGGGCGATTGCAGGCCCGAAGTGCGGCAGAAGGCCCGGGTCATGCTGGTCGAGCTTGGTCCTGCTTCAGTGGCTGCTCTGAGCGACGCCCTGTCGAGCCCTCATCCGCAAGTCCGCTGGGAGGCTGCCAAAACGCTGACGGAGCTGGCCGATCCTGCCGCCACCGCGATGTTGATTCGCACGCTGCGAGACGAGGATAGCGGCATCCGGTGGGTGGCCGCCGAAGCGCTCATCGCCATCGGCAAGCCGGTGATTCGGCCATTGCTCAACGCCCTGGCTCACGAGCACGGCTCGCCTGAGTTCCGTGAGGCCGTGCACCACGTGCTGCACGATCTTCGGAACAGCCGCAACCGTCGCGTGATCGAACCAGTGCTCGAAGCCTTGAGCGGTCCGGCTCCCGCGGTCAGCGCGCCGGTGGCCGCGATGAAAGCATTGCGGAAGATCTGACTCTCGATAGATACCATCCGCCCACAAGAAGTGCGGTACAGATCAGGCCGGCAGCCAGCAGAACCTTGCGACTGCGAGACCGCTGGTCGTTTGTGGGAACCGCCTGGCTGGCAATCCTGCCCGTCTCACGCAGTCCTCGGGCGATCACGCGAGCGATGTGCAACGGAGTTCGGCCGCTGCCCTGGATGATCTGCTCGCGGCAACTGAAGCCGTCGGCCACGATGAGAGAATCGGGCTCGGCGCGCGCTGCCGGCAGTAGATTCCGCTCGCCACAAGCTATCGACACGTCGTGGTGGGTGCCTCTCTCGAAACCGAATGCTCCAGCCATCCCGCAGCAACCTGCCTCGGGGATGCTGATCTCGACGCCCATCTCTGAGAGCAGCCGCGCGTCGCTGGCGGTTCCGAAGATGGCCCGCTGGTGGCAGTGGGCGTGGTAAACGGCCTTCGTATCCAGGCGCGGCAAGCGGTAATGCGGGGCCCGCGTTTCCAGGAACTCGCTCAGAAGATACGTCTGGGAGGCGAGCTGGGCGGCCTCGTCGCGGTCGGGCAGCATCTCTGTGAGCTCATCGCGGAAAACGGCAGCGCAACTGGGTTCCAGCACGACCATGGGCATGCCGGCGCGAATTGCCGGCCCCAGCACCTCGAGCACGTTGTCCAGTCGGCGACGAGCCATATCCAAGAATCCGTAGTCGTAAAGCGGCCGGCCGCAGCAGACATCCTGACGCGGAACCACGATCTGGAATCCCGCGTCTTCGAGCACCGATACGGCATCTTGGGCCACGTCTGTGTGGAAGTAGTTCGTGAACGTGTCGGCGAAGAGCAGAACCGGCGGCCCGGCCGGTTTGTACGATGCGCGCCGGCGGGCAAACCACTGCTTGAAGGTTTCCCGGGCGAAGGGAGGAAACTCCCGCCTGGGATCGACGCCGGCCAGGAACTTGAGAATCCGCTCGAGTCCGGGTGTCCTGCTGAGGAAATTGGCGACGCCGGGGGCGAGCGACGCCAGCCGGGCCCAGGTATGGATCCAACCGAACGCGTAGGCATGGCGCGGTCGCAGGCGTCCTTCGTAATAGTGCGAGAGAAACTCGGCTTTGTACGTGGCCATGTCCACCTGAACCGGGCAGTCGCTCTTGCAGCCCTTACAGGACAGGCACAGGTCCAGAGCGTCAAACACCTCCTTGCTTTTCCAACCGTCCGTCAGCACCTCGCCGTTCAGCATTTCCCAGAGTAGACGGGCCCGGCCTCGGGTTGAGTGCATCTCCTCATGCGTCACCATGTAGCTCGGGCACATCACCCCGCCCTCCTCCCGACGGCACTTGCCCGCGCCGACGCATCGCAAGGCCGCCCGGGCGAACGAGCGGCGGTCTTGCGGGAAGGCGAAATGAGTTGTGGGCTCCGGTGGGTGGTAATCGGGACCCAGGCGAAGATTCTCCGTGATCGGGGACGGATCGACGAGCTTACCCGGATTCATCTTCCATTGCGGATCCCAGATGCGTTTGAATTCCCGGAAGGCGTCCACCAGTTCCGGCCCGTACATGCGGGGCAGGAGCTCCGCACGGGCTTGACCATCGCCGTGCTCTCCCGAGAGCGAGCCTCCCAGACTCACGACCAGATCCGCAGCCTCGTCGAGGAACGATCGCCATGCGCGGATGCCCTCGGTGGTGTAGAGATCAAAATCGACTCGGCAGTGGATGCAGCCCTGGCCGAAATGACCGTACAGTGAGGGCTTGTATCCGTATTTGTCGAACAGTGCCCGAAGACGAGGAAGATAGACCGCCACCTTGTCGGGAGGAACGGCCGAATCTTCCCAGCCCGGCCACATGTCGGGCAGGCCGGGGACCCATGCCGTCGCGCCCAGGCCGCTCTCGCGAAGCTCCCACAGCTTCTGCTCTTTCTCCTGATCGTCGTACATTCGGATTTCGGGCGCATCTTTCATCCGACGCAATCGGGCGACCATGGCTTCGGCTTGAGCCTGGGCATCCTGGCGGCGGTCGGCGCCGAACTCGACCAGTAGAAACCCCTTGCCAGGCGGGAGAAAGGCCAAGTCGCTCTCATGGACACGCTTGCGGTGAATGTACTCCACCAGCAGATGATCGATGCCTTCCAGCCCGACGGGCTTGAACTCGAGGATCTCTGCAAGATGGTTGGCCGCCTGGTACACGTCGGGATAACCCAGGACGACCAATACCCGTTCTGGCAGCGCATCGACCAGATGCAGCGTGGCCTGGAGGATGGTGACGCAGGTACCCTCTGTGCCGACCAGCGCCTGAGCCACGTTGAAACCGTTCTCGGGCAGCAGGGCGTCCAGATTGTAACCCGAGACGCGTCGGGGCAGCTTGGGCATGCGCTGCCGGATCGCCTGCTCGTGACGCGAAACGAGGTTGCGCAGGTCCTGGTAAATCCGGCCTCGTCGTCCTCCGCCGGCGATGATGACTTCGAGTTCGTCTCGTGCGGTGGGGCCGACCTGCATTCTCAGTCCGTCGTAGGTGAGCACTTCCAGGGAATGCGTGTTGTCGCTGGTCCGCAGGCCCAGGCCGGCGTGCGCCGACAGCAGCGAGTGGATTCCGCAGGAGTTGTTTCCAAGCATCCCACCCAGGCAGCAATTCTTGTGCGTGGCCGGATCGGGTCCGAAGGTCAGGCCGTAACGAGTCTGGGCGGTATGCCGCAGATCATCCAGCACGCATCCGGGCTGAACCGTGGCCAGCTTCAGACGGGGATCGATGGCCAGCACCCGGCGCATGTACTTGGAGCAATCCAGCACCACCGCCACGTTGCAGCATTGACCGGCGAGACTCGTTCCACCGGCGCGGGACAAGATCGGTGCCTCGAACCGACGACATACGTCCACGGCAGCTACCACGTCGGCTTCGTCGCGGGGAATGACGACTCCGAGGGGAACCTGCCGGTAATTGGAGGCATCGGTGGCGTATAGCGCCCGGCTCGCGTTGTCGAATCGGACTTCGCCGCGCACTTCGCGGGCCAGAGCAGCGCTCAGCCGGCCAACATCGACGGCGGCCGCCGCGGGCGATTGCGAATCCGCCCGCAGGCGACGGAATCTCGACGATTCGTTCCGCTCGCGCAAGACCACTAGCGACGACATCACCGCCACCTCATCGAAGCCGGTCGACGATGCACCCGGCCTGTCATGCCCGCTGGGGCAGGAAACTCTCGACCATGTCCTTGAACGATTGCCGGATCATGTGCCAGCGATTCGGATCACCCTTGAACACCGCCTTCCAGAATGCGACGGCCTGTTCGAAGGTGATATGCGGGGGCAGCGGCGGTACCTCGGGGTCCACCAGGGCATCAATGACGACCGGCCGGGACGAGGACAAGGCCTCCTCCCAGGCGGGGGCGATCGCTTCCGGCGATTCCACGCGGATCCCGCGCAGACCGAGCAACTCCGCGTAGCGAGCGTACGGAAACTCGGGGAGATTCTGGGAGATCTCGATCTTCGGGTCGCCCATCATCACGCGCTGCTCCCAGGTGACCTGGTTCAGGTCCTGATTGTTGAGCACGAGCACGACGAACCGGGGGTCGGCCCATTCCTTCCAGTATTTCTCTACCGTGATCAGCACGTTGTTGCCGTTCATCTGCATGGCCCCGTCGCCGACGCATGCCACCACGGGACGATGAGGAAATGCGAACTTGGCCGCCACCGCATACGGGCATCCGCAACCCATGGTTGCCAGGCCGCCGGAGAGGGACGCCATCATGCCGGATCGGATCTTCAGGTCGCGGGCGAACCAGTTGGCCGACGAGCCGGAATCGGAGGTGATGATGCAATCCTCCGGCAGCCGCGACGAGAGCTCCCAAAACAGGCGCTGCGGATTGATGGGGTTTGCCTCGTTCATCGCCCGAGCCTCGAGCACCTGCCAGAAGTCCCGCACGTTCTCTTCGATCCGCGCCCGCCAGTCGCCTCGCGGCTTGCCGTTCAACAGAGGGATCAACATTTGCAGCGTCAGAGCGGCGTCGCCATGGAGATTAACCTCCATCGGGTAACGCAGGCTCAGCGCACCTGCCTCGATGTCGATCTGCACCCCCCGGGCCTGACCTTCAGGGGGCAGGAATTCCGAATACGGGAAGCTGGAGCCGATCATGAGAAACGTGTCGCACTCCATCATCATGTCCCAGCTCGGCCGGGTGCCGAGCAGTCCGATGGAGCCGGTCACATAAGGCAGGTGATCGGGAAGAACGGCCTTGCCGAGCAGCGCCTTGGCCACACCGGCCTGGAGAAGATCCGCCGTCTGCTCAACTTCGGCCCGCGCACCGAGCGCCCCGGCACCCACGAGCATGGCAACCCTCTCGCCGGCGTTCAGCACATCGGCCGCTCGTTCGAGCTCTCGTTGTCGAGGCACGATGCGCGGCGAAGAGTAACCCACGCCCGAGAACGTGCTGCCATGCTTTCGGGGAGGCGACTCCACCGCCTCCTGCTCCTGTAGATCATTGGGAAAGATGAGACACGTCACGCATTTGCTCGATTGAGCGATGCGAACCGCGCAGTCCACGCCGTGCCGCACCTGGTCAGGCACGGTCATGAGCTGGACGTACTCGCCGGCCACGTCCTTGAAAAGACTGACCAGATCCACTTCCTGCTGATAGAAGCTGCCCAGCCCGGCGCGCTTTTGCTGACCCACGATGGCCAGGACGGGCATATGGTCCAGTTTGGCATCGTACAAGCCGTTGAGCAGATGGATGGCTCCGGGCCCGGAGGTGGCCAGGCACACGCCGAGCTGCCCGGTGAACTTGGCGTGGGCGCATGCCATGAAGGCGGCCATTTCCTCGTGCCGCACCTGGACGAACTGGAACTCGTCCTTGTGCCGCTCGAGAGCGCCCATGATCCCGTTGATTCCGTCGCCCGGATACCCGTAAATCCTGAAGATGCCCCATTCAGAGAGTCGTTCGAGTAAAAAGTCGCTGACGGTTGCGCTCATGGTGCGGACTCCTCAGACGTGTCGTTGTTCGCCACCGCTGCAGCTAAAGACCCGTCAGATTGCCTTGCGGGTCGAAGGGCAGCGGCGAGCCTTCGTCCATAATTGTGAGTGTAGGAATGGATTTCACTTCCTTCACGAGTGCCGCCGAGATTTCGAATTCAACCAGTTCACTGGTGCTGCGAATCCGGCAAAGCCGCAACTCTCCCCGGGGAATGGCCGCCCCGATCGCGACTTCGATCGCATCGCGATCGGTGGGCATGACGATCGGCAGAGCCGGCTCACGAAGGGTGTTGCCCGGCTCGGAAGCCGTGAGCATGTTGATGTAGGTGGCGTGCGGATCGTAGGCTCGGGCAAACCGCTCCGTGACGATATCCGCGATGCCCGCCCCCATGGCGTTGCCCAATGATTCGGGCGTCAGCGAGAGGGCCACGATCCGGTGATAGTCGGGCTCCTTCTTCTTGCCTGCGGAGACTCGCCAGGCTCCCACGATGTTCGGATCGATGCCGGCGCCGGAGATGTTCTTGCCGACGCGATCGACCACCAGGACATCGAGTTGCTTGAACGGAAGTGTGGCCCAATGCTCCTTGGCGACCTTGAGCAGACGCTGGTCGGCGTCCAAAAACGCGTCGTAGCTCGGCGGGATCAGTTCGATCAGCGCCGGTTGACGGTAGGCGTTCTCGATCACGGCCACGCCGCAGCAAATGCGGAGCTTGCCCATCACGATCTCCGGGACTTGCCGAACTGCCGCCCACAGCCCATGGCGATGTGCCTGTCGGGCTCCGTCTTGTTTGCCCAGCCCGACGGTGATCATCTTCAGGAGCCCCGACGCGAGGCCGGTTGTTGACTCCGGATGGACGCCCACGCGGGCCACGACGATGATGCCGTCGGTGGTGGCTGCGATCGCATCCGCGTGAGCTTCAGCGCCGCAGGCCGCCGTTCCCACGTGCACGGTTTGCATGGTGGCTTCGATTGGAGCTCCGATGGACTTCGGCGTGACGCCGAGTAGTTCGAGGACTCGTGTCTGGCCCTCCGACGTGGACCTGCCGTGCGAGCCCATGGCAGGAATCACCACCGGCTCTGCTCCGCACGCCCGCACGTAATCCGCCACGCCGGCCAGTATTGACGCGAATTGGCCCATCCCGCGACTGCCTGCGGTGATGGCGATTCGCTGCCCGGGTTGAATGCAGGGCCGGCCTGCGGCGTGCTCGAACAGTTGTCGGACGTGACGCCGCACATCTTCGATATGACGCGAGGGGAATTTCTGTCGAACCTTGTATAGAGCCGGAGCGGAACTTCGCGGATAACCGGCGATGGATTGAAGCGGATCCATGCAACTCCTGAGGGGTCGTTAGGATGAGCCCCGCCCGGCAAAGCACCGATGAAGTGCCAGGCCGGCTCGTGTCGGCCCTTGGTGTATTCGAGAGTGTAGGCTGGTTCAACGATCCTTCCATGCAGTGTGCTTAGAATCATCGCGTGCCTGCGTTGAGATGAAGCGGCAATCTGAACCCCGTGCGATCGGACGAGAACCTATGGCGCAGTTGTTCAGTCCTGGCACGAACAGTTTGGCGCGGATCACACTGGGGGCGATCCTGGTCGCGCCCGTGCCGGCTTTCTGGCTCAGTTATGAACTGACGCGATCGTCGTATACGACACGAGTCGGTGAGGCCGTCGAACAGCCGGTGCCGTTCAGTCATGAGCATCACGTGTCCGGTCTGGGTATCGACTGTCGATACTGTCACACGTCCGTCGAAGAGAGTTCTTTCGCCGGTTTCCCTCCTACAAAGACTTGCATGACCTGCCACTCGCAGATTTGGACCAACGCCCGCCTGCTCGAGCCGGTTCGAAGGAGCTGGGAAACGGGCCTGCCCCTGCCGTGGGTGCGCGTCCACAACCTGCCGGATTACGTCTATTTCGATCATGGCATTCACATCAACAAAGGTGTGGGTTGCAACGTGTGTCACGGCGCCGTGGAGCGAATGCCGCTGACCTTCAAGACGCAGACGCTGCAGATGCAGTGGTGTTTGGATTGCCATCGGCAGCCAGAGCGTTATCTGCGGCCGCGGGAGGAAGTCTTCAACTTCGCCTACCAGCCGCCGGCCGATCAACTCGCGCTGGGCCGCCGGTTGGTTGAAGAATATGGGATCAGGACGGACCGGCTGGATGACTGCTACATCTGTCATCGTTAACGCTGAGCCGTCCAAGATGGTAAGACTATGGACAATCAGGGCGACAAGCTGTGGCGGACGTTGGAAGAGCTCGTGGACTCGCCCGAGTTCCGCCGAGGCCTCGAAGCGGAGTTCGCCGAGCAGGCGGGTGAATGGCCCGACACGATCGACCGGCGACGTTTCCTCCAGCTCATGGGCTCGTCGCTGGCCTTGGCCGGGTTGTACGGCTGCTGGCGTCGGCCCGAGCAGCAGGTGTTCCCTTACGTGAATCCGCCGGAACTGGTAGTACCCGGCAAGCCGTTGACGTATGCGACGGCCATGCCGTTCGGTGGATACGGCATCGGCCTGTTGGCGACCAGCCATGAGGGCCGTCCCACGAAGCTGGAGGGCAATCCAGACCATCCGGCGAGTCTCGGCGCGACCAACGCGATCGGTCAATCCAGCATTCTCATGCTCTACGATCCCGACCGCGCCAACGCCACGACGCATGTCGGCAGCGTCAGTTCCTGGGGCAACTTGCTGAACACGCTACGCCCCTGGCGCGACCACTGGCGAAGTCGTCAGGGTGCGGGCCTGCATATTCTGACCGAGACCGTCACGTCCCCGTGTCTGGCCGACCAGTTGCGCCGGCTGCGGGAAGCGTTTCCCATGGCTCGCTGGCACGTGTTCGATCCAATCTCGCGGGACAGTGTTCGCCAGGGAACGCGGCTCGCGTTCGGCGAACCCGCTAACGTGATCTGGCGATTCGATCGAGCAAAACGGATCGTGGTGTTGGATTGCGATTTCTTGTTCACGGAGCCGGGGAGCCTTCGTTACGCCCGCGACTTTGCCGATCAACGCCGCGTGAGCATCGGTCGTCACGAGATGAACCGTTTGTACGTGGCGGAGCCCTCGCCCACGCTGACGGGAGCCACGGCTGACCATCGGTTGGCCGTTCGGGCCGAGGACATCGCCGAGGTCGCCCGGTTTCTGGCCCGATGCGTGGGGATGGAGATGACCGGCGCTTCCCCGCGGCTCGATGCAGCGCAAATCCGCTGGTGCCAGGCGGCCGCCGACGATCTGAAAGCGCATCGAGGAAGCGGCCTGGTGCTCGCCGGCATCGGCCAGCCGCCGGAAGTACACGCGCTCGTTCACCGGTTGAACGTGGTTCTCGGCAACGACGCCAACGTCGAGTTCACGGAGCCGGTGGAGGTCCTGCCTGCGGATGGCAATACCGGCATTGTGCCGCTGGTCGAGGCCATGCAGACCGGGCAAGTGGAAGGCTTGTTCATTCTGGGCGGCAATCCGGCATACACGACCTCGGCTGACCTCAACTTTGCCGATGCGCTGGTGACACTGTCGAAGGCCCGAAGCACCGACGGCTCGTTCAAGAACCTGACCGTCCATCTGAGCCAGTACTACAACGAGACTTCCTTCCGGTGCCAATGGCACGTGCCACAAAACCATTGTCTGGAGAGTTGGAGCGATATTCGCGCGTTTGACGGAACCGTCAGCCTGGTTCAGCCGTTGATCGCTCCGCTTCACCAGTCGAAACAGGATACCGAAGTCATCGAGGCACTGCTGGGTGAACTCGATCTGGATGCGTACCAGATTCTCCGCAGGTTCTGGACCGAACAGATCGGCAACCAGGACTTCGAGCGGTTCTGGCGCACCACGCTGGAGAAGGGCATCATCGAAGACTCGGCGTATAGCCCTCACCGGTTTGAAACGCAAAGTGCCTCCGTCGAGACCGGTCCCGCGACAACTGCGGACCGCATCGGCGGCAACGAAACGTTCGAGATTGTATTCAAACCGGACTACTGCGTTTGGGACGGCACGTACGCCAACATCGGCTGGCAGCAGGAACTGCCTCGGCCGTTGACCAAGATCACCTGGGACAACGCGGCCTTGATCAGTCCCGAGGATGCCGAAAGACTCGATCTGACCACCGGTGAGATCGTGGAGCTCGCTTATCGGGGCGGAAGCGTTCGCGCTCCGATCTACGTCATGCCCGGCCAGGCCCGCGGTTCGATCACTGTCCATCTGGGCTACGGCCGGACGCATGCCGGCGCAACCGGGACCGGCGTGGGATTCAACGCCTATGCACTGCGCACGTCGGACGCCCCGTGGTTCGGCCAGGGCTTGCGGATCACCAAGACGGGCCGGCGGCATCGCTTTGCCGTGACTAGCGCCCATCACACCATGGTCAGCCGTGGCTTCAATGGCCGGGCCGAGCAGGACGTCGTGACCGAGGCGGCTGGAACATCATCACACGGACACGACAACCGCCGGCTCATTCGCACGGGCACGCTCGAGCAATTCCGGAAAGACCCCGCCGCGTTCAAACACGAAGAGAAGCTGCTCTCGCTCTATCCGCCGTTCGAATACGACCATAACCGCTGGGCCATGTCCATCGACCTGAATACTTGCATCGGCTGCGGCGCTTGCGTGGCGGCCTGCCAGGCTGAAAACAACATCCCGGTGGTCGGCCGGGAGCAGGTGTTGATGTCCCGGGAGATGCAGTGGATCCGCATCGATCATTATTTTCAAGGGCCGCCGGAGAACCCGCGCGTCTATCACCAGCCCGTGCCTTGCATGCACTGTGAGAACGCGCCGTGCGAGGTGGTCTGTCCGGTGAACGCCACCGTCCATGATTCGGAGGGCATCAACAACATGGTCTACAACCGCTGCGTAGGAACCCGATACTGCTCGAACAACTGTCCTTACAAGGTGCGGCGATTCAACTTCCTGCAATACTCCGACAATGTTCACCCGACGATTCAAATGCAGAAGAATCCCAACGTCACCGTGCGCAGCCGAGGCGTGATGGAGAAGTGCACCTACTGCATTCAACGCATTGCGAAGGCTCGCATTGAGGCCGAAAAGGAAAACCGACCTATCGGCGACGGCGAAGTCGTGACCGCATGCCAACAGGTCTGTCCGGCCCAGGCGATCGTGTTCGGTAACCTGAACGATCCTGGCAGCCGTGTGTCGCAGCTCAAGCAATCGCCGCTGGACTACGGCATCCTGACCGAACTGACCACCAAGCCCCGGACGACGTATCTGGCCAAGCTCTGGAACCCGAATCCCGCGTTGGTTGACCACGCTCACACAGGACCAGCGGCATGAGTACCGAGCAGCAGGAGGCCATTCGCAAAACCACTGCCGTTCTAGGCGGCCGGCACACTTCCGCCTCCGTCACCGACAAGATCGGCTCGACGGTTCTCGTGCGCCCGATCAAGCCGGGATGGCTTGTCGGCTTCGGCATCGGCTTCCTGCTGACCATGGTCCTGCTGTTTGCCGTCACCTGGCTGTTCATCAAGGGAGTGGGGATCTGGGGGATCAATATTCCTGTCGCGTGGGGCTTTGCCATCATCAACTTCGTCTGGTGGATCGGGATCGGCCACGCAGGCACGTTCATCTCAGCGTTCCTTCTGCTCATGCGGCAGGATTGGCGAACCTCCATCAACCGTTTCGCTGAGGCCATGACGCTCTTTGCCGTCGCGTGCGCCGGCATGATGCCGCTGTTGCATCTGGGGCGGCCTTACTATTTCTACTGGCTCCTGCCGTACCCGAACACCATGGCGATGTGGCCGCAGTTCCGCAGCCCGCTGGTCTGGGACGTGTTCGCCGTCGGCACGTACGCCACGGTGTCGCTCGTCTTTTGGTACATGGGGCTGGTCCCGGACCTCGCCACATTCCGCGACCGCGCTCGCGGCCGCGTGGCTCGAGCGGTCTATGGCGTCTTCGCCCTGGGCTGGCGCAACAGCGTGCGCCATTGGCACCGATACCGCATGGCGTACCTGCTCCTAGCCGGACTGGCCACACCGCTGGTCATCTCCGTGCATAGCGTGGTGGGACTCGACTTCGCTTCCGCCATCCTGCCCGGATGGCACTCGACCATCTTCCCGCCGTACTTCGTCGGTGGGGCGATCTTCTCAGGTTTCGCCATGGTGTTGACGCTCGCGATCCCGCTCCGTTGGGCGTACAGGCTCCAGGACATGATCACGCTGCGGCACCTGGACAACTGCGCCAAGCTCATGCTGGTGACCGGCCTGATCGTCGCCTACGGCTATGTCATGGAGACGTTCATGGCCTGGTATAGCGGCAACCCCTATGAGCGTTACGTGGTGGTCAACCGAGCCCTCGGCGTCTACGCTCCGTTCTACTGGATCATGATCGTCTGCAACGTCCTGATCACCCAACTATTGTGGTTTCGCCGGATCCGTCGAAGCACCATCCCACTGCTGATCGTTTCGCTGTTGATCAACGTGGGCATGTGGATGGAACGCTTTGTTATCATCGTGACCAGTCTCCAGCGGGATTTCCTGCCCTCCAGTTGGAATGTGTATGCACCGACCGTCTGGGATTGGCTGATCTTCACCGGCTCCATCGGGCTGTTCATCACTTTGTTCTATCTCTTCATCCGTGTGCTGCCGGCGATCGCCATGTTCGAGATGAGGGAACTGGTGCACGAGGCCGACCGGACTGCACCGGCTCCGGCACGGGTTTGGGCCGAGAACCACGATGCCTGAGGAAAGAACAAGCTTCGGATTGATGGCCGAATTCGAGTCGCCCGAGGCGCTGCTCGAAGCAGTGCGACAAACCCGTGCGGCCGGCTACCGTCGCTTCGACGCATACACCCCGTTCCCTGACGACGAACTCATCGAAGCCATGGAATTGGGCTCCACGCTGATTCCTCCGCCGGTATTGCTGGGCGGTATGCTCGGTGGCGCGGGCGGCTTCTTCATGATGTGGTTCGCCAATGTGGTCCACTATCCCCTCAACGTGGGCGGACGTCCTCTGAACAGTTGGCCGGCTTTCGTCCCCATCACATTCGAGTTGACCGTGCTTTTGGCGGCGCTGACGGCCTTCGGCGTCATGCTGGTGCTGAACAAGCTGCCCATGCCGTACCATCCGGTCTTCAACGTTCCGGATTTCGAGCGTGCCAGCGCCGATCGGTTCTTTCTGTGCATTGAAGCCAGCGACGCGAAGTTCGATCTTTCCGCAACCCGTGCGTTCCTGAACACGCTTCATCCCCGACTGGTCCTGGAGGTGCCGCCATGATGCTGCCTCGGACCGGTCCGGCGTTATTGCTGTGCGCCCTCGCGTGCGCAGGCTGCGATCAGATGTACGAGCAGCCGCGGAACGACCCGCTCGAGCCGAACCCTTTTTTCATCGACGGCATGTCGGCTCGTCCGATCGTCCCGGGCACGGTGGCCCGCGGACATGCCCGGCTCGACGAGCACTTGTACCAGGGAACGGTCGAGGGCAAGCCCGCCGAAATCTTCCCGTTCGCGATCACTGTCGCCGACCTCGACCGCGGGCGCGAGCGGTTCAACATCTACTGCTCGCCTTGTCACGGGGCGTTGGGCGATGGTGACGGCATGATCGTGCAACGTGGGTTCACTCGGCCGCCGTCGTACCATCTGGACCGGTTGCGAGCCGCGCCCGTCGGCCATTTCTACCAGGTCATGACCAACGGATGGGGGGCCATGTACAGCTACGCCGAGCGCGTGACGCCGGAAGACCGTTGGCGGATCATCGCTTATATTCGAGCCCTGCAACTCAGTCAGCACGTGCCCGCAGACCAACTCGCCGCCGAGGACATCCGCAGACTTCGGGAGGCCTCGCCATGAAGCGAACCGAACTGCCTCCGTCGCTGGCGCGAGTGTTGAAACCCTCGCTGATCGTGGGAGCCGGCGCGTTGCTCGCGTGCGCGGGCGGTGGCATTGTGAATGCTCGCCGGTTCTTCGAGTCGTATCTGGCGGCGTACCTGCTGTTCCTCGGCATCGCGCTCGGCAGCAACGCCATGCTCATGGTGCATCAGTTGGTGGGCGGAAACTGGGGTCGACTCGTTCGCCGGCTCCAGGAGGCGGCGGCCGCCAGTCTGCCGCTCATGGCTTTGCTCTTTATCCCGATTCTGTTCGGCTTGCCCGACTTGTACCCCTGGGCCGATTCACGCCATGCCGGCGATCCATTGTTTCAACTGCGCCGGCCCTATCTGAACCCGCCGTTCTTCCTGGCCCGGGCCGCTGTGTACTTTGCGATCTGGATCGTCGCTGCCTGGCTCATGCGCCGGTGGGCGAACCACTACGAGGAGAACGGACAAACCCGTTACTACACGCGTCTCCAACGGCTCAGCGCGGGTGGACTCGTGTTGTATGTGTTCACCGTTTCGTTTGCCGCCGTCGATTGGATCATGTCCCGGGAGCCGCAGTGGTTCTCGACCATCATCGGCTTTCTTGTGGTCGCCGGACAGGCCCTGTCGGGGATGGCCGCGGTGGTGTTGCTCCTGGCGCTGGTCGTTCGCGAGGAGCCTCTGGCCGGCGCCGCCAGTCGCCAGGACTTCAACGATCTGGGGAACATCCTGCTTACGCTGGTCATCCTCTTCTCCTACATGGCCTTCGTGCAGTTCCTGATTCAATGGTACGGCAACACACAGGAGGACATTGCCTACTATGTGCCGCGAATGCGGGGCGGCTGGGCCTGGGTGGGAGCGATGCTGATCGTCTTCCACTTCTTCGTCCCGTTCTTCCTCCTGCTGGTTCGTTTCAACAAGCGACGCGTTCGGATCCTCGGCGCGATTTGCGCCTTGTTGCTGTTCATGCGTCTCGTGGACAACGTCTGGCTGATCGTTCCCTCGGGGCAGGGGACGGTTCACTGGACGCTCATCGCCTCGGTGCTCGGAATCGGCGGCGTATGGCTGGCGACGTTCCTATATCTCCTGGGGACTCGCCCGCTCTTGGCGCAGCGCGATCCCGCCATGGTCGAGGATGGTTCATGAGTCGAGACTCTGCGTCCCAAGTTCCGGAACCAACCACTCAGGCCGGCGCTCGCCACGCCCACGAGACGACTGACGTGTCCGGTTACGGCGTGTTGATCTTCGCTATCGTGTTCGTGTCGGGACTTGGCATGACGAGCCTGTTCCTGGTGTGGCTGCTGGCACGACTCGCTCAGGGGACGCCCGCCGAGCCGGCATCCGCACTGGCGACGCGCCTGGCTCCGCCCGGCCCACGGCTCCAGGCGTCGATCGTGCATCCGACGACGCCGGCCGAGGATCTGGCCCGGTTGCAGCAGCGAGAACGCTATCGGCTCCAGTCTTACGGATGGGTCGATCGGGACAAGCAGATCGCGCACATACCCATCGAGCGGGCAATGAGCATTTATCTCGAAAAAGGTGCTCCGCCGGAAGGACTTGGGCTTGCGATGCCTGACGACGCATCAAACTCGTCCGCGGCGACGGGAGGTGGGCCATGATCTCCGGAAGGGTGGTCCGGATCTTGCAAGCAGGGGGATGCGTCGCCGCTCTGGCCGCGACCACGGCATGGGCTCAGACCCAGCCGGCCATCCTCAATGAAATCGGCATCGATCAGAAACTCGGCGCCCAATTGCCGCTGGAACTGGAGTTCCGCGATTCGAACGGGAACGCCGTTCGCCTGGGGCAGTTCTTTGATGGACGCAAGCCGGCCATCCTGACGCTCGTCTACTACCAGTGCCCGATGCTCTGCACGCTGGCCCTCAACGACACGGTCCGCGCATTGAAAGAGATCCCTCAGACCATCGGTGAAGACTTCGATGTGATCACCGTCAGCTTCCACCCGCACGAAACCCCCGGACTGGCCGCAGCCAAGAAACGCAACTACGTGCAAGCCTACGGGCGTGAGTCGGCCGAAAAGGGCTGGCATTTTCTGGTCGGCGACGAGACCGCCATCAACCGGCTCACAAGGACGGTCGGCTTTCGGTATCGCTGGGACGAGAACACCAACCAGTATGCTCATCCGACCGGCCTGATCGTCCTGACGCCCACCGGAGCCGTGGCCCGCTACTTCTTCGGCATCGGCTACGATCCCAAGGACGTTCGGCTATCGCTGGTCGAAGCCTCGCAGCGCAAGATCGGCTCGTTCACCGATTACTTGCTCTTGTCCTGCTATCACTTCGATCCCAACCAGGGCAAGTACACCTGGGCCGTCATGAGCACCGTTCGGGCGGGCGGGGTCATGACGCTCGCCGGCTTGGGAACGCTGATTGTTTTTCTGCTGCGTCGCGAGCGAAAGCAGGGCGCGTCGCCTGTTGCCGAAACGGATACGGCACCGTCGCCGGCTGGACATCGATCCGATGATCGCTGAGTTTCGACTGTTCCCCGAAAGCGCGTCATCCATCTCCAGTCAGGTGGACCATCTTTTTTTCTACCTCGTGGCGGTCACCGGCTTTTTCGTTCTGCTCATCTTCGTACTCATCCTGTACTTCGCGATTCGTTATCGCCGAACCCGTGCCGGTACGTGCCCGCCCGTCGCCAGCAGCAATCGGCTGGAGCTCACGTGGACGGTCATCCCGTTGATGCTCGCTTTGACCATGTTCTTCTGGGGGGCTCGTCTCTATGTTCGCATGTTCGATCCTCCCGCCGATGCCATGGATGTGTACGTCATCGGACGGCAATGGATGTGGAAGATTCAGCATCCCGAAGGCCGCCGCGAGATCAACGAGTTGCACGTCCCCCTGGGCCGTCCGGTCAAGCTCATCATGTCGTCGCAGGACGTGATCCACAGCTTCTACGTGCCCGCCTTTCGGATCAAGCACGACGTGATTCCAGGCCGGTACAGCGTTCTGTGGTTCGAGGCGACCAAGCTTGGAACGTTCGATTTGTTTTGCGCCGAGTATTGCGGCACCAATCACTCCAGGATGACCGGCAAGGTCGTGGTCATGCCGCCCGCCGATTACGAGGCCTGGCTGGCGGGAACCGTTCCCGACGAATCGCCGGCCCGGGCGGGAGCCGAACTCTTCCGAAGCCTGGGCTGTGCGACCTGCCACGGTCAGCAAGCGCCTACTCTCGCCGGGCTGTACAACCGCCAGGTGCAACTGGCCGACGGTTCGACCGTGCTGGCCGACACGAACTATCTCCGCGAAAGCATCATGGATTCGACGGCCAAAATCGTGGCCGGTTTCGCTCCGGTCATGCCCAGCTATCGCGGCCAGCTCAGCGAGGAGCAGTTGATTCAACTGATCGAGTACATCAAGTCGCTCCAGGACGCGGAGCAGGCGCCGGTACATCGGCCCGCCATTCAGACCGAGCCGCGGCCGTCACGGAGGCTGCCATGAGTGTCATGCCTTACACCGCCGAACTGCACTCGCACGAGACGTACCTCAACCGCAGCTACACCCTCCGCTCCTGGCTGCTGACCAAGGACCATAAGCGGATCGCCATCTTGTACATGGGCTCGATCACGCTTTTTTTCGTGCTCGGCGGTTTCGCCGCCTTGCTCATGCGGATCAATCTCCTCGTGCCCGCCGGTTTCATGGCTCCCGATCTGTACAACAAACTGTTCACCATGCACGGTGTGATCATGGTGTTCTTTTTTCTCGTGCCCTCGGTTCCGGTCACCGCGGGTAACTTCGTCATACCGCTCATGATCGGGGCGAGGGATTTGGCGTTCCCCAGATTGAACCTGGCCAGTTGGTACATCTTCGTGGCCGGCTTCCTCGTCACGGCCTGCGCCCTTGTGGCGGGCGGCGTCGACACGGGCTGGACATTCTACGCGCCCTTCAGCACCGGCTACAGCAACACCTTCGTCTTTCTGACCGTCCTCGGCATCTTCATCTCCGGATTCTCCTCCATCCTCACCGGACTCAATTTCATCGTCACCGTTCACACCATGCGTGCCCCGGGCCTCACCTGGTTCAGACTGCCGCTGTTCATCTGGTCGCTTTACGCGACCAGCATCATCCTCGTGCTGGCCACGCCCGTCCTGGCCATTACGCTGGTGATGGTGGCGTTCGAACGCGTCACGGGCGTGGGGATCTTCAATCCTGCCCTCGGCGGCGATCCCGTCCTGTTCCAACACCTGTTCTGGTTCTACTCGCATCCGGCGGTGTACATCATGATCCTGCCCGGCATGGGCGTGGTCAGCGAGATCGTCGCATGTTTCTCGCGACATTGCGTGTTCGGCTACAAGTTCGTGGCTTTCGCCAGCCTGGCCATCGCATTGCTCGGCTTTCTGGTGTGGGGTCACCACATGTTCGTGGCCGGCGAATCGATCTATGCCGCTCTGGTCTTCTCATTCCTCAGCTACCTCGTCGCCATTCCATCGGCCATCAAGGTGTTCAACTGGACGGCCACGCTCTACCAGGGCTCCATCCGGCTCGACACGCCGATGCTCTACGCCCTGGGCTTCATCGGCCTGTTCACCATGGGCGGCGTGACCGGCCTGTTCGTCGCGGCCCTCGGCGTCGATGTCCACGTCCACGACACGTACTTCATCGTCGCCCACTTCCACTACATCATGGTCGGCAGCATGGTCATGGGATACCTGGGGGCCATTCATTATTGGTGGCCCAAGATGACCGGCAAGATGTACCCCGAGTGGTGGGGGCGGTTCTCGGCATTCACCATCTTTATGGGATTCCATCTGACCTTCTTCCCGCAGTTCGTGTTGGGCTATCTCGGCATGCCTCGGCGCTACGCGACGTACGATCCGCAGTTCCAAATTCTCAACGTCCTGTCTACTGCGGGGGCATCCATTCTCGGCGTGGGTTACGTGTTGCCGTTGTGCTATCTCCTGTGGTCGTTCAAATACGGCAGCGATGCCGGGCCCAATCCGTGGGGAGCCACCGGCCTGGAGTGGCAGACGCCTTCGCCGCCACCTACGCACAATTTCGAGCGAACCCCGGTGGTCACGCAGGGCGCTTACGCGTATCACGAAATGGAGCCGGCCGGTGCCTGACGAAGATACCATCCTGACCCGCGAGGGCATCCTCGCCGAGCAGTTCGACGACCTCGCTCAACAGACCGAGGCCGGCACGCTGGGGATGTGGATCTTCCTGGCCACCGAACTGCTGCTCTTCGGCGGCTTGTTCACGGGCTACATCAGCTATCGGCTGGCGTACTTTCAGGGATTCCACGAGGCGAGCGGCCATCTCTATTTCACGCTGGGCAGCATCAACACCGCGGTCCTGCTGACCAGCAGCTACTTCGTGGCCCTTGCCGTCCACGCCGCTCGCCAAGGCCGGTCTCGCGCCGTCTCGGGCTGGCTACTGGGGGCGGCCGGACTTGGCGCTGTTTTCCTCGCCATCAAGGCCACCGAGTATTACCTGGAATACCGCGAGCACTTGGTGCCCTGGATGGATTTTCAATTCGAGGGCGCTTACCCGGCCCACGCGCAATTGTTCTTCATTTTCTACTTCTTGATGACCGGCTTGCATGCCGTCCACATGCTGGTCGGGATGGCCCTCCTGTTGATCATGGCTCTGCTGGCCCGGCTCGGTCGGTTCTCCGCCGAGTACCACAACCCCGTCGAACTGACCGGCCTGTACTGGCATTTCGTCGATATCGTCTGGGTGTTCCTCTATCCCGCGTTCTACTTACTGAACCCTCACTCATGAACCACGCCGCCATACAACCTCGGACCTACCTGGTCGTGTACATCGTGCTCCTGGTCTTGCTCGTATTCACGATCGCGGGGGCCTACATCCCGATTCACGTCCTCGCCACGGTCGTGGCCTTTGTCATCGCCACCATCAAGGCCATTCTGATCGTGCTCTACTTCATGCACGTCAAGGAAAGCAGCACGCTGGTACGCGTGTTCGGCGGCGCGGGCCTGCTTTGGCTCGGCATCCTCATCGCGGGCACGCTGCACGATTACCTGGCTCGCGGCTGGCCGCCGCCACCGTGAGCAGAGGCAAGGCCTTCTCGTGCGTGCTCATCGGTTCGCTGCTATTGGACGTGGCTCGGCTATTGGACGTGGCTCGCGGCTGAGCGCGTCCGGAGCAGACTGCGGCGGGTGAATTTTGCGCGAGGAGCGTCCCCGTCGCGACCAGCTCGACACCAGGAGCCCGGCGCCCAAGCCTGCCGCAGCCAGGAGCCAGCCGCGATGCATCGACAGCCAGAGCATGGGCGCAAAGTCGCTGGCCCGATCGTCGAAAACGCCGTGAGCGCCGAAATCCCCGGGTACCGGCTCGAACAGGTTCGAGGGCCGATCAGACGCGACGGGTTGATCGGTCTGTTGAGCCGCAAAGCCGGTTCTTGCCAGGTATCGATCCAGCATGCCGGGGAACAGCTTGTTGGCCAGGATGGCTTTCACGCTGGAGCGGGCGACATACAGCTCCCTCCTTCGATGATGTGCTGCCCAGACGATCGCTTCCGCAGCCACCTCCGGCTGAAAGATGGGCGGAACCGGTTGCGGATGATTGGGCAGGCGCGTCTTGCACCAGCTGAACTGAGGCGTGTTCATGGCCGGCAGTTGCACCATCGTCAAGTGGATGTTCTTGCCGTAGTGCAGCAGCTCGGAGCGGATGCTGTCAGTGAATCCGCGGATGGCATGCTTGGCTCCGCAATACGGGGCCTGCAGCGGGATCGCCCGGTACGCCAGCGCCGAGCCCACCTGGACGATCGTGCCCCGGTCGCGGGGCAGCATGCGCTTAAGCGCCGCCATCGTGCCCCAGACAGATCCGAGATAGGTCACCTCGGTCGCCCGTCGATACTCTTGCGGCGTGATCTCCCAAAACGGAGAGAACACGGTGGTCATGGCATTGTTCACCCAGATGTCGATCGGTCCGAGTTCGGCCTCGACGCGAGCGGCGGCCGCGTCGACCTGGTTCTCGTCGGCCACGTCGGCGTGGATCGCCACCGCTCGTCCGCCCAACCGTTCGATCTCCTTCTTGGCCGCCTCCAGCCCGTTGCCGCGGGCGAGCAGGCCGACCCATGCTCCTCGCCGTCCGAAGGCCCGAGCGGTGGCTCGGCCCACTCCCGCCGAAGCGCCGGTCACCACTACGATTTCGGGTTTCATGAGAGATCTCCTGGTTCCATCAACGGCCACGCTGCGCGAGCGGACTGGTCTCATCCGCGGCAAGGTTCCGAGCCGTGTTGATCAGTGCCACGTGCGAAAAGGCTTGTGGAAAGTTGCCCAGAAAGCGCCGGCGAGATGTGTCGTACTGTTCCGGCAGCAAACCCACCTCGTTCCGCAGACTCAACAGATAGGCGAAGAGTTGCTCTGCCTGCTGGTGCCGGCCCATGAGGGTCCAGGCATCCGCCAGCCAGAAACTGCACAGAAGAAATGCCCCTTCGTCGCCGGGCAGCGAATCGATTCCCGATTCCGTGCGATAGCGCCGCACGAGTCCATCCCGCAGCAGTTCCCTTTCTATCGCCTCGATCGTCCCGCGCACCCGAGGATCGCCGGGCGGCAGGAAGCCGAGCGCCGGAATGAGAAGTAGCGACGCGTCCACCTCACGCGAACCGTAGACCTGCACGAAACTATTCTTTTCCGCGTCGAACCCGCGTTCGCACACGTCGTCGTGCACCTCTTGCCGCAGCGCTCTCCATCGCTCGACGGGCCCGTCCAAACCGAATCGCTCGACGGCCTTCACCGCTCGGTCGAATGCCACCCAGACCATGATCTTGGAATGCGTCATGTGCCGGCGAGCCCCTGGGATTTCCCAGATTCCGTTGTCCGGCTGCCGCCAAATCTTCTCGAGATGACCCATCAGCACCTTCTGTATTCGCCAGGTGTTTTCATCCGGAGGCAGGCCGCGCGTGCGAGCGACGTGGAGCGTGTCCATGATCTCGCCGTAGACGTCCAGTTGGAGCTGCTCGACGGCACCGTTGCCGATGCGCACCGGCCGTGAGCCTTCATATCCGGGCAGCCAGGGTACTTGCGCTTCCCGCAGCCAGCGGTTGGCATCCACGGCATACAGGGCCTGCGTCTGTGAGGGCTCACCGGCCACGGCCCGGGCCAGCCAGTCTCGCCAGGCTACCGCTTCCGCGGTGAAGCCCGACTCGATCAGGGCATACAGCGTGAATGTCCCGTCCCGAATCCAGCAGTAGCGGTAATCCCAATTGCGCTGCCCGCCCAAACATTCCGGCAGCGACGTGGTCAGGGCTGCGATCAAGCCGCCGGTGGGGGCGTAGGACAGTCCTTTAAGCGTGACGAGCGATCGCAGGACCGCATCCCGGTGCTCGCCCTCGTGGCGGGCGGACGCGATCCATCGCTTCCAGCAGTCGGCGGTCTGTTCGAGGGCCTCGCTCGCAGCCGCCGGATGCTCCGCCGGCTCGAAAGAGGACGAGTAGCTCAGCACGAAGCAATTTTGCTGCTCAGCGGCGACCGTGAACTCCGCGACCGTGCTCATGTCTCGTCCGGTCATCTTCACGTCGCTGCGAACGTGCACCGCATGAGGGCCGGCAACGGCCGAAATCCCTCCTTCGCAAGACCGGACCCACGGAATCAGCAGGCCGTAGTCGAACCGGATCGTGAGCAGCATTTGCATCGGAACGCGGCCCCGCAGCCCCCGGACGATGCGCACAACCTGGGGCAGGGATCGCTCGGTCGGCATGAAGTCGATTAACCGGACCACGCCGTCGGTGGTGGTGAATTCAGTCTCCAGAATCAGACTGTACCCGTGGTACCGTCGGTGCACTTCCCGGATCTCCCCTCGAGGGCGGATCTCCCAGCACCCGTGCTCCTGGTTGCCCAGGAGGGCGGCAAAGCAGGCCGGCGAGTCGAAGCGAGGCAGACACAACCAGTCGATACTGCCCCGGGTCGAAACCAATGCCCCCGTTCGGCAGTCGCCAATCAGGCTGTAGTCTTCGATCCGCATGGCTTCACCGCACTCGCCGGCGCCACGAAGCGCCTTCACCAGCATATGGGGCGCCAGGTCCATTGGCCCACCTTGCCTCATCGCGGATATCCGTTGACGGCCAGGGTCCGACCGGTCTTGCGCGTGCGGAATTGGGTTGACAGGAGACAACGGAGTTAACGGAGAATCCTCTCTGTTATCTCCCTTATCTCCTGTAAGACTGTGCCTCGATATGCCTTTTCTGCGTGGACCCGAACTGAACCATGGGCAAGAACAGCAAGCACAGCAGGCCGCCGACCGCCGCAAACAGCAACAGCCGCGGAACCCTGCCTCTTCTCGGCCGGACATCGTTAGCAGTGTGCTCGGCTGTCACGACGTGCCTTCCTTTCTTCCCGCGTGAACTGCGAACCGGAGGGAAGGATACATCCTAACAATCATGACGCGCAACCATGTGAAATATGGCATCGAACTGGCACGCATCATGGCTGGCCACACGACGGCCGAGACGACCGAGGTCTACCTTGAGTTCTACGGCGTGCGATTGATGCTGTGGCAGAGGCCGGTTGACGCGACGGCGTACCAAACCGCGCGCCAAGCGCTTTTATGGGATTGGGCACGTGATCGAAGTCCTTTACAGACAACAGCGGGCGACGGGGCTCGAACCCGCAACATTCAGCTTGGAAGGCTGATGCTCTACCAATTGAGCTACACCCGCAAGGTTTTCGGACAGCGATGTTTACGCACCTTCCGACGGCCCTCGGCAAGTGGCACCGTCGTGACGGCTCGCGTAGATCACGTTTACATCATATCGGCTGCCGTGCGCCAAGCAAGCTTGGGTTAGGCCCGCCTCGAGAGGCGGGCATCATTGGGGGGCTGGCGTCCCGCCCGCCTCAGGAGAGGCTTCTGGGACGGGAGTGGGCCGCAACGCGCGGCCGGCGCTTCTTGTCAGCTTGAGGCGGGCAGGAAGCCCGCCCCCAGCAAACTGTACCATTTCGGTCCTGTATTTCTTGACTTTGGTGCGGTGGGCAGTTACAACCATTCGGCCAGCAAAGGCCGGGGTGATTGCATCACTGCTGCACCTGGGGTATGACACGCGGTTGAGGCGACCGGCGCGGGTCGCGACCGCGAGAGTCGCAGCTGCGGCGCGACAACTGCGGAACTGCTGTTGCGGGAGTCGGGACTGCGGAGCCGTATCCGCGGAGCCGCGGGTGCGGAACCGCGAATGTGGAGTATGGGCGGGGCGGGTTTCCGTCACGCGGCATCGGCTGACCGAAGCTACAAAACGAGGCGGGCTCGCACGCATGCGGATTCTGTTCATCTATCCCAACCTCAACGCTGAAGAGGGGTTCAACCACGGGATCGCCGACCTGTCGGGCTGTCTGCGGGCCTGCGGGCACGAGACCGGCCTGATCAACATCAACGAGGCGCTCTACGACGTGCCCACCGACGAACAGATCGTCGAGCAGGTGCGGGCGTGGAACCCCGGGCTGGTCGCCTTTTCGGTCATGACGCAACAGTACAAGTACGCCTTGCGGCTGGCACGGCAGATCAAGGCGGCCATGCCCGAGATCCCCATCGCGGTGGGGGGCGTGCATTGCATCATGTGCACCGAGGAGGTCAAGAACGACGGGTTCTGGGACTTCATCGGCGTGGGCGAATGCGACGAGGCGTTTCCGCAACTGGTCAACCTGCTCGAGGCGGGCGACGAACGCTACCAGGACGTGCCCAATTTCTGCATCCGTCGCCCCGACGGCACGTACAAAACCAACCCGCTAGGCCGATACCCGGTCCTCGACGAGCTGCCGCCCAAGGACTACGAGATCTTCGATTTGCCGCACATGCTGGGCCGCAAGAACGGCTGGCAGTCGATCCTGACTTCCCGCGGCTGCCCATACCGCTGCACCTACTGCTTCAACCACGAGGTGACCGACCGTTACCTCGAGGACGGCGGCCATTCGCGGCGGAGCTACCTGCGGCATTACGACATCAAGCGGATGATGAACGAGCTGCGCGAGCTCAAGAAGCGGCATCCGTACATCGAGACGTTCATCTTCGACGACGACCTGTTCACGCTCAACAAGCAGTACTGCATCGACTTTGCCAAGGCCTACGCCGACGCGGACCTCGGCGTGCCCTACGTGCTCAACGGCCACGTGCAGACGTTCAGCGAGCCCATTGCCAAGGCGCTCTCCGAGTCGCCGTGCATGATCATCAAGTTCGGCGTGGAGGCCGGCAGCGAGCATCTGCGCAAGAAGGTGCTCGAACGGCACATGAGCAACCAGGCTATCATCGACGCGTTCGCGCTGTGCGATCAGTACGGCCTGCACACGTCAGCCTTCCTCATGTTCGGTCTGCCCTATGAGACGCGGGACATGATGGAGGAGACGGTGGACCTCATGGCCCGCATCAAGCCAGGCCGCATGCGTTGGGCCATTTTCTTCCCGTTTCCCGGCACGAAGAGCTACACCATCTGCAAGCTGGGCGACCTGATCGACTATCGCAAGATGGATGCGATGGACAACTACTTCTGCGCATCCTGCCTGAAGTTCGATGACGCGACCGACCTGTACATCCGCAAGCTCCAACGGACGTTCCATTGGCGGGTGAACGCCCGGGCTGGGTTCCCTGTGTCGGCCGATTACGCCAAGCTGGTCGAAGAAGTGGACGCGCTCACGGCGGAGGAATGGCACGAGGCGAGCGAGTCGCTGCTCCAGCGCGACCGAACCATCTCCAACGCGTACCTGGCCCGTGTGCCGGCCGGCGACGCCGAGGCTCGTGCCCAGTGGAAGCACTACTCGATCCGCTACACCGAGGTGATGGCCGTGGACAGCGATTTCGTCCTGGCCGAGAAGGGCGACTACAAGAACCTCGGCGCCCGGCGATGGAAGGCCTTCCGCGATCAAATCAGCGTGTCGCGGGCGGCTGCGGCGGCGCTCAAGGCCGACGGCGCGGGCGGCGGCAACGGAGCCATCCTCAACAGCGCCGTGGGCTCGGTCGATCTGCCCGACCTGCACATTCTCCAATCGCACACCGAGGCCGGTGAGTGGCGGTCGATCCCTGTTCAGAGCCTCAACCCCAACTCCGGCGTGGTGCAGATTCGGCTTCCGAGTTGACCCCGGGGCTCCGAACGCCGAGGTTGGTTCTGGCCGATGCATGCCATGCCAGCCGCGGTGCCGGCCGGGCGGCCTGTCGACGACGCCACACAAGACTTTATCGCGTCACCGCTTGCCTTGTCCGGGAACAAGTGCCATCCTATCATCCCTTGTGAAAATTCGCACGATCCGTTTTGGGTTGTCACTATGGTGAACGGCTGCTACCCTGCCGCTCCACGGTGGGTCAGCTGTTCGAATTCGGGTGAGTGTTTTGCCGGCGAACGCCGTTATCAAACGGCGAAGGCCGCGGCAGGTATAGCGTGTCGATGACGCAACCACAACCGAGTACCCTCGTGCACGAGGGGGTGGACGAGTTCACCGGTGAGGATCACTGGGTCCTGAACTTCGGGCCCCAGCACCCGGCCACCCACACCACGCTGCGCCTGGTCATGGAACTGGACGGCGAGCGGGTGGTCTCGTGCGTGCCGCACATCGGCTACCTGCACAGCGGGTTCGAGAAGCTCGGCGAGCATCTGGACTACAACCAATACGTCACCATCGTCGAGCGGATGAACTACATCAGCCCGATGGCCGACAACATTGCCTGGCACACGGCCTGCGAGAAGCTGTTCGGCATCGAACTGACGCCGCGCTGTAAGGTGATCCGGACGATTTGTGCCGAGTTGGCCCGGATTCAGGACCACCTGCTCTGCGTCGGGACCGCCGCCCTGGATCTGGGCGGGTTCACCGCTTTTCTTTACGGCTTCAACGAGCGCGAGTGGATCTACGACCTGTTCGAGGAACTTAGCGGCTCGCGCTACCACAACAGCTATACCCGGGTCGGCGGCATCTCACAGGACATGCCCGACGACTGGCCCGCTCACGTGAAGGAATTCCTGAAGCGTCTGCCGCGGGCTCTCGACGACGTTGAAGCCTTGCTCACCCGCAACCGGATCTTCATCGAGCGGACCAAGGGCGTGGGCTACCTCAGTGCCGAGGACGCCATCGCTTGGGGCTGGACGGGCCCCATCGCTCGGGCGTCGGGCGTGCGGCGCGACCTGCGCAAGGACGAGCCGTACTTGTGCTACGCCGACAACTGGGATGGCCGGGGCTCCTCGGGCGTGGAGTTCAAGGTGCCCGTTTCTCGCAGCGGCGACGTGCTGGCCCGCTATCTTGTGCGACTGGAGGAGATGCGGCAGTCCCAGGCCATCATCGAGCAGTTGATCGATAACGTGCCCGCCGGGCCCATCGACCAGTTTCCGTTCAAGAAACGGCCTGACAGCCTGCCGCGCAAGCA
>Ga0116188_1000734_pt1 | contig 31065 bp, 25 predicted proteins | sample AD_JPNTR2_MetaG_FD_89807 | JGI IMG/M metagenome (GOLD analysis project Ga0116188, IMG submission 89807) | Active sludge microbial communities of municipal wastewater-treating anaerobic digesters from Japan - AD_JPNTR2_MetaG | ecosystem: Engineered > Bioreactor > Anaerobic > Digestate | place...
CCATTTCTGATGTCTCCTCTCTAGGATGTTATGGTTGCAACTTCATTCTAACCGAGGGACACAAGAAATGGCTTCTTTTATTTCATGGGGAAACCAATTTTACACAATTATACGGACTCAACTATGCTTGGCATTACGGCAGTGTCTTGCCGGAGCAGGAGTTTGAATACAAATACTTAGGGGATAATTCCGTAACGGAGTCATATGCTTTTCTCTTCCAGTACCTTGCAATGAATGAGAATTGGGTTTCAGAATATACGCAAGGTTCACGTCTGGAAGAGTACATAAGATTCAGCACGCTGAAGAAACTGTATATGTTAAGGAGATACGCAGCTAAACTCTTATATGAACTACAACTCCACAGCGGTGGTGACTTATCTCGTATGCCTCGGGAATATGCAAGCATCCTTTCTTACGCTTTAAAAATTCGTCATCCTGAAGTCTACTACCTTGATGACTTGGATGACTGCTTCTATGCTGCCCAGTACCTCAAGGCTTGGATTTTTGAGGCTCAATTACGGAACTTCCTTATTCAGAGATTCGGGGAGAGAGCGTATGCTTACCCGGAGACAGGAGAAGTCCTAAAGGAGCTCTTTTCGAGAGGACAGGAGTATAGTGTGGAGGAATTGGCAGAGAGATTGGGCCTGGCAGCACTGGACCTCGATCCCTTGTATGAGGAAATTGATAATAACCTGAGGGCTTGATGCGCACACTGTTGTGTGAGGACGGTGATATAGGATGGCATCAGGCATCCGTAAAAAGAGGCCCCCAAAGAGGCAATTCAAGAGGCATCTTGACACAGAAGACAAGGATTTTCTTGATATGCTCTTGACTGAAGTCAATGAGGAAGAGGCAGCTGAAGTGTTAGGGGAAGTTCAAGAGTTCGGCGGGGAAGACCATGAAGAGAGTTCCTTACGGTAGCCGACATTTGCAGTCTCTCTAGGCTATGTTCGTAGAACCGTGCAACACAGGATAATGCGGGGGCGGGTGGTGTGCCTTAGGAGGCTTTAAGACGCGCTCCCGCTCATTTTCCGGGGCCAAGACATTTTGAGGGCTATAATATGCAGGCAAATATCAGAGGAACTTGTCCGGTGGTCGAAAACTGATATAATTTAGACACGGTTCTTGCAAGGTTATATATGACTTGTATGATTATACATAGTTAGTGGGTGAAAGGAGGGGGTAAGATGGGCGAGTTTGTCCATTTGCACCTGCACACCCAGTATTCGTTGCTTGATGGGGCATGTAAACTTCCAAATCTTATGACAAGAGCTAATGAGTTAGGCTTCGACGCATGCGCAATTACAGATCATGGTGTGCTGTACGGGGCGATAGATTTCTACAAGACTGCAAAGAAGTATGGAATTAAGCCTATTTTAGGTTGTGAATTATACGTTGCTCCCAGGACCCGTCATGATAAAGTTCCTCATATTGATGACGACCAGTATCATCTTACGCTGCTTGCCAAAGATGATGTAGGATATAGAAACTTGACGAGGCTCTCCAGTATAGGATTTACCGAAGGATACTACTACAAGCCTCGGGTCGATGTTGAGGCTTTGAAAATGTGGAATGAGGGGCTTATAGCGCTTTCAGGTTGCCTTGCCGGAGAGATTCCTTCATTGCTGATGAAGGGGGATTATAAAGGAGCAAAGCGCAAAGCTGCTCAGTTCAGGGATATCTATGGCCCGGGTAATTTCTTTCTCGAAGTCCAGAGCAACGACATTCCCGAGCAGCGTGAAGTGAACAAGGAGCTTGTAAGGCTTTCATCTGAGCTTGATATACCTATTGTAGCAACTAACGATGTCCACTACATTTTCAGAGAAGACGCCAAAACCCATGACGTGCTCCTCTGTATTCAGACAGGGAAAACCGTAACAGATAAGGACAGATTGAAATTCCCCACTGACGCGTTCTACTTTAAATCAGCTGACGAGATGAAGGCTGAGTTTAAAGATATTCCCGAAGCTATACGGAATACTCTTGTCATTGCCGAACAGTGTAATTTTGACTTTGAGTTCGGTAAGTCCGAAGTGCCACGTTTTCCAGTGCCTCAGGGTTTTACTGAGGAAACATACCTAGAGTATCTTTCTCGTGAAGGCCTTAAGAAAAGATACGGAGAAATCACGGAAGAACTTGAGAATCGTCTCAATTACGAGCTGGATATTATTGTTCGAATGGGGTACGCCGGTTATTTCCTTATTGTCTGGGATTTTATTAGATTCGCCAGGGAGCGTGGGATTTACGTCGGGCCGGGCCGAGGATCAGCTCCCGGGTGTCTCCTTTCCTATGCCTTGGGTATCACAAATATAGATCCAATAAGATACGGACTCATTTTCGAAAGGTTCCTTAACCCTGAACGTGTAACCATGCCTGACATTGATGTGGATTTTTGCTATGAGAGGCGCGGGGAAGTCATAGACTATGTAACAGAGAAATATGGCGCGGATCGGGTGGCCCAGATTATCACTTTTGGCACAATGGCAGCCAAGGCAGCTATAAGAGATGTGGGTCGGGCTCTGGATATCTCCTATAATGAAGTAGACAGAATAGCTAAGTTGGTCCCTCTTGAACTTGGGATGACTATCGAAAAGGCTCTTTTGGCATCACCTGAGCTGAAGGACCTTTACACAAAGGATGAAGGAATCAAGAACCTTATTGATACAGCGAAGGCAGTAGAGGGTATGCCGAGACATGCGTCTGTTCACGCAGCAGGGGTAGTGATTTCAAAGGATCCGCTTACAGAGCGGATTCCTCTCTATAAGAGCAATGATGATACTATTACAACTCAATACGCCATGGAGGATTTAGAGGCACTGGGCGTTTTGAAAATGGATTTTCTCGGCCTTCGCACTCTTACAGTAATTGGAAAGGCCCTTGAGAACATTCATCGCACCCGTGGTGTGACAATAGACATAAACAGTATTGACCTGGAGGATCCCAAGGTGTATGAGGCGCTCTGCTCCGGAGATTCCCTCGGAGTATTCCAATTGGAGAGCAGTCTCTTTCAAGGCCTTCTCAGGGATGTCAGACCTACATGTTTTGAAGACATCATTGCTATATTGGCCTTGGGACGTCCTGGCCCCTTAGGGCGTGTCCAGGATTTCGCTAAGCAAAAACACGGTGAAATGCCCATAGAATTCCCTCATCCTGACCTTGAGCCTGTCTTGAAGGAAACGTATGGGAACATGCTATATCAGGAACAGGTCATGAAGGTCGCAAACACGCTCGCAGGTTTTACCCTTGGAGAAGCCGATATTCTTCGTCGGGCAATGGGCAAGAAGAAACCTGAGGTTTTGGCTGCTCAGAGAGAGAAGTTTTTAGATGGCGCTGTAAAGCGCGGAGTGAGCTTGGATACAGCGGAGCAGGTTTTCGAGCTAATGGAATTCTTCTCCGGATACGGGTTCAACAAGAGTCACAGCGCTGCATATTCCCTGATATCGTACCAAACAGCGTGGCTTAAGGTCTACTATCCCATAGAGTATATGGCTGCTCTTCTCACAAGTGTATCCGCTGTTACAGAGAAGGTAGCGTTTTACGTGGACGCGTGTCGTCAGATGGGGATAGAAACTCTTCCGCCGGACGTAAATGAGAGTCTGGAAGACTTTACTGTAGTCGGCGACAGGATCAGATTTGGGCTAAGCGCTGTGAAAAATGTAGGCAGAAACGCGGTGTCTGCGATTATTGCAGCCAGAGAGCAAAAAGGCGAATTCAAGTCCTTCGCGGATTTTTGCGAGAAAGTAGATCTTCATGACGTAAACAAGAAGACTATTGAAAGCCTTATACGCTGTGGCGCTTTCGATTTTACAGGCGCGAAGCGGTCAGCGCTTCTTGCTGTGCTTGATAGGACTATAGAGATGAGTTCTCGCCGTCAAAAAGAAAAGGAAAGAGGACAAGCTTCGTTTTTTGACCTATTTGCTGAGGATGAGGAGTTCGCGCAAAGCGACATCGATTTGCCTGACATACCTGAGTTTAGTGACAAAGAACTGCTTCAGATGGAGAAGGAGCTCCTGGGGCTCTATGTTTCAGGCCATCCTCTTCAGGGAGTGGCGACTCAACTCAGACAGTATTGCAGTGTTCAGGTAGCCGGGTTATCATCAGAGTACAAGGATGGTGACGAAGTTGCAGTGGGCGGCATTATTACGTCCCTTCGCAAAGTCACTACGAAAAATACAGGCCAGCCCATGGCTTTCTTTACGCTTGAAGATCTTACCGGTTCAATAGATGTTGTGGCATTTCCCAGGGTATATGAGGAGTCATCATCCTTTATTTCTGAAGATTCTATTGTTCTTGTCCAGGGACGACTTGAACTGAGAGAAGATGACACAAAACTAATAGCCAACGCTATTCTTCCTTTTTCTCAGGACGCAGTGGTAATCCCCATAGATGCTGACAATATCACCAAAGGAGGATTACAGAAACTCAAAAAGAAGCTACAGGACAATCCCGGGGAAATCCCGGTGTTCATAAGAATTGCTACTCCTATCGGAGCAGCAATTTTATCTGTCGCTCCTGAGTTATGGGTGTCTCATGCCGGGAAAATTACTATAGAGAATTGACGCTGGATTATGTAACAAGGCCCCTCTGCCTAAAAAGGAGTTGACATCAAATGTGGACAGTGGTGTATATTGCACCTAACAAAGCAACTGCCGAGATGATCAAAGAATTGCTGGAGAACGAGGGATTATTGGTGAATTTGCGGACTCTTGGAGTGCCACATATGGGTGATTCCGGGAATGTAGGGGTTTTGGTGCCGGAGAGCGAAGCTGAGGAGGCTCATGAGCTTATTACCAGTTCTTTTGGAAGGTAAGTGGTTATATGCCTAATCTTAAAGGGATTTTTCAAGGCAAGCAAAAATTCGTGACTGTAAAGGCAGGTACAGTCCAAGAAGAGGCGCCTGAAGGCCTCTGGACGAAATGCGGAAAATGCGGAGGAATCCTATATAAGAAGGAGCTTGCTGAGAACCTGGGATTATGCAGTGATTGTGGTTTCCATTTCAGGTTATCTGCCCGCGAAAGAATAGCGATCACTCTTGATGCCGATAGTTTTGTCGAATATGATGAAGAACTCGTTACAGTGGATCCTTTGGGGTTTCCCGGATATGGTATTAAGGTTGAGGCTGTAAGGGGCAGTACAGGACTTGACGAAGCGATTATTACCGGTAGAGGAAGTATTGAAGGATATCCTGTATTAGCCGGATTTATGGACTTTTCATTCATAGGTGCAAGCATGGGATCTGTGGTCGGCGAAAAAGTCACCCGGCTTTTTGAGAGAGCGGCCAGACAAAGAGTGCCTGTGGTAATTTTCTGCGCCTCAGGCGGAGCCAGAATGCAAGAAGGCATGTTCTCTCTGATGCAAATGGCAAAGACCGCGGCTGCATGTGCCAGACTGTCCGCCACAAGGACGCTTTACATCTCTGTCATGACTAATCCTACAACAGCAGGGGTCTTCGCGAGCTTCGGGTCGCTTGGTGATATAATCATTGCGGAACCCGGTGCTCTTATCGGATTTACAGGGCAGAGAGTTATTGAGGAAACAATAAGACAAAAGCTGCCTCCGGGCTTTCAGACTGCTGAGTTTGCGTTGGAGCACGGGTTAATTGACATGATTGTAGACAGACGAAACATGAGAAAAACTCTTGAATCTCTACTTTCGCTCCATGGAGGGAGGCGTCAAGACGTAGGATGACGAACCTTACTCTGGAATTTGAAAAGCCGCTGATAGAGTTAGAGAAGAGGATCGAAGACCTTAGGGAGTTTGGCTTGAAAAAAGGGATTGATCTTTCTTGTGAGATAGCTATCTTGGAAAAAAAGGCGGATACGCTCCGTAAAGAGATATTCGAGAATCTCACTCCCTGGCAGCGCATAATGATTGCGCGCCACCCCAAACGTCCGACAACCCTCGAGTATATCCACCTCATCTTCGATGAGTTTATTGAGCTTCATGGTGATCGGACATTTCGGGACGATGGCGCGATTGTAGGTGGCATTGCCAGCCTGAGAGGCCGTCCTGTCACAGTCATTGGAACACAAAAAGGCAGAGACACTAAGGAGAATATAGCGCGTAACTTTGGGATGCCACACCCTGAAGGGTATCGTAAAGCACTCAGGCTAATGAAACAGGCAGAGAAGTTCAGACGGCCTGTAGTGTCATTTGTCGACGTGGTCGGCGCGTACCCGGGAGTGGAGGCTGAGGAACGAGGGCAAGGTCTTGCTATAGCCTGTAATATCGCGGAAATGGCGCAATTGTCCACGAGCATCATTGTGGTAATTACCGGTGAAGGCGGGAGTGGAGGCGCTCTTGCTATCGGAGTGGGAGACAAGTTGATTATGCTGGAGAACGCCTACTTTTCCGTAATTTCTCCGGAGGGGTGCGCTGCGATATTGTGGAAAGACGGTTCCCGTGCTCAGGAAGCCGCTGAAATACTGAAGCTTACTGCCCCGGATTTGAAGGCGCAAGGTCTCATAGACGAAGTGCTTCCTGAGCCCCAAGGTGCAGCTCACAAGGATAGCGTTGCCATGGCAGGACTTATCCGTGATGCAATTACCAGAGGCATAGACGAATTATCCGGCATTCCCCCGCGCAGGCTTATTGAGAGACGTTATGCCAGGCTACGCAGGATAGGTGAGTTTGCCGTGCAGGAGATGCCTACAAGTGATCTGCCTATGGCGGTATCAGGTAATGAAGACATTTCAACTCTGCCTGATTTACCTGATTTTGAGGGAGGTACTGACGAGAGTTGAAGCGTATTGGGATTCTTACAAGCGGTGGAGACGCGCCCGGCATGAATGCCGCGATTCGTTCGGCAACAAGGGCTGCGCTTTATCATGGTTTGTCTGTAGTGGGGATATGCCGTGGGTACCAGGGCCTAATCGAAGGGGACATGTTCGAGATGACCTCCCGTAGTGTGGGAGATATAATACAGAGGGCAGGGACAATGCTGAGGTCAGCCAGATCCCCTGAGTTCACCACTTCTGAGGGGCAGAAGAAAGCAGTATGGCATCTGGAAGCCCGTGGTGTTGAAGGGCTTATCGTCATCGGCGGTGACGGTACGCTGAAGGGGGCTAAAGCCCTTTCAGACTTAGGAATTCCGACAGTGGGTATTCCGGCGACAGTGGATAATGATATTGCGTACACTGACTATGCCCTTGGATTTGATACAGCTGCTAATACCGCTGTTGACGCAATAACGAAGATTAGGGATACTGCAAGCTCCCACGGTAGAAACAATGTAATAGAAGTTATGGGCCGCGATGCAGGACACTTGGCTCTTGCTGCAGGCCTTGCAGGGGGAGCTGAGTACATTCTGATCCCGGAGAAGCCTTTTGATATCCAAAAAATTTGTGACGGTATCCAGAAGGGCTATGCCCGAGGGAAGACTCATAGCATAATCGTGGTGGCGGAAGGGGTCGGAGGGTACTCCGGGCCTGATGAATCTCGTTATGACAGCGTTGGATTCATAATAGGCCAAGAGGTGCGGGAGCGTACAGGTCTTGAGACTCGAGTCACAGTCCTTGGGTACATTCAAAGGGGTGGGACTCCCACCCGTCAGGATAGGTTGCTTGGGACCATGTTCGGGAGCAAAGCTGTGGAGGCCCTGATTCAAGGAGATACCGGCAAGATTGTGGGGATTTCAGGAGAGGAGTTCCGCATGTTCGATATTTGTGAAGTCGTCGCAACGCGAAAGCCTATTAATGAAGAACTGTACCGTGTTGCGACTTTGCTTTCAGAGATGTAACCCTGGATTGTTCTATATATAATCTGAATTCACCGGGGTTTTCGAGGTAAAAGGCTAAGGGATGGAGGAGGCCGGGGTGTGCGGAGGACTAAGATAGTGTGTACTCTCGGACCGTCGACAGACGCTCCGGGGGTATTGGAGGGTATGGTAAAGGCCGGCATGGACGTGGCGCGCATTAACGCGTCCCACGGCACGCATGAAGAACATGCTGCGAGAATTAAGAGAGTTAGAGAGGTAGCGGAGGCTTCAGGCAAGCATGTAGGAGTGATGCTGGACCTTGCAGGCCCGAAGATCCGAACCGGCCCGATAAAAGGCGATGAAATAGAACTTGCTGAAGGGGCTATATTGGCGTTGGTTCCCGGCAATGAAGACGGAGATGAAGAGCGGGTCTATATTAATCACCCTGAATTTCTTGAATATATCACCAAAGGGAGTAGGGTCTTTCTAAATGATGGCTTGATTGAGCTGGTAGTCGAGGAGGTAGGCGAAGAGGAAGCCAAGTGTCGCGTCGTCACAAGAGGAATCTTGGCCTCGCGAAAGGGAGTCAGCGTGCCCGGGGCTAGGATCAGTTCCGTTGGAGAAACCCGCAAAGACCTGGAAGATATTAAGTTCGCCTCTGAAATGGAAGTGGACTTCATTGCTGCTTCCTTTGTGCAGCATGCCGACGACGTAGTGCGTATTCGAGCTCTTCTTGACGCAGAATGGTCTGACGCTCTTATTATCGCGAAAATTGAATCCAGCGAAGGCGTGGAAAACATAGAGTCGATTTTAAGGGTTGCAGATGGGATCATGGTCGCCAGAGGCGACTTAGGCATTGAAATGCCGGCTGAGCAGGTTCCGTTACTGCAAAAGAAGATTATCGCAAGTTGTAATGTCACGGGGAAGCTTGTCATTACTGCCACGGAAATGCTGGAGTCCATGGTGTCAAATCCGAGGCCTACCAGGGCGGAAGTAACGGATGTAGCGTGCGCGATCTTCGACGGGACTGACGCGGTCATGCTGTCTGCAGAGACTACAATAGGAAAGTACCCGGTAAGCGCAGTTGCTACAATGGCGAGGATCGCCAAATGCACTGAGGAAGGACTGGATTGGGACAATATTATCCTCAAGAAAACTATCGGTCCTGCAAGGACTGTAGCTGATGCCATTAGTCACGCAACATCCCAGACAGCGCACGATCTCGGAGTCAAGGCGATTCTGACTTCAACTGAGTCGGGATCCACAGCAAGAATGGTATCTAAGTACCGTCCCGCTGCACCGATAGTGGCTGCCACCCCTAACCCGAGAGTCGCTGCAAAGCTTGCGCTGGCGTGGGGTGTGATTCCTGTGGTTGTCCGTAAGGCTAAAGATACTGATGATGTCCTGGACATCTCTACTGAAGCTGCACTTGCCCTCGGAGTGGTGGAGAAAGGGGATATGGTAATAGTCACTGCCGGTGTCCGCACGGGTATCCCAGGGACCACGAATATGTTAAAAGTCCACAAAGTATAAGCATAAAGGCGGTTTTCCCGTTTTCTGCAGGAATCTGAAGTTTCATGTAGAATAGATGAACTTGCCGAGTAAATGATATATGGTAATAGCGTGGGATTTGAACGCGTGGTGGGGAGATTGCCAACGCGTTTTTCCTGGCGTAATAGTGACCCGGCGGGGCACAAACCGTCCCACGATCGGAACGATTTCTTTGGTAGAGAAGGATGGAAAACGATAAGTATATAAAGGAGGAACTGAATCATGCCATTGGTCACAAGTCGAGAAGTTCTTAAGAAAGCGCAGGCGGAGGGGTATGCAGTAGGTGCATTCAACGCTAATAACCTAGAGTATATTCAGGCGATTATTGAAGCTGCCGAGGAGGAGAAAGCCCCTGTGATACTTCAGGCAAGCCAAGGGGCTATCAATTATGCCGGCCTGGATATGATTGTCTCCATGGTGAAGACAAAAGCTGAAGCAGCTACAGTCCCTGTTGTGCTACACCTTGATCACGGCACGAGTTTTGAGCAAAACGTCAGATGTCTCAGGGCAGGTTTCACTTCTCTTATGTTTGACGGCTCAAAGCTTCCGTACAGTGAGAATGCAGCTATTACCCGACGGATTGTGGAGATGGCCCATGCAGTCGGCGTGCCTGTAGAAGCTGAACTGGGACAGGTGCCTACTGCCGGAAACGTGACTATGGAAGAAGTCGAGGCGCTTATGACTGATCCGGACGAGGCTAAGAAGTTTGTGGAGGAGACCGGAGTTGATTTCTTGGCTGTGGCAGTCGGAAGCGTCCACAAGATGACATCGCAGGCTGCTAAGATTGATGCCGAGAGAACGAAAAAAATCGCGGAACTCACAGGTGTGCCTTTGGTTCTTCACGGGGCGTCCGGGGTTACGGATGAAGGGTATAAAGCCGGGATCAAAGCAGGGATATGCAAGATTAACATAGCGACGGAGCTAAATAAGGCGTTTACCAGGGGTATACATGACGCTTTGGCAAAGAAACCTGATGAGATAGATCCTAGAAAAATTGCCGGAGTAGGCAGAGAATACATGAAGGAAGCCATTAAAGCCAAAATGAGACTGTTTGAATGTTCCGGTAAGGCCTAAGATTCAGGGATTCTTCGCTATAACGGCAACCTTATTGATAAAATGATGATCACACGCCTGCAACTTTAGTTGTGGAGTCGTTCTGATGAGGCTCATATGTTATAAGGAGAAGGGATGATACTGTAACATGGCTGAGATTAAGAGAATAGGTGTTTTGACCGGCGGCGGAGACTCATCCGGTCTGAATGCCGCCATTCGCGGTGTCGTTATGAGGGCTGCGGACTACGGGTATGAAGTCCTTGGGATCCAGGAAGGATGGAAAGGATTAGTAAATGGAGATGTTGAGCCTATTGGCGTTGACGATGTCCGCGAAGTAATATCCATAGGCGGCACAATGTTGGGCTCATCTCGAACGAACCCCTTTAAGAAAGAAGGGGATGTAGAGAAGTGTAAAGCGAACGTAAAGAAACTTGGTCTTGATGCGATAGTCGCGATAGGCGGGGATGATACTCTTGGCGTGGCAAACGGACTTAGCCGGCTGGGAGTCCCGTGTGTCGGAGTTCCGAAGACAATGGATAATGACGTGAATCTTACTGACTATTGCATCGGGTTTGACACTGCGGTTACAGTCGCGGTAGATGCTGTAGAAAGGCTACGGGATACAGCAAGGTCGCATAGACGCATTATGGTTCTTGAGGTTATGGGGAGATACGCAGGATGGGTAGCGCTTTGCACCGCTATCGCAGGTGGCGCTGACTGGGTGCTGATCCCTGAAATTGAACCTGATATAGACGCTATGTGCGAACATCTTGTAAAACTCAGAGAGTCAGGGAAACCCTATGGTGTAGTTGTCGTTTCCGAGGGTATAGAGTTGCCCGGGCTTCAGGATGACGATGAGGAAGAGATTGACGCTTTTGGTCATGTCAGACTAGGACTTCGCGGAATAGGGCATGTTGTAGGTGAGGAGATTGAGAAGAGAACCGGGATTCAGACCAGGGTAGCAGTGATTGGTCATATTCAGCGCGGAGGCTCGCCTACTGTTACTGACAGATATCATGCTACACGTCTGGGTATGGCAGCTCTGGATCTGGTCCATAAAGGAGAATTCGGCAAAATGCCTACGTTCCTCGGGGGAGAGATAAAGGTCGTGGAGTTGTCGGAAGCGACTGAGAAGATTAAGACAGTGCCTGAGTCACTCTATAAAGATGCGATGACGTTGTTTAAGTAGTCTATATGCGTGTATCTGCGCAAAGTCAGAGTTCATTGGTTGAGCACCGGGTTTTCTGTTTGTCCGGATCATCGTGGGTCTTGAGGAGAATCGCATTGTACAAAGAAGCCGGCTTTCAGATGAGACTCTTGTGTTTGAGACCTGTCAGATGAGAAGCGACGGTGCTATTCCACTGATATGCTAGGCGATTCATCAAGAACAATTATACTTATAGGAGCAGGGTTTTTCCTTATGGCCGGCGGAGTTCCCATCTCATCGCCGGCCATGTTTACTTTTCTTGCTAATGCAGCGAAGACGAGTGGCTGGTCATGGCTGTTTGCAGGATTGTTTGTCAGTTTTTTTACAGTAGCCGGTCATGCTGTGTGCTATGTAGTCTTCAGACAATTCGGGCCTTTCGTTTGGAACAAGATAGTCAAGCGCTACCCCGGTATACTAAAGACGGTCTCACGTGTTAGCAGCAGATTGAGCAGTGCCAAAAGCAAACCCTTTGATCCTGCTCTCCTCCTGCTTCGTTGGATTGGGGTGGGCTATAGTCAGGTATTTTGGGTGCTCGGCCTATCCGGATTCGACGCCTCCGGCACACTTCGAATTCTCTTCCTTGCTGATATTCTTTGGGCAAGCGTGTGGTCATTCAGTCTCACAAAGCTATTGGCAGATGCTCCTTTAATAGGCCGGTACCTGACTGGATTCGGTTGGGCTTTACTGCTTTTGAGTCTGGCAGGATACGCCTTAAGACATTTTTTTGGCCAAAAGACCGGTTAGATTACTCCAAATTGATATTCCTTTCATTTAGGCCCCTGGGACATCGGGGCTAAGCCTTCATGCTCCTCATGAACTCAATCGTTTTCACTGCCTGTCGAATACCTGCTTGCACGTATCAGAGAACAGTTGAGAAATTTAACCTGTTATTAGGAAGGAAATTAAGCAGATAACGTAGAAAATTCCAATGACTAAAGATTCGTATAAAAGTGCACGAAAATTCGGAGGTGACAGTTTTGGAGGTCCAGGGGTATCTGCTTCCGGATGAGCTGTATTATGACCGTAACCACAGTTGGGGCAGGGTCGAGGGGGATATTGTCACAGTTGGACTCAATGACTTTGCCCAAAAACTTGCCAAAGATTTTGTTTCTGCAGATCTGCCTCTTGAGGGAAGGAGTGTTATACAGGGTAAAGCCATTGCATCAGTGGAATCGGGAAAATGGGTGGGCAGGATATATGCGATAGTCAGCGGCGAAGTTGTGGAAGTAAACGAGGCTTTAGAAGACGAACCCACTCTTTTGAATACCGATCCGTACGGAGAAGGCTGGGTCTTGAAGATTCGCATGGATGATCCGGATGAACTGGCCAATCTCCTGCAGGGAGAGGAAGCAGTGAGATGGCTGGAAGAAGAGATCGAAAAACATGCTTAGCAATTGTTGCTTTCGACGGGAAGGAGGGCTCTTCTAATGGAGTCTGTCCGGAAAAAGGATGTACCTGTCGTAACCGTCCTGGACCCAAAATTCAAGTATGAGGTTGCGCGGGAACCCGGGGGAGAGAATATCAAATATTGCTTTCAGTGTGGCACTTGCACTTCCGGGTGCAAAGTGGCGGAACTCGACAGCAAGTATAACCCTCGTAAGATAATCAAAATGGTTATCTTAGGGATGAGGGAGAGGGTTCTATCAGGTGATTTCATTTGGCTGTGTGCTACGTGCTATACGTGTCATGAAAGATGTCCCCAAGATGTAAGGATACCTGAAGTCATGAACGCTCTGAAGAACATCGCTGTAAGGGAAGGATATATCCACCCTGCTTTTCGCGCGCAGGCTGAGCTTATTGCAGGACATGGCAGGCTGTATGAAATCGATGAGCTTGCCAATGAAAAGCGGACTGATTGGGGCCTTACTGAGATTCCTCAAGGTTGCCCGGAGGTGGCTGAGATATACGGAATAACCGGGCTCTTTGACCTACTTTCCCGTGAGGTAGGTGGCAAGACATGAAGATGGCAGTGTTCTTAGGCTGTACAGTGCCTGTACGGAACTTGAGTTATGAGTTGTCCGCCAAACGCGTGGCCGGAGAACTCGGACTCGAGCTTGTGGATATCCCGGAATTCAGTTGTTGCGGGTATCCCATAAAATCTGTTCACCACGAGACCGCGTATCTCCTGGCAGCAAGGAACCTGGCGCTTGCAGAGGAGAGAGGGTTGGACATATGCACGCTCTGTAGCGCATGCACGTCTGTTCTGACTGAAGTGTCTTACGAACTTGCCACAAATGAGGCATTACTTGATGCGACATCCGAAACCTTGGGGATGTTGGGCAAGAAGTACTCAGGCAAGGTCCGGGTAAAGCATTTTGTGCGTGTTCTCTATGAGGATGTTGGACTTAAGTCCATTGAGAGGGCGATAAAACGACCTCTTGACATGTTTCGTATCGCGTCCCATTATGGGTGTCACTACCTGAAACCCTCCAAAATATACGACAGGTTCGATCACCCTGAAGCGCCGGAGTCGCTGGATAGGCTTGTCTCTGCAACCGGCGCTTTTGCAGTTGATTACCGGACAAAAAAGGATTGTTGCGGCGGAGCAATCCTTGGGGTTGATGAAGAGACAGCGCTTTCCATGGCGAGGGCGAAGTTGGATGATATCAGCGACAGAGGGGCAGATGCCATTAACCTTATCTGTCCTTTTTGCTCTGTAATGTACGGGGCGAATCAGCGAAAGATTGCAGCTAACCACAATGTCAAGTACGACCTACCTATTCTCTATTATCCGCAGATTCTCGGACTGGCAATGGGAATCAGTCATGAAGAGCTAGGACTCATGCAGAATCCGATTAGGCCCAGGGCACTCCTTGCGAAGATTTCATAAGGACGGTGCATGCCAGGCATGCTACAAGATGCGGGAAGGGAGCCGCGAATAGGCGTTTACATTTGTCACTGCGGTCTTAATATTGCAGGTGTGGTGGACGTCGAGGCGGTGAGGGAGAGCGCAAGGTTTCTTCAAGGTGTAGCAGTGGTAAGAGACAACCGCTATACGTGTAGTGAAGTAGGCCAGAAGGGCATTGCCGATGACATTAAGGAATTTAAGCTCAACCGTGTAGTCATCGCCTCCTGTTCACCAAGGCTGCATGAGAAGACGTTCAGGACTCTTATGGAGAAGTCGGGACTCAATCCCCATTTGCTCGAGATGGCGAATATCAGGGAGCATTGTTCATGGGTTCATTACGATGACCCCGTCGCTGCCACCCAAAAGGCTAAAGACCTGGTGCGTTCCTCTGTGGCACGGGCAAGGCTGCTTCAGCCCCTCTTGCGGACCAAAGGGCAAGTGCTGCCTGAGGTCATGGTAATCGGCGGGGGTGTTGCAGGCATTTCTGCTGCTCTTTACTTAGGAGGCATGGGGATAAAGACATACCTTGTGGAGAAAGAACCTTCTATCGGCGGACACATGGCAATGTTGGACAAGACTTTTCCTACCCTTGATTGCAGCCTGTGTATTCTCTCTCCTAAGATGGTAGAGGTGGCTGAATGTGAGAATATAAAGATTTTGAGTTACTCCCAGGTTGAAAAGGTTGAAGGGCAGGTAGGGAATTTCCGAGTCCAAGTAAGAAGGAAACCCAGGTATGTGAATGAGGACAAGTGCGTCGGGTGCGGGGACTGTGTAGCGAAATGCCCTGTTAAAGTGAATGATGAATTCAATCGTAATATGGGAACACGGAAGGCAATTTACATCCCTTTCCCACAAGCGATTCCCCCTGCTTATGTAATTGATGATGAGAATTGCAGATACCTTACCCAGGGTAAATGTAAAATATGTCAGGCAGTTTGCCAGCGGGGAGCTATCGAGTTTGATCAGACTGATCAGACAGAGACAATTGAAGTAGGGGCAATCATTGTTGCAACCGGCTTCGAGCCGTATGACCCGAGGGGCCTTCCTGAGTACGGGTACGGCAGATTCCCCAATGTCATAACCAGCCTCGACTTTGAGAGGCTGATTTGCGCTGACGGTCCTACTTACGGCAAGCTGAAGAGGCCGGGAGACAGCACGGTCCCAAAGAGGGTCGCGTTCATCCAGTGTGTCGGGTCCCGCGATCAAGCCACAGGCTGCGCAGGATATAGGCTTGACGGAGGGACAGGATCCCGAGGCGAATCAACAGACCCTAAGCCCTATTGTTCCAGGGTATGCTGTATGGTCACGGCCAAACAAGCGTTTATGGTGAAGGAGAAGCATCCTGACGCTGAAGTGTACGTCTATTACATCGACATGAGGACCGCAGGAAAAGGATTCGAAGAATTCTATCAGCGCGGTAGGCATGAAGGTATCGTATTCTTGCGCGGCAGGCCCGGGGAGGTTGAGGAGAAAGAGGACGGGTGCCTGAGGATTATTTCAGAAGACCTTGATTCCGGGTGTATCCTTGACCTTACCTTTGATATGGTTGTGCTGGCGCAAGGGCTTATTCCCCCAGGCGGGCTTGGCGAATTGGCTCAGAAGATGAACTTGTCTCGCAGCGAAGACGGATTCTTAATGGAAGGTCATCCTAAGTTGCGGCCTGCCGAGACTGCGATAGACGGGATTTATCTTGCAGGATGCGTACAGTTCCCCAAGGATATTCCTGACAGTGTAGCCCAGGCAGGGGCGGCTGCAGCTGCAGCCGCGGTTACTTGTTCGAAAGAGAGCATCGAAATAGACCCTCTTGGCCCAGTGATAGACGAGGCCTTGTGTATTGGGTGTAGGCTTTGTGAAGTGCTCTGCCCGTACGGCGCCATTAAGGTGGAATTTACTGACAAAGGTCCTAAGGCGAAATCCATTGAGGTGGCTTGCAAAGGGTGCGGCGTGTGCGGCGCTTCTTGTTCCACCAAGGCAATTACTATGAAGCACTATACAGACAGCCAACTTGCTGCCCAGGTAAAGGCTATCCTGGAGGTGGTCTAGGTGGCGCAGCATAAGGCAGACGATATGAGCAGGCCTGGGCTTCCGGACTCCGAGTCTTCTTTCGAGCCTGCCATAGTTGGATTCTTATGTAACTGGTGTTCATATGCAGGTGCGGATCTTGCAGGTACGTCCAGATTATCGTACCCTACGAACCTTCGCGTTATCAGAGTCATGTGTTCCGGACGGGTTGATCCCGGACTCATGTTGGAGCCATTCCAAAGAGGGGCAGACGGCGTTATGGTGTTAGGATGTCACCCTGCTGACTGTCATTATTTGAGCGGTAATTACCAGGCGGAGCAGCGGGTTCTCTGTGTTCAAGCGGTCATGGATCACCTGGGAATTGACAAAGGGAGGCTATACTTGGACTGGGTATCCGCGGCTGAAGGCGCAAGGTTCGCTGAGCTCGTTGCGGAGTTTGTCGCGCGAGTGAAAAGGCTTGGCCCTACAGGATGCATAGAGTCGCGGGAAGGATTGCCCAGGCGGGAATTTATCCGCCGCGTGCAAGTAGCAAAGCGAGTGGTAGAAGGAGAGAATTTCAGGTGGCTTGTGGGACGAAGAAAAGCCTTGCTCGAAGAGGAGAATGTCTATAAGGAACACCTGTCCGGCCAGAGGTTCCATGATCTTCTGCGGACCATAGTCGCTGAAGAATGCCTTAGAGCCGCTATAGAGCTCCTTGCTGAGGAAGGTCCAATATCTGTTAAAGACATGGCGGAAACATTGGGGTTCTCTGCCCGGGAGGTTTTGGAACACACTGCTTACCTTAAGAAATACGGATTTCTTGAACTCTATGATGTTGACGGCCGCAGTCCGCGATATGTTTCTGCAAGATACAGACGTTTGAAGAGTGATACAGACAATGATGGCATGGGTTAAGGGTCGGTAGGAGCCTGAGTCAGAGGCCAAAAGGCAAGACAAACAGTGTCAAGAGGGGCGCGGGATATGGTGTCAGACGGAAAATGCGCTGATGAAAAGGTGGTTGGGGCTGTTCTTGTCATAGGCGGCGGCATTGGAGGCATGCAGGCAGCTTTGGACCTGGCTGACTCCGGGTTTTTCGTGTACATGGCAGAGAAAAAACCCGCTATAGGCGGGGTCATGGCGCAGCTTGACAAGACATTCCCGACGAATGATTGTTCCATGTGTATAATGGCGCCGAAACTTGTGGAATGCGGACGCCACTTAAACATTGAAGTTATCACCGGTTGTGAAGTCGCAAGCGTGGAAGGTGCTATAGGGGATTTTACCGTGAGATTGGTGAGGCGTCCACGGTATGTGGATGAGGAAAAATGCACAGGGTGCGGGGTTTGCGCGTTGCACTGCCCGGTAGGGGCTGCCAGGGATGAGTTTAATTCCAGGCTGGTTGCGAGACCCTCCGTTTATATTGAATATCCCCAGGCTGTGCCTCTTGCTTACACTATAGACAGAGAGACCTGTATAGGATGCGGGTTATGTGAGACTCTGTGCTTGGCGCAGGCTATAAGATACCATGACAGGGCTTGGGAGAGGGAGATTAAGGTCGGAGCGATTATTGTCGCTACAGGTTTTGAAGCGTATGACCCGTCCGAGCGTAAAGAGTACGGATACGGACGATTCCCCAATGTTGTGACGAGTATGGAGTTTGAGAGGATCTTAAGCGCGTCCGGGCCTTATGAAGGGAGGGTGCTTCGTCCTTCTGACGGGGACATCCCCGGGAAGATAGCATTCATACAGTGTGTCGGGTCGCGGGATCGGGCCGGAGGCAACAGGTACTGCTCATCTGTGTGTTGTATGTACGCGACGAAGGAAGCTGTCATTGCGAAAGAACATACCCCCGGTGTTGAGGCTACTGTGTTTCTCATGGATATGCGCTCGTACGGCAAGGGTTTTGAAGGCTATATTGAGAGGGCAAAAAGGGAGTACGGTGTCAGGTTTGTGCGCACAAGAGTGGGCGAGGTTGTGGAGGCGCCTGATACAGGAAATCTCATTCTGTCGTACGAGACTGAAGAAGGCGATATTGTAAAGGAGGAGTTCGATCTTGTAGTCCTTTCTGTAGGACTAAGGCCCCCTAACGATGCGGCACGCCTTTCGGAATCCCTTGGGATCAGGCTTGATGCGCACGGCTTTGCAGAGACACGGCCTTTTGATCCTCTTGCCGCGACGAGGCCTGGAATATTTGTCTCCGGTGCAATAGAGGGGCCTAAGGATATTCCTGAGACTGTCACACAGGCAAGTGGGGCTGCTTCTGCAGCAGGCGCGATTCTGAAATCCGGCCGCGGTAAACTGACGCAGGCGAAAACCTATCCAAAAGAAATGGATGTCAGAGGGATAGCCCCTAGAATTGGGGTATTCGTATGTCATTGCGGTATCAATATCGGCGGGGTCGTGGATGTGCCGAGTGTGGCGGAGTATGCGAAAACCCTGCCGAATGTGGTGTACGCGGAAGAGAACCTCTATACGTGCTCCCAAGACACTCAAAGACGGATTCAAGAGAAAATCAAAGAGCACTCGCTTACTCGTGTAGTTGTGGCGTCATGCACTCCGAGGACCCACGAGCCTCTTTTTCAGGAGACGTGCAGGGAGGCCGGACTGAACGCCTACTTGTTCCAGATGGCGAATATCCGTGACCAGTGTTCTTGGGTGCATATGCGAACCCCTGTTGAGGCTACAGAGAAAGCGAAGGGCTTAGTCAGGGCTGCTTGCGCCAAAGCCTCATTGCTTGAGCCTCTTTTGCGGGTTCCCATTCCGGTAAAGCAGTCCGCTCTTGTGATAGGCGGTGGGCTTGCAGGGATGATTGCAGCTCTTGACATAGCCTGTCAGGGGTTTCACGTTGATCTGGTGGAGACCGCACCTTGTCTTGGCGGTCATTTGAGGAAGCTTCATTTTACCTTGTGCGGCGAAGATATCCAGGCTTACTTAAATGATTTAGCGCATCGGGTCATGTCCCATCCTGGCATAAATACTCATCTCGCTTCTGAGGTTAGGGATATCACGGGATATATAGGAAACTTTAAATCGCGCATAGTAGGTGGCAAAAAAACCAACGGCGAAGTCGGGCAGGGAGTGGAACTCCTGATCGAGCATGGGGTTGTGGTAGTTGCAACAGGGGCCAAAGAGCATATGCCAAGTGATGGACGCTTTCTTTATCGCCTGAATCCTTACGTGGTTACGCAGTCAGAATTCGAAGAAACCCTTGCGTCGGGAGCTTTCATAAGCAAGCAGGGTCACGATGGGCCGATAGTAATGATCCAATGTGTCGGGTCAAGAGATGAGGAGCGGGGCTATTGCAGTAGAGTGTGCTGCAGCGAAGCTGTGAAAAACGCGATTCGTGTAAAGAGGATGGATCCTACCAGGGATGTGTTTATCCTCTATAGGGATATGCGCACTTATGGGACCAGGGAAGTCTATTTTGAGGAATCGCGTGACTTAGGGGTGATATTTGTCAGATATCCGGATGAAGAGATGCCACAAGTGTATTTGGAAACCGGTGGATCTGACTTCCGTCCGGTGGTGGAGGTAACAGACACCCTTCTTGGTGAGAAACTCTGTATCCCGGCGGACTTGGTAGTCCTCGGCACAGGGATAGTCCCTGATGAACGGAACAAGGCAATTGCGCAGATGCTCAAGGTTCCATTGGATGAAAACGGGTTCTTTCTTGAGGCGCATATGAAATTGAGGCCTGTGGATTTCGCCACAGAAGGCGTATTTGTGGCAGGGCTCGCTCATTCACCGAAGACAATCGATGAGACAATTGCCCAGGCGCACGCAGCTGCAGGCAGAGCTTGCGCAGTTCTTGCTCAAGGTGTCATTATGGCTGACGGGATTAAGTCAGAAGTCATGAAGGCAAGATGCAGCGGGTGCGGCTTGTGCGTTGAGGTGTGTCAGTATAACGCCATAGAGCTGGATGATAAAGAGAAGGTGGCAGCCATCAACACCGCGCTATGCAAAGGATGTGGCCTGTGCGCATCTACATGCAGGTGTGGCGCGATTACGCTTAAGGGATTTACGGAAGAGGAGATTCTTGCGGAGGTGGACGCGCTGCTATGCTAGATCAAGATACGTATACTGAAGCTCTCGAAACCATAAGTTCGCTCCAGTCTGATGTTGAAGCCTACGGCACATCGCCCGGCGAGACCGGGGCCTCTTTGTCCGTTGAGGACAGAGTAGTGTCGCCTGTTGATGAGGTTGAGAATTGGGAGCCTACAATCATTGCGTTCCTCTGCAACTGGTGTTCATATGCAGGCGCGGATCTTGCCGGCACAGGTCGTATCCAATACCCCCCGAATGTCCGGGTCATTCGTGTGCCGTGTTCAGGCAGGGTGGATCCGTTGATGATTTTAAGATGCCTTCAGCGCGGGGCGGACGGGGTTTTGGTGTCAGGGTGCCATCCAGGCGATTGCCACTATATTGCCGGGAACTATCTGGCCAGGCGGAAGTTTATCCTTCTTGACAAGCTGCTTGATTTTTTTGGTATTGAAAAGGGAAGGGTTCACTTCTCATGGGTGTCCGCTGCAGAAGGTGAGAAGTTTGCAGACGTTGTGAAACAGGTGACAGAGACCGTGAAAGCCTTGGGTAAGCCTACTAAGCTTGTTCGGTGATATTCATGTCCCGTAGTGGTGTCGGTTCGGCAACACGTTAGTTAGTGCTGGAGCATATGAAAAACCGTTGTGAAGACGGACTGGTGGGGATGAACCAGGATGAATAAGACAGTCGGCAGTGTCATGGATGAAGGCGCACGAGGCGCCATAGAAACAAGCATCAGGAATATCGCAGCCAAGCTCCTTGAATCAGGCGAAATTGATGTTTTCATCGGGTACGAAGAAGGGACGCTTCCGCTAAGAACGACTCCTGCGTTTATTTCTCATCCTGAAGATGCCGCGAGGTTGGTATGGGGGCCTACGTGCGAAAATAATCTTACTGTCTATTTACCGGAGTTCCAGGGGACAGTGGGTGTTGTTGTAAAAAGCTGTGATGTACGCGCTCTCGTCAACTTGATTCTTGAGAATCAGATATGCCGGGACAAGGTAAAGATAATCGGCATCCCGTGTTCCGGGATTATTGCGAGAGACAGGGTAAGGAAAGCCCTGGGACATGACAGGATCATAAGAAATGCAAAAGTGACTGAGCGCAGCCTTGTGCTGAAAGGCGATGGTTTCGAAGTTGAGATGGAGATTCGGGATGTGCTTGCGCCGTCGTGTGAGGTGTGCAGCTATCCGGTGCCGCTTGTATATGATGTGTTAGTAGGCGATGAATCCATGGCAAGGAGCGCGAAGGACCCTGAAGCGGGTTATCTTGAGGTGGAGAAATTTGCTAAACTCCCGCCTGATGCGCGGTTTTCTTATTTTGCTCATGAAATTGAAGGATGTATCCAGTGTTATGCATGCAGGCAGGTATGTCCATTGTGTTATTGCAACGAGTGCTTTGCAGACAGACAGAGCCCTAAATGGATTAGCAGGTGGAGAGGGCTTTCTGACAAGATGTTATTTCATCTTGGGCGCGCTCTGCATACTGCCGGCAGGTGCGTAGATTGCGGAGCATGTCGCCGGGCATGCCCTGTAGGGATCGACCTTCGCTTGCTTACGAAAAACATGGAGAAGGTCGCAAAAGAGTCGTTCGAGTATGAGTCCGGGCTGGACATAGGTGGATTGCCTCTCCTTGCTACTTACAGACGAGATGATCCAGATGGTTTTATTCTGTAGAGTCGGATCGCGCGTTGGGTCGAGTCGCCTGTAGAGTCAGATTGCTCAGTGTGTATTGTGCGTATTTGAGGTGAGTTAGGCGTGGGCGAGGAGGATTTCAAGCGATTGTTCAAGATAGCCAAGACTGACTTGGATGTTTTTATCGATGTGCTAACTAGGTCATCATACGAGGTTTTAGCTCCGATTGAAGAAGGAGAGACGACGAAGTTCGGTGTAGTTGGCGGGGAGAAGATCAAAATCCCTCATCTTACCACAAGACCGTTGAAAGAGTTGTTTTTCCCTCAGAACGAGTCGCTTCTTTCGTTTGATTGCCTTGGAACGCCGGATGCGAGTATCGATACGTCCGGGGTATTGGCATCTGACGGTATTTCTCCGCGTGTAGCCTTAGGTGTCAGGCCTTGTGATGCACGGGCTCTTGTCCTCTTGGATTATGTCTTTGCTTCAAAGGACTATAGGGATCCATACTACACAACCCGCAGAGAGCAGACTGTGATTATCACGTTTGCGTGTCCTTTGCCTGGTATCGCATGCTTCTGTACATCTATCGGAGGCGGGCCTTATGACGAGACCGGATCTGACGTAATTTTCATGGAGCTTGCTGATTCATACCTTGTGAAAACAGTCTCCGAGAAAGGGAAGAGGTTGTTCCTGAAGGTCCTTCCGCTGCTTGAAGGGGATTCAAAGGAGCACAAACGGGTTCATGAAGCTGATGACGCGGATATTCAGGCAGCCAGGGAAGTCAAGGCTGCAAGCGAGCAATCGGTGAACGCGAGTGTCCCTATAGAAGCTGCTGTCGACGCGTTAGGAAAGGCTGAGGCGTTCAGCGACCTCGCCTGGGAAGAAGTCCATAAGAAATGCCTGGGGTGTGCAGTTTGTACCTATCTCTGTCCTACATGCCACTGCTTTGACATAGGAGATGAGGTGACAGGCGTCTCAGGCGAACGCATCCGTAACTGGGATTCATGTATGTTTCCTCTCTTCACGCTGCATGCGTCAGGACACAATCCGCGTCCTTCAAGAAAGGAACGATTCAGGCAGAGGATAATGCATAAATTCAACTACTTTATGGAGAACAACGACTGTATGGCGTGTGTAGGCTGCGGTCGCTGTGTTTGGAACTGTCCTGTGAATCTTGATATTCGTCAGGTGTTGGCGACGCTTGCAAGGCGGGAGCTTGTATAGATGCGGTAAGGGGGGCGGAACATGGTTCAGGAGACTCTGCGGGACATAAAGAATCCATATGTCCCGGAACTTGCCAAGATCACAGGTGTTACACAAGAGACTGAAGCAAACGATGTGAAGACTTTCCGTGTGGAGTTCTGTGACCTGTCAGCATGGGAAGGTTTTCGCTATGCCCCGGGCCAGTTTGCCGAGGTTTCCCTGTTTGGTGTCGGTGAGGCGCCTATATCTATCACTTCTTCCCCCACCCAAGAGGGTTACCTGGAGTTCAGCGTGAAAAAAGTCGGCAGGGTTACCACCGCGCTCCACTATGCTGATGAGGGGACAGTAATCGGCATCAGAGGCCCTTACGGGAATACGTTTCCCATAGATGAAATGCGGGGAAAGAATGTCCTCTTCATCGGAGGCGGAATAGGCCTCGCGCCGCTTCGCTCACTCATTACATACGTGCTGTCTTCAGAGTATAGAGAGGAATTTGGCGACGTAAGGATCATCTACGGCGCGCGGAGCTCAGGCGACCTGGTGTTCAAGTATGAACTTCCGCTCTGGGGAGGCAGGGACGACGTGGATCTCGTGGTCACAATTGACCGTCCTGAGGACGGGTGGGACGGACGAACAGGTTTTGTGCCTGCTGTTCTAAAAGAGGTCGCGCCGCATCCTGAAAACACAATTGCTGTTACGTGTGGTCCTCCTGTAATGATTAAGTATGTTCTGCCGGTCTTGACTGACCTGGGTTTTCCGCCGGACAGAATTGTAACCACACTTGAAATGCGCATGAAATGCGGTATAGGCATGTGTGGGAGATGCAATATCGGCAGTAAGTACGTGTGCCGTGACGGCCCGGTGTTCACGTTGAGGCAGCTTCAGGAGATGCCCGAGGAATACTGAGGCAGTCCCCGCTATGTATGAGCTTTGGCAGGCACTTTGCACATACCCATAAGCTTTCACCTTTAAGACGACATGGGAAAAGCGCTTCTTGGTTCTCTCCTGCACCGCGTTCCGCTGTCCTAGCTATTCTCCCAGAAGAGCTAAAGCAAGTTCCTTCTGTAGAAGAACCTTGCCATCCTTCACAACTCGCATGCTGTCACCGGACACTTCGTCAATGATCATGGTCTTGCCTTCAACCTCGCCGAACTCATACTTTATATCGATGAGTTCTAAGCTATGCGCAGCCAAGTGGTTCTTGATAAGGGTTGTCGCTTGGCGAGCAGTGTTCTTCATATACTCTACTGTTTCCCGGGATACAATATTCAGCGCGACCAGAGCATCTTCAGTGATAAGAGGGTCCCCTCGTTCGTCGTCTTTTAATGTGAATTCCACAAGAGACGGTAAAGGCGCTCCTTCCACGGCGTATTTTCCGTAGCGATGAACGAAGCTTCCCCATGCCTTCTCTCTGCAGATAACCTCCAGGTTGAAAGAGCGTGCATGTTTCACTAAGATGGTGTTCTCTGCCGGCCCGACGCTGAGAAAGTGAGTAGGTATACCTGCCTTCTGTAAGAGGTCAAAGAAGTACACTGTCAGGCGAAGAGAGGCGTTTCCCTTTCCGGCAACTTCTCCGATAACTTCATTTGCTCCTGAATCGATCCGCCCTTCCGCTCCGGTTACGGCATCCTTGAAATAAAGCAGGACATTGCCGTCATCCTGCAAAAATACGTCCTTCGTCTTGCCTCTGTATAGCTTCTGTAGCTTTAGCTCATTGCCGCGTATCTTCTGCAACATCATTCCTCCTGATTCCACAGCGTAATATCTACGTGATATCTACGGTAAGCATAAAATAGCCTTCACATGGCAATGTCTACGAGTTGGTGCTTCACTTATTATGCACTCACGTTCATTATAGCTGCAGTCAGGCGTCATGTCATTGTTTTCAAAAGGTAAAAGCGTAAAACAGCCCGTACCTTCAGTAGGTGAGGGCAATCGTGTATGCTAAGGTGTTATCGAGGGGCTTTGCAGGTCTCCGGTATGAACACCGGCCGTAATTGGTGTTGACATCCGGCAATGATGTGATCGAAAATCGACCATCTCCTTCTTAGAGCGACAGCGGGAGTACGGCTTGTCCCATCTTCAATAGCGCAATTCTAGGTGGGGGTGGTTTTTGACCGGAGAAAGTCTGAAATGTTATAATACAGACGGATAATACTTCGGAATGTTCACCGTTTGGAGCAGGGCGTTCGTCAGACAGGGAAGACCTCGGAATTGTTGACTTGTGCCAAGGGACATTGCGTGGTTTCGTTGGGCGTTTTCCCCTGACGAAGTCGTGCTCTTTTTTTGGAGGGGTTAGATGTCATGTAGTAAAAGATTACAGCCAGAATATACAAAGGAGCTTCTTCATCTTGCAGGGCCGCTAATTCTATCTAATCTGGCCTATACTTTACTGGGAGCTTTAGATACTATCTTCATGGGCAGGGTCGGGACAATTGAGCTTGGCGCGGTCGGCGTTGCAAGCACGCTTTTTGTTGCTGTATCAGCGATTTTTCGTGGTACAGTCGGAGGCGCCTTAGTCATGGTTTCCCAAGCTTATGGAGCAGGCGACAGGAAACGGATAAGAAGATCTCTGCAACAATACATTATACTGTCTTTTCTTCTTGCTCCTCTTTGCTTAACCTTGCCAAAGCTATTTGAACTGTATTTCAGGCTTTCCAAAGCCCAACCACAAGTAAAGGATCTTGCGTTGATTTACATGACGATAAGATCCTATGAGATCCCATTCAGCCTACTGTCAAAAACCTGCGGTAGCTTCCTTCTCGGTATCGGTAACTCTACATTTCCCATGTTTGTCAGCTGGCTGACGGTTGGGGTTAATGCCTTCGCCAACTATGTCCTCATCTTCGGCCGATTTGGGTTTCCAAGGCTTGGCATAGCAGGAGCTGCCTGGGGGACGGTCATATCCCAGGGCGTGCAGCTGGCTCTATATATAGTATTCGTTCTCTGGCAGTATAACAAAGAATACCGCCTTCTTAAGGGGTTTTCATTGCCTGGATGGAAGGAGCTAAAGGACAGCTTCATCTTGGGATTTCCTATGGGTCTTGCAAACTCCATTGATCTTTGCGCCTTCGGAGTCTTTCTTACGCTCATTTCGCGTATAGGCGCGATTGAACTTGCCGCAAGCCAAATAGTAAGTCAGCTGAACGACCTCACCTTCATGCCGGCTTTCGCGCTCGGCGCGTCCACCAATTCCCTGGTGGGGAGGTCATTGGGACAGAATGACATAGAGAAGGCTGAGACATTCGGGCGTGCCGGCCTAATGGTGGGAGTAGCAGTGGTAGGCCTTATAGGGATTTGCTTCTGCTTTTTCCCGTCAGTTTTTATTGCTCCTTTTACCGCGGATCATCAAGTGACTATGCTTGCGAGCAAATTGCTGAAGATAGTTGCTCTTTATCAGCTTTTAGATGTCGTCTATGTCGTTTTCCGCGGCGCGCTGAACGGGGCGGGCCAGACCAAGTATACCGGTTTGATGACCCTGGCATGCGCTTCCTGTCTCTTCATTCCTGTATCCTATATCGGCGCGTTTGTCCTGGGATTCGGAATATGGGGGGCTTGGAGCGGACCATTGGCACACGTGACATGCTTGGTGTTTAGTCTGGGTGCGAGGTTTTATGGGGGTAGCTGGAAAAAAGGATGGGTGGCATCGGGTAATACCAAAGGAAGGATTGAAGGTAAGCTGGAATTTGTGCCGAAGTAACTATTTCAGCTAATTTACTTGTCACTCAGACGTTTATGCTAAGAACTACACCGCGTGACTGTTTGAATTCTTATAGGTTGTCATGTTTTGGGATGATAGTGCATAAACATGGATGTGACACTCTTTTTGGAGTACAAGCGGAGAGGAGGGACGGTCAGGAGTGGAGAGGATTAGGTTCAGGCAATCTGCTGTCATAGCGGTAATCGTCCTTTTGGCGCTGGGTCTTGCAGGAATGTCAGCAGCAGCTTCGGATGCAAGCAATATATCTTTGCAAGCCGGCACCAAGCTACCTGGCGAACTGGTTAGGGTCAAGTATGATGATATCTTTCTCAGAGGTTTTATTCTGGATGATACGATGATGGTGCCTATTCGCCCTGTGGCAGAGGCATTTAAGGCTACTGTCCACTGGGATCCGGAAGGCCGAACAATTGTAAACGGCTACATCGTGGATGTCATGATCAGGTGGGATCAGGCATGGATGCCGGCTAAAGATCTCGTGCCTATTCTGGGGTGCTGGTATACTTGGGATCAAGCTACTCGGACTGTAACGATTAGCAATGGTTTTCGGAATGTTTACGTCCAAGCGCCTTTGGGTATTCCATACCCAACAGGCAAAAGCAACGCAGCTTCGGAGGCGCCGACCGGCGCCTCTAAAGTTGCTTCAGGGACTAATCTTCCTGTGGTCCCGGAAGGGGAAGCAGCCCTCAGGATCCCAGGGGAGAGGCGGGAATCTAAAGGAAAAGTCGCGTTGACGTTTGATGACGGCCCGGATCCTGTGATCACCGGGAAGATCGTGGATACACTGGCCGAATACCGGGTGAAAGCCACCTTTTTTTTTGTGGGATGTCGGGCGGTAACCTATGCTGATGTAGCAAAGAAAGTGGCAAGAGCAGGTCACGACATCGGAAACCACAGTTACTCCCATAAAGATCTAAAAGAGCTTGACGTTGAAGAGGCCAGACAAGAGATTCGAAAGGCGCAGAATGCGATAAAATCAGCGACCGGTGTTACTCCGAAATGGTTCCGTCCCCCGTATGGAAGTTACAACGCTGATACCCGGACAATCGCTGAAGAAGAAGGCGTATCTGTTGTCTTGTGGAATCTTTCGCCTGATGATTGGAAGAGCCCCGGTGAAGCTGTGATTAGGCAACGTGTGACATCCGGCGTGAAGGACGGTTCCATCGTGCTGCTTCATGTCAAAGAGCAGACGCTAAAGTCGCTTCCCCGCCTTATTGAGGAGCTTACTGAGATAGGGTATGAGCTGGTGGGACTCTCGGACATTATGTAATTCGGAAGTCATGCAACTTCGAAGTGAAACAGAGGCCTCAGGTTGCGGACGCTCTGGATTGAGGACCGTAATAAGTTAAGCCTGGTCATAGGCGGCCGACAAGATCATTGGCAATTTGGGTTATGGATATCAGAATCACACGGAGGGCGGACATGCTTTCGATTCAGGGGACAGTTGAGAGAATCACTTATAGAAACGAAGATAATCTCTATACCGTAGCGCGGGTCAACTGTGAAGGACGCGGTCCGGCCGGACCGGGACGCCAAATCATCACAGTGGTTGGTGCGTTTCCTTTTATAACGGTTGGGGAGACCCTTCTTATGAAAGGTGAATGGACAAGTCACCCCGAGTATGGCAGGCAGTTTAAAGTCGAAAGCTATGAGTCAGTAGTCCCTGCTACAGTAAAGGGTATAGAGAAGTATCTCGGGTCCGGCCTTATCAAGGGAATCGGACCTGTGACTGCCAAGAGACTTGTTCGGCGCTTCGGCTCAAAAACCCTTGATGTAATCGAACATGAGCCTGAAAGACTCACTGAGGTTGAGGGGATTGGCCCGAAGAAGGCTTGCACGATAACGAAAGCATTCGAGGAGCAGAAAGAAATCAGGCGGGTTATGGTTTTTTTGGCTGACCACGGCGTGACTCCGGGGCTTGCCATCAAGATATTCCGTCATTACGGTGATGCTTCAATTCAAGCGGTCCGCGAGAACCCATATCGTCTTGCAGATGACATTCATGGAGTGGGGTTTAAGACAGCCGACAAAATAGCTGCTGAACTCGGTATAGAGCCTGTGTCCATGGAGAGGGTCACCGCAGGAATTGTGTATGTCCTGAATGAACTCGCAGCCGACGGCCACGTCTACTATCCTGAGGAATCTCTTTTGAAAGAGGCAGCCGATATCCTCGAGGTGGATGAGGCATTGGTTAAGGAGGCTATACCGGTCCTGGAGGAGCGCGGCGCAATTATTAGGGACATGATCCAAGGTGAGACTGCTGTTTACTTGGCATACCTCTATCGGGCTGAGATCAGTGTGGCGCAAGGGTTCAAGACGCTTGCTGCGTCGAAGCCGCGCATGGTTTCAGGGAATACCCGGCGCCTTATGGGGGAGATGGAGCGAAGGGACGGCATACGTCTCAACAGAGAGCAAATGGAAGCTGTGGAGAAGGCTGCAGGAAGTTCAGTTTTGGTCCTTACAGGAGGACCCGGTACAGGAAAAACGACCGGTGTCAGGACTATGCTCAGGGTGTTTGAGGCTGAAGGACTCCGTGTATCTCTTGCTGCGCCCACCGGACGGGCAGCGAAAAGGCTGGCTGAGACGACAGGACGTGAGGCAAAGACCATCCACCGGCTCCTAGGCGTGACCTTCACTCAAGGGTACATGGCGTTTGAACGTAACGAGAGTTCCCCTATTGACGCTGACGTAATCATTTTAGATGAGACTTCCATGATAGATGTGCTCTTAATGAGTCATTTCCTTGCTGCAGTGCGTCCCGGGACAAGGCTTGTCCTTGTAGGCGATGTGGATCAACTGCCGTCAGTAGGCCCGGGATCGCTTCTTAAAGATGTGATTGCGTCAGGTGTCGTAGAAGTAGTGCGTCTGACTGAGATATTCAGGCAAGCGCAGCTTAGTATGATTGTAACTAATGCGCATAAGGTGAACAGGGGAGAGATGCCCGTCTTTAACAGGAACCTTATAGAAGGGGCGGACGCGGACTTTTTCTTTATTCGGGAAGAGGATCCTGAGAAAGTTACCGAGCTCGTCAGGGATCTTGTAGCGAGACGTCTACCAGGTTATATAAAGTGTGACCCGATAGACGATATTCAGGTCATGGCGCCCATGCGTCGTACGGTAACAGGTGTCGATAACCTTAACTTGCTTCTCCAGGATGCGTTGAATCCGGGAGGTCGTGGCAAGCGCGAGATTCGCATGGGCGCATTCATTTTGCGTGAAGGCGATAAGGTTATGCAGATAAGAAATAACTACGATAAGATGGTGTTCAACGGGGATATTGGTCGTGTGGTGCGAGTGGATCCCGAGGAGCAGGAGGTCGTGGTTGCGTTTGATGAATCTGACGGACTGAGACGCGTCACATATGAGCAGCATGAACTTGATGAGCTTGTGCTCTCCTATGCGATTTCCGTCCATAAGAGTCAAGGAAGCGAGTATCCTGTGGTAGTGATGCCCATCACCACCCAACACTATGTAATGCTCCAGAGAAATCTCCTATACACTGCTATCACCAGAGCCAAGCGCATGGTGGTCCTTGTGGGTACGCCTAAGGCCTTGGCTATCGCTGTCAAGAACGATACCCAGGATAAACGTTACTCCGGGCTTAGTGAAAGGCTTGCTTATACACTAGATATGTCCTCTTAATCCTTCTTTCCCTTCATTTCTATATTTCTGTCTCTTGCTTTCGACAATCTTGGTATCTCATGAATAAATTAGATCCGAAATTGATATACATAGCTATGTAGTCAGCGTGTCTCTTGCCAAGCTGTCTACATACACAGATGGGTGTCTATGAGCGTGCACACCTTATTCGTTTTACTATCTACTGCTATGTGCAAGTTTTGGAGGAGAGATATTCCCGATGTGTCTACGAGCTTCGACACACCGGTGTTCGCGACTTTTGGCCCCGTTTTTTTGCGCTCAATAACTGCCAGCTCTCGTCGGTTTGGATGAAGCGTAGTTGTCAAAGACTGAATGGCATGATAATTGCGATAATATAATGCTCCCGAGAATTGAGACATGAAAAACGTGAAGGAACCGAATATAATGAAGCCATGAAAAGAAAAAAGAATGCCTATAAAGCTGAATTTAAATCTAAAGTTGTGATGGAGCTACTTA
>Ga0116188_1000740_pt1 | contig 30993 bp, 20 predicted proteins | sample AD_JPNTR2_MetaG_FD_89807 | JGI IMG/M metagenome (GOLD analysis project Ga0116188, IMG submission 89807) | Active sludge microbial communities of municipal wastewater-treating anaerobic digesters from Japan - AD_JPNTR2_MetaG | ecosystem: Engineered > Bioreactor > Anaerobic > Digestate | place...
CCCTACCCCAACGGATTCGACGTGAACCAGGGAAGCATCAGGTGGTCCGGCGAGATCGAGCCCGACGAGACGGGCGAGTACAAGTTCCGCCTCTATGCTTCCAGCTACGTAAAGTTGTGGATCAACGATGAACTCGTGGTCGACGCCTGGCGCCAGAACTGGCTCCCCTGGACGCACATCATTCGCCGGCGTCTGGAGGCGGGACGACGATACCCGATTCGTCTCGAGTGGATTCCTCAGGGAGGATTCATCGGGTTCCAGACGCTACCTCCGGATCCTTCCTGGAACCCCCAAGATCTTTCCCTATATTCCCAAGTAGCCGATCACATCGACTACTACTTCATCGCCGGCGACACTTTGGACCAAGTTGTCTCCGGATACCGCAGACTCACCGGCCGGGTTCCCATGATGCCCCGCTGGGCGGCGGGTCTTTGGCAAAGCCGTGAAAGATACCGGACACAACAGGAGCTGCTCGAAACGGTCCAGGAGTTTCGCAGGCGTTCGATCCCGCTCGACGTGATCGTACAAGACTGGTTTTACTGGGAGGAGGACAAGTGGGGCGACCATGAGTTCGATCGCTCGAGATTTCCCGATCCGGAAGGAATGGTCCGTCAACTTCACGACGAGTTACACAGCCGAATCATGATCTCGGTATGGCCCAAGTTCTACGTCGGCACGAAGAACTTTGAGGCGTTCAAAGAACGAGGCTGGCTGTACATGCGCAACGTGGAGCTGAACCAACGCGACTGGGTCGGCTACGTCTCCACGTTCTATGATCCGTACGACCAAGGAGCCCGGGACCTTTTCTGGCGGCAGGTCCAAGAGAAATTGGGAGTGATGGGATTCGACGCCTGGTGGATGGATGCTACTGAACCCGATATTCATTCCAACCTGTCACCCGAGGAAACACTGCTTAGGATGCACCCGACCGCTTTGGGTTCTGCGGCAAGATACCGCAACACCTACTCGCTCATGCAGTCGAAAGCCGTATACGAGGGGCAGAGGCGGAGCTACCCGGATCGGCGGGTGTTCATCTTGACCCGGTCGGCTTTCGCGGGGCAACAGAGGTACTCTGCGGCTACTTGGAGCGGTGATATTGCGGCGCGTTGGCACGATCTTGCGGTCCAAGTTCCGGCCGGCCTCAACTTTTCCCTATCCGGCATCCCGTACTGGACCAGCGACGTCGGGGGCTTCGCGGTGGAGCGGCGCTTCGAAAATGCGCGCGGGGAGGACCTCGCCGAGTGGCGCGAACTCGTCACGCGCTGGTACCAATTCGCAGCCTTCTGTCCCCTTCTCCGCGTTCACGGACAGTTTCCCTACCGGGAAATGTTTCACGTCGCCCCCGAGGATCATCCCGCCTACCAGAGCATGCTGGCATACACTCGGCTACGCTACCGGCTCTTGCCCTACGTTTACTCCCTCATGGGGTGGGTGACACATGAAGACTACACGCTAGTGCGGGCTCTGGTTATGGATTTCCCGAATGATCCCGAGGTGATGGACGTCGCCGACCAGTTCATGTTCGGCCCCGCTTTTCTGGTAAACCCGGTTACGACCTACAAGGCTCGAAGCCGGGCGGTATATCTGCCGGCCGGCTCCCGGTGGTACGACTTTCATACCGGACAAATACTGGAAGGCGGCCGGCGAATAGAAGCCGAAGCTCCCTACTCCGACCTGCCGCTTTTCGTACGGGCGGGTTCCGTCATCCCCTTCGGACCTCAACTGGAATGGACCGACCAAAAGCCCGTCGATCCTATGCGCTTGGTCGTCTATGCCGGGGCCGACGCCGAATTCCGACTTTACGAAGACGACGGCACCAGTTACGCCTACGAAGCAGGCGCGTCTAGTCGGATTCCGATCCGCTGGATCGATCTCGAGCGGAAGCTCATCCTGGGTTCGCGAGAAGGCGAGTTCCCAAGTATGCTGGGGGAGCGAACCGTAGAAGTGGTCGTGGTTGACCCGGATCACCCTCGTCCGCGTCCATACGAAGGTTCCGCCGATCAGACGGTAACCTATTCCGGAACAGAGCTGGATGTGGAAATTCCTTAACCCGTGTCGCGGTTCGAAATCACAGCCTTCGGTCGCGGCGGTGCCCTGTTCACGGTGGGCGTGACCTCGCCTCCAGAGCACCAGGCAAGTCCCTCAGGGGCCGGAATCTACTTCGTGTTTGACGTCACAGAGTGAACTTGGCGAGCATTTTCTCCTGGCTGTCGGCCAAGCGCTGGAAAGCACGCGCCATCCGGCTTACCTCGTGAAATTGCGCCACAATCGATTCCACGGAAGCGGAAACTTCCTCCACGGTGGAGGCATTCTCGACGCTTACATTAGACAAATTCTCCATGGCTTGCTGTAGCGAGCGGGCTATTTCAACCATTTCGGAAATCGCCGATGCGATCTTTGCCGCCCTCTCTTGGTCGCCGGCTACCGCGAAGGAAATCTGCTGAAAAGCCTCTTGCAAGTGCTCGGTCAGACCTGTCAAAGCATCAACCTTCTCGGCATCCTCACGTATGAGTCCGCTCAGCTTTTGCACGTCTTCCATGATCGCTTCCACAACATCCTGAACGTCGTCCGTGGCTTTTCCGGTATTGATCGCCAAACGACGGATTTCCTCGGCGACGACGCTGAAACCCCGCCCCGCTTCCCCGGCTCGGGCGGCCTCCACCGAAGCATTCAAGGAGAGCAGATTCACTTGGGTCGCGATGCCGTTGATCAGCTTGACGATATCGATGATTTTTCCGGAATGCTTCTCGAGAACGCCGACGATGTCCCGCGTTTCCATCACGGATGCCGAGATACCGCCAATGTTCGAGAGCGCCTCCTTCAGTTCTTCAACCCCCACCTCGACGGACCGTCCGGTCTTCCCGGCCTGTTCGGCTTCCGCGCGAGCTGCCTCGTCGATCCGCCGAATGTCTTCCAGCAGCCGGTCCAGGGACTGCCGCGTCTCCTCCACCTGCACACTCTCTTCTTGCGCCGCCCGCGAAACCTGAGTCATGGCGTCGCCGATCTGATCCATGGCGGACCGTACTTCCACGGCGATCTCCTGCAGGGTGTTCCCCTCGCTGTGTAATTTCTCGGCCTGCTCGGAGATGGTGACCATGAGGCTGCGCAGACTGATGGGCTCGCTGTTTGCCGTCGCCACCGGCACGCCTCGCCGTACCGCCTCATTGATGTAAGGAATCAGCGCCGAATCTACCGAGACGCACACGATACCGTCATATTTGCTCTCGAGAGCGGATTGGATGGCGGGTCCATAGGACGCCGCCGAAAAGTCCTGCCGTTCTCGAACACCTTCGGGAAGAACCCAGTCCACCTGGACGCCGAACCGCCGAAGCTCCTCACCGGCTCGCAGAGCTCCCTGCTTGACGGGGACCCAGAACGCCGAATCTTCTCGCCCGAGAACTACGATCCGCAAACGACGCGATGGCTTTTTCTCAATCGGGCGGGCTAACCGCTGCATTGTCTCGGCAGTTTCGATCAGACCGACACCCTCACGCCAGTACCGTGAGTAGTTCTCCTTAGTGACCACATCCAGATTCGTGAGAAGCCGGGGGACCGTCGGGCGCCAGCCCGCCACCAAATGGTTGAAAAGGTGGACAACAGGATCGTGGCCTTGCGCAAACGGGTCCTGCCCTAGCGTCGCGAGGATGACGCCTGCCTTCACGTACGCCATCGTTCCATCCGTTAGATCGTGGCTGACGATCTTGACCGTGCCACCCTTTTCCGCTTCCACCACCGCCTTAGCCACTCCCTGAGGAGAGGCTCCGTCGGTGATGTAGATACCCGCCAAATCCGGGTGCTCCCGCAGAAGTACCCGAGTCAGCTCGTACGCGCGCTGCTCGTCTTCCTCTTCCTCGAGGACCGCTACGATGCGAACGCCGCGGAACTGCTCCGTGACGCACGTTTCGAAGCCTTTCCTCCTCAACTCCAGGCCCGACGCCCGGAAGGATCCCGTCAATATGGCGACCTTGCCTCGACCTCCCAAGGCCTCGCCCAAGATCTCGCCACAGCGCTTTCCCTCCTGGAACGAATCGGCTCCGACATAGCAGAGGCGGAGACAGTGCTGGTCCGTCAATCGGTTGAACTCATTGGCCGCCTCCTGCAAGCTCCCGACAAAGGTGTTCCAATACCGGCCGAGTTCTCCGAGAGATCGGACTTCGTTTTCGGGCAAGGGACGAGACTTCACTTCCAGCCGGGTGGCAAGATTGCCGTTGGCCAGTTCCGCCATCCCAGCAACCAAGGTGCGGCAATCCTCTTCTAGACGCTCCCGATCCAGGCGAACCAGCGTAAAGCCGCCCGTCTCGTCGGCCGCGGCGTGGTAGGAGGTCCTCCAACGCACCAAAGCCAAACCCAGAACGGCCAAGACGACCAGGCTTCCCGCCAGCACATCGGGGACGCCGGAAGCTCCACCTTCACGGCCGATAATCCACCATGCAGCTCCCGCCGCTCCTGCCGTGGAGTACAAGTACAGTCGTTGGTTTACCCTGGTTGCATCCCTCTTCCTGCTCATGTGCCCTGCTCCGACCCTTGGAAACGCGGAAACGTTTAGGTACGGCGACAGACCGAGTATTCTCGACTTGCCTCACAATTCTCCAAGTTGGATCGGCAGGCGGGAGGAAAACTTTACGTTATTGAGCCGTCGTAAGTAGGGCGCGGTCATTCGGGCGAGTCGTTCGCGGAAGCCTCTCCTCCTCAAGAATCCGCTCGCACCCCAAGACTTACGGCGGAACCTGCTGCATGCTCTCAGTCGTGTATCAACGGGTTTCCCCTGGTCAAGATCTGTACCGGCGTATGCCCGGTGTATTTCACTCGAGCCAAAAAACCTGTAAACCGTTGCGGCTCCCGGCGAATGCATTTACGATACACTGCGCCTTTGATTTTGGGGGTGCGCGGTTCGCGTAAGTGATTCGCGGACCTCGCTACCAGGGACCTGCCGTGCACCCAGGTACTGTTCGGTGGCGTCCCGCCGGCAATAACCTATGTGTAGGGGAGGAACACGATGGGTTTCGTGGATATAGCGGTCTTCTTCGCCTTCATTGCAACGGTTCTGTTTATTGCTCTCCGAAAAAGCCGCGTCGCCAAGGGTCGGGAGAGAGACACTCAGGATTACTTCCTCGCAGGTCGCGGCTTGCACTGGTGGCTTATCGGCTTCTCCTTGATTGCCGCCAACATTTCGACCGAACAGTTCGTCGGAATGAGCGGGAATGCGGCCAGCCACGTGGGGCTGGCGATAGCCAGCTACGAGTGGATGGCGGCGATCACCCTGGTGATCATCGCCTTCGCTTTTCTCCCGTATTTTCTCCGAGCCGGTATTTACACGATGCCTGAGTTCTTAGAGTATCGCTACGATCATCGGGCTCGGGCTCTTATGGCGGCAGCTACCGTCTTGATTTATCTGCTCCTGCTCGGAGCCGTAACCTACTCGGGTGCTTTAACCCTGCGGACCCTTTTCGGGGAAATGGGCTACGACGTCGGCCTTTATGCGGGATCCTTCTTCATCGCTCTCGTCGCAATGATTTACGTGGTCTCAGGAGGTTTGAAGGCGAGCGTCTGGGCCGATCTAGTTCAAGGATCGGGTTTGATTTTGGGCGGAGCACTGGTCATGTGGTTCGCCTTCACGATGCTGGGTAGCGTAGACCAAGCCGCCACCGTGGTAGACGTTTCCACCGGAGAGGTGGCCGTCCGTCAACTCGATCCTGCAGCCGGTCCGTTGGAGAGGTTCTTCGACCTAAACTCGAGTCGATTGAACATGTTCCTTCCCAAGACTGACACCGTTCTGCCCTGGACAGCCCTTCTCCTCGGGTTGTGGATCCCCAATTTCTACTATTGGGGCTTGAACCAATACATCACCCAGCGAACCCTCGGCTCGGCTTCGCTGGCCCAGGGCCAGCGCGGGATCGTCTTCGCCGCCTATCTGAAATTGCTGATCCCCTTCGTTGTTGTCATACCGGGCATCATCGCGTTCAACCTTTTTTGGGGAGACATGCAGCTGAAAGCTCGGCCCGATGTCGCCAAGGCCATGGGGTTATACGTAAAGTCCAACTCCGAGACGGAGCTTGTCAAGGTGCTGGAAGAACCTGAGCCTGAGCTTCTTTCCGAGTTCAGTGGCCCCGGCTACCTGATCGCCCTATTCGATTCGGCCGAGGAGATGGCGCAGCACGCAGTCCCAAACGCCCGAGTGCTGCCCATGTTGCGTTCCGAGTTCGACGCTCTTCAACCGGCCCGTTTTCAGCTCTTCGACGCTCGGGAAGACCACGCCTGGCGCCACGTGAACCCCGAGTTGGCCAGGGAAATCGAGGCATACAATGCACGCGTAGAGGCAGCCGCCCGTGCGTCGGGCGGAATCCCGAGCACGCAGGCGCTGATCGCCTTTAAGTACGACACCGCCTTCGGACTCCTGCTAGGGTCCGTAGTACCTCGCGGAGTGGGTGTTCTGGGCTTCGTGCTGGCCGCTTTGCTTGGTGCGGTCGTCAGCTCGCTGGCCGCCATGCTGAATGCTGCATCCACCATCTTCACGATGGACCTTTGGAACCGTTACGTAAGGCCCGGAGCTCCCCAAGCTCATTTGGTCCTGCTGGGTCGCACGGCCGTCGTCTTCTTTGCCGTGATCGCCTTTCTCCTGGCTCCTCAGCTTGGAAATCCCAATATCAGCAACTCTATCTTCACGATTATCCAAGAGTCTCAGGGATTCATATCCCCAGGTGTTCTTGCGGTCTTCGCGCTGGGACTACTGGTCCGAAGAGCTCCCCGTTCCGCCGGACTCGCCGGCCTCGTAACCAGTATCGTGGCTTACGGCGTATTGAAGTTCGCCGTCCCGTCCCTTCAGTTCCTGAACCGGATGGCGGTGACGTTCGGCTTGGCGATTCTCGTTATCCTGCTGCTGCGAATCATGCGTCCGCTTCCGCGGAACGTCGATTTCGACGTGCGAACCCAAATGGAGCTGACAACTTCTCAAGGAGCCAAGACGGCCGGACTGATATGCATTCTGCTGACGCTCCTTTTGTACGTCATCTTCAGCCCTTTGGTTCTAGCCCGATGACGGCCCGCTGATCGCGCGCTTAAACGAAGGATCACCCGGACGGCGCTCTGCTCCCGCCGCAGAGTTCCCTAGTCTTCCCGGACGGGGGGACGGAGAGAGACTTTGCGCCAAGGGTAGACCGCGGCCGTTCGGTGATTGTCAGCGAATTGAGTCCTGCGTCGGCCGAAAAGCCACAGATAAGCCGGCTTACTCTTAAGCGACTTTCGGCAAGGCACGCCGATTCAAGCTTGGCGGCTTCCTATCCGGAGCAGTCGGAGATCCTTCGGCAAATCCGCTTCCGTCCGACCGAGTCTGAAGGAACCGGCAACTTCGATCCCGACAGCCCCTTTTCGGCGCAGGAAAGGCAGGTTAGGATGGTCACCCATGAAATTGCCATTGTATGCTTCCGCTCGACGAATCCCTTGGTCCACCATTTCTCTGTCCTGCTTTCTCCTTACGAACCTTTCGGCGTGGGCTCAGGAAAGGCAAGACACCTGGACGATCGACGACATCCTCCTGACCGAAGAGGCGAGTGATTTCGAACCTTCTCCCGACGGTAAGTGGGCGGTTTGGGTAAAGGCCCGGATGGACAAAAAGGAGGGGCGTCGTGTTTCCAACCTCTACTTGTCCAGCCTGACCGAAGAACGTGAGATCCAGCTGACGCGAGGGCCTCAGTCCGACCGTAACCCGCGGTGGTCGCCGGACGGGAAGCGCTTGGCCTTCCTTAGTAGTCGCGCCGGGGAGAGGGAAGACAACGGCGACAGGAAGACGCAGATTTGGCTCCTAGATCTGCCGGGCGGCGAGCCGTACTCGGCAGCGGAGTTCAATCGGGACGTGCGGGACTTCGACTGGCTCGACAACAAGCGCATTGTTTTCTTGGCGCAGGAAGATCCCACTCTATGGGAAATCGAAATCAAAGAACGGAAGGACACGACCCGGGTTGTCGAAGACGAAGAACATGAGCCTCCCGTGCGCTTGTTCGTGCTGAACCTGGACACAAAGAAGATCCAGCGGCTTACCACAAACCGGGACTGGATCCGGAACATGACGGTCTCACCGAACGCAGAGTGGATCGCAACGATTCACGATCGGAGTCTCCGGTTTGCGTTCGACCACGAAATCACACCGGTTGTTAACCTCGTGAAGGTGGAAGACGGCGAACTCGTTCCGATCGAGCCCGAGCGCCGCATGGTTCCCAGACACCTCGCATGGGCCAAGGATTCTTCGGGTCTTTACTATTCGACTGAGTATTCTTCACACCCGTACTACTTCACCGCCACGATCACGGTCTTAAACTACTTTGATCTCGCCTCCCGAAACGCAGCGAAGGTGGACCTCGACTGGGCCAACGGGCTGGGGGGGTACCGCCGCCCGATTCTGGCGACCGACGACGGTTTTCTAGCGCTACTGGCCGACGGCGTACGATTCCAGCCGGCGCGCTATCGTAAGAACGGATTCACCTGGGCCCGGACCTCTTTGCAGGGAGAGCCCGTGACCAACATTTGGGACTGGAACCTGGCACGCAATGACCGCACCCTTTTATACGAGTTTTCCACCACCACTGTTTCTCCTCAATGGTATTTAGCCGAACTGGACGGCGAGCAGGTCAGCAACACACGCCGGATCACAAACTTAAATCCCTCGTTTGACCGAAAACCTTCAGGGCGGGTGGAAATCATCCGCTGGACGGGAGCCGACAACGACGTCGTGGAGGGGATCCTTTACTATCCCTTCGGTTATGAGGAGGGCCGCCGGTATCCCCTCATGCTCTCAATTCACGGGGGTCCCTCTGGAACCGACTTCGACGCCTGGAGTGAATCGTGGGGGTCACCCAAGGTACTTTTACGGCAACGAGGGGCCTTTGTCCTGAAGGTGAACTACCACGGCAGCGGAAACTACGGTCTGGAGTGGGTGGAGTCCATCTGTTGCGGAAAGTACTACGAGCTGGAGCGGGTCGACATCGAAAACGGCGTCGACTACCTCATCGCGCAGGGCTTGGTGGATCCGGAACGAATCGGTTCCATGGGTTGGTCGAACGGAGCCATTCTCACCACCGAACTGGTCACTCGCAACACCGGGCGTTACAAAGTAGCTTCGGCGGGCGCGGGAGACGTGGAGTGGATCAGCGACTGGGGAAACGTCATGTTCGGAGCCTCATTCGACAACTACTATTTCGGTGCGGCCCCGTACGAGAATCCCCAGCTGTACATTGAGAAAAGCCCATTCTTCCGGCTGAAAGATTGCAAGACTCCAACCATCATCTTCACGGGAACCGACGACGTCAACGTACCGCCCAGCCAGAGCTGGTCCCACTATCGCGTTCTCCAACAGGCTACGGAGACGCCGGTGAGGCTGGTCCTTTTCCCCGACGAGCCCCACGGCCTCCGGAAGTACCAGCACCAGTACCGTAAACTCGAAGAAGAAATGGCGTGGTTCGACCGGCACTTCTTCAAATCGTCGGAGGAAGAGAATCCCGCACTGAAAAAAGACTCGCCTCTGAAGCGGCTTCTGACGTTACAGGGGGTGGCTCGGAACGAGAATCGTTACGGCGATCTGGTCGCCGGCATCCTGGTTCCCGAAACCGCCGAATACCGGAACATCAAGGTGGGTCGCTTCGAAGTGACTCGAGCGCAGTACGCCGCTTTTGATCCCTCTTACGAGGTTCTCCCCGGGGCTGAAAACTACCCCGCTTCCGGGATCAGCTTCGAACAGGCTCAAGCGTATGTGAACTGGCTTTCCGAGAAGACCGGAAGACACTATCGACTGCCCAACGCCGAGGAGGCCGAGAAGCTTTACGGCAAGCCTTCCGCAGAAGCCAACACGTTGGACTACTGGGCGGGATATCCCCCCAACCCGGAAGACACCGAAGGCCTCCATCGCGCCATCCATCAGCTCGACAGCAGGGCTCTCCTACTTCGCGCCGTCGGCACGTCCGACAGCGTTGGGGAGAACGGGAATGCCGTGTACGACTTAGGAGGAAACGTGGCCGAGTGGGCGACGGATTCCGACGGCAAACCGGTTCTGCGAGGAGGCGCGGCAAATATGCCCGCCAACCCCAAAGACGACAGTCTCACTACGTGTCCCCATTTTCGGGGGTTGCGAGTCGTCTTGGAGAAATAGGCTCTAGGCGCCGGAGCACAAGAGCGGGAGGCCGGCGACGATACCCCGGCCTCCCGGCCCGACGGCTGCCGTTAGCTCTTCGATCGGTGAAAGCGATCGTCCGCCTCCGTACGCCGGTCGATGGCGGCGTCGTGCCAACCCGCACGGCTGTTTGGAAAAGCATCGAATTCCGGCACATACGGTTTGATGTCCAACAACGGAGTTCCGTCCAGCACATCGATGCCGGCGACAACCAGCGTTCCTTCCTCTTGGCGCCGCAGTAGACGAACACAAGACAGACCGATGGGATTCGGACGCGCGGGAGCTCTTGTGGCAAACAAACCTCGAGGACTCTTGTCGCGATAGGGAGTAATGCGCAAGCGGACTTCACCGACGCGGTCGAACCAGTAAAGCAGCCAAATACGCTCGAAACCCTCCAAGTCGTCTAGTCCCGGTACGAACTCGGGAAACAGGTCGACTCTACCCTCGGTCTCCTCAGCAAACACCGGTTGAATAGGCGTTCCCAGAGCTCGCTGAAATGGGGAATGAATGATTCCAATCGGTCGAAGGATCACTCCTTGTGTCGCCCGCATGGCCAACTCCTCCCGTCCTTCCATCAATTGTTTCCGAGGCCTCCTCCTGCACCTGACTCCCTCCATACTCTCGAGCTATCGAACGTCTCTCCCCCCCTCAGTCCTTTGTATCTTCATAAACCGCTACGCTTCGGCCTCGCAAGAGCACAAGAGGCCACCTGCCGCCGTCGGCACTGGCCTAGGCGACGCTGGGAGCATACAATGAACATAAGCTTAACCGGGAGGTGGCTTGATATGTTGAATCGGCGGAACTTTCTCAAAGCGACGGGTACGTCGGCCTTAGTGACCTGTTTCCCGGCTTCTCTGGCGGCGTTGCAGCGGGTTCAATCCCCTGGGAAGATCGAGAAGAGGACATTGGGACGAACGGGGCGGCAGCTTTCCATGATCGGTTTCGGCGGCATCGTGGTGACGAATGCAGACAGCCGTCAAGCGTCCGAGCGGGTGGCCGAAGCCGTCGAGTACGGTGTAAATTACTTCGACGTAGCGCCCACCTACGGGAATGCAGAGGAAATGCTTGGTCCGGCTCTTCGTCCCTATCGGGATGATGTCTTCCTGGCTTGTAAGACCCAAGCACGTGACCGGGAAGGCGCCCGTAAAGAGCTCGAGGAATCATTGCGGCGGTTGCAAACCGACCACTTCGATCTGTACCAGTGCCACGCGGTCACGAAGAAGCAAGACGCGGAGCGCATCCTGGCTCCCGGGGGAGCTCTTGAGGCCTTTCTGGAGGCTCGCGAACAGGGCAAGATCCGTTGGATCGGTTTCTCCGCCCACTCGGTCGAAGCCGCGATGACTCTCTTACAAGGCTACGAGTTCGACACGATTCTATTCCCCGTCAATTTCGGTACCTGGAACCGCGGAAACTTCGGCCCGCAGGTTTTAGAAGAGGCCCAGAAACGGCAAGTCGGCATCCTGGCACTGAAAGCCATGGCCAAGGGACCTTGGCCGGAAGGGGCGGAGCGGACCCATCCCAAGTGCTGGTACGAACCTCTGAGCGATCCGGCAGAAGCCGCCCTCGGTTTGCGGTTCACCTTGTCACATCCGGTTACGGCTGCGGTACCTCCCGGAGACGAGAACCTTTTCCGCATGGCTCTCCGGCTGGCACTCGACTTTCGCCCCTTGGAAGAAAGCGAGGTCCAACGGATCAAGGAAATGGCGGGTCGGAACGAACCCTTGTTCCGCTATCCTTCTCCGGAGGCCTGACATGAAAGTATCCATCGGAATAGTCGGACCGGCCCTGTTCCTGCTGGCCTCGGTCCTAGCTTACGAAGGAGAGAGTCCGGAGGAAGCAAGCTCTTCAGCCGAAGCGGTCAAGATTGAAGGCGAGTCGCTTCGCAGGCAGGATCTGCCCGAAGAGATTCCGGTGCAGATCTTTGAAAGCGGCTTTGCCGTCATTCGGGTGCGCATACACAACGGGGGCTCCGACGTCGTCGAGCTGCGTCCGGAGGATTTCCAAGTCGTGGACCCCCGCGGCAAGAAGCTCGAGCAGGCTGCGCTCACAGAAATCACGCCACACTTGGTGAAGTTCTACGTGCCTGGCGGAGCGGGAGTTCACGGGGAGATTGGAAATTGGCCGAAATACCCGACCGTGGCTCATTGGGAGCGGGGAGAACACGGCGTCGCCGGCCCGGGATCGATCGACGTAGGAGCTGCGCCGGCCGTTCGCGGTGCTCTCGAACAACACCAGGTTCAGGCTACGGTTTTGGGTCCGGGAGACTCTCTTGAGGGGCTCCTTTACGTGAAGAGCAAGAACTCAGGCGCCAAATTGAAGGGTGGAAAGATCATCTGGCAGGGCCGCGAGGTCAGCCTCGAGTGAGGTCTGTCGGCCCGGCGGTGTGGATTTTCGGCCGCTCGAAGCAGCTGAACACGGCCGGTCACCGGTTCGAAGAAGAACAGTACTACCCCGTTGCCTCTTTCTCCCGCAGAACTCTCAGCTGCCGGCAGCGTCCGGATCCGTTTCCGACCCCGCGTGGCCTTCCCTCAGGATGCGCCTCGGCGATGAGCCTTCCGCACAGGTTGGACCGCACCGACCGAGATCGGCCGAGGAACGGGTGTCGAGGCGACCGGCTTCGGGCGGTGGCTCAAAGCGGCATGAGCAAACGACACGTGGGCTTCGGCCACGCCGCCTGCGAGGTATACGAAGTACCTACCGAACCGATCGTCGCCGACAACGGCTTCACCCCCAAAGCCGCTCGTCTTCCCTGAAATCGGCTACCGTCGGTGGATCTCCAGGAGGCGGCGTGGGTTCTCCGCGGCTATAAGATCGGCCTCCGATTCACTCGCAAGCTGCCAAGACAGAAGCTGCTCCACACATTCCGCCAGGTTCTTCGACGATCCGGCCAAGTGATTCTCCGCCGGATTCCACAGCTTTCCACTCGCCTCCAGCACCACTTCCTGCCCCCATAACGTAAAGCGCCCGGGAGACAATCCCGCCGGTGGAGCCGCGTCGCTAACCGCAACGACCCGTGCCAATCCAGCGGCTCGCAACACCACCCGCAGAAAAGACCACGGAACGTGATGACCGTCCGGAATTATCATCACCATCAACCGTTCCTCCGCCAGTTGGTCCCAAAGTGGATTGGGATGACGCGGAAGATACTGCGGAATGCCGTTTCCCAGGTGAGTGCAGGCCGACGCCCCCGCTTCAGCCGCCTCGCGGATACACGCCAGATCGGCCAGATGATGTCCCAACGAAACGGCGACACCTTGGCCGCTCAAGTACTCGATCAGCGACAACGCTCCGGGCCGCTCGGGGGCGAGGGTCACAAGACGGATCCATCCTTCCGCCGCTTCTTGCCATCCGTCGAAACGGGAGGCTTCAGGCTGACTTATCCAGCGCGGGTCGTGTGCCCCACGAGCTCCGTCTGCCGGAGATAAAAAAGGTCCCTCCAAATGAATGCCGAGCAAAGGACCCCGGTCGCCCTGCTCCCGGCATGCGCGGGCCAGGACCGAAAGGTTTTGCCGATAGACTTCCTCGGGGCTGCTGACCAAGGTGGCCAGAAATCCCGTCACGCCTCTCCGGCGGAGGTCATTCCCCACCCGACACACCTGCTCCAGACGCAGTCCGGGCGCCGAAAAATCGACTCCCAGGTATCCGTTCACCTGGAGATCCACCCAACCTGACATTCCAGCCTCAGCTCTCCGGCGGAGTCTCCGCCACTCTTCGGTCCGGCGGCAAGAGCGCGGCGGAGGCCTCATCGAGCAAAAGGTGAACATCCGAATGACGCCGCAAAATCGTACAGGGCACCAGCGGATCGATCGGGTGGGTCAAACAATCCCGAACCGCCTCTGCCTTGCGGGCGTCCGGAACTAAGCAGATGAGACGCTTCGCACGCAGGATCTGACGCGGAGACATCGTAATCGCCTGCTTGGGAACCGCTTCCAAGGAAGGAAACCAACCTTCCTTCACCTGCTGCATTCTACATTTCTCGTCCAGGTCCACCACCAGGAAAGGCTCCTCCGTCTCAAAATCGGCGGGAGGATCATTAAAGGCGATATGGCCGTTCTCACCGATGCCCAGGAAGGCCATATCGATCGGATGTCGCCGGATGAGCTCCGCCAATCTTCGGCATTCGGCCGAGGGATCCCCCGCGTCTCCCTGAATGTAGTGGAACGCGCGAGGCTTCAAGCGTTGCTCCACCCGCTCCTTCAAGTAGCGCCGAAAGCTTGCCGGATGAGACGCAGGCAAACCGATGTATTCATCCAGGTGAAAGAAGGTAACCTTACTCCAGTCGATCCCGGGAACCTCGGCCAATCGATCCAGAAACTCGAATTGCGACGTTCCCGTTGCCGCCACCAGATTCGCTTCTCCCTTCTCCGCCAATACCTTCTTGAGCGTTTCGGCGGCCAACTCCGTTGCAACCTCCGCAATGCGTTGTCTATCGGGCAAAATGTAAATGCGCATGGAAACCCCCTCTCTTGTGTTCAAAACTACTTGAGCTACATCACCCCGTGCTGTAAACGGCCACGCCCAAATTGACACGATAGCGGAGCCGGACGTGGGACGCAAGCCGCTTCGCAGGTGTTCCCACGTACCCGCCAGAAACCTGAGAGCGGCCACAGAACTTGTGCGGCGCTCAAAAGTACCAGAGCCTTAACTCAGCCGCCGCAAGCTTCAAAGCTCAAACGTATCGAAACATCTGTGGTGTAGGTACGTGCTGCACCGGCAGGCCGGGGAACAGCTTCTGAAGCCAAGGGACCAGAATCCGCATCCCCGGTTCCTCACTGTCCGAGTGACCGAGGATCAGCAAAGACTTTCTGAAACCCAAGGCACGAGCATCCTCCACCCAAATATTGGTCTCCCATTCGTTCGTCTCCCCAATCAGGAGAACGTCCGCCGGCTGCTCCGCCAAGAACTTGATCTGGAGTCGAGAATCGAAAGTACCCGGAAGGATGCCCATCGCCCGGCACGTCATCTCAGGATCACCCACGATCCGCACGGCGGGAAGCCCCAGTTTCTCCTTCACCGTACGAGCCAGCTGCTCCAGTGACGTCGGGGCGATGGTATATAGACCGGGAATCTCACTCTCCGACGTGAGCCCCAAATCCCCCGCCAACGCCTCCCGAACCGGGTCCGGCTCCACCTGATGCCAGTGGTCGTGAAAGCGCCAGACGGCAATGCCTTTGTCCTCGAGCAATTCCCGTTTCTGTTCATAGACCGGATCCTCCGACAGCCAATCGACTTCGTCCAAGTGGTTGAAGTACAAAGGCTCGTGGACTATCAGGAGATTCGCTCCCAGTTCGGCGGTGCGTTCGATCACGGGCACCGTCGCCAAGAACGTGGTTGCGATGCCCGACACCCTTTGCTCCGGAGAGCCGATTTTCAGCGTGTCGACCGTCGGATCCCGGTGCGGAGGCGGGATTTCCGCCATGATACGATCAATTACTTCTTGGACCGTCCAAGAACCCTCCGCCGCCGGCTTTATCTCTTCTTCGCTGAGGGCGCCGGCCAAACCTGCGGCAGCCAGCGTTAAGAATGTTCTCCTCTCCATGGACCCTCCTCTTTTAGGTTTTAAGTCAGCCGAAACGTTACGAATCAATCGACCGGAACTTTCACCGACTGAGCCCCCTCCAATCGGGCCTTGCATGCCTCTCCGATCGACCAATCAAATCTTGCGCTTCTCCTGCCCTTTCGCCAAGATGTCCGGCCAACCAGCCCGTTCCTTCTCACCCGTTTAGCGATTCGGCCGCTCCTACCGCGGTGAAAGTATGGCATGAGCTACTTACCGTTCCGCTCACCAAGCCTACGACCACTGAAAGCAAATCACCCGGGAAACGAGAGCCGCGGCACTTCAAAACTCTTACGCTGCCGGGAGGCTACACGAATACCCCGCTCGACCGGCCCACGCGGAGGCTTCCCAAGTCGCCTTGAACCCTACGGTTCTCAAGCTTGGCGTCATCCTAGTCCCCAGAAGTGCAGAAATAGCTCTGGACATGGGCAGTCGTTCCGCCTCGTTACGTCCGTCGATTCGGCCGGACGCCTCACCGACCAGCATTCACCCTAGACCTTCACGCGTCGAGGGGTTACGCCCGCATCCGCCGGGTCACTAGAAAGATCGTCAGAGCACCCACCGCGGCACCCGTCAATAAAGCCGTTCGGTGACGTCGCAACGTGGCCAAAGAGTCGGAGAACATGTCGGTAGCCCGTCGATACCTGAGATAGTCGGCGGTTCGCTCGAGCTCCCGCGCTATACGCTGAGCTTCCTCAGGATTCTCCAACTTCTTCCCCAGCATCCGTATCTCTTCCGCAAGAGCCTCTATCCGATTACCGACCTCAGCTTTCACGCTTCCGAGAGACCCTTCGACCCGCTGCTCCACGCGGTCCAACTTGCTCTTGGACCAGCCTTCGACGACTGCGGATCCGAATTCCTTGATACCGGACATAGTCACCTCCTTCCGAGACGGCCGCCTTTTATTTATATAGACGGACCCATCTTGCAGCAGCACCCGGAGTTTTCCCCGCCTCTGTTGAGGTACCGTTCCCGTCGTCCCTGAACGTTCAGCCGTTGGATAATGAAGCCCTCAGCGGTAAAACTCCTATCTTGAGAGTAAAATGCTGCGGCACTCGAAGCAAGCGATTCGAGGAACGAACGGCATGCGGCACGAGATTGCGGTTTTAGGAGCCGGCCTGGTCGGCGGCGTCGTAGCGGCCGACTTGGCGGAATCCTTCTCCGTCGTCACCTTCGATCAAGATCCGGTAACACTGCGGATTCTGGAGAACCGGAGCCCCATTCTCAAAACCTCTTTGCTCGATGTCACGGACCAGAACACACTCGAAGACACGATGGAAGCTTTTCCGGTTGTGATCAACGCGCTTCCCGGCCGTCTCGGTTACAGGATTCTTGAACAGTTGGTCGCCATGGGCCGCAAAGTGGTGGACATAGCTTTCTTTCCTGAAGATCCGACTTCCCTCGTACCGTTGGCGAGAGAGTCCGGCGCGGTCGTCGTCTTCGACATGGGTTTGGCACCCGGTATGAGCCACGTGCTGGCAGGCCACCACGTCGCCACTCTAGAGCGCGTCGATCGCTATGAGTGCAGGGTAGGCGGCCTACCCGTCGTTCGTACATACCCGTGGGAATACAAGGCACCTTTTTCACCTGAGGACGTAGTCGAAGAGTACGTACGGCCGGCCCGCCTCATGCAAGGTGGACAGTTGATTGTGAAGCCGGCTCTGTCTGATCGTGAGCTGGTGGACGTTCCGGGGGTCGGCACCCTCGAGGCGTTCAATACCGATGGACTCCGTAGCCTTCTCGGTTCCTACAAGATTCCCTGGATGGTAGAGAAGACGCTGCGATATCCCGGACACGCCGATCTGGTCGAGAGTCTTCTGCGCAGCGGCTTCTTTTCTTCCGATCCGGTTGCCGTCAACGGGACCCAAGTTTCCCCGCGCTCGGCCACGCTTCGTGTCCTGGAACAAGCGTGGAAGCTCACGCCGGAAGACGATGAACTGACTGTCCTCCAGGTCTTGGTCGAAGGGGTTTCAACCGCCGGCGGATCGGAGAGACATACCTGGAACATGTTGGTTCGACGCGATCCCACCACCGGCAGGAGCTCGATGGCCAGAGCCACCGCCTATCCGTGTAACGCCGCCGTTCACTGCCTGGTGGAGGGAAGGCTCTCTCAGCCGGGAGTCTACCCACCGGAACGCCTTGGCGAGCGGCCGGACATCTTTTCGTTTCTGCTGCAATATCAGGAAGAACGGGGAGTGCGGTACCGACATAGCGTAGAAATCCTCAGCACCCGCGGGTGAGCGCTAACGAGCATTGCCAAACTTGAGAGAGGTGGGAAATGTCCTTGCCGACAATCCGAATCCTGGTAACCGGGGGAACCTTCGATAAGGAGTACGATGAAATCCACGGGCGGCTTTTCTTTCGCCGCACTCACGTTCCCGAGATGCTGGAACTGGGACGTTGCCGGCTACCTGTCTCGATGGAGACCGTAATGCTGAAAGACAGCCTGGATATGACCGAGACCGATCGCCGTTTGATTGCGGAACGCTGCAGGCTTGCCCCGGAGTCACGACTGGTGATCACCCACGGCACCGATACGATGGTGGAGACGGCCTCGGTCCTGGCCGACAGGGTGCCGAACAAGACGATTGTCTTGACGGGAGCCATGATCCCCATAGCCTTCGGGAGTTCCGACGGCCTCTTTAACATGGGTGGAGCACTGGTGGCGGCACAGATTCTCCCCGTAGGGGTGTACGTGGTGATGAACGGTCGGGTCTTCCCTTGGAATCGGGTGTACAAAAACCGCGAAACCGGTGTCTTCGAGGAAAGATAGTTTCCAAGGGGGTCTGTCTCAGAGACGGGGGAGACAAAGCAGCCGATAGGAAGCCGAGCCCCGACCGCTTTCGATCAAAGCTCCCCCAGGTCGGTCCTGTCGTCCTTGTAGTGCTTTACAGCACCGGAACGCAAGAACTTCTTGACCGTTCCGTGTATCCCCGGTCGCAGGTAACAGAGGACTCAGCGCGCGCATGCCGGTCAGAATCGCCACCGGGGTCGAAGGCACCCGCCGGCGCTTGCCTTCCGTCCGCCGGCGCTTCATTTTTTCCGCCGGAGGAGGCCATCCGATACATCAGCATGCTGGTAGCTTTCGTCACCTTGCTTCGTTAACCTGGCCGAGGATCACACCACCGTCTGGGACCCCGTTCAAAGTCTTGATTTCTCGGGGGACACCAAGGTTCGGCTGGACGCCGTCGCCTTCGAACCGGACCGACTACGGTTCCAGCTCTCGGGCCTATTCCACGTTACCGCACCGGCCGACGTCGACCCACGGGTTCGGCGCCGTCCCGCTCCAGCCCGGGTGTTCTCCGTTCAGCGGCGGAAAAACAGGACACGAAAGCTTCGATGTTGCGTAAGAACACTGACTCGCCTGGAACCTCTGCAAATTTACGTCTCCGCGGCCCTGCTAGGGTTGCTCCAGTCTATGGCAAGCCTAGGGAGAAAAACGACATAGGGGAAGCGATTCGGTTAGGCGGCGGTTGACTGCTCTTGGACCTGTTGGTAGCATGACGCAACGATAGGAGGAGAACGAATGAAACAGTTACCTCTTGCCGTCGGATTTCTGTGGGTAGGTGTCGCCCTGGGAGCGCAGGAGCCTCCACCGGCGTACTTGAATCCGGATCTGCCCATTGAAGAGCGTGCCAGAGATTTGGTCTCACGCCTGACTCTGGACGAGAAGATAGGACAGCTGAATTATGAGGCCCCAGCCGTCGAACGCCTTGGTATCCCGGCCTATAACTGGTGGAGTGAGGCGCTGCACGGCGTCGCCCGCAACGGTCGAGCCACGGTTTTTCCGCAAGCTATCGGGCTGGCGGCAACCTGGGATCCTGATCTCATTTACGAGGTCGCGTGGGCGATTTCCGACGAGGCTCGCGCCAAGTTCAACGCCTCGGTAGAACTGGGAAATCGCATCCAGTATGCGGGTCTAACCTTCTGGTCGCCGAACATCAACATCTTCCGGGATCCTCGTTGGGGCCGCGGGCAGGAAACCTACGGTGAAGACCCCTACCTGACAAGCCGCATCGGCGTCGCTTTCGTCAAGGGCATGCAAGGTAACGACCCCCGGTACCTTAAGGTGGCCGCTTGCGCCAAGCATTATGCCGTCCACAGTGGACCGGAAGGAGATCGTCACCACTTCAACGCCGTGCCGCCCAAGAAAGATTTTCGAGAGACGTACCTTCCCGCCTTTCAGGCCCTCGTGCAGGAAGCGGATGTGGAATGCGTCATGTGCGCCTACAACCGCACCTATGACGAACCTTGCTGTGGAAGCAACTTACTTCTGCAGGAGATCCTGCGGAGGGAGTGGGGTTTCGACGGTCATGTCACCTCGGATTGCTGGGCGCTGGCCGATTTTCACCTGAATCATAAGGTGACGAAGTCTCCTGAGGAATCCGCCGCCAAGGCATTTAAAGCCGGAGTGAATGTCAATTGCGGAAACACCTCGCCGTTTCTGAAGCAGGCCGTAGAGCAAGGGCTGATCACCGAAAAAGAGATCGATGAAGCTCTGGTCACCCTTATGAAGACGCGGTTCCGTCTGGGTCTATTCGATCCTCCCGAGAGGGTGCCTTGGACGAGAATCGGACCCGAGGTTATCGACTCGCCAAAGCACCGGCATCTTGCGCGAGCGGCGGCAGCAAAGAGCGTGGTACTGTTGAAGAACAACGGTGTCCTTCCTCTCTCCCGCAACATCAAGAAGTTGTTCGTCATGGGCCCCAACGCCGCCGACGGCAACGTTCTGCTCGGCAACTATTACGGTCTGAATCCCGACTGTCGGACCATCCTGGAAGGGATCATGTCCAAGGTACACCCGGGAACGAATATGGATTACCGCCAGGGATTCCTGTTGGACCGCCCAAACATCAATCCTATGGACTGGACCGTGGGAGCCGCACAGAACGCCGACGCGATCATCGTCGCTCTTGGTTTATCTCCTTTGCTGGAAGGCGAAGAAGGTGAATCGATCCTCTCGCCGACGATGAGCGACCGTCCCGACATTCGGCTGCCGCAAAACCAGATCGACTATCTGCGCAAAGTGCGCAGCGCCGGAGACACTCCCATCATTGCGGTGGTCTTGGGAGGGAGTGCCATAGCCATGCCGGAGCTTCAGGAACTGGCCGACGCGATCCTGTTCGCCTGGTATCCCGGTGAGGAGGGTGGTAACGGCGTGGCCGACGTTATCTTCGGCGACGTGGTGCCGTCCGGCCGGTTGCCGGTGACCTTTCCTATGTCGACGGACCAGCTGCCTCCTTATGACGACTACTCCATGGAGGGTCGGACCTACAAGTACATGAAGGAGGCTCCCTTATATCCGTTCGGTTTCGGCCTTAGCTACACTAGGTTCGCCTATAGCGATCTCCGGGTGGATCCGGCGAACGTCGGCCCGGGCCAAAGCTTCCGCGTTGAAGTTACGGTTTCCAATACCGGAACGCTGGCTGCCGAGGAGGTGGTTCAGCTGTATCTCAGCAACGTCGAAGCGCCTTTCCGGGTACCTCTCTACGAGCTGAAGCGCTTTCAGCGTGTCTTTCTCTGGCCGGGAGAAAGTCGCAAAGTAACCTTTGAGCTGAGCGCAGACGACCTCAAACAATACAACGACGACGGTGAGTTGGTCTTGGACCCCGGCGAGTTCCGCATCACGGTCGGCGGCGCCTGCCCTCACCCACGGGCGGTAGAGCTGGGAGCCCCTCAGCCCGTCTCGGCGTCGTTGTCGGTGCAAGGCTGAGCGCCCGGAATTCGGGAAGAATCGACCTGAGTTACGCTGCCGTGCCTGACCATGAACGGCACCGTCCGTCGGAGCGGGAGAGGTCGTACCGATGTAGGCGCCTCATGGAGGGCGGAAGCGAAGGATGAAAGAAGCTCCGCCCTCCATGAACCCCGGACCCCGGCTGCGTTCGGGATGGAAACCCATCCCAATTCCGACACAAACTTAGGGAGATGCATTCCCGACTCGTACGCTGTTCAAAGACTGTCCTTCGACAAACGGCACATTCGGGTCGGCCTCAAGGCGCTTTAGAGAGCCCCGCCCTTCGGTCTATCGGGCGGATGCGCCGGCCGAAGCAATCACCGCGTCGTTTCTTTGCGGAGACTCTATGGATGGGCGGACTCGGGGAGGGAGGTAAAGGAAACCGACACCTAGAAGCGGCCGACCGAGGAGGCAGGAAAGATTTCGTTCCTTTTCCCGCTCACGTAGCCGTAAGACTCCAGGCGACCTAGCCTCCTTCTCTCCCTGATCGCCCCCAATCTAAAGAAAACTCATCGCCCTGCTTGGGAAATGTCTACACGTCGTTAAGACTCTTCACCCTGCCCGTGGGATCCAAAATGACGTTATCGATAAGCCGAGCCTTGCCGAAATAGGCCGCAACCGCCAGTAGCGCCGGTTTGTTCACTTCGGTCAATTCCTCCAAGTCGGGCAGTCCCCGCACTTCGACATACTGCAGGCGGGCCTCGGGTTCCCGGGCAATCCTCCGCTTGACCATATGGCAAAGAGCTTCCCCACTGCGCTCCCCTCTTTCCATCGCCTCCTTTGCTTCGAGAAGGCTCTGATACAGCACCGGCGCCGCTCTTCTCTGCGCCTCCGAAAGATAAATATTCCGAGAACTCATAGCCAGGCCGTCGATCTCGCGCACCGTCGGAACGGTGATCACTCGTATCGGGAAGTTTAGATCGCGCACCATTCTTTTGATAACCAGCGCCTGCTGGGCGTCCTTTTCCCCAAAGTACGCGAAGTCGGCCGGGACCAAGTTGAACAGCTTGGCAACGACCGTCGCGACACCTTGAAAGTGTCCCGGTCGAAAACGGCCGCAAAGAACTTCGGTCAACCGCTCCACGCGCACAAAAGTGGCGAAACCTTCCGGATACATGGTCTCCACGGCAGGGCAGAACAACAGGTCGACATCCACCTGCGCCGCCGCCTCTCGGTCGCGCTGTAGATCCCTGGGATAGTCGCCGAAATCCTCCCCGGGGCCAAACTGCAGCGGGTTCACAAAGATGCTGGTAACTACCAGATCGCAGTCTCGGCGCGCCGCGCGCATCAGCGCCAGGTGTCCGTCATGAAAATAACCCATGGTCGGAACAAGTCCGACGGTGCGACCGTCCCTACAGGCGGCGAGCAATCGGGATCGAATCGCTTCGGGTTCCGTCACCTGCTCCATCGTCGTCTCCGAAACATACAAGGCCGCCGAGTCGTCTCCGGCACGGGCCTGTCAGGCTTTCCCCACTTCTTCTCTCAAGCGCGAGACTACTTCGTCCGACATGCTGAAACTGTGTTCCCTCCCGGGGTACTTTCCGTCCCGCACTTCCGCGATGAATTCGCCTGCGGCTTGAGAGATCTCTTCACCCAACTTTCGGTACCGCTTGACAAATTTCGGAGCTCTCTCGGGCGACATTCCCAGAAGGTCATGCAGGACCAGAATCTGTCCCGAGCATCCGCTTCCCGCGCCGATACCGATGGTGGGAATCGTCAAGATCTCCGTGACCAGCTCGGCCAAAGACGCCGGAATGCACTCCAACACGAGCGCAAAAGCCCCCGCCTCCTCGACAACTCGGGCGTCTTCCAGCAAGCGCCGCGCTGCGGCTTCCTCCCGCGCCTGTACTCGGTAGCCCCCGAATCGGTGCACCGATTGAGGTGTCAGTCCAAGATGGGCCATTACCGGAATGCCGGATTCCACGATCTTCCGAATGGTTGCGGTAAACGGTTTGCCCCCTTCGAGCTTTACGGCTTGCGCACCCGCCTCTTGCACGAATCGTCCGGCGTTACGCAACGCCTCTTCCGGAGTGACCTGGTACGAAAGAAACGGCATATCCGCAATGAGGAACGTCTTTTGGACGCCGCGAGCCACCGCCTTCACGTGGTGCAGCATATCCGCCATCGTCACGGGAAGTGTGTTCGGATACCCCAAAACAACGTCACCTAGGGAGTCACCGACCAGGATCCCGTCCAGTCCGGCTTCGTCCAGGAAGCGAGCCGTCGGATAGTCGTAAGCCGTCAACATCGTCAGTTTGCGGGCCGATGCAGCGGACACAAAGTCAGCAACGGTCATTCTTGCTTGGCCCATAGCGCTCTTCTCCTAAGCTTTGACCTTCCGGTCCCGAGGCAACCGGCCGGGTCATCCCAGAACACCGCTTGCCGAGGCGTCACCCGCAAACGATATCAGCTTTCACGCTGCCAGATGCGCCGAACGTGGTCCCAGGCGGATGGGGTCTCCGGGCAAGTGCAACCGGCCGAGTGCCGGGTTCCGGGCAAAGAAACCTTGGATCTCCTTCGATTCCGCTTGTTTTAACCTTGGGTCTTCTCAAACTCTCCAACACATTGAGAACCCCGACTACCAATACCTCCTTACACTGTGTGTGGCGGACTAGAGCGTTCAACCCCAACTGCTCCGGATCCGACCTCACATCCCACGAGCCTCAACCGCCCTGTTTCGGCTCCGATCCCCAAAGAAGGTCCCGCATGGAGTACAGTTTCTCCTTGTCGACCGTACCTTTCTTTTCCGCCAAGTCCAGAGTGGCGAGGCCGAGACAACGATAAAGAGCTTCCACTTCAGGAGCCTGCCTCCGAAGAGCCTCCAGGTGTCGACGTACCGTCGGCGTGTCTCCCCGAGCTATGGGCCCGGTCAAGGCCTCCGGAGGATCCAAGCGAAGTAGGTTCTCTACGGTAGTCCTTAGCAACGGAGCCGGAGCTTCTCGGACGATCTTATGGGGTATCCCGGCCCTTTCCAGTAGAGAAAACGCCAGCGCTTCCAAAGTAACCAGATAGTTTGAAGCCATACATAGTGCGGCGTGATACAGAGGCTTCGCTGCAGCATCGATCACAAACGCCTTCGCCCCCAGCCGCCCCACGATTTCCTGCGCCTTCCGCACAGCGGAATCGTCCCCCTCCACGGCGAACCAGCACGTACGTAGACCCCTCCGCGCCGAGTCCACATCTGCAAACGTCTGCAGCGGATGGAGTGCAGCCACCTCGGCCCCCTGTCCTCGCGCGGCCGACAGGACTTCCGCCTCCAGAGCACCGCTCAGATGAAAAACGACTTGGCGCGCGCCAAAGCCTCCGTGCAACGCCACGGCTTGTGCAACCTCACCGACGACTGCATCCGGCACCGCCAGGAAAACGATATCGGCCTCTAGCACCGCTCGGGCAGGATCATCATAAACCCGGCAACCGAGCCGGGAGGCCAAGTCGCCATGCCGCTCTGGCCGTGTTGATCCGAGAGCCGAAATGCGGTATCCGACCCGATGCAATTCCAAAGCGAGAGCCGAGCCTAAAACCCCCGGCCCGATCAGGGCGACCCGCTCTTCGACGCGATCATCCTGCATACAGGGAGCACTACACCTCAACCTGCCGACGGATGCAAGTCGAGCCCATTAGGAAACAAACTCCGGTGCCCTCTTCGCCGCTTTGGCCGAACGCCGCCGTCCGGAAACCCCGGTCGGGGAAGTTGGCATATGAGGGCGCTCTCTTACGCTGAGGTTCTTTCCACCCCCTCGCAGCAAGCGGTCTTTGCCGACCGTACGCTTCCGCGATCCGCTGAGTCGCGATGTCCCCGCACCGCAGGGAGCGAGCGGAGGAGACCCCGCCCGAAGTCGCTCGTCACTGCGTCGTCTCGGCGCCCACTACGCTCCACCTGCCCATCCGTCAGCCCTCAATGTCGGTGCCGCAATACTCGGGGCACCGAAGTCAACCGAGACTGCACTCGTACAACCGAGACACGAACTCCCGACCCGAGACCAGAGGCTCCGCCGCAGCCCGAGAGCCTCAACCTCCGATCTTACCGACCACCACCTCGGATGACGGTCGCCAAATCGGCAAAGCCCTTCTCCGTCGCCCAGTCGGCCGCCGTCTTGCCGGTGATATCCTGCAGCGAGGGATCGGCCCCCGCCTCCAGCAACAGCCGAACCGCTTCCTCGTGTCCCTGGATGGCGGCCTGCATCAGTGGGGTAACACCGTTTTCGTCCTTGACATTGACGTCGGCACCCTTCGCCACCAAGGCTTTGAGGCTCTCCACGTCGCCTTGAGTCGCCGCGCCCTCCATGGCGTTCCAGCCGGTCTTGGCGCGAATATCTGGGTCGGCCCCGGCATCCAGTAAAGCTTTCACCACCTCGGAGTGCCCATTCGAAGCGGCCGCAATCAAGGCCGTCCAGTTCTGATTATTGGTGGCGTTGACGGCGGCACCCGCCTCAAGCAACGCCTTGACGGCGTCCAGGTGGCCGTAACGAGCCGCAAACATCAAGGCGGTTTCGCCTTCCTCGGCCTTCTCATCGACTTTGGCTCCTGCTTCCACAAGCGCTCGGACGGCCTCGGCCTGGCCCTGAGAAGCCGCCCACATCAGGGCGGTTCTACCTTTACCGTCCTTGGCATTGAGATCCGCTTTCAGCTCTGCCAGCACCTTGATCGCCTCCGGATGACCCTGAGAAGCCGCCCACATCAGGGCGGTCCGACCGTCACTCGTTCTGACCGCAAGATCCGCACCCGCTTCCGCTAGAACCTTTATCACCTCGGGCCTACCCTCCGCAGCCGCAACTATCAAGGCGGTGCGACCGTCCTTAGCCTGAGCCTTGACATCGGCCCCCTGCTCTATCAGAAGCCTTACCAAATCCACGTTGCCCGATGCCGCAGCGTGCATAAGCGGCGTGAGACCGTCCCGGTCAGGAATGTCCACTTTAGCGCCCCGCTCCAGCAGAATCCGAGCTACCTCCAGGTGTCCTCCCTGGCTCGCACACGCCAGCGCCGTCCGACCTCGTCCGGTGGTCGCCTCAAGATCCGCTCCCTTCTCGAGAAGGGCGCGAACCACGTCCACCTGGCCCTCCTCCACCGCACTTAGCAGAGGCGTGAATCCATCGAAATCCTTCGATTCCAGATTCGCACCCTGCTCACAGAGCCAAGTCACGACATCCGCTTTACCGGCTCGCGCAGCCAAGGCCAACGCAGTCCGGCCGGAGCGATCCTGTGCTTCCAAATTGGATCCGTTCTGCAAAAGGATCTTGACCAATTCCAAATGACCCAGCTCGGCCGCCAACATTAAGGGAGTCTTACCGTCTTCATCTTGAACATTGATGTTGCCGACTTTGGAAACCAAGCCACCGACTTCCCCAACATTTCCCGTCCTGACGGCTTTCAGCAACTCCTGCTCCGGGTCTCCGCCACAAGCCGCCAGTGCAAAGCCGATCAAGATCAAAAGAACAAACGTTCTCCTCATTCAAACACCTCCTTTAGAGCTCTCCTTGGGAAATGGTAGCATTCAATATACGTAACCGCGAGTGCATCGTGCACCTCGGATTTTGCAATTCGACTCACTTTCCTCCTTCCTCGAACCACGAACGCAAGCGGTTTCGAACCAGTTCGAGGCCTTGACGCACCAGTTCTTGAGCCCGCTCCTCGCTGTCGGCTTCAGCGTAGCAGCGGAACTCGGGGGCGTTCCCCGACGGGCGAAAGTGCACAATTTCACCGGAGTCGAACATGATCCTCGCACCGTCTGTCCAGTCAACCGATTTCACGGACCCAAAAGCAGAACCCAACAGCTCCTCGATCCTCTCCTCCCCACGTTCTCTCAACGCTGCTACGATTCCGGCTCCCAGCTCCTGTGGAAACCGCCTCAACAAACCGCTCCAGGTGAAGCGCGCAGGCAACTCGTGTTGCAGCCCCGTCAACGAAATACCTCGTCGGCGGGCGTCGACCAAAACCGTCAGAAGAGGCAGCATCGCATCCCGTGTCGGTAAGGGCTCCAGAGGAGAGCACTCGGAAAAGGGGTACAACCGCGTCTTCGTTAGGAACCCCCCGTTCGCTTCAAACCCTACGACCCGCGAGAAACCGGCCGCGGCCAGCTGGTTGAGGGCAACGATGACGTACGGAGATCCGATCCGCGTTCTGACGACCCGGGTAAAACAGCGGCAACGCTCTACGACGGTGTTAGAGCTTATCGGTGTAGCCACGGCGTCAGCCCGCAAGCAGCGGGCTGCGAGCGTGCCGAGAACGTCACCACGCACCTGGCGGCCCGTTTCGTCGATCAACAAAGGACGGTCGGCATCTCCGTCGGCGCTGACGAGGGCGTCGAGTCGCTCTCCCTCCACCCAAGCCTGCAACTCTGCGAGGTTCTCCACCGCCTCGGTGTCGACGGCTACGAACCGGTCCGACCATCCGAACGGTATCACCTCGGCACCCAATGTGCGAAGGATTTCCACCTGCAGCTCGCGCGCCACCGATGAGTGCTGATAAACCCCGATTCGAAGCCCGGAAAGACACTGCTGAGGGAAGGCATTCAGATAACGATCGACATAATCTCTCCGCGCCTCCGTTTCGACGGGACATTCGCCGAGGACTTCGGCCGGAGCTTCATCGTCTTGCAACCGCTCGTACCAGGCTAGGATCCTCGCTTCGTCCTCTTTCAGGATCTCACCGTCAGGCCGGTTGAACTTGATGCCGTTACGATCCTCGGGGATGTGACTGCCCGTCACCATGATACTCGGCACTCCCCGCTGAAAGGCGTAGTAACAGAGCGCCGGCGTAGGAATGAACCCACAGTGAACCACGTCCACTCCTTCCTCACGCAGGCAACCTATGACGGCTCTCAGAATTCGAGGAGTACTGGCACGAAGGTCTCCGGCTACAGCGACCCTCCGTACATCGGACTCCTCCTGTAAGAAGCGAAGAAACGCCCGAGTGAAGCGACGGCACTCTATATCCGTCAGTTCCGCCGCCGGGCCGCGAACACCACTAGTCCCGAAACGCACTGCCATATCCCGCTCCTACCTCTTTCGGATCGGCTTCGCCGTTCTCCCCGATCTCCAAAACCCATTACTTTAACCGAATTTCCGAAGGTTGGAACCGGGTGGTCGGCTTCGGCGACCGACAATGCGGCGGTGCGCAAAGTAAGGCACCGGATCAAAACTCAAACCGAAGCAAGAGGTAGCAGCAGATTACAAGAACGAATCATCGGGTACGGCCTCCGGATGATATCCGTTCACCCGGCTCATGCGACCGTGCGATTGGAGTCTGTAACTTTGAGCACTTTGCAGAGAGTACAGTTCAGGGTTCCGGAGATTGAAAGACGGGTGAGTCCTTCCGGAAGCCAATCTCGCTGATCATGCGCTTCAAGAACGCCTTGGGACCTTATGACACACGATCCTTCTTTCGCCACGATCTCCATCCCCGGCCGTCGTTGAAACGTCGGCCGATTCGCTTTGCAATCAACTGATTTCCGCGGCAGGCTCTCTTGTCCCCCGATGTTGGATCTTCGAGCTTCCCCCTTTAATATGATGCGCAACGATGGGCTTTACCTTGCTCGACTATTTGGTGCTCTTGCTCTACTTGGCCGCAACTGTTTGGCTTGGGGTTCACCTCGGGCGCCGTCAGCGTGACACCAAGGATTACTTCTTGGGAGGCGGAAACATGAGATGGTGGGCCATAGCCGGTTCCATCGTCGCCACCGAAACCAGTACGCTGACGTTCATCGGAGCACCGGCGATCGCCTACCAGGGTGACATGACTTTCCTTACCCTGACGTTCGGGTACTTGCTGGGTAAGCTTCTGGTCGCAGGTCTGCTGATTCCCCTGTACTTCGCCGGAAGTATTCAAAGCGTTTACGAGATCCTCCAAACCCGTTTTGGACGGAGTGTGCAGCGGGCGGCGGCCGGACTGTTTCTACTGACTAGAACGTTGGCCGACGGTGTCCGTCTGTTCGCCACCGCCCTGGTGCTTGGCGTGGTAACCGGACTTTCCGACAGCTGGACGATTTTCCTTATCGGACTCGTAACCCTTTTGTATACGTCCCTCGGGGGGATGCGGGCCGTGGTTTGGAATGACGTCCTGCAACTGATCATCTATCTGATCGGCGCGGGGCTGGCTTGGTGGACGTTGGTGGATCGAATACCCGGGGGCTGGGAGGCGGCTTCCACGATGGCCGAGGCCGCAGGAAAGTTCAACGTGTTGTACTGGTCTCTCGATCCGCGAGCGGAATATGCGCTGCTGGCCGGGCTCGTCGGCGGTGCCTTTCTTACGTTCGCGACCCATGGCGCCGACCAAATGATGGTGCAGCGCTACCTCGCTTCCGGAGACAAGAAACGGAGTCAATTAGCTCTGATCGTGAGCGGCGTCGTGGTAATCCTTCAGTTCCTGGTCTTCTTGATCATCGGAGTGCTGCTCTACTGCTTCTATCGGTATTTCCCTCCGGCCGAGCCGTTCACCCAGGTGGACCAAGTCTTTCCGGCCTTCATCGTGCACGAACTGCCGCCGGGTCTGTCAGGACTGATTATCGCCGCAATCTTTGCCGCAGCCATGTCCACCCTGAGCAGTTCCTTAAATTCGCTGGCGTCGTCGTCTCTCAACGACTTCTACCGGCCTTGGTTCCGTCCTGGTAAGGACGAAACTTTTTACTTCAAGATGTCCAGATACTTGACCGTGTTCTGGGCCCTGCTTTTGGTCACCGTTTCCTTTTGGGCACGCGGCTGGGGCGAGCTGCTCGAGGCCGGGTTGACCATCTCGGGACTCACGATGGGTTCGATCCTGGCCCGTTTCATCCTCGGAATCCTACGGGTTTCGGCAACTTCGCGTAGCGTCATCATCGGAATGGTCGGCGGCGTCGCCGTTATGATCGCCCTCCACTGGTCGGGGATCTTCGCGTGGACTTGGTATGTCTTGCTCGGAACGTCGACGACGCTTCTTCTCATTCTGGCAGCCGAGGCGTTGAATCGAAGGTTGCAGATTCGCTAGGTCCGCCGGACCCTCAAGAATCGGCCTCCCCGACATCACCATCACCCTAGCTCCGCCCGACCGGGTGGGAGACCGTCAGATTTCCCCGTGTCCCTCCACAACCAAAGCCATTACAAGGTCGTCCCGTTGGACCACCAGACTCCACTGGTCCATCTCGTTCTTCATCATGGCAGGTGTTTCCGGGACCTCATCCCACATGGGATAGAGGGCCATCACTCCCGGGTGAGGAACTCCGGTGGCCTCCACGCTCTTCGCAACCAAATCTTCATACTCCAAGATCACACCCGGGCCGTCGTCCATCTCCAGTGGGACCAGGAGGAAGTAATCACGGTAGGGAGACACCCCCATGTGGTTGCCGTCGGCAGGCATGACTTCATAGCGAAGAGCGTAAAGACCCGCGGGGATCCTATTCCTCTTGTAGTCCCTCCAAGAATCCACCAATTCGACCACCCCGACGAGGCTGCCGGTTTCGATTTTTCCAAAATTCACCCCAAGCTCGGTTGAGGGCGATTGTTTCCAAGTCCATTCCTTCAAGAACCAGAAGCGAGCTACCTCCTTCCCGTCCAAGAGAACCGAGGCTCCTACCGG
>Ga0116188_1000746_pt1 | contig 30771 bp, 14 predicted proteins | sample AD_JPNTR2_MetaG_FD_89807 | JGI IMG/M metagenome (GOLD analysis project Ga0116188, IMG submission 89807) | Active sludge microbial communities of municipal wastewater-treating anaerobic digesters from Japan - AD_JPNTR2_MetaG | ecosystem: Engineered > Bioreactor > Anaerobic > Digestate | place...
CCGCGCTGCGCGGAGCGCGTTCCGCGCCGTTTTCGGAACAACTAAATGCATATTCGGAGCAACTGAATGCGACCGTGCGTCATAAAGACCCAGTTTTGGTCGCATTTACTTTGCCAAGTGACCGCACGCATGGCAGTCCAGTCGGGGTCGATGAAACACAGAAGCTTCATGAAATCAGGCCGGGGGCAAGTATGTGGGTGCATCAACCCCGTTTTTACGAAAAGTCCTTGCTGGTTGCGAAGGTGGCGCCAAAGAACCCGGAAAGGGTCGTTAAATTGCGACACCAAAAGTTTTTCTGAAAAGGTCAATTCAAGCCCAAAGTAGCGTTGACGGCCTGCAGGGCAATTGGTTATGATGACCACCATGAAGTATGAAACAACCCACCCGTGGCTGACGTTTTCACTCCGCCTCCCGCCTGAAGACTATCGTCTCTGGCTCTTGCTGGGGGAGGTCTCGTCTAAGGTTCAGCACTTAACCGGGGTGCCGTTGCGACCGGACGTTGCGGCTGATCTGCACCGTGTCTATCTGGCTAAGGGTGTGCTGGCCACCACTGCTATCGAGGGCAACACCCTGAGCGAAACACAGGTGCGGCGATTGGTTGACGGCAAACTGGATTTGCCGAAATCCCAGCAGTACCTCCAGCAGGAGGTGCAGAACATCCTTGATGTTTGTAATCGTGAGGCACGGGAACTGACAAGGGTGGAGGGTGGGGACCGGAAACTCTGCCGTACGTTGATTGAGCAGTACAACCGCGATGTGCTCAAAGGGCTGGAGCTTTCGGAAGGAACCGTGCCGGGAAAACTGCGGCCGCACTCGGTGTTGGTCGGCAATGTCTACCGCGGCGCGCCTGCGGAGGATTGCGAGTTCCTGTTGGAAAAGCTCTGCACATGGCTCAACAGTGATGATTTCTCGCCAGCAGAAGAGGAGTTCCGTATTCCGTTCGCACTCATCAAGGCCATTGTGGCGCACGTCTATCTGGCATGGATCCACCCCTTCGGAGACGGCAATGGGCGGACGGCGCGCTTGCTCGAATTTCATATCCTCTTCGCCAACGGAATCCCGCTTCCCGCCGCCCATCTGCTGAGCGACCATTACAACTTGACGCGCGTCGGCTATTACCGAGAGCTGGCAAGGGCAAGCGCGTCCGGCGGAGATCTCCTGCCCTTTATCCGCTATGCGGTGCGGGGCTTCCTTGATGGCATCCGCGAACAAATCGGGCGCATCCGCGAACAGCAGATGCGGGTGGCGTGGGAAAACTATGTGTATGACCGTTTCAGGGATGCGAAGAACTCCCCCGCGCAGAAGCGTCGCCGGGATCTCGTCTTCGCCCTCACCGATCGAAGCGGCTGGGTTGACGTGACGGACATTCCCTTGCTCACACCGAAGCTTGCGCGCGAATACGCTACAGCGGGCGAGCGGATGGTGCAGCGGGATCTTAACGCGCTCGCGAAAATGGAGCTGATTTCCCGGCGTCACGGAAAAGCCAGAGCCAATCAACACGTCATCGAAGCCTTTCTGCCGCGTCGCGTGGAAACGTCAAAATAATCGATTCCTCACGTACCGGGATAACCCCCCCCAATACGGGAGCGCCTATGCCAGAACTTCCTGAAGTCGAAACCGTTGTCCGCGAACTCCGTGCCCAAGGAATGGTCGGTGCCGTGATCCGCGAAGTGCGGTTCCGCTGGCCGCGGATCGCGGCCGGCCGGTCGCCCGCGTCGCTCGCCCGCGCACTGCGGGGCCGGACCGTCACCAGCGTGACACGCCGCGCCAAGTACATCGTATTCACGCTCGACACGGGCGACCGCCTGCTGATCCACCTGCGCATGACCGGGAAACTGCGTTTCCTTGGTGCGGAGGAACGGCCCGGCCGCCATGACCACGCGCTTCTGCTTCTGGAAGACTCCCGCCGACTCGTATTCAATGACACCCGCAAGTTTGGGCGCCTCCGGTTGTGCGGTGCAGACACGGACCCCTTTGCAACGCTCGGACCGGAACCGCTGGAGCCGGCCTTCACGACAGCCGTGCTGCGCGCGCGCCTTGCCGGCAAACGGGGCAAAATCAAGCCGTTGCTCCTGAACCAGACCGTTGTGGCCGGGCTCGGCAATATCTACGCGGACGAATCCCTGTGGCACGCCGGGATCCATCCGGAACGCCGCGCCGACTCGCTGACGGAAACCGAGATCCAGCGGTTGTGCCGGGCCATCCGCACGATCCTGCGGCGCGCCATCACGAAGGGCGGCACCACGCTCGGCGGGGGCGAGACGAATTTTTACAGTGTGGCGGGACGCCGCGGACGCAACGCCGACGATCTGCGGGTCTTCCGGCGTGACGGCCTGCCGTGCCCGCGCTGCGGCCGTCCGATCGCGCGAAGCGTTGTGGGACAGCGTGGCACGCATTTCTGCCCCGTCTGCCAGCGCCCCCCTACTTCACGGTGAAGGGAACAGACTGCGTCACCGCCATCACGGGGCCTTTCGGCGCCTTTTTTTCCACACAACCGAGGATGAGATATCCAGAGGCGCCAGCCTGCAGCACGGACGGATCTGTGCGAAGCATCACCCGCGCGCGTTCCTGACGGTTCGTCCGCTGCACGTCCTGAACCGTGATCCCCCGCTCAGGCCAGACCACCACGGTCTTGCATCCGTTCCCCAGGCGCGCCGCCAATGTGGAGCTGATCATCATCAGTTCCATCGGCTTCCCCGTCGAGAGGGAAAGCGGTTTGCGGGGCGCGACGTTCAGGTGCAGCGCATACAGGGTAGGATTGACCCTGGCTGCCGACTCGTCAAAAGATTGCGGCCGCGCGGCCGTATTCCCCTCACGTTGCCGCACCGGCACGACAGGCCGCTTGACCGGCTGCCCGTTGATCTCCGCCGTGGCGGTGAGGGGCAGACTGAAGACCGTGCGCGGATACCGGGCGCCGTCGGTGGAAACGGTCATCAGGCAGAAACTCTCCCCGGCGGGAATCAGTCCGCCTTGGCTCGCGATACTGAGCGGCGGAAAATCGAGTTCCACGCGCACCGCACCCTCGAATCCGTTCCGACGCCGCACCTCCACCCGTACCAGCGCGCTGCCGTCAGGCGGAATGTTCAGCGATGCCGGAGTCAGGGTCGCCTCGAATCCCGGAGCCTGCGCTTCGTTGGCCAGATCGAAACGCAACGAAGGCAGGGCCAACGCGCCCTCGGTGAGCGTCGCCAGGCACCGCGCGCTGTCCTTGCCGCCTGTGAAAAGACGCAGGCGGCTCCGCGCGAGATTATGTCCGGCCAAACGCACATTCAGACTCTCGCCCTCCCGTGCCCTGTCAGGCGTCAACCCCGTGACCAGCGGCAGCGCGCCGAGTTTGATCCGGTACACGCACCCGTCCCCGCCTTCCGCATCCGATCCCGCCGCCACCAGCAATCTGTACTCGCCCTCCTCCCGCACTTCGAGCACGAGCACCGGCGCATCCTCCCCGTCATACGCCTTCATGTTTGCGCACGGTTTTCCCGCGGCGTCCGTGAATGTGAGGGCGGGCACAAAACCGTTGGCCGACACGGTCCGCGACTCCACAAACGCGACCACCGCGCTCCCTGGGGCAGCGCGAAAGCGGTACACGTCCGCACCCCGGCCGTGGCATCGGCCGTTCAGACAGGCCGGCAGATTGGACAGCACGACCTCGCCCGTTTCGGTGCGAAGGGTCGCTGGTTCGCTCGACTCGGACATCGTGCCCACCTCAAACCGCACGGGCTCGCTGAGGTGATGCGCCGTGGCCACACGCAACGCGCGGATACCCGGCGCGGCCTCGGGATCGGCGACCACGCGGAACCGATACCGGTCCGGCAGGACGACGGGCACCTCGCGCCCCTTTTGGTTCCGGGTCACCGTCCGAACCGGACCCAGAAAAAACGCCTTGACCCCTTCACCGCTGATCACCGCTTGCGTCACATTCCCCAGATGCGTCCCGCCGATTTCGACCTCGCACGCCGAATCCGCACACACGCCTGCGGGATATACGTATTCCAGACAAGGCTCCGCCGCGAGAACCGTCCCCCATCCGATCACCATTCCCCACACGATTCCGATCCGCATCCCGTTCCTCCCCCTTCCGTCCTCTGCCGCGCCCCACTCCCCCATCGAGCCATACCGCTCTTCCGTTCCGCTCCGCACACAGCAGAAAGGCCTTTCCTTATACCACACCGCGCCGGACACTGACAAGGAACCGCCGCACAAGAATCATTGGGCGCGTAGCCGCTTTCCGACCGCAGCCCCCCTCACGGTGTTCTGTCCTTTGTGCAGACAAATACCCGCTTGTTTCAGCGTCATAACAGTCATACACTTACCAAGGAAGAAGGAAGCTTATGTCTCTATACCTTGTACAAGGCGCGGTTTACGGTTTTGCGGCTGCGGTGCAGCCCGGCCCGTTTCTGGCCTATCTGGTTTCTTTGGCGTTGAGTCGGGGCTGGAGGCGGGCGTTGCCTGCCGTGCTGGCACCGCTGCTGAGCGATGGCCCGATCATCGTGCTGGTACTGATCGTGCTGAGCCGCGTCCCGCCGTGGTGGATACAACTGTTGCGGTTCGCTGGCGGTTTCTTCATCCTCTATCTTGCGGCGGGGGCGTTGCGTTTCTGGCGACACCCTGAGACGGTTGCGCCGTCAGACCGTTCTGATCGGAAAGGCGTGTTCCGTGCCGTGCTCCTGAACCTGCTAAACCCATCCCCCTATGTGTATTGGGGGTTAGTAGGCGGGCCGCTGCTGTTGTCAGGGTGGCGCGAAACGCCTGTCAACGGGATCGGTTTTCTGGCGGGGTTTTACGGCGCGATGGTGGCGAGTATGGCGGGGATCATCCTGCTGTGCGCATGCGCCGGGAGAAGGGACGAGCGGTTGAACCGGCTTCTGTCCGGCGTCTCGGGGTTCGCGCTGGCCGGTTTCGGGCTGTATCAAATCGCGCTGGGGATTACGAATTGGCGCTGGCCGGGCTGAGGTGAACGCTTTTTTCATGCGAAGGCACCAAGGGAGCGAAGGTTTTGGGGGGCAGGGCTGGCCGCCAGTCGCGGGTCGCGGGTCACCCTCTCTTGTTGCGGCCACGCAGTGGCTCGCAACCATGAGAGGAAAAGCGCTGCTCGGTTGTTTCGCGCAAGGCGGCACCCGCATTGGTTTCATGGCACATATAGCGTGACTTTTCGGCTGGAACCGCTCCCTCCATATTGGTATGGTATGCCAGAATACAATGATTGACGGTCCGGTATCGGAAATGGGGCCGCGTGTTGTGCATCGAAACGCAGGACGAATACGAAATGACGAGCAGGAATGACGCTGATAGCCATGACGTCAGATAGATGGCAGGTGATCACGCCACACAAGAAAGGGAAAACCATGTTCAGGCAAATCGCTTTTTTGGTAATCACGATCGTATGGGCCAGCTCCTCGGCAGCGTTGACGGATGTCAAATGGGCCTCGTCCAACGGACAACCCGTTTCTGGGTCCCTGCTCGATGATGCCAGTTGGGAAGGGGGCTCAGCGCCTGTCCCGGGAACAGGGATCGGCAAGTTATATGTCCAAAGCGGGCCTTACGCAGTCACCCTCCCTGGGGCGACGGCAAGTTTCCCGTTCTGGGTGCGCGTGCCATCCGCCGACGTCGGCAAGGTAACGCTAGACGGCCGCGGCAATTGTTTCATCATGGCACCGCGCGCGAGCGCTATCCAGGGAAACCAGCCGTTTCGCATCGATTCGACGGAATACGGCGGGCACATCTTCAACATGCAGGGCTACGACGATACTGCTGACGCCGTATTGCGGTTCGAGAATCTGTTGTTGGAGGCATGGACCACATCCGAACCCAAACGGACAACCATCGACGTCCGCGGGGGCCTCATGGATTTTAGACGGCCAATGGACGGTGTGTCGACGGTCAAGTCGTGGCTGCAGCTCGGCAACAATGTCGGCGGCAATGAACTCGTCTATCGTATCGGACCGGGCGCGACGAACCGGTTCTCCACCGCAGATCTGGCGATGAGCGCACCCCAAAAAGGTTACATTGTCGTCGACGGCGGCTTGCTCGAAGTCGACGGGTTGCTGGCACTCAACGGGAACAACACACTCTGCAAGGAGTTTGTGATCACCAACGGCGGTGTGGTGACAGCGAACCAGCTCTTTTTAGGCAATGTGACCGGTGGCAGCCGCTGGCGCGTGGATGTTGTCAACGGTTCAACGCTCGCCGCAGCCGGGACTTTCAAACAGTGTTCGTTCACAGGCAGCCTGTTCGACATCAACATCGGAGCCCATTCGCGGTTGATCCTCAGCAAGCAGGATCAAACTTACTTCGGCAATGTTGAAGGGGCGACGCTGAACGTGAATCTTTTCGATGGAGGCACACTTCTCGTCACGAATGATTTTGACTTCACCATGAAAAATCAGACTCGGCCGGTGAACGGCGGTGCGTTTCTGAATGTTTCCAACGGCACATTACGCATTGCTCCGACCGGCATCTTCCGGATGGCCCAGAACTTATACGGAACCCATAATTTCACAATCCGCAATGAGGGCAAGCTTTTCATCGGACATTCGCGTCCGGATGGGGATCTGACAACTTGGGACCTTTCGTCCGCACACTTCGATTTCACCGATGATTCGGTCCTCTACATCGGCTGTTACGGTAACGATGGCGCGCACGTCATCATCACCAACGGCACGAACACGATCCGCGGCAAGGAATTCGTCCTCGGCAAGGACGGCTCGCCAAACTCGGCACTCACGATCGGCGGCAATGCCGACATCACCTTTGGACCGATCACCGACAAAGCCGTCTTCAATCACCTCGACCGCGGGGACGGAACCACGTTCAATCTGATTGGCGGACGGACGACATGGCTGGAGAAGCCGACGTTCGGGAGCAAGAACGTTGGACGGCTGACTGTGAATGTCACGGGCGGGGTCCATGCGTTCAACACAGCGGTGAGCATTGGTTACTTTGGTCTCTGCGACTGGTTCCAGTCTGGCGGCGATGTCACCGTTAAGGATAGTTTGACGGTTGGAAACTGGCCCGGATTCCCCGAGGCGCATCGGCCCCAGTATTTCCGTTTGACCGGCGGCTCGCTCACGACGCTCGAGAACCTCGTGGTGGCGGACGGCGGCAACCGTGCGGCGATCGTCGAACTCAACGGCGGCATACTCAAGGCGAAACGCGTCTATGGGTGGAACGGCGCGACGGTGCGTAAACCGGATGCAGGCGGTCTCGCGATTCTGCATGGCGATGGCGGTACGCTTGAGGCTCTTTCCGCTCAAAATGCGTTCATGGTCTTTCTCGACGAGGCGAAGGTCGGCACGACCGGTCTGGTCATCCGCACGGACTTTGACATCACGCTCTGCGCACCCTGGGCCGATCTCGATGGGGCGGAAGGCGAAGGTCGCCTGATCTTGTGCGGGCCCGGCAAGAAGACATTCGTGAAGAATCTGGTGGACGCGAATTTAACGTGCTCAAACGGTGCGCTTACGAACGGCATCACGGTCTGCGCGGGCGGGCTCGTCCACTTCGCGGACGAGCTTCCCATTACGACGAAGCTCGTGGTCACGAACAACGCGATGGTCTCCTTCGCAGGCACGTCGACGGGCGCAACATTAAAAGGGCTTGTCCTCGGTGACGCGACGAGTGGCGGCACGCTGCGGCTTGATCCTGGCGATCACTTCACGGTCGACGGCCCGGTCTCGTTCCTGAATGCGGCGCTTGAATTCACATCCCCGCCAGAGCCGGCGGACTACGTGTTTCTCACGGTTTCTCAGGGCGTTCCGGTCGATGCGGCGACGAAGACGGCCTGGGAACAGATGCTCATTGCCGCAGGACATGGCAAGGGCAAGACGTATTCCTTCTCGGTAACGGAGGACGAGTCAGGCAATCAGATCTTCGGGCTCAAGGTCGAAACAGCTGAACCGCTTGCCGACACAACGACGTGGCAAGGCCCCGGCACGGCTTGGGAGACCAACGAAAACTGGTCCGCCATGAGCCCGGGTTCCCACGCTGTGGCCGTGTTCTCCTCCGATACGGCTCCGGCGGCGGTAACACTCGATACGCCGGTCACAATCGGTGCCCTATGCTTCACGAACGCGGGAACGTCGATCGGCGGCGCAGGCGGCATCGGCTTCACCGATTCGGGTTATGCGGAAGTGTCCGCCGAAGCGGGTTTGCATGAAATCGGTGTCGGCCTTTTGCCGACCTTCGAATTGCCGTTTGCGCTTGCCGAGGGCTCGCGCGTCCGCATAGCAGGACCCATCACGGGAGGCGCGATCAATAAGACAGGCGAAGGCATCCTCGCTCTCGCTAATGAGAACAATTCCCTGCGTGGCGCGATTCGCATCGACGGCGGCGCCGTTGTGGCGGAATCGATCGCGACGCTTGGCATGCGGAACGGCGGTGCAAACAAGGTGACGCTTAAAAAGGGTGTCTTCGCCATCTCAAACGACGTCGCGGACGCGACGCTGCCGCAGACGTTTGAACTCGATGCTGGAGCGAAGACGTCGGCTGTGATGCGCGTGGATGAAGACCTCACGGTTTCCGCCTTCTCGTGCGCTTCCGGTAACCTCGTCAAACGCGGCCGCGGACGACTCACGCTCGCCTACGGGACAGGAACGGTTCATCTCGCACGAGATGACGGCTATTCCGCACGGTCGTTCTCCGTGAACGAAATCGTCTACAAAGAGAACGGGTCCGTTCCAGATGATCTCACGGGGTTCTCCGGCATCAACGTTATCGAAGGCGAACTGGTGCTCAAGGGAACAGCCGGGAAGCCCGAAGACACCATCTTCTGGCTCCACAACGTCGATTGGCGCATCGGCCAGAACACAGCCACCGTGGCGGACCCGATCTTTACCCTCGACCATGCCAAACTTTATAACTCGGATTCGCATTGCGCGCTGGGTTATGGCGTCAACGTAACCGGCGGGACAAAGACCGCCTCGCTCAACCTGCGCAACGGCGCGTGGTTCTACGGGAATTCGATCTTTTCGGGAAGCAATGCATCCGGAATGACCGGCGCACCCGAGGATGACGTCTACTGCCGGATCCATGTGTCCGGCGCGTCGACGCTCGAAACCGAATACATTCTGTTACTCTCGTCCGCACACAAGGGCTGGGGTGAGCATCTTTTTGAAGAAGGTTCGGAGGTCTTGGCTCGGTTGGGCGTCGGCGTGGAGGTCCGCTATCCTGTCCGTGCGACATGGGACGATGGATCCATTCTCGCCGCGACGCGCAACAACGGCGTTTATACGCCGACTCGGCTCAACGTGAAGGACGGCGGTCGCGGTTCGTTCACGTTCCAGAACGGTTCGACATTGTATGCCAATCTTTTCACCCACAACTGCAATGCCGCGTTTGCGTTCGTGTTCGACGACGGCACATGGGATGCCTGCGGGGATATGGACTTCTGTTTCCGCTACGCGTCCAAGGTGTCCATCGAGACAACCGGAAAAGGCCTCACGCTGCCGCCAGCCGACAAACAAACCTACCGGATGGCGGCGAAGATCAGCGGAACGGGCGGCGTCGTGAAGACCGGTGCCGGCACGCTTGCGTTCGTGCCGCACGAGACGCTGGACGCTGCAACGGGCACGACGCCCGAGCCGTTAGTCGATGATCCCGTGACCTGGGATTTCGACGGGACGCTGGACATCCGCGAAGGCGTTGTCACCGTCGCGAACGGCTGCACGCGTTCGGGCCTGTTGCCCGTGAAGGTGGCGTCCGAAGCCGAACTGCGTTTGGCATCCGGTTCCGACGTGACGCTATCCATGGATCTGGGATATTCGGAGGACGCGCCGATGCCGGAGAGTCTGCTGGGCAAAACGGTGGCGTTACCCATCACCTACGATGGCGACGCGCCGACAAAACTGGCGGATTGGGAAGTCGGTCCGGTTGGAATCCCTCAAACGACGGTTCGCTTGTTGGCTGAAAACGGCGGCATATTCCTGCTTGTCGAACGCGATGTTGGGTTCAGGCTGATCCTTAAATAAGCAAATCAGGATAGATTGCCGAGTGGACTGCAAATGCCACTTTGTCGCGTGCGGCACCACGGATGTGTCTTCGGTGGGGACGCGGGCGTGCGTTCCGCGAAAGGAGCCGGAAAATGATCCATTTCTTTTGCATGGCAGCATTGACGTTGACCGCACCTGCTGGCCGTTTCCGCAAACCGCCGCCGGTCCCTACCTTGAGCGGACGCCTCGGGGATGCGTGAACCTAAAAAGAGCGTTGAAAGCAACGCTCTTTGGTTTCAGGGTTTCTGGTTTCAGGGTTTCTGGTTTCTGGGTTTCATCCAAATCGGGGTCGGGGTCGGTATCGGTATCGCTATCGCTATCGGGATCGTCGACCCGCGACCCGCGACATTCGACCCGCGACGATCGACAGGGACGCCCGCGTTTCCGACACCGCAGGTCGCTCGTCGCGGGTCGCGGGTCGACATAAGGTCTGTCGGGAGCGTGGGCGTCCCCGCCCGTTGACGGGACGGTTCCCCGAACCGTCCGCGGACGCCTCGGGGATGCGTCCCTGCCGGAAGCGGCCTCCGGGCCTATGTTACCGTTTGGAGTGTAATGGGAGGAAAACATGAGAAAGAAACTGGACAGGGATATGGTTTTGGACATGGTGCGCGGATTTCAGCCCGCGTGCATTGTGATCGCGGCGGCGGAATTGGATGCCTTTACGATCCTCAGTGCCCGGCCTATGGCCGCGGCAACGCTGGCCCGCCGGATCAAGGGTGATGTCAGGGCCGTGACCATCCTGTTGGACGCGCTCGCCGCCATCGGTTTCCTGCATAAGTCCGTTCGGGCCGAGCCCGTCTACAGCGTACCCAAGGCCGTGGCGGAGATTTTGGCCGAGGGCGGGTCTCGGTGCATGTTGGGTATGGTCCGCCACCTCGGCAACTGCCTGCGGAGCTGGAGTCAACTGGGTGCCGCTGTGCTCAGCGGAAAACCCGCCAGGCGTCGCCCCAGCGTTTTGGGTGCCGACGGTGATTTGGCTTCATTCATCCGCGCCATGCACGAGATATCCGGGCCCTTGGCAATGCCGCTTGTCGCCGACCTCGGCAAACTCAAATTCACGCATGTTCTGGATCTGGGCGGCGCTTCGGGCACGTGGACACAGGCCTTCCTCCAGCTCTACCCCGAAGCCTGCGCGACCATTATGGACCGGCCCGAGGTCATACCCATGGCTAAGCGGCTGATGAAGAAAGCAAGGCTTGCGGACAGGGTGAGGCTGTTTCCGGGTGACTTTATGAAAAACACGTTGCCGAAGGGCGCGGACCTGGCCTGGGTAAGCGCGATCGTCCACCAGAACTCGAGGGCGCAAAACCGGAGACTGTTCGCAAAGGTGTTCTCGGCGCTTGAGCCCGGCGGACTGATTCTGATCCGTGACGTCGTTGTGGATGCATCCCGCACGCGTCCGGAAGCCGGCGCGCTGTTCGCGGTCAACATGCTGGTCAACACACCCGGGGGCGGGACGTTCACGTTCAACGAGCTTCGCGACGACCTGTCGATAGCGGGGTTTTCGAAGATCAGGTTCCTGCGCCGAGGCCAAGCGATGGACTCCGTGGTCTGCGCCACGAAGTCCGCAGAGGGATCCGGGGCTAAAAAATGGTCGGGGCGGAGGGATTTGAACCCCCGACATCCAGCTCCCAAAGCTGGCGCACTACCAGGCTGTGCAACGCCCCGAAAGCATATGCGTGGGGGAGTGTAGGACATTCATGGGCAACGTGCAATAGTCGAGTTGGCGGCAACGGGTTTTCAGTTGGATGATTTCTGCCCGTGAGGGTGATCTCGCGGGTGAGATTCGATACGAGCGAGCTTTTGGGTTGAACGCTGAACGTTCGGATTTCCGGATACCCGTTTTTTGGTTTGTCCCGCGAAGGGATTTTTTGCTATAAAGAACGTCTTTTGTCCCCAACAGGACAAAAAAGGGGCACGTGCAGCCGGCCGGGTGGCCGGAGAAGCGACGGCCCCGGAAGTGCAACACCTAACCCAACGTCTGACGCCGGGACTCGTTCCCGAATCCCATATGTGCGCGGAACCACGCGTGCCGCGGCGGCAGACTGGAATTCCTTACACATGGCAATTCGTAAACCCACGGCCGAAACTCCCAAAACCGGTCCCATGTACGACATGATGGCGGCAGCGCTGGACCAGCAGATGAATCAGTTTGTGGCCGGGTCGATCATCAAGGGCACAATCAGCGGCATCAAAGGCAACGAGGTTCTCGTTGATATCGGTTACAAATCGGAAGGCATCGTTCCGGCAAATGAGTTCGAAGATGTGACACAGCTGAAGATCGGCGATGAGATCGATGTGTTGCTCATGGAGCTGGAAAGCGAAAGCGGCATGGTGAGCCTGAGCAAGGCCCGCGCCGATGAGAAGTTGCGCTGGGATGCGGTGCTCGCCAAATACAGCGAAGGCGGCGTGGTCACCGGCACCATCCGCACCAAGGTGCGCGGCGGTCTGATCGTGGATGTGGACGGCGTGGACGCCTTCCTGCCCGGATCGCAGGTGGATGTCACCCCGGTGCATGATCCGGATCCCTATCTGAATCAGTCGTTCGAGTTCAAGGTTATCAAAATCAGCAATGAGCGCCGCAACATCATCGTGTCGCGCCGTGAGCTGATCGAAGAGCGCATGGCCGACAAGAAACGCGAATTGCTCGGAACGATCGAGAAGGGGCAGATGCGTCACGGTCACGTCAAGAACATCACCGATTTCGGCGCGTTCGTGGATCTGAACGGTCTGGACGGGCTGCTCCACATCACGGACATGAGCTGGGGGCGCATCAAGCACCCGAGCGAGATGCTCAAGGTGGGGCAGGAACTGGATGTGCTCATCCTCGATGTGGATATGGAGCGCGAACGGGTTTCGCTGGGGCTGAAGCAGGCCACGCCCAATCCGTGGGAGAATATCGAAGGGACCTTCCCGGTCGGCAGCCGTTTGCGCGGCAAGGTCGTGAATCTGGTGCCGTACGGCGCCTTCGTCGAGATCCAGCCGGGTATCGAGGGGCTGGTGCATGTCTCGGAGTTCTCTTGGACCAAGCGCGTGGCGCGCGCCTCGGACGTGCTGAACGTCGGGGATGAGGTGGACGTGGTGGTGCTGAGCATCGACGCGGCCAACCAGAAGATCGCGTTGGGGATCCGCCAGACCGAGGCGAATCCGTGGGACACGGTGCAGGACCGTTATCCGGTCGGCAGCCGCGTGACCGGCAAGGTGCGCAACTTCACCACGTACGGCGCGTTCGTGGAGCTGGAAGAGGGCATCGACGGCATGATCCACGTCTCCGACATGTCGTGGACCCGCAAGATCAACCACCCCAGCGAGGTTCTGCAGAAGGGTCAGCAGGTCGAGGCGGTGGTGCTCGAGGTCAATCCGGCCGATCAGCGCATCAGCCTGGGCCTCAAGCAGGCCAGCGACGATCCGTGGAACACCATCACCAGCCGGTACGCGATCGGACAGATCGTCAAGGGCAAGGTTTCCAAGATTGCCTCCTTCGGCGCCTTTGTGGAGCTGGAAGATGGCGTGGACGGACTGGTCCACATCTCCCAGATCAGCGATCAGCACGTCGAGAAGGTTAAGGACGCCCTCAAGGTCGGCCAGGATGTGGAGGCCCGCATCGTGAAGATCGACCGCGACGAGCGCCGCATCGGCCTGAGCATCAAGGCCGTGAGCATGGACGAGAGTGAGATCGCCGAGCTGACGCGTGATCTGAGCACCGTGGACCTCAAGCCGGGCGAGAATCTGGTGGGCCTTGCGGCGGCCTTTGATGACGCCTTCGCCCAAAGCGAAGAGTGGCAGCCGGGCGCGGAGTAAGCAAAAAAGGGCGCCTGGCGACAGGCGCCCCGTCCTTTTTTTCGATGGAATCGAGAGAATCGACACACTCGATTAAATCGATTCTTTCGAATCCATCGGTTCTCTCGACAACAAGCTATCCCCCCCTCTCCCCCATGAACATCCTCGACACCTTTAAAGCCCGCCATCTGTTCGAAGACATGACCAGCCCCGGGCTGGCGAAGGCGCTGGACAAGCCCCTGACCGTGTACGCGGGGTTCGACCCCACGAGCGACAGCTTGCAGGCCGGCAATTTCGTGACGATCATGGCCTTGGCGCATTTTCAGCGCGCCGGGCATAAAGTAATCGCTTTGGTGGGCGGCGCCACGGGCTTGATCGGCGACCCGTCGGGCAAATCCAAGGAACGCAATCTGTTGAGCGCGGAGCAGGTCGAGCACAACCTCGTCGGCATTCGGGAAAACTTGTCGCGCTTCCTCGATTTCAACCCGGACTCCGCCAACCCGGCGATTCTGGTGAACAATTACGACTGGTTCAAGTCTTTCACCTTCATTGATCTGTTGCGCGATGTGGGCCGCTATTTCCGCATGGGCGTGATGCTCAGCAAGGACAGCGTGAAAAAGCGCATGGAGTCCGATGACGGCATGAGTTTCACGGAGTTCTGTTACCAGATCATGCAGGGGTATGACTTCTATCATCTGCACCGGACTTTCGGGTGCACGCTGCAGATCGGCGGTTCGGACCAGTGGGGCAATATCACGGCCGGCACCGAGCTGGTGCGGCGGATCTGCGGCGAAGAGGTTTTCGGCATGACGTTTCCGCTGGTGTGCGACAGCACCGGCAAGAAATTCGGCAAAAGCGAGGGGAACGCGATCTTCCTTGACGCGCGCAAGACCTCCTATTACGAGTTCTACCAGTTCTTCCTGCGCACACTGGACGCGGATGTGATCCGATACCTCAAGATCTTCACCTTTCTGCCCATGGGGCGTATCGCGGAGCTGGAGCAGGCGGTTGCCGCCGCGCCGGAGAAACGCGAGGCGCAGCAGGTGCTGGCCGAGGAAGTGACGCGCACCGTGCACGGTGAGAACGGGCTTGCGGTCGCCCAAAAAGCCACGGGAGTGCTGTTCGGTGGCGCGATCGAGGGGCTGGCTGCGGCGGAGCTGGAGGCGATTTTCGTTAATGTGCCCTCCGCCACGTTGCCGGCGGATCACGTGCTCGGCAAACCCGCGTTTGAGGTGATTGCCGCGGCCGGCATGGTTGCCAGCAAAGGCGAGGCGCGCCGTCTGGTCCAGCAGGGCGGTCTGTATATCAACAACGCGCGCGTCACGGGAATCGAACGCGTGTTCGACGCTTCTGACCTGTGTGAAGGTCGCCTCACGGTCCTGCGCAGCGGGAAAAAGAGCTTCTTCCTGCTCAAGGTGCGGTAGGGCGGGCATGCGGTTGCGTACCGGCACCGGGAAATAGATTGGCTGTCCCGCCGTTTAAGGATACGATTCGGATATCTGTGGTGGAGTGTGCGGATAGGGGGCTTCGCATGTGGCGGATTGTATGTCTGATCGTTGCGGTGCGGGCAGGGTTCGGCGCGCCAGCGCCGGAGGCCGCGCTTTTCCTCCAGACCGGCACACCCACACCCGAGAACCCGGTCGACGCGCCGATCTTCCGGAAACTGAAGCGCCACGGGATTACGCCCGTCTATTGCACCGATGCGGTTTTTTTACGCCGCGCCTATCTCGACATTCTCGGCACACTGCCGACCGCGGACGAGGCCCGTGCCTTTCTCGCCGACACCTCGATGCACAAGCGCACGGCGTTGATCGACCGCCTGCTTGAGCGTGATGAGTTCGCCGACTATTGGGCCATGCGCTGGAGTGATCTGCTGCGCGTCAAAGCGGAATTTCCCGTCAACCTCTGGCCGAATGCCGCCCAGGCCTATCATCGCTGGATCCGCACCGCGATGCGCGACAACAAGCCGTACGACTGTTTCGCGCGCGAGCTGCTGCTGTCCAACGGCAGCAATTTCCGCGTCGGGCCGGTGAATTTCTACCGCGCCACGCCGGACCGTTCGCCGGAAGGGCTCGCCTCCGCCGTCGCGCTCACGCTGATGGGCGCACGGACCGAGCACTGGCCCTCCAACACGCTGGCCGATCTCGCGGTGTTCTTCTCGCAGGTTCGGTACAAACCCACCCGGGAGTGGAAAGAGGAAATCGTCTTCTGGGATCCCGAACAGCCTTTGACCACGACGGCCGGTCGCCTGCCGGACGGCACCTCGGTCCGACTGGAGCCTGGACGCGACCCGCGGACGGCGTTCGCCGAATGGCTGATCACGCCGCAGAACCCGTGGTTCACGCGCGCGCTGGTCAACCGCGTCTGGTACTGGCTGCTCGGCCGTGGGATCATCCACGAGCCGGACGACATCCGGTCCGACAATCCGCCAAGCCATCCCGACTTGCTGAAGCGGCTGCAACGTGAGTTCGTGCGGAGCGGCTACGACCTGCGCAAGCTCTACCGCCTGATCCTCACCTCCCGCACCTACCAATTCTCGCCCGTGTTCCCGTCCGGGCGGGTCGAGTCCGCCGCGCCGCTGTTCGCGTATTATCCGCTGCGCCAACTCGACGCGGAGGTGCTGATCGACGTGATCAACAAAGTCACCGGCACGTCCGACCTCTACACCAGCGCGATTCCCGAACCCTTCACCTTTATTCCCGCCAACAAACCTGCGGTCGCGCTGCCGGACGGGTCGATCACCAGCCCGTTTCTGGAGTTATTCGGTCGTCCGGCACGCGCCACCGGCCTTGCGAGCGAGCGGATCAACCGCGCGCTGCCTCCGCAACGGATGCATCTGCTCAATTCGAGCCATATCCAGCGGAAACTCGAGACCAGCCCGGTGTTACGCCGGATGTTCCGCGGCAAACGGGGTTCGCGCGCCATGATCGAAGAAGCCTATCTCACAACCCTTTCGCGGTTCCCGTCCGCCACGGAGATCGGAACCGTCGAACGCTACCTGCGCTCCGGGGTGGTGAAAGAAGACGCGGCGGGTGTCGACCTTATCTGGGCATTGATCAACAGCGACGAGTTCCTGTACCGGCACTGAGAAGGAGGTGTGTATGCGAGAACGGAAATCCGTCACGCGTCGCGATCTGCTGCGGACCGGCTTATGCGGTGCGGCCGTCGCGGTGTGGCCCGGACGGACGGTTCGCGGGCAGGCCGCGCCCGCGGCGCGCAAGGCGACCGCGAAATCGGTGATCCAGGTTTTTCTCTGGGGCGGCATGTCGCACACCGACACTTGGGACCCCAAACCGGACGCGGGTTACGATTACACCGGCGCGTTCAAGGATGTCATTCCCACCAACGTGGACGGCATCCGTCTCGGCGCGCTTTTTCCGAAGCTGGCGCAACAGGCCGACAAGTTTTCGATCCTCCGCAGCATGACGCACCGAAACAACGGGCACGAGACCGCCGCGTATCTGATGCAGACCGGGCATATGCCGGGGCAACGGTTGGCTTACCCCGCAATCGGCGCGGTCTTCGCGCTGTTCAAAGGCGAGGCGGCAGGCTACACAGGACTGATCCCCCCCTATGTGGTGCTGACGCAGCCCCAAGGCCGCTTTTCCGAAGCCGGATTCCTCGGTTCGCGCTGCAAGCCGTTCGCGACCGGCGGCGACCCCAATGCTCCGCGCTTCGAAGTCGAAGGCGTGATCGCGCGCGGCATCACCGATCAGCGGCAGGAAGCGCGGCGCGGGCTGCTCTCCTCGCTCAACACGCTGGGCAACACCCTGTCGGGCCACCCCGAATTGGCGGCGGCGCGCGAGGCGGAGAAACGCGCATACGACCTGATCCTCGGTCAGGGCCGCGACGTTTTCGACTTGTCCAAAGAGGAGGCAACGATCCGCGACCGGTACGGCCGCCACACGTTCGGCCAGGATTGTCTCGCGGCACGCCGTCTGGTGGAGGCGGGCGTGCCGTACATCACGATCAACTATCCGGGTGGCTGGGACACCCACTCCAACCATTTTCAAACCATGAACCGGCAATGCCCGCAGCTGGATCAGGGACTCGCCGCGCTGTTGCAGGATCTGGCGGAACGCGGGTTGCTGGAAAGCACGCTCGTCTGGTGCTGCGGCGAATTCGGCCGCACGCCCAAGGTGGACTGGCAGCCGCCTTGGAACGGCGGGCGGAATCACCATGGCAACGTTTTTTCCGTATTGGTCGCGGGCGGGGGTTTCCGGGGCGGGCATCTGGTTGGTGCCTCGACCGCCAAAGGCGAAGAGGTGGAAGAGCGCCCCATCTATCCGATCGATCTGCTGGGTTCCATTTATGAACTCGCCGGGATCGACACGGAGGCCGCGTTGCCGCATCCCGAAGGGGCGGACGCGCGTGTGCTGGATATGCGCGAGGCGGGCGCGAAGAGCGCGGGACGCCTGAAAGAGATCATGTGAAAGGGGGCCGGGTATGACGGCATGGAACCAACCCGCCGCCCACGGAACGGGAACAAGCGATGGGATAACGGGAACGGCCAACGCTCACGTTGCGGGAAGGGAAAGCCGCCTGCGGCCGATGCTGCGGTCATGGGCATTCCGTGCGCTGCTGGCCGTCCTGCCGGGATTCCTGTGCGCCCAGCAACCCGCCTACATCGGTTTCGTTTTCCCGGCGGGAGGACGGCAGGGCACGGTTTTCCGCTGCACACTAGGGGGCCAGGCGCTCGACGGGGTCAACGGCGTCATCTTTACGGGATCAGGGGTGACGGGGCGCGTCATCGAGTACAACAGGCACATGAACTCGCAGGAGGTGCAACTGCTGCGGGAACAATTGGACGAGATTCGGGCGATGCCCAAAGCGCGGCGCGACGCGCAGGTCACCAATCTGGCGTCGCGCCTGGAGATGCTGATCGGCGATTACGTGCAGCAGCCGCAGTGCGCCTCCATCGCCAATCTCGTGACGGTCGAGGTCGCGGTCGAGCGCGGCACGCCGCCCGGCCCCCGCGAAATCCGGCTGGTGACACCGCGCGGAGTGTCCAACCCGCTCGCGTTTCATGTGGGCGCGTTGCCCGAGGTCACGTCCGAGCCGCTTCCCACCAGCCCGAAGCAGATTCTCGGGAAGGAGGCCCAGAGCCTGCGCAGCACTTCCGGCAGGAAAAGGGGGGCAGCCGGAAAGGGTCGGGGACGGCGCGGGATGGTGGAGCGGGAAGCGGAAATGATCCAGATGGTCTCGGGCATGGCGGGCCGGGGCGCGCTGACGGATGTGGATGACCGCGAGGTGCGGATCATGCCGCCCTGCACGGTCAACGGCCAGATCGCCTCGGGATCGGTCGACCGCTACCGGTTTGACGGGCGGAGCGGCCAACGGCTGGTCGTGACCGTACAGGCGCGCGCGCTCGTCCCCTATCTGGCGGATGCGGTTCCCGGCTGGTTTCAGCCTGTGCTGGTGCTGTGCGACGCCCAGGGACGCGAGAAGGCATACAACGACGATTACCGCTTCCATCCGGACCCTGTCCTGTACTGCGAGCTTTCCGCGAACGGCGAGTACGTGTTGGCGATCCATGACGCGATTTTCCGCGGACGCGAGGATTTCGTCTACCGGATGACCATCGGCGAGTTGCCGTTTGTGACGAGCGTGTTCCCGCTCGGCGGGCAGGCCGGTGTCGATGCGGTGATCGAGGTCAAGGGTTTCCATCTCGCGGAGACACGTCTGACCCCCGACCTGCGGACGCGGCTTCCGGGTCTGCACACGCTCACGGTTGCGGGATCGGGCGGATTGCGTTCCAATCCCTTTGTTTTTGAGATCAGCACGTTGCCCGACGGAATGGAGCACGAACCCAACAATACGCTTAAACGGGCGCAACCGGTGACCCTGCCGATCGTGATGAATGGGACGATCGGTATGCCGGGCGATTTGGATGTCTTCACGTTCCGCGGTCGGGCCGGACAGGAGGTCGTGGCGGAGGTCAGGGCGCGGCGACTCGGTTCGCCCCTTGACGCCTGGCTGAAGATCATGGACGATCAGGGGCGGACTTTGGCGTGGAATGACGATCAGGAAGATCCGGGTTCCGGACTGGACACGCACCATGCCGACGCGTATGTGCGCGTCACCCTTCCCGCGGACGGCGCCTATGCGGTGCAGCTCCGGGATACGCAGCATCAGGGCGGCGAGGCCTTCGGCTATCGCTTGCGGCTCAGTGAGCCGCAACCGGATTTTGACCTGCGCGTGGTGCCGTCGCGGGTGGTTGTGCGGCGCGGCGGGGAGACCCCGGTCACGGCTCACGCCCTCCGCAAAGACGGATTCGCCGGTCCCATCACGTTCCGCATCCGGGAGCCTGCCGCGGGATTTGAGGTGCGGGGCGCGACCCTGACGGGCACGCAAACCGTGGCGCGCCTCATGATCCGGGCGCGTCAACCATCGGATTCCGGGGTGCCGGTGCCGATCGTGATCCAAGGCGTGTCAGGTGAGGGGGAAGGGGCGATCATCCGCGACGCCGTGGCAGCCGAAGATTGCATGCAGGCCTTTCTCTGGCGCCATCTGGTGCCTGCGCAGGAATTTCTGGTCCTGATGATTCCGGGCCCGCCGAGACCGTCAGGCAAGCCGGGGTTTCCGGCAGCTTCACGTCGGCGGGAAAAACCAGAATGAAATTTATGTCCGTGACTCGGGAATGCGAATCACGCCATGCGCCGGACTTGTTCCCTGTTTGAGAATACCCTATACTGTCGGACTGAAACACGGGGACGAAATGAGTGCGCGAAAACTGACGGCGAAAATAACCGGCGTGGGCAAGGCGCTTCCCGAAGGGCGGCTGACCAATGCAGATCTCGAGAAACGGGTGGACACCAATGACGCCTGGATCACCCAGCGTGTCGGTATCCGCGAGCGGCGGATCGCGGCCGAGGGGGAGCACACCTCTGACTTCGCGATCCGGGCGGCGCGTGACGCGTTGGCCCTCTCCGGCCTGAAACCTGAACAGATCGACCTGATCCTCGTAGGGACCTCGACGCCCGATATGATCTACCCCTCCGTGGCCTGCCAGGTGCAACAGGCGCTCGGCGCGTCCAACGCCGGGGTGCTGGATATCAGCGCGGCCTGCACGGGATTCATCTATGGCGCCAGTCTGGCCTGGGGTATGATCCAGTCCGGGGCCCTGCGCCATGTGCTGGTGATCGGTGCGGAGAAAAACAGCGCGATCGTGGATTGGTCCGACCGCGACACCTGCATCCTCTTCGGGGACGGCGCGGGCGCGGCAATCTTCAGCGAGCACCGCTCGAACACGGACGGCGTGCTCTCCGCCAAACTGGGCGGTGACGGTTCGTTCGGCGGACTGCTCCATTTGCCGAACAGCGGGTGCCGGTCTTTTCCCGAAGAGAACGGACGCTTCATCCGGATGCAGGGCAACGAGGTTTTCAAGCAGGCGGTGCGCAATATGTACGAGTGCGCGGTCTGTGTGCTTGATCAGGCAGGACTTTCGAGTCAGGAGGTGTCGCTGCTGATCCCGCATCAGGCGAATGTGCGGATCATCGACGCGGTGGCCAAACGGTTGGGGCTGCCCAAGGAGAAGGTGTTCCGCAATATCGCGGAGTACGGCAACACCTCGGCCGCCACGATCCCGATCGCGCTTTGCGAGGCCCTTGAACAGGGGCGCCTTAAGAAGGGCGACGTGCTGGTGATCGACGCTTTCGGCGCAGGCCTGACGTGGGGCGCCATGGCGATCCGGTGGGCGTGAGGCGCGTCACACGACGGCGTTTGTTTCAAAAGCCATGGCACCCGTGGGACACGCGGCGGCACAGGCCTGCAGCACGCTGTCCGGAAGATCGTCCCACACGCGGCCGAGTGGTGGGCCGATCCGCGCCTCGAAGCCTCGTCCGTGAAAAGCGGGCCCCAACTCCCCTGCGCCACACTGCCGCGTAATCCGCACGCAGAGTCCGCACAGTATGCAGCGCGACGCATCGAAGCGGAATCCGTTGCGGCCCGTCTCGCGGATCACCGGTCGCGGCGCGTGGTCGAACGCCCGCGGGTTCGCGCCGTATTCGGCGCACAACTCGCGCAACCGGCACTTCGTCGGCTTCAGGCACCCGCACCGCATGCAGCGCCCGGCCTCGAACGCGGCAGCTTCGGGTGTGGGTTCGTGCGTCTCCGGCGGCAGGCGGCGCGGTCCGGTCTCCGGAGTCAGCGCGGCTAGGGCTGCCACGTTCAAATCGGGCATCCGTGATCGGAAGCGGGGGCGCGCCTGAGTGCCGCCCGGCACGCGGCTGCACGCCTCCCCGGCGGTTTCGCCGGCCAGCCAGCGGTGGAGTGCGCAGATCGCGACCGCGCCGTCCAGCAGGGCACGGCGGCACGCTTTTTCGCATGGTGCGGCTCCGCCGCACGCAAAGGGATGGGCGCGGGCCAGATCCCGCGCGCTCTGCCAATCACCCGACCGGATCCGGGCCATCAGCGTTTGGACGGGTAGCCCCGAGGGGCAGGCCATCCGGCAGGGCGCCTCACAATCCGCCGGATGGTTGCTCAGCAGGAGTTCCAGCGCGGTGCGCCGGAAGTTGCGGACCGCTTCGGAATCGGTAACGATGGACATGGCGGCGTCCGCGCGCGTCGCACAGGCGGGTAACAGCTTTCCGCCCGCAGCGGTATCCTCCACTGTGCAGAGGCCGCACCCGCCCGCGGGCACGACTCCGTCGGCATGACACAACACCGGGATGCGGATACCGATCCCCTGTGCCGCCTCATACACCGTCATCCCCGGTTTCAGCGTCACGGGGCGGCCGTCGATGGTCATGCCCGCGGCCTCATTTGCGTGAACTGCGGCTTGACGCTTCGGGTTGATAGAGCAGCTTTTCGATCACGAAACGGCGGTGGCCCGCAGGCACCATCCATTCGATGGTATCGCCCTCGGCGTAACCCAAAATGGCGGTACCGACCGGCGACAGCACAGAGAGTTTTCCCGCGTCGACATTCGCCTCGGACGGCATCACCAAAGTCACTTCCATCACGGTCTGCGTCTTCACCTCGCGCAGACGGACCCGCGAATGGAGGGTCACCACATTCGGCGGCACCTGCTCGGGCTCGACAACCAGCGCGCGCTGCAACTCGTTCTGCAGCGATTTCAGATCCCCCTGATCGCGGTCATGGGAAAGATGGGCCACATTCACCAATTCTTCAAGTTTATGGCGATCCATCTCGCTAATGTAAAGAGTTCGCTTCGTCATATCGGGTCACCTCCTGAAAAACAAAGAGGGCTAAGATGCGGTCAGCATAGCATCGGATAGGCTGGAAACACAAGCAAAAGAGGGGATAAAACGGCGGGCCCGTTTGCCCCGCCTGCGGTGATAGACAGGCGTGCCGAAATATGCGATAATTTGGCGCGAGAGGTGTTCCGTGTTGAAAGTGTTGAGCGCAAGTTATTGATGCGTCCGGTTGGGTCGCAGCGGGTTGCGAGATTCGAGGGGTTGCCAACCGTCCCAATCCATTTACAGAACAGGTTACGCGTCCCGCCCGGGGTTCCGGGCGAAAACGAAGGGGTAACCGGAACGTTCAGGTTATCGGGAGGGACGCCTCCCCGAGGCGTCCGAGGCGGTTTCGGGGAAACCGCCCTACCGGTTGTAACACGGGTTTGGTGTGACAAAAAGATCAGGCTATAGACAAGGAAAGGGAAGCGATGATTCGAAATAAACAAATTCTTAGCCTAATGTTGTTGACGGCGTTTCTGGCGGTATCCGCCCGCGGCGTCTACATGGTGCATGAGTTCTACCTGCCGCTGCCCGAGGCGCAGGTGCTGAAGGCCTTCAACACTCTCGACGGCCTTGGGCAAGTCAAGGCGCCCATCGACAGCGTAACCTCGATCGTCGTCACCGGCCCGGATACCATCATCCATTATGACCACTGGGAGGATGGCTATGAGGTTGATATCAACAACCCGGCCCAGCCGACGACTCGCATCTGGGGCGACGGCAACGACGCCAACGGCATCCCGCCCGGCTACGCCTCCGATCCCATGGGGCTGCCGCAGGGTGCCGTCATCTCGTTGCGCAACAACGTCAACCTGCCGCGCAACCCTTCGCAGATCCTTTACGATGGTCGTGACCGCATCACGGCCAGCAAGGCGCTCGCCGTTTCGCGCGCCCTCTGGCCCGTCTCGGTCGGCACGGTGCTGTCCGAGGCGGTCGAAGTGACGGCCACGATTGATCACGGCACGCACTACATCGCGCCGGTGGGCGAGGATGTCGATGCCTTCGAGATGTTCGAGCAGGTCGGCCTCGCCGTCATGGCCGATCAGGACAACACCGTCGTGACGATCGACAAGGACGGCCCCGGCGGCGCGGCGCCGGTCACCGTCACCCTCAATCAGGGCGAGAGCCACTACGTCAGCGGCGGCGTCCTGAAGGGCGCTGAGGTCACGGCCACCAAGCCCGTCCAGGTTCATCTGCTGACGGGCGACACCGGCGCGACCTATGAGACGCGCTGGTACACGCTCTTCCCCGTCGAGGACTGGTTCAGCCGCTACGTGACGCCGATCGGCAGCTCCGCCAACGGGCAGGCGTGCTTTGTCTTCCTCTATAATCCCGGTCCCGAAACCATCACCATCGAAGCCGCCTCGCGCATCGGCACGGAGAGCATCACGGTGCCGGCGGGCGAGGTCTACCGCTGGCAGGTGCCGCAGAACTCGGGCGCGATGTTCAGCAGCGCCGGGGATGAGCCCTTCAGCGCCATCGCTGCCGCGGGCGCTCACCCCAACGCCAATGCCGCCTACGACTGGGGCTTCTCGCTGGTGCCCCAGGACGCGCTCTCCTCCACAGCCGTCGTCGGCTGGGGGCCGGGCAGCAGCGACATGACGCGCAACGGCAGCCCGGTCTTTGTCTCGCCCGCGACCGCCACGCGCATCTATGTGGACTACAACGGCGACGGCCAAGGGCCGCTGACCGACCCCAACGGCGGGAAGTACGACAAACACTACGATCTGGCCGCGCTCCAGTCGCAGACCCTCTTCGATCCGGATGGCGACCAGACCGCCATGCGCATCTACACGATCGACGGCGCGCTCTTCTCCGCGTCGTGGGGCCAGGATCCGGACACGGCCCGCCCCGGAAACCCCTTCCTCGACATGGGCAGCACCGTCTTGCCGCTCCCCGAACCGAAGCTGGTCAAGACCGCCCGCATCGTGAACGACGTCGATCCCGCCGGCCCGAGTCTCGGCGACACAATCGAATACCGCATTGTGATCGACAACAAGGGGCTGCTGCCGCTGGGCAACACGCTGGTGCTGGACACCCTGCCATCGCAACTCAGTTACGTGACCAACTCCACCACGCTGGACGGCGAGCCGCTGCCGGACGACACGGTCGGCAGCACGCTCTTCCCGCTGGATGAGGATGGGTACACCATCCCGGTTATCCTGCGCGCTGGCACCAGTATCTTCACCTACCAGACGACCATCGTCGGCACGGGCAGCATCGTCAACCGTAGCGCTGTGCCGCAGTATGAAGTCTATGACGAGACCGGGGCCGATGTTCCGCCGCCCGCCGGCAGCCATCCCTGCACGGTGGAGTTCGTCGATGCCGGCGGCAATCCGGTGACCGTCTATCGCGAAGGCGCCCCCATCTACCTCTGGTTCAAGGACCTTGACGCCAACCGCAATACCAACGCCGTCGAGACGATCACCCTGATCATCCGCAACGAGACCACCGGCGACTACGAGGCCATCACGCTGACCGAGACCGGCCCGGATACCGGCATCTTCACGACGCTCACCCCGCTGCCGTCATCGCCCTCCTCCGGTTTGGGTGTCGAGGACGGCACCCTTTATGCCCGCGCGGGCGACAGCCTTTACGTGCATTATGTCGATCCGCTCTACGGCGACTCGTGCAGCGACACCGCGACGCTCTCCGTGCCCAGCGAGACCAAGGTGCTCTATCTGACGGATGCTGCCGACGGCGTGCCGGAGGAGCCGCAGGAGCCTGCCGTGCAGTACAAACGGCAGATCACCTTCGACAACGCCACGCGCAACGAAGACCTTGTCAACTTCCCCGTGCTCGTCCATTTGACGAGCGCGAACTTCGACTTCGGCAAGGCCAAGAGCGATGGCAGCGACATCCGCTTCTACGACGCCGACGGCACCACGCCGCTGGCCTACGAGATCGAGTCGTGGGACGCGACTGCGGGAGAAGCCCACATCTGGGTCAAGGTGCCGCAGATTGACAAAAACTCGAGCGCCGACAGCATCTGGATGCATTACGGCGACTCGACGCTGACCGACGCCCAAAATCCTTCCGCCGTCTGGAGCGACAACTTCCGCGCCGTGTGGCACATGGACGAGACCTCTGGCACGATGGTGTCCGACTCCTCCGGAAACAACAGAAACGGCACTTCCGTAGGAGTCTTGCGCGATGTTGATGGGCCGGTGAACGGTGCTGATGAATATCCTGATGGATCATCTATCTATACCTGGCTGCCGCCCAGTACGATCGTCAATGTCTACAACGCCAATTTCACCTTCGAGTCGTGGGTCTATGTCGGGGCGTCTGAAAACTATGATCGCATCTTTGCGCAAAACGCCCCGAATAATCAGTTCGCGGTGATTTGGGCCAGCGACAGGCTGGAAGTCGCACGCTATGATGGTTCAAACTATCCTCGCGTAAAGAACGCTGCACCGGTGCCGTCCGGGCAGTGGTTCCACTTTGTCTGGGTCAAAAACGGCTCCGCCGACACTCTCTACGTGAACGGTGAAGTTCGCACCACTTCGGTTACGCAACAAAGCAGTGCAGTCGGCGGCAATGACTACAACTACATCGGCGCACGTGACACCTCAAACAACTTTTTCGACGGCAAGCTCGACGAAATGCGCATCTCCGCCACCGCGCGGAGCGCCAGTTGGGTCAGTGCGCAGTACGCTTCGATGAACGGCACCTTCAGCACACTGGGGAGCGAACAGGTCGTCGTCGCCGGCGGCACGACCGGCGATGCCATGGATCGCATCGATCCGGTGGCTTCCGGCGATGCGACGACGACCTTCACGCAGATTCTCGACGGCGGCGGGTGGCACTACAAGAAGCAGCTTGCCTTCAACAACGGCTCGCGCAACGAGAATCTCGACAACTTCCCCGTACTCGTTCATCTGACGAGCGCGAACTTCGATTTTGCCAAGGCACAAAGTGACGGGCGCGACATCCGCTTCTACGATGCCGACGGCACCACGCCGCTGGCCTACGAGATCGAATCGTGGGACGCGGCCGCACAACAGGCCCACATCTGGGTCAGGGTGCCGCGGATCGACGCCTCGTCGAGCACCGACAGCATCTGGATGGAATATGGCAACCCCGAAGCCGCCGACGCCCAGCAGCCTGCCGCCGTCTGGAGCAGCAATTTCCGTGCGGTGTGGCACATGGACGAGACCTCGGGCACCGCCGTGGGCGATTCCACCGGCAACGGCTGGAACGGCCAAGCATCGGCAACAGTCATGCGCGATCTCACCGGGCCGGTGAACGGCGCCGATGGATACCCCGACGGGGTGGCCTACACCACATTGCCGAGCGGCGCGATCATCCCCACCGGTAGCACGGCCTTCACCTTTGAGTCGTGGATCTGGGTCGGGTCTTGCGATGAGTTCGACCGCATTTTCACGCAGAGCGTGAACGGCATTGACTATCAGGTTCTCTGGTACAACGATCGTGTGGAAGTCATGTGGTATAACGGTAACGCAACTTATCCCCGCCTATTAAAGGCAGCCGCCCCGCTTCCGGCACGGAGAACGTGGATCCATGTCGCCTGGGTCCACAGCGGCACGGCGGATACTATTTACGTCAACGGCGTGAACGCAACTGTATCGGCTTCTTATAGAACACCGACAGATGGTAATGGCAACTACATCGCGGCGCACACGGCGTCGGGGCACCATTTCGACGGCCAGCTCGACGAGATGCGCATCGCCACTGCCGCGCGGAGCGCCAACTGGATCAACGCGCAGTATGCCTCGATGACCGATACCTTCATCAATTACGGCAACGAGCAGGTGATTCCGTCTGATAACGTGGCGAGCGTATCGTTTACGCAGGCGCCGGACTTCTGCTCCGACTTCGTGATGACCGCCGGCGGCGACCTTGCCGCGATCGTCTATGCGGCGGTCGTCAAGGGCACCATGCCGCACAATCCCGTCATCAGCGCCACGCTCAAGCACGGCACAACGCAGTTCGCGGATCTCGGCACCCCCACGGCCACATTTGTGGACACCGGCACGGGTGGCGAGGCCATCTACCGCCTCGACTGGAGCGCCGTTCTGGGCAGCGAGGTGACGGTGCCCGCCGGGCAGGCGGTCACCCTCGAGATCACCACCGCCGCCGGCACTCCATTTTCGGTGCTCTACGACAGCGCCGACTATCCCTCGCGCGTCAGCCTGCCTGCCGAAACCATCATCGATGTCCAGTCGCTGGCAATCTACGATGCACCCTATCCCGGCGGCAGCCCGGTGGGCGCTGTCGTCGCCGGCTCGACGGTCTATGTCCGCGCGACGGTCAGCGACCCCTTCGGCGCCTACGACATCACCAGCCTCGGTCTCGCCATCCCGGAGGCGGGCGTGGATGTGACGCTGGACGATGGCGACGTTGTCGCCTCGACGCCCTGCGCCAAGACCTACGAATACGCCTGGACTCCGACGGCGGAGGGCAGCTACGCGGTCACGGTCACGGCCAACGAGGGTACCGAGGGCATCACGGACGTCGCCGCAACGCGGCTCGATGTGACCTTCCTCGACTTCGGCACACCGAGCATCACCGAGTTCACCATCGACAACAACGGCGCGGCCACCAACATCTATGACCCTGACCAGACGGTCTTTATCCGCGTGACCGATCTGGATCAGAACACCAATCCCGGCGTGGCCGAGACGATCACGGTGACGGTCACCACCAGCACCGGCGATACCGAGACGATCACGCTCACCGAGACCGGCCTCAACACCGGCGTCTTCACCGCCGCAGTGCCCGCTAGCTCGACGAACGCCGGCGCCGACGGAGACGGTACACTCTATGCCCCTCCCGGCACGGTGCTGGATGTGGTTTACGTCGATCAGTTCGATCCGACCGACACGTCGAGCGACACGGCCATTGTGACGCAACCGTCCGGCTCCCTGGACACCCCCGCACTCAGTGTGCAGAAGCAGCTCGCCGACCCCGCCGCCACCACGGTGGCAAGCGGCGACTTTGTGGTCTACCGCATCAGGGTGAGCAATACCGGCAATGTGGCGCTGGATCCCGTCACCCTGACCGACACCTATCCCAGCCAGTTGCAGTTCATCGCGGCCTCGCCAGCGGCGGACAGCCATGATGGGACGCAACGCAAAGTGATCTGGAACAACGTCGGTCCGTTGGCCGTCGGCGGCACCCGCAATTTTGAGCTGACCTTCAAGGCGCTGGCCGCCACACCTCAGGCGGTCAACACCGCCACGGCCTCGTCGGGCGGCGTTTCGGATAGCGACACTGCCGCAGTCGAGATCGTCCAGAATGGCCATACGGTCACCAAGACGCTGATCTCGTCCAAAAACCCTGCCAGCTATGGCGATATCGTCGAATACCGCATCGTGGTGGCCAATACAGGCACCACGCGCATCACGACGCTACCGCTAGAGGATACCTTTAGTGCCGCTTACCTCGAATACGTGCCAGGCACGGCTTCGATTGAGCCCGACGGTATCGGTGCGGGCGTGCTCTTCTGGGAGAACATTGCTGGCGTCGGCGGTCTCGCCGCAGGGGATTCGATCACGATCGACCACCTTAGGTTCAGGGTGGTGGGAGCCGGTTCGCCGGTCGTCAACACCGCTGCCGCCGATTTCTCCGAGGACGAGCACGGCCGATCCGTGCCGCCCGCCCGGGATGATGACGACACGCTCGTGACCATTGCCGGCCTGATCAGCGGCCACGTTTGGAACGACCTCAACAAGAATGCCGCAGGCGACGCCGGCGAGCCGCGTCTTGAGGGCGTCGAGATCAGGCTCTTCGATGCGGCCAGCAATCTGGTGGCGACTACCACCACGGTGGGCACAAACGGTTTTTACGAGTTCCCCAATTTGCCCGATGGCACGTACACTATAGTCGAGACCGATCCGCCCGGCTTCACGAGCAGCAGCGGCAACCAGATCACGGTGACTGTCGCCAACGGCAGCGTCCACACCGATCAGGACTTCTTCGACTACCGCCTGCCGCTCAGTGAGCAAGCCTCGATCAGCGGCACCGTCTGGAACGACGCGAACCGTAACGGGGCGGTTGATTCCGGCGAGGAAGGTATTAAGGGCGTGACCGTCACGCTCTATCAGGATGTCAACGGTGACGATAAACTCGACGCTGGTGACACGGCATTGAGCCAGACGTATACCGACAGCAATGGCGGCTACGCTTTCAGCGGCCTGCCCGCCGGCAGCTATATTGTGGTCGAGAACGATCCGCCGAGCTACATCAGCACGGGCGATGTAGACGGTCCGAACGACAACCAGATCTCCGTGAGCGTCAGCGCTGGCGGCAAGGTGACGGGGCGGGACTTCCTCGACGCCAAGACACAGCGTCTCTACGGCTACGCCTATCTGGATACGGACTTGAGCCTGACGCGCAACACGGACGACGGTTCAGTCTCGGGCATGGTCGTGCAGGTCTGGCAGAATGGTGTGCAGATCGCGATGACCAATACCGATAGCAATGGTTTCTACCAATTTCAGAATCTGGTGCCGGGAACCTACGAGCTGCGCTTCATCTGTGACACCACAACCCTGACCGGCATCCCCACAGGTGGAGACGCCGCCAGCGACCCCGAGCGCAACCGCGCGGTGGCGGCGGGGTCCAACTACGCGTCCGTGACCTACGATCTCTATGCGGGCCACGGCGTCGACGCCGATCCCGGCGAGCCGGTCAACGCGGGATTCCTTCCCGGAAGCGACCCCACCACGGCCTCGGCGATCCTGATCCAGGCGTACGGCACGCCCGGAGGCGGGGTGCTGGTCGAGTTCGAGAGTCTGGACGAGACCGGCTTCAACGACATGGTGCTCTACCTCTGGACC